>ERZ839947.2035-NODE-2035-length-15878-cov-9.677368_pt1 | contig 15878 bp, 14 predicted proteins | sample MGYA00519908_ERZ839947 | MGnify/ENA primary metagenome ERZ839947 (study PRJEB31850, sample SAMEA3708857) | human gut metagenome | biome: human gut; feature: human-associated habitat; material: faeces | place: China | collected 2014 ... | reverse complement strand
TGCTATTGAGTGTGTTTCTTGATTATAGTTGTTCAAATTCAACTTGCAATTTACCTTCCATTTTATCTGTCATCTCTAATAAATCTAATTTAGACGGATTAAACGAGCTCGTCGTAATAGAATTTTCTCTAATGTGATATGTGTATTTTGGATTAAATCCGCAGGCAATAATTTTACTTTGGATAAACAACTTATATGTAGTGCCGATATCTTCAAACTTTTTTCCAACAGGGTACTCAATTTTGGAAAACAAATTTCTATGATATAACTTTCCCCACGCTGAGGTATCAACCTGGTCGTGGTAACACATTTTCCGGATACAAGTTTTAGCATCCATTTTGCATTCTTCACGATTGCCGAGTTCAACATTTTTTTTAGAACGTTCATAATAAATACGATGCGTACACAAAGACATTGGGCAATGATAGCGTTCTATAAGCGAATATAAATAGCTGATGCAGTCATGGTCAATTTCATCATCAGAATCTACGAGGGTAATATAAGCTCCTCTAGAACTGCGAATTCCTACATTGCGCGCATCAGAAAGGCCTCCATTTTTCTTATGTATGACCTTAATTCTATTATCTTGTTCTGCAACTTTATCGCACAGCAAGCCACTCTTATCCGTAGATCCATCATCTACAAGGATTATCTCCAAATTTTGATAGTCTTGCTGTTGCACCGATTGAACAGAACGTTCCAGATAAGATTCGACATTATAGATTGGCATGATTACGCTAATCAAGGGATTTGTCACGTCATTCATTTCCCATCTCTCCCAAACACTTTTCTTTTCAAGAACGCTCCACCCTTTTTGAACCAGTTCTGCTTTTCCATAAAGGAAACATTCTGCTCATGATAGATGGTGTGGTTCTTTTCAAGCCATACGTCGAGCATCAGTTCACTGACAAATCCATAGATACGAGACTCATAAGGATCCCAGCCCGTAATATCGACTCGTTTTTCAAGTTCAAAAAGAACATCAAACATCCAGGTCATATAGTCGTTAAAAAGATCCTGTCTCATGACAAACATGTTGAACATATGGGCCCATGTGCGGTTCATAACTTTATTGAAAGCCGGAAGATATTCAGGATGCTTTTCGATAAGGATCTGCTCCGTTATAGTAAGGCCCTCCGGATGATGGGCATGGTTATAATGGGACCGATTGCTTTCAATGTAGTATTTGCGTTTATCGGGGACGATAACGGGATAGCGAGACAACAAGTTTTCCCAATCCTCTTTCGTAAGGATTTGGGATTTTTTCTTTTCAATATCATGGACTTCTTTTCTCGTAAAATAGCGGCGATAGTGGACGAGACCAACGTAATCAGCGTCGAGGTTTTTCCAGGCCCAGTAAAGGCCGGTCAGTTCGCAGAAGTTAGCATTTTTAGCAGAAATGTTATCGCCGGTATTGTCCTTTACATAGCCCAAATCTTTTTTCCCTTCAGCCCCCACCTGCAGTGGAAGATAAATGGTCTCCTCGGGCATCCAATAGGATTTGTGAGTAGCGATTAGAATTTTGATGTCCATAAAATGTATGTCACATCCATTTCTTCTAGATTTTGTACTTTTTGGCCCAGCTGTCTCAAGTTTATCAGTTTAAAAGCAGATAAACTTTGGCTGTCAAGCTGTCTCGGGCCCTTGGCCCTAGATGTCTCAAGCCTTCGGCATTGGCTTAAAAGATTAACGCTTAAATGCCCAAAACCATTAAAAAAACTGAATTAGCCAATCATCTTTTTAATAAGTTTTGAAAGCATAACTTTAACAGTAGAAATTTGTTGAATTCTATCTTTCACAACCTCAGAATCAAGATATCCAACGGCTTGGCAAATTATAAATTGTGTTTCTAGTTCAGCGGCTGATCCATAGCAATGTAGAGAAATCTTTTAAACTCTTTATCAGGCTCTCTGGTTGCTCCTTCAGCTACATTTGAAGGTATTGAGACTACGGCTCTTCTCATCTGATCAGCAATCCCATAAAACTCATGCTTCGGCAATATTTTCAGTGTCTTATAAGTAGATAGAGCAAGACTAACAGATATTTTCCATACATTAAAGTTTCTATAGTTCATAGGTGGGAATCCCTTCATGAATAAGCTGCATTTAATAACTATTTTGAGTACATATAAAAAACCGTCAAAATAGCTTTTGAAGCTTGACAGCAAATCAGAAGCGTAAGCGCTGATTGGGACAGCTTGACAGCTATTTCTTCTCACAACTCACGACTTTTAAAGCACTTTCAACAACATCATCCATATCATAATACTTATATTCCGCAAGGCGGCCACCGAAGATGACGTTTTGTTCATTTTCAGCAAGGTTGGCGTATTTTGCATAGAGGGCTTGATTCTTTTCGTTATTCACCGGATAATACGCTTCCTCGCCGGGCTTCCAGTCTGCCGGGTATTCCTTCGTCACATAGGTTACGGGCTGGTTCCCGAATTCGAAGTGTTTATGTTCGATGATGCGGGTCCAAGGCGTTTCGCGGTCCGTATAGTTCATGACGGCGACACCCTGATGATTTTCTTCTTCGAGGCGTTCCGTTTCAAAACGCAGGCCGCGGTATTCCAGGGTGCCCAGTTTGTAGTCAAAGTATTCGTCAATGGGACCGGTATAGACAATCCTTTTTGCCATATCTTTGTATTCGTCGCGGCGCTTTAGATAATCCACACCAGTACGGACTTCAATGCCAGCAAGAAGCCCTTCGATAAGCTTGTTGTAGCCGCCCACGGGAATGCCCTGGTAGCGATCGTTGAAATAGTTATTATCAAAGGTGTAACGAACGGGGAGGCGTTTAATAATGAATGCCGGCAGCTCCGTGCAGCTTCTCCCCCATTGCTTTTCCGTATAGCCTTTGATGAGCTTTGTATAGATGTCCGTCCCGATAAGAGAAATGGCTTGTTCTTCGAGATTTTTTGGATCTGTGATGCCTGCTTCAGCACGCTGCTGGGCAATCTTTTCAGCCGCCTCCTTAGGTGTTACAACCCCCCACATTTTCGTAAAGGTATTCATGTTAAAGGGTAAATTGTAGAGCTCGCCTTTATAGTTTGCAACGGGAGAATTGACGTAGTTATTAAATTCAACGAACTGATTCACGTAGTCCCAGACTTTTTTGTTCGACGTGTGAAAAATGTGGGCGCCATAGGTATGGATATTGATGCCATCCTTGTTTTCGCAGTAAATGTTTCCGCCAACATGGGGACGGCGTTCGAGGACAAGGCAGGATTTTCCTTTTTTGTGCATTTCATGAGCAAAGACGCTGCCAAAAAGGCCGGAACCAACAATCAGATAGTCGTACATGACAAGTCTCCTCCAAAATATATTCATAGAAAATCTATAGTTCTAAAGGGTTTTCCCCTATGCATACTCAATAAAAAGTGCCGGGGACCCGCATCGAACCGGTACAACCCATTCTTTTACGTATCTGGCACCATGACAAAATCATTCTTGTAGGGATTAAAGAGTAACATGTCTGCAACTTGTTAAGTTGATATCATATTAAGATATTATATCATAAAAAGTCCCTATATTGGGGACGCTGAGGGGCATTTCTTCCTTTTCCCATCATCATATTTTCTGATAGATAGAAACAAGTTATATAAGATAGGGTCAATTGCAGAAACTCAAAGAGCTATGAAGCAGCATGCTTCATAGCTCTTATGTTCATGATTCCATTTTAGAGACAAAGTCTTTGAGATAAGCGGCAAAATCATCTTTCAGGTCTTTGCGGCGCAGACCATAGTCGACAACGGCTTTGAGGTAGCCCATTTTATCACCGACGTTATAGAAATGGCCTTTTATATTGTAGGCATACATAGGCTCGTTGTGGCTCATGGCGCGCAGGGCATCGGTCAGCTGGATCTGTCCGTTAAGGCCGTTTGGTGTGAGTTCCAGATAATCAAAGACGTCAGGCGTAATGATATAGCGTCCAAAGACGGCCTGATGGCTGGGAGCCTTTTCAGTAACAGGTTTTTCCATGATGTCATGGACGCGGATGAGGCCTGAATGAGTTTCATCCCTTTCGCCCGAAACGATGCCGTATTTGGAGACGTCCCCTGCCCTAACTTCGCAGCAGCCAAGGATGGTCGATTGGGTAGTTTCAAACTGGCGCAGGAGCTGGGAAAGACCCATTTCTTCGTCGTTTAGGATGATATCGTCAGGAAGGGCGACGATAAAGGGCTCGCCGTCGATGAAGTCTTTGGCACAGAGGATAGCGTCCCCGAGGCCGCGTTGCTGCTTTTGGCGGATGTAGTGAAAATTCACTTTAGAAATGTCGCGGATCTGTTCCAAAAGGGCGGTCTTACCGGACTGGAAGAGCTGGTCCTCCAGTTCTGGGGAGGAATCAAAGTGATCCTCGACGGCGCGTTTGGCATGGCCGCTGATGAGGAGGATTTCTTCGATGCCGCTCTTGGTGATTTCCTCAATGACAAACTGGATGGCGGGAATATCGACAATGGGCAGCATGGCCTTGGGCATCGTCTTGGTTTCAGGAAGAAAGGACGTACCAAAGCCTGCGACAGGGACTACGGCTTTTCGAACGATGGATGATGGCATGATGAGGTTCCTTTCGAGGTTATGATGGAGATATTATACCACGGAGGTAGTTTCTTGTCATAGAATTGACTCCCCCCATGTTAATACTCGGAGCAAAAATCGCTCCGATTTTCTGCACGACGTGCCTTCATTACCTTTTCAAGATTTATGAGATGGCGATGAAGGCATGGCGCATCGTAAAATGTTGCGATACACAATCTCATGTAAAGTCGCCCGAAAAAATGCCTTCGTCGGGCGAGCCACTTCTTGGAATTTTTTCGGATGATGTAGGAAACCTTTTTCGCCTACAGTCCATATCGGTCCATCTGCGTTGTCAAACGCGGCAGGCTTCCTAGAAGTACCCAAATCTTGTACGCCGTCGTCAGCCTGCTTCGCGTTTTTCCTAGCATCTGGGCCAATCTGGAGCCATATTCGAAAAAGGTAAATGGAAAAAGGCAAAGGACCAGAACGCCGGCGCCAAAGCGTCCCGACCGGAGGGCGCCGAATTGATGGGCACAGTAGGCGTTATCAGCCATAAGAACAGTTTTTTACGCATTTTAGCGGTGGAAGGAGAATTTATGGAGATTTTAGTGACCGGCTTCGATCCCTTTGGCGGCTCATCCATCAATCCAGCTTGGGAAGCCGTAAAACGCCTTGATGGAAAAGTGCTTGACGGGCAGCATACCGTGCATGCCCTCATGATTCCAACGGTCCGTTATGAGGCTCTTGCAGCTATCAAGCGCGGCATCGAGCAGTTTGATCCCTTACTCATTATTGCCGTCGGGCAGGCGGGGGGACGCATGGCCATTACACCCGAACGGGCTGCCATCAATTGCGACGACTTCCGCATCCCGGACAACAAAGGCTTCCAGCCCATCGACGAAATGATTGTGCCGGATGGCCCGGCAGCTTATTTTTCGACACTTCCCATCAAGCGCATCGTAATGCGGCTTACGGCAGCTGGGATTCCCGCTCAGGTGTCAAACTCGGCGGGGACCTTTGTTTGCAACCATGTCTTTTATGGTCTCATGGATCTCCTGAAAAAAGAAGGAAAAGGACGCCGCGGCGGCTTTATCCATGTGCCGTACCTTCCGGAACAGGCCGCCTGCCTAAAAAATGAACCCAGTATGTGTTTGGAAATGATTGTGGAAGGGCTTACCCTTGCCATCAAGGCAAGCGTAGAAAACGGAGTCGATGAGAGAGTAACGGGTGGGTTGGAGTGCTGATGATTTATTTGGCGCAGGAACCGCTTCGACTAAAAAAATAAGCAGCGCCGTCTTTTCCCATCGGGCCTTATGCGCCACAGCCAGAGCGAAAGGCTCCAAGACAGCTTCCTATTTTTCCATCTTCTCTCCTATCACTAAAATTTCTTGATTCCATCCCATTGATTCAAAATCGTTACAATACATACCAATCATCTTGCTTTTTTCATCAGAAAATGTTACGTTATAATCAGTAGCACGGGGTCAAGTCCCCATAGGAAAGCAGACGATGAATCACATCGGCAGCAAGGATAGGTTGGGAGTTGATGATGATGGGAAATAAGACAAAACAGGTGGTACTGACTGTATTTTCAACAGGGGTCCTGCTTTTAGGGAGCACCGCTGCGTGTGAGGCCCTGTCGCTTGACGGGGTACCCTTTCCGCAGGGACATGGAACGGCTGTACAGCATGCCGTGATGCGTCAGGATGAGGATCGCTTCATTGGGCGTCTTTCGGCATCGGCAAGACTCATGGCGCAAAATCCGCTTTTACCGTTGACAGCGACCTTGCTTTTCCTCACAGAATCCAATTTGTAAGCTTTCGTACGAGGGCGTTCAAGGAGTTTTCCTTGGCGCCCTCTTTGCTTGCATAAAGTCCCCGTTTCGGGTATGATTTACAAAATGATCTTTTTTAGGAATTTTCCCGAAAGATGCTGAAAGGCACTCGGGGGTGGGGCCGGTAAGGCCCAAAGGAGCAATCATGACTCAATTCTGCAAACACTGCGGGCATCTTCTGCCCGATGATGCTACCTTTTGCGACGCCTGCGGCGCATCGACGGAGGAAGCAAAGACGCCTTTTGCGGCGGGGCCCCAATACGAACCGTGGCATGATGCTTCGCTTCAAGATAAGTTCCTGGGTTTTCGGGGACGCCTCAACAGGAAACGCTATTTCCAGCGCATCCTCATCCTGATGGGACTTCAGGTCCTTTTGGTCTTTTTCTTTGGGCTTTTCCAGCCGAACCATCCAAGCAGCGAAGAGCTCCTTCACATGGCCGTCATGGATGCGGGCTTTTCCTTTACCCTGGGGGAACTTGCAGCGCGGATCATCGATGCCTTTTTGTCCGTCCTTCAGCTGGGCCTTGCCCTGCGGCGCTTCCATGACCTTGACCGGTCGTGGGGGAGCCTTTTCCTGCTTATGATTCCATTCGTCAATCTGTACTTTCTTTTCCTTCTCTTTTGCAAAAAGGGAACGGCTGGCGACAACCGCTTTGGCCCGGATCCCCTCATGAACTAGTGGAGGTCCTCTCATGGCAGAACACCTTGCTGACAATCTCTGGCGCCTGGAAATCCCTCTCGTGGGAAATCCCCTAAAGGCCCTCAACAGCTATCTCATTACAGGAAAGCGCAACCTTCTCATCGATACGGGCTTCAATGAAGAAACGTGCCGTAAGGCCATGGTAGAAGAACTGACCGCTGTCGGCGTGGACCTTGCGCGGACAGATATCTTTTTGACCCACGTCCACAATGACCATACGGGACAGTCGACGTTCCTGCACCGTGATGGGTGCAGGATTTACATCAGCCGCATTGATGGTGCGGTCATGGGCGATCTCAAGAATCCGACCTTCTGGGACAAGCGCTACGAAAAATGCATCCAAAACGGCTTTACGAAAGAAGAGACGGATGGCCTGCGCCGCGTCAATCCTGCCCAAACGAAAGGACCGGAACCGTTTGACGGCTACACGTACCTTGAAGACGGTGACAAACTGCACTATGGCGGCGTAGACCTTGAGGCGATTTGGACGCCAGGCCATACGCCGGGCCATTTCTGCCTTTACGCGCCGAAGGAAGGGTGGCTTTTTTCCGGAGACCATATTCTCTTTACCATTTCTCCGAATATCTGCGACTGGGAACATGTGACGGACTCCTTAGGCGATTATCTTGAGAGTTTGGGGAAAGTGGAGAACCTTGAAGCGCCTCATCCCTTCCCAAGTCATCGCCGCGTCATGGGCACCGTGAAAGAACGGGTAAAAGCCCTTCGGGAGCACCATGAGCGCCGCATTGCCGAAGCGCTTCGTATCGTAACCGAACAGCCGGGGCTGACGCCCTATGAAATTGCAGGCCGCATGCAGTGGAAGATCCGCTCCCGCAATTGGGAAGAATTTCCCCTTGCCCAAAAATTCTTTGCTGTCGGCGAAACTGTCGCCCACCTGGACTACCTTCGTCTGCGGGGGAAGGTAAGGTATGAAACAGTGGAGGGGAAGAACCGCTATCGGGCCGTGTAAAATGGCCTTGGCGCAGAAATTGCTCTGAATCTGCCTTGACGCTGCACTGCCGCAAGGCTGAAAGCCTGTGAGACGCGGAACCGAACCGCCGTCAGGGGGCAGTTTGGGTCCAGCTGCGAGGTGGCCCCGCTTCCACCGAAGATGCGAGTTATTGAGATAATGCCGCTGTTTGATGCCTTTATGTTTTTCCATTTATATGGTTCGATTGGGGCTCAGATGGGTTTGGATGTGAGGCATAAAGCTGCAGGCTGACGACGCTGCACAAGAATTGGGGACTGGGTAAGGGCATCGCCAATCGATTCGCAAGCGCCCTCTATGCCTTAGAAAAAGCAAAACGAGAAGTCGTGACAGAGCGCTCAAGTGAGCTGCCGTCTTTGTCAGGTTCTTTCGCCTTGCCAAGGCGAGGGTCCAAAAGCCGCATGCTGCTTCATTAAATGAGGCGGCATGCGGCTTTTGACGGTGGATGAGCCGGGCGGTTTTTGCCAGGCCTTTCCATTTTTAGAAAGGGGTTCACGTACGGCAGCAAATCAGCCCGTTTTTTGGGCTGACTAAAACTAGTAACAGTCTGTCACCTCCCACGCCCCCTGATCAGTATGGAGCAGTTCCTCTGCTTTTTCACTGAGGGGGTTACCGAGGAATTCCGCATAGAGGGCCTCAATCTGAGGATTGCGGTGACTTAGGCGCAGGGGCATCTTTTGGTCAAGGGCATAGAGGCCTTTGCCGCGTCTTTCAGCCCGCTCCTCATCATCGATGGAAATAGGCTGGCCACCGCCGCCGCTGCAGCCGCCCGGGCAGGCCATCACTTCCACAAAGTCATAATGGACTTTTCCTGCTTTGATGGCTTCCAGAAGGTGCCGCGCGTTGCCAAGACCGCTTACAACGGCGCAGTGCACGTCAGCACCGCCCAAGGTGTAGGTCCGTTCCCTGAGGGACGGACCGGTGCGGATATCGGCAAATAGGTCCGGATCTGGATCTTTTCCTGTTACTTCATAATAGGCTGTCCGCAGGGCCGCTTCCATGACGCCGCCTGTCACACCAAAGATGGTGCCGGCCCCTGTATGGGTTCCCATGGGATCATCGAGGGGTTCTTCCTTGAGCAGGTGGGGATAGATGCGGTCCGCGTTCAGCATGCGGATCAATTCCCGTGTCGTAAGGACGCAGTCCACATCCTTGCCGTGCTGGGTCCGCATCGTGGGAAGGTCGCATTCTGCTTTTTTGGCAAGGCAGGGCATGATGGAAACGAGAAAGAGTTTTTCCGGCTCCGTTCCCAGTTTTTTTGCAAGCCAGGTCTTTGCAATGGCGCCAAACATCTGCTGCGGGGACTTAGACGTTGACAGGCGGTCTGTCAGTTCTGGAAACTTTCCTTTGAGAAAGCGTACCCAGCCGGGGCAGCAGCTTGTAAACAGGGGAAGTGTCCTTGTTTCCCCGTTCTTGAATTTCTCGAGAAATTCGTTGGCTTCTTCCATGATGGTAAGGTCGGCCCCAAAGCACGTATCATAAACATAGCGGAAGCCCATGCGGCGCAGGGCAGCGGCCAGTTTCCCCATGGGTGCTTCCTGAGGGGAAACGCCATAGGCTTCACATAAGGCTGTGCGGACTGCCGGCGCGATTTGGACAATGGGGATGAGATCAGGACTAGCAAGGGCACTGTAGACTTTATCCGTATCGTCCCTTTCCCGAAGGCCTGCTGTAGGGCAGTGGGTGATGCACTGACCGCAGAGGGTGCAGTCCGAGTCCTTGATGACGCGGTTATGGGACACATCGACCGTGGTTCTTGACCCGGTGCCGTCAACGTCCCAAATATGGACGGTTTGCATCTTGTCACAGACTTGGATGCAGCGCATGCATTTGATGCATTTTTGATAATCACGGTAGAGTGGATAGGTTGTGGTCCAGGCCCCCCGCGCACCTTTGGGCAGCTCCCGTTCATAAGGAAGGGAAATGATGCCTAGAGAGTTTGCCAGACGCTGGAGCTGGCAGCTGCCGCTCCTTACACAGGTGGCGCACAGACAGTCATGCTGGCTTAAGATGAGCTCTACATTGATGCGGCGTGTTTCCCGGGCCCGCGGCGAATTGGTATGGACGGCCATGCCTTCGACAACAGAACTGTTGCAGGCTGTGACCATGGCCGTTTCCCCTTCTACTTCAACGGAACAGACGCGGCAGGCGGCAATTTCGTTGAGCCCCTTGAGGTAGCACAGATGAGGGATGATGATTCCCACTGATTTGGCTGCTTCAAGGATGGTTGTTCCTTCTGGAACGCAGACGGGTTGATTGTCAATGGTGAGTGTTACCATTCGGTTTGTCTCCCTCCTTTGAAGCTGCCAAAGCCAAAGTGATCGCAGCGCAGGCAGCGGCTTGCTTCCTGACGGGCTTCCTCGGCCGTCAGGCCTTTTATAGGCAGGCTGAAGTCACCGGAACAGTCAGGCTTTCCGTGATATTTGAGATTGATGCGTCCGCAGGGCGGCGTGTTTGTAAAGTGGGCCGGCGGGATCTCGATATCGACAGAAATCTTGTGGTCAAAGCCGAGAAAGGCATCGATATTGGCTGCTGCAACTTTTCCCGCGGCAATGGCCCGGATGACCGTAGCCGGTCCAGAAACTGCGTCACCGCCGGCAAAGATATTATTAAGACCTGGCACGGCGCTTGACCGCTCAGCCTTGATGGCACCGTGATCTGTTGCCACCCCAATTTGTTCAAAGGGTTTTGTGACGATGGACTGACCAATGGCAACGATGACGTAGTCGCAGGGAATGCGCGTGAGGTCCGCCGCTGCATTTTCCGGACGGGGGCGGCCATCGTGACCGTACTTGCCGATGATCTGGGGCCGGGTCCATAGGGCTGCCACTTTGCCTTCCTGATCTTTTTCGATGTGATCCGGCGCTTCAAGGGGACGGATTTCGCAGCCCTCTGCCATGGCGGCACTGATTTCTTCGGATAGGGCCGTCATATCTTCGACGCGACGCCGGTAGAGGCAAATGACGCTTGCCGCGCCAAGGCGTTTGGCCGTTCTTGTCGCGTCCATGGAGACATTGCCGCCGCCGATGACGCAGATGCGCTTGCCCGTAAAGTCAGGAATGATGTTTTCTCCAATGCCGCGCAGCATGGAGACGGCACTGATCACATTCTGGGCATCTTCGCCATCGATGCGCAGTTTTTTGTCGCTGTGGGCCCCGATGGCAATGTAGACGGCATCATAATCTTTCTGGATATTCTCAATCCTGACATCCTTTCCAATGGAGATGCCTGTATGGACATCGATGCCCGTCCAAAGGATATGACTGATGTCACGGTCAAGGATCTCCGGCGGCAGGCGGTAATCAGGAATGCCATAGCGGAGCATCCCGCCTAGTTGGGGCCGCTGCTCAAAAATGGTACAGGAATGTCCCATAAGGGACAGGTAATAGGCTGCCGTAAGACCGCCAGGACCGCCGCCGATGACGGCAACCGTGCGTCCCGTCGGTTTGGCACTTTTGGGCGGTGCCGCAGGTTTTGAATGATCAATGGCAAACCGCTTCAATCCACAGATATTGACGGCATCGTCAACCATGCGGCGCCGGCAGTGGACTTCACAGGGATGTTCGCAGACATAGCCGCAGACCCCGGGAAAGGGATTATCCTTGCGGATGAGGGCTACGGCCTCGTCATAGTGTTTTTCCCGGATGAGGGCAATATAGCCCGGGACATCTACATGGGCTGGGCAGACAGAAACGCAGGGAACAGGATGGGTGAGTCCCGTAATACAGCGGCCGCGGAGGATGTGCTCTTCGTAATCATCACGGAAGCCTTTGACCCCTTTAAGGACCATGACGGCAGCTTCGTAGCCGATGGCGCAGTCCGCCGAGTCTGCAATGACCTTTGCCGTCCGCTCGATCCGGTCAATGGTTTCAAGTGTGGCCGTGCGGTTCATGACGGATTCAATCAGTGCCGCCAGCTGGCCCAGTCCAATGCGGCAGGGTACACATTTCCCGCAGGTCTGGGCATGACAGAGCCGCAGGAAACTGAGCGACATATCGATGGGACATAGACCGGGCGAACTGGCGCTGATGCGCCGCTCAATATCCCGGTAGAGTCCGCGCAGGACCATTTCGGCACTGGACGGGGTCTCAATGGACAGTCTTGTCATAGGATGAACCTCCCTCTTGAGGGGGTGTGGGGCACCTCCTCATGGATGCGTGCAGGGCTTTTCCCTCTCTTTGAAAAAAGATAGAGAATAATCCGATAATTCGAAAAATGGTACAGTTCCATTATACACCTAAAATGAAGAAGCGTTGTATACAAAAACTGGATAGACGATAGAAGTTGCCAAATCTTGTATAGAAAAAATGCACAAGGCACTTTATACAAAGCACCGTGTGCAGAAGTTGTGAACAGGCTCCGCAAATCCGTCCGTCAGTAAAACCATAGGGCTCCTTTTTCAGCGCCGCTGACAATGTCGCGGTAGCGCTTCATGACGCCAAAAGCGGGGTGGTCGGGCTTTTGGATGTCCTTTTTGCGCTGGCTCAGTTCTTCATCAGACAGTTCCACTTCGAGAAGATGCTCGTTGAGGTCGATGTGGATCATATCCCCATTTTTGACGCAGGCAATGGGTCCGTCATCCCAAGCTTCAGGTGAAACGTGGCCAACGCAGGGACCGCGGGAGGCTCCGGAAAAACGGCCGTCCGTGATCATGGCAACCGATTTTTGAAGTCCCATGCCGATGAGCATCGCTGCGGGAATACTCATTTCCCGCATGCCTGGTCCGCCTTTGGGGCCTTCATACCGGATGACGAGTACGGACCCTGCTTTGATGTCCTTATGGAGAAAGGTTTCCATGACTTCTTCTTCGGAGTCAAAAACGACGGCAGGCCCGCGGTGAACGAACATGGCGGGATCGACGCCGCTTTTTTTGACTACGGCCCCATTTGGTGCCAGGTTACCGTAAAGCACGCTGTAGCAGCCCTTTTCAAATAGGGGATCTGTCAGCTCGTGAATCACGTTCCGATCAATGGGACCTGTAAAGGCAGCAAGGGCCTCGTCCAAGGTGCCGCCCATGGCAAGCGGTACATCCTTGTGAAGGAAGGGTGCGATGGTCTTGAGCGTGCCTAGGGACCCGCCAGCTTTGCCATAGTCAACCATATTGTATTGGGAGGCGGGTTTAAATTTCGCGATGACCGGGACCTGTTCCTGGATCTTATCAAATTCTTCTAAAGTAAGGGGAACTTCGGCGACGGAAGCAATCGCCATGATGTGAAGGGCAAAGTTGCTGGAGCCGCCCGTTGCCGATGTGTGGAGAATGCCGTTTTCGAGGGATTTTTTGGTCAGGAAAGAGCGGGCTGTGACTTTTTCCCGCGTGAGAGCGACAATCCGTTCCCCTACATCACGGGCCTCTTTTACCTTCTGGGAGACGCAAAAGGGCAGGGTCGCTGACCCAAAGGGGGCAAGCCCAATGGCTTCCGTAAAGACGGCCATGGTATTTGCCGTGCCGTACATGGAGCAGGTGCCGCAGGAGGCACAGATATTCTGGCGGAAACGGGAGAAGGTCGTTTCATCGATTTTACCGGCCCGATAGGCCCCAATTGATTCCTTGAGGTCCGGTGTGGCATAGGTGACGCCATTTTCCTCATAAGGGAGCATGGATCCTGGCGTTAAAAAGAGGCTCGGCAGGTCAAGGGAAGCGGCTGCCATGAGCATAGCTGGGACAATCTTATCGCAGGCACACAAAAAGACAAGACCGTCAAAATGGTGGGCCCGTACCATGGTTTCGATGGAGCCTGCAATGAGGTCGCGCGAAGCGAGTACGTACTGCATGCCTCTCAGTTGGGCCATGCCATCGCAGGGAGCGGGGACCGTAAATTCAGCCGGCGCGCCGCCAGCGGCCCAAACACCTTCCTTAACGTATTGGGCCAGCTCCTTTAAGGGTTTGTGGCCGGGATTGACATCGTTCCAAGAATTGACAATGGCGATGATGGGCTTTTTGAGGTCCTTGTCGCGGTAGCCCGCGGCGTTCATAAGACCGATATAGTAAGCTTCCGCATGGGGGTCGATGAGGGTCATAGCAGGTTCCTCCTTGTGGTACGGGATTGATTTACCTTTAGTGTAGCTGAAAACGGGGCAGACGTAAAACAGAAGGTTCCTGCATGGACCACAGGGTAAAACCTGTGATAAAATAAAAAAGAAAGGGGGGAAGGCCCATGCAAACTTCCTATGAAATGTTCCTCCTTGCTGCAAAGACGCTCAATTTTACCAAGGCGGCCAGCCTTGCCCACATCACGCAGCAAAGTTTCAGTGAACATATCAAAAAGCTCGAAAAAGAAGTCGGAAGCGTGCTTTTTACGCGGTCTCCCCGCGTTGCACTCACCGAATCGGGCCGTATTTTTTACGAAACGGTGCGGCAGATGGACCTTATCGAACGCCGCTGCCTGGTGCACCTAAAAGAGCGGGAAGCTGGAACGCGGGGACATGTGCGTCTTGGTACCAATGCGGCACGGGCCAAATGTTTTCTCCCTGATCTTTTGGAGCAGTATCATAAGACCTATCCCGCTGTTACGGTAGAGACCGTACTCGGCGATACAAGGGAGCTGGAACCTCTTCTTGCAGAGGGACGTCTTGATGTGCTGCTGGGTGTGGACTGTACGGACTATGCGCTGTTTCAGCACATCCCTGTCGGAATGGAGGCGCTTTATCTCGTTGGGAACCGAGATTATTTAAAAAAGCATCTCAAAAAGGGGAGGGCTGTCACGCTTCAACCGGGGAGTGTGGTGAGTCTTCACGATTTTATGGATCTCACGATCCTTGGAAAAGAAAAACGCAGCACTGTTTATTCCCGGGTAACGGAGGTCCTTAAACGGGAAGGCCTCTTTACGGCCCCGCTATTTTCCATCAGTGATGATGAGACCCAATTTGAACTTGCACGGCGTAAATTAGGCGTGACCTTTTGTTCGCAGCTGCATTTGAGTGCCCTTTTTGACGCGCGGGAAGCGACCCTTACGCCGCTTTCCGTAAAGGAAATCACGGATATGCTCCGGACGGACCTTGTAACGGCAAAGGCTCTTTACGAGGCCCCTTACCTGACGGCCTTTTTGGAGGAAAGCCGCCGTGTCCTTCAGGAAAAATATGCAGGAATCCGGAAATTCATGACGATAAAGGGCTGAATTCCTAACACTTTTAATCCCTATCAAACCGTATGGATTTTTTTTGAAAATTATAGTAAAATGGTATGGCAAGAGTCAGAAAGAATGCTTTTGGAGGAACCACGTCATGAAGATCTCAACGAAAGGCCGGTATGCCCTGCGGCTCATGCTTGATCTTGCCATAAATGGCAAGGAAAACTTTGTTCCCATCCGCAGTGTATCCGAACGCCAGGAAATCTCTGAAAAATATTTGGAACAAATCATAACTGCCCTCTCCAGAGCCAAACTGGTCAAAAGTGCTCGCGGTGCCCAAGGCGGTTATAAGCTTGTCAAGGCACCGGAAGAATATACGACGGGAGAAATCCTGCGCGCTGTCGAAGGCTCCCTTGCCCCCGTGGCCTGTCTGGAACCGGGTCATACAGTCTGTGCCCGTGCCAAAAAATGTATCACCTTGAACCTGTATAAGGAAATCCAGGAAGCCGTGGATTCTGTTGTAGACCGTACGACGCTGGCGGACCTGGTGGCCCAGCAGGAGGAGCAGGATAAAGCGTAACTGTTTTTGGTCAGTCCCAAGATCGGGCTGATTTGATGAAGTTACTTGGCCCCATTGCTTTCATTGAAATATATGGAAGCAATGGGGCCGTGTCACGTTTGGGGGTAGCTTACGCCTGGGCGTCTTTTTTATTTTTGCTCGGCGCAGAAATCGCGCCGATTCAATGCAGTTACTTGCCATCCTTGCTTGAGA
>ERZ839947.2034-NODE-2034-length-15889-cov-3.275925_pt1 | contig 15889 bp, 4 predicted proteins | sample MGYA00519908_ERZ839947 | MGnify/ENA primary metagenome ERZ839947 (study PRJEB31850, sample SAMEA3708857) | human gut metagenome | biome: human gut; feature: human-associated habitat; material: faeces | place: China | collected 2014 ... | reverse complement strand
GTGATGACGCTCATGGGTTCGGCAGTCGAGACCTGGTAGAAAAAGCCCTTAAAGTCGATCTGCATGTCGGTGATGGCAAGACCAAACAGGTCGTGGGCCTCATTTTCAAACGGGAACACCGCGGGGTAATACGAGCTGATGGACGGAATCTCCTGGTACTGGTCAATGCCCTCGACCACCAGGTTCTCGATCGCATAGCTGCCGTCCTGCGCAATATGCTCCTGAGCAGCACGGACGTTGATAAACGTATAGACCAAGCGATACGAGCCGTCGTCGACGTTGCGCTCGGCATGCATTTGCACAAAGCGCGCGCCGACGCCCTTGAGCGCCTGGACATGCGACAGGAGCTTGTCGATCCCGACGGTGGTATAGATAGCCTTTTGCATTACTCGGCCTCCTTTGCAGCGGCGGGCATCTCAGCAGGTGCGTCGCCAGCGGCGGGCGCAGCAGGCTTCCCGGCAGGCGCGTCACCGGCACCGTCAGTCCCGGCCCCCGCAGCCACAAACCCGTCCTCGCCCAGCTCAACGCCACCGTCCCAGGTAGCGGCACCGCCCACGGTGAGCGGATCGCCACCGGCGCGCAACACGGTCTCCTTCTGGTCCAGGATGCCGCACGCCTCCACGATGGCATCGATCACCGTCTCGGGGCGAATGGCGCACCCGGGCGCGTACACGTCCACGGGAATCGCGCGGTCCACGCCGCCGATCACGTTGTAGGCATCGCGGAATACGCCGCCCGAGCATGCGCAGATACCGCAGGCCACCACGCACTTGGGCTCGAGCATCTGGTTGTAAATCTGACGCACGACGGGCAGGTTCTGGGCATTGACCGACCCCGTCACCAAAAAGATATCCGCATGCTTGGGGTTGCCGGTGTTGACCACGCCAAAGCGCTCCGCATCGAACAGCGGCGTGAGCGAGGCCAGCACCTCGATATCGCATCCGTTGCAGCTCGAGCCGTCGTAATGAATAACCCACGGCGAGCGCGACATTTTATGATCCATGGATGCCGCCTCCTAAATAAACACGTCGACGAGGATGGGCATAAGGTTGAGCAGGCCAAACACCAGCGCCACGCCCCAGCCGAGCTTAAAGCAGCTGCGCCAGGTGCTGCGTGCGAAGGTGTTGTCGATCAGCACCTCGACAAAATACGTCGCGGCCATCACGACCAGGGCTACGATCCAGCTCACCGGGTTGTCCCAAACAAAGAACATGCCCACCCACATCAAAAACAGCACGGTCTCACACCAGTGCATAAGGGTCATCTTGGCCAGCGTGCCGCCGCTCATCTCGGTGGCGACGCCCTGGACAATCTCCTGATGCGCGTGATGCGAGTACGAAAGGTCGAACGGCGACTTGCGTAGCTTGATGGTGAGCACCGCAAGCAGCGCCAAGAAAATGGGCGCGCTGTACACGATGATGGGCGCCGTCTGTCCGGTCACGGCGATGGAATCAAAACTATCGGTGGCAAGGTACAGGCCCACGCTCATCAGCAGAACGGCGGGCTCGTAGCTCATGACCTGCAGCAACTCGCGGTCGGCACCGACCTGGGCAAACGGGCTTTGCGTCGAGGCGGACGCCAGCACCACAAAGATCGCGGCGAGCGTAACCATAAAAGCGCACAGCAGCGTGTTGGAGCCCGACACAAAGATGCCGCCGCCCACGACGGTAAAGATGAGCGCGCACGCCATATAGGTATCGTCCATGGTGTTTACGCTGGCAGGGGCCTTACGCAGCAGCTTGGCAACGTCGTAGAAGGGCTGCAGCAGGCGCGGGCCCACGCGGCCCTGCATGCGAGCCGAAAGTTTGCGGTCGATGCCGTCGATCAAGCCGCCCGCAAGCGGCGCCAGCAAGGCAAACGCCACGGTGCCAATAAAGATGCCCACGACGCCCGAACCTTCGAAATACTTGCCGCGCAGCACCGAGGGCGCGCTCATGGCAAGCCGCTCGGGCCCAATCCATGCGCAACACAGCAGCGCAAACAAGATAATGCTGCAGCATACGACGCTACCCGCGGGGCCAATACGCTTCTCGCCAAGGGCGTCCTCCGAGTACCAATTGCGCTTTTCGGCCTTCACCTCGTGTCCCATCGAGCCGCGGAAATGGCGATATTTGTCGGTTCCCACGCCCGAAAGGTACACGTTGACGTGCGGTTTGTTGCTCACGCGGAATGACGTCAGCAGCACCACGGCGATAAAAGCCACGATAACCACCATCAGATACATGGCGTCCTTGCCAATAACGTACGGCACGCGGCCAAACACCATGGCCAAGTAAGGCGACACCAGACCGCTCGAGATAACCGGAAACGCCACGCAGCACAGAATCAGCAGCGCGGCGATGGTGTTGAGGGCCATCCATTCGGTCTTATGGACATTGACCTCAACGTTTTGAGCCGTGGGGTCGACGCCCGAAAGCTTGGCAAGCCACTTGCCCCAGAAGTAAAACGTCGCGGCCGAGCCAAAGGCAAGCACCATGATCATGAGCACGTTGCCGGTCTGCGCAAACGCCACCAGGGCGCCCCACTTGGACACGAGCATGCCAAACGGCGCCACAAACATGCCCATAATGCCCAGCATCATCAGACGCGTCAGGTGCGGCATGCGGCTGAACATGCCGTCCATGTCCTCGATATTGCGGCTGCCGATATGATGCTCGGCCGTGCCCACGCACAGGAACAGCAGCGACTTGGCCACCGTGTGGAACAAGATCAGGAAGATGGCCGCCCATACGGCCTCGGGCGCGCCGACACCCAAGCAGGCACTGATGAGGCCCAAGTTGGAAATGGTGGAGTACGCGAGCACGCGTTTGGCGTTGCTCTGCGAGATGGCCATGAGTGCAGCGAGCAAAAACGTGATGGCACCCACACTCGTGACCATAAAGCCGGTCACGGGGTAGATGGCATAGAGTGGGCTCAGCTTGACCATCAGGAACACGCCGGCTTTGACCATGGTTGACGAGTGCAGCAGGGCGCTCGTGGGAGTGGGTGCAACCATGGCACCCAACAGCCAAGTGTGGAACGGCATCTGTGCGGCCTTGGTGAGCGCGGCGAGCGACAACAGGATGACCGGCATCACCAGCAGCGCGGACTGCGCGGTTCCGGTGCCGGAAAGCTCGATCATGCCCGAGATGGTCAGCGGCATGCCGTTAACGTGCAGATACATAAGTCCGGCCAAAAACGCGATGCCGCCCAGCATGTTGAGGATGATTTGGGTAAAGGCGTTCTTGATGGCCTCGGGCGTACGCGTGTAGCCAATCATAAGGAACGAACACACGGTGGTGATTTCCCAGCCGCAGAACAGCCACTCAAGGTTGTCGCTCGTCACGATGACGAACATGGCCGAGAGGAACAGGAACATGAGCGCCAGGAACTGCGGGCGACGGTCGGGCGCGGTCTGCCCGCGCAGCGCGGCCTCGTGCTCGTCATGGGCCTGGAAGTCCTTCATGTAGCCCAGGGCATACAAGCAGATTAGACTGCCAACGATGCCGACGGCGAGGACCATGATCACGCTCATGTAGTCCAGGTAGAGTGGCGTTGCCGTGACGGCTTCGGCCGCGGGCAGCGTCATGGCTGCAAAGGCGAGCGAGCCCACCAGCTGGACTATGCCGAGCACCGTGGTGAGCGCGTTCCTATATTTGTACGCGTTATACAGGATGACAGCGCACAGGATGACGTCGATAACGGAACTGATGATCGAGAGCACATGCGAGGTGCCGGGGGCAACCTCGAAGCTCTGCGGGCCCGTGCCAAAAAACATGACGGCGACTACAACCGTCACCGCCATAATGATGCCAGAGCCTACAAGCCCTACCGCATCGCGGGCGCGGTCACCGCGCGCGAGCAGCATGCCCAGCGCCGGTACCAGCGGAAACAGGGTAAGGAAATACAGTAGCGTCATACCATCACTCCCCCATGCAAAAACGCTGCAATTGTTTAACGTTATAGCTCAGTTGAGGAGTAGCGGCGGCGGGTTTTCGGTCAACTGGGGAGTTTTAGGCGTACGGGGTAACGAGTCTGTCCGCTTTGGAGCAGAGGGGCGGCAAGAAAAATGCGCCCCTGTGGGCGCACCATCCCATTCGCTATTCCGCCTTTTTAACGCGCGGCTTGCGACCGCGCGGCTTATCGGCCAGCGCGGACTCACCGCTCTCGCGATACTGGCGGCACCAGGCCTTGACCGAAGACTCGCTGGGGATCTTGTGCTTGATCATGGCCTCGCGAACCGTCAGGCCGTTTTCCAGGCGATCCTTTACCACGGCGAGCTTGACGTCGTACGAATACGTGCGGTGATGCGAACCCGCGTTAAGCACGGCGTCGGCACCGCCCACGGCGTATGCGCGGGCCCACTGACGAGCCGTGGCCTGGGGAATGCCGAGCTCCGCGGCGAGGGCGCGATGACCGACCCCCTCTTGGAGGACCTCGACGGCGCGCTGCCTAACCTCGGGCGCATGCGTGCGAGTCCTTGTTGCTTCCGACATACCTGCCACTTCTTAGCCTTAACCGTTAATCTGCTTTCTTACGTGCATGTTAGATAGTAGCATTTTGCTGTTTGCGCGTAACAGTTAATTGAAAATCGCACGGCGGCATCTGGGCATTTGCCATTAATTTGCAACAGTTCTTTAGGTTTTATTTACGCAGCTAGTTAGCTCGCGGCTCATTGACGGTGTTTTACCAACCAGATTGGTATCTTTTTGTTTGGCTGGTATGGTTTGTGTAATTATTAACCCCTCTTCAGCCCGCACCTACATGTCAACTTTCCACTTACTTTCCAGCTTTCCACCTAGCTTTCCAGCTTTCCACTTAACTTACCACCTAAGGTGGAAAGCTGGAAAGCTAGGTGGGAAGCTGGGGCAGCAGCAGGCCAGGAGAACAAGAAAAGGGGCGGCAACCGGGTGGTTGCCGCCCCCTTTGCGAAGCCAGTTGGCTTCGGAACTAGTGGTCGATGCCGTTGAGGTTCACCCTCGTGAGCGTATAGGTCACATAGTCGGGCGATTGAGGCGTTGCGCTCGCCACGTCACCCTTAACCAGGCTCGCTGTCATCACCAAGCGATAGTTCGCGTAGAACTGCTCACGCTGTTCAACCTGCGTGTTGACCTTAACGGTAAAGGGCAGGCTAAACGTCGTATTACCGTTCTTCGTTTTGAACTTGCCGTTCTCCTTCGAGTCAGTGAAGGTGATCGTGCTACCGGAGGGAGCGACCGCGGCAAGCTTACTCTCCGTCACTGTTACGTAGTTTGAGATATCATCCGTTACGCTCTCATACGTGCCGTCGGTTCCGCGGCGCTGAAGCGAGAGCGTGTACACAACAGAGTCTGCGTTCGCAATTGCCTCGGCGGCGTTGCTGAGTCCACCCAGTTCATACGTGGCACCCAGACCAATCGCGCCATTCGCGATCGGACGCAGGTCGTCCACGTTAATGCCAAGCTGCGACTTATCTGGCGCAGAAAGCGTAATGGTCGTATCACCCGTGTCCATGCGATAGTACCCGACGTTACCGCGCTTCGTCTGCGTCAGGCTCGAGGTATTAAGGCCTTCCTTACGCGTCGAAAGCTTGGCGGTATAGGACATCTTGGTACAGGCGTCCTCGCCAGACTGCTTGGACAGGGAGATAACCTTGTTGCAGCCGTCCGGCGTAAGGCGAATCTCTTCCACTACCGTACGCACGGTAAAGGATCCGCCCGCTGCACGCTTGCGGATTCCGGCAAGGTCATGGTCGAGCGTGAGCCTCAGTGAGTCATCACCCGTATCCGTCACAATCTGTGTAAACGCAGGCGTCGAAGCGTCATACGGCTCCCAATCGCTGCCACTCCACCTGTAGTTCTGATTGCCGATGGCAACATAGAACTTCGCAATTGCCGAAGTTCCGCTCGGGAAACTGCTTACTCCCATTAGGTTGTTGTTGGCGCCATAGCGACACAGCGATGTATCGAGCTGATAGAACAGATGGTCGCTCTCTGTATAGTATTGGCTCGGGCTAAACGTAACCGTATCCATGACATCGAGAGAAAGAACGTAGGCGGCACCGTCCTCCGACTTCGAAACCGGAATGCACGCCCCATCTTTTTTGTCGACTACATTCTGCTCATAATTGGACAAGATGCTGTATGTCGATGCCGTACTGTTTTGAATATCGTCGCTGCCATCGGTGCGTAAAACATGATGCAGATTCCAAGATATGCGGCCACCCGAAGAATTCGAGTCAATAGACGAAGCCGTAAAACCGTTGATACTAGCTTGCGTCACGCCGTCGCCCGACTTGGGCACGTTGACAACTAGGTAGACGCTCTCCGATGCACGCTTCTCTCTGCCGGTATCCTTCTCCTTGGGTACCTTTAGCGTATAGCGACTGTTGCTGGGAACGTCAGCACCCGCAACCTTAAACAGCGTCCACTTGCCATCGAGTTTCGCTTTAGCGGTCGCCTCTGCCTCGTTATCACACACGGTCCATGTGCCGGCGCCATCCTGCGTGGCCGACACACCCAAGATCTCGCTCAGCCATCGCTCCTGATATGGATTGCCCGCAGAATCCTTAAAGCCGTCGTTTCCGCTCAGGGAAACGCTCGTTGCTCCGCCTTCGCCCACCGTATAGTGATACTCTCTGCCGCCGGCCTTGCCATCAACGTTCGCATCGATGAGCGTAAGCTGGGTGCCCTGGGGCAACCTTCCGTCGGCACCATTGAAGAGGATACTCTTGCCGAGCCCCTTCATCGAGCCGCCAGCAGCCATATAGCTGTCCCAGCCAAAGTCGACTTCCTTCCCATTGGCAGAATTGTATGTCCAGGTAAGCAGACCCGTCATCGGCTCGCCAAAGCTCGTAAGCACGTGTGCATCTTTTCCAAGGTTAGCGTAGTCTTTTTCTTTAAATTGAGTGCCGTAATCATACGTTGCAGTGAAATCGATCTCGAGCTTGCGCTTAACGATGATCGGCACCTGAACGTTGTAGCTCTGACCCGCCTCGGTAAAGGTAACGGTCAGGAGCGTAAAGCGACCTTTGCCGTTGTCCCAATCGGAGCTTGGGCTAAACGACATATTGTTCTTGCCATTGTTCACTACGCGAAGCGTGGGATTGTTCGACGCGTCACCGTCTTTAACGAACACACCGTCCTTGAGTTGGAAAACCTCTGCTTTGGCCGTCACGTGCGGATTGGTGCCATTCTCGTTATTCAATCTGCAGGCATCGGAGAAGCCGCCGTTCGTGACGATGTTTAGATAGCTCTTGACCGTCGTGTTGTCGTTGCCAGAGATCACCAAAACGGGGAAATCCGCTGTGGCTTGGTTGCTGCTTGTATCATTATTCGAATTGAACTTACTGGCCACGGATGAGGCATCGTAGCTCGACTTATTTTGATAGGCGCCGTTGTCATTAATGCCGCCGATATTCGTGTAGGTGTAGCGATCGGCAACACCGGTGCCTGCCTCGCTCTGGACGGTCGCCGCGGTGTCGATGGTGGCGCCGTCGCCAAACAGGTAGCGATCGGTGGTGTCGTTGTCGGAGGCACGCGCCGCCAGCGTGCTTACGGGGCTCGTGGTCACATACGGGCTCGCTGCCGTGGTGGCGGTATTGTCCGCGCCGTAGAGCGTGATCCCCTTGTCAGGTGCTTCCAGTGTGTCGTTATAGTCACCAAACGCGATATACGACTTCATGTTTACGGCGGCCGCATTGGTCGTGTAAACCATCGGCGGCAGATCACGCGTGGTCTTGCCGTTGCCGAGCTTTACGTTCACGCCCGCTGCGGAGAGGCTATAGCCGTTTGTGTCAACCTCGCCTAAGAGCACGCCCTGCTTAGAGCCCAATTTGTAGGTATTGCTGTCCATGAGCACGTTTACCAGATGGAACTGGCCGCGTCCGTCGCCCGCAATGCCGCCGTTGGAGGTTCCGCCAAACGTTGTGTTAGATACCTTTGTGTTGGTGACGTTGATGACGTCGGCACCGCTGTTAATCGCGCCAAGTAGACCGCCGCTCCACCTGCCCTTGATCGTGGCGCTCTCAATCGCGATATTGTTGCAGGCTATGTTCACATTGCTGAAGTAGTAGCCGATAAGTCCGCCCGAGCATTGGTCGGTGCCGGCAATGTTGATATTCTCGACGCTACAGTCCTCAAACCAGTACGTGTTGGGGCTGCCACTGCTCGTGACCTCGCCAATCAAGCCGCCCGCATTACGGATGCTATTGTTCGTTCCGGTGGCATCGCCGATGATGGCGCTCTTGGCATCGCCTCCGGCATCAATGCGCACGTTGCTTATAGAAATAACGCCTCTATAGGCGCTTCCGACCACACCGCCGGCGCCCATGTACTTATCGGTGTTCGACCCGGTGGCGAGTACATTTACCCCAGAGATGACTGCCGTGCTCGATGCGACGGCTTCCGTGATGCCAATTTTGGTGTTCACCGATACGTTACTGGAGGTATAACCGAACACGCCGCCCACGTAGGGTGTTGTACCCGTGGCGGTTATGGTCGAGTTTTTGCCAATAGTCTTCTCGTATACCCCTGTGGCCGCGGTTGTCCACACGCCGCACGGCGAGGCGATCGCACCCACATAGCCGCCAACGTACTTCTCGCCCGTGACGCTAAGGCCAGTGTATGAGCAGTCACAGAGATTCGCGGGCGCCTGCGTGCCGGAGCCGAAATTGACCATATAGGTCACGTCGTTATCCGTCCTTCGGCTGGTACGGCCCGAGCTGCCAAGAAGCCCTCCTACGCTCTTTGCGCCCAACACGGTGCAGTTCTTCATCTGTACGTTGCGGTAGACGCCACGCGTGTTGCCGTCGTAGTTGGCCGTTGCGCCCGCCAAAAGGCCGGTGCCGATGAGGTCGTTCGATGCCGGTCCCGAGGCAATGCTACCGTTGGCGTCTTTGTACGTGAGCGATACGTTGCAGTTACTAAAGGTGAGGTCTTTGACCTGAGCGCCGTCATTCGCGGTGACGCTCTGCCCCACATTGGTTGAGGTGAACATCACGGTGCTGAATAGGCCGCCCACGCCCGAGACCTTATAGTCGTCATCGGCATATTCGACGACGCCGTAAGTGGCATCTTTGGTGCCCACCGTGATGGTGGCCCCGTTGCCGTCGATCGTTGCCACGTGCGGCGTGATGCGGTCGCGATCGGTGGACGCCTCGTTCGAGCTGCAAGCATTGGAATGGTAACGGCCGCTGAGACCCACGTATCCCGTGCCGTAGCCAGTCATATCATAGGTGGCATTTTCCTTGAACTCCAGGCTCATGCCGATCGATTTCGACGCGCACACGTAGCCCGTTTGGTAGTCGGCAGCGTAGGACGCCACCAGGTAGGGCGAATTTACATCGTCATCATGGTTGAGCGGGCCGTGCCACCCCTGTTTGCCCGGGGCCTTCTGGTCATCGTTTTTGGCGGTTTCGAAATCGCCGGAAGCGCTCGCAGGCTTGCCCACGCAGTCGTAGCTGGCATTTCGCACCTTACCATATTCCTTGTTGCCAAACAGGTAGCCGTTTATCGCCGGGTCCTGCTTATCGCTGCCCCAGTACGCCTTGGAGCCGCGGAACACGCCATAATTAGCGTAGTCAGTATGTGCCGCTCCAGCACCCGCACCCGAGCTAATGATGGCCGAGAGCACCAAAAGGCCCTGGGCGTTTTCCACCGTGGTCACGGGTGCCTCGGCATCAGTGCCGATATACTTGTTGTCGGTGCCCGTGGTAGTGACGCAGGCAGCTCCCTTGTTTGTGAGCTCGTTGATCTTGTAGTTAGCGTTACCGTTTTCGACTTTGCAGCCCTCGCTAAAGGCATAGCCATCAATCACACGACCAACGTAGGGATTGTCGTACTGCCGGAAGTTGCCCGTTCCAAGACCCTGAGACTTGTCGCTGGTTCCAGCGCGCCAAGACGTCCCTGACATATTGCGGAAGATCACACCGCCGCCCGCAATGGCACCAACGTAACCGCCGATGGGAACAAGATGTGGCTTAGTTCCGCCACCAGCAACCGTAAAGCCGGTTGTGGAGTTATCGGGCGTTGTCCCATTCACGGCCACACCGTCGATAATGTTATCGCCGCCAAGGATGCAGCCGATAACGCCACCGAAGAACGACGTCGGAACACCGTCGGCATCCTTGGCAGAATAAGTAATAGTCGCCGACGCGTTCACATAGCGAATATTCAGATCGCGCACCACGCTGCCGTAACTATAGGGAATAAGGCCGCGAAGCGAACCCTCGTTATTCTCTATCTTGATGGTTGCCTTTTTATCACCTTTAGGGTTGCCAACGATGACGCCACGGAACGGGTTGGCTTTGTTGCCAAAACCGCCAAACGATGCGCCGTCGAGGGTGATCGTATTACCCCCGGTAGGTTCAATACTGTAGTACGCGCTTTGGATATAGCGGTGCATCATCTCGTCGGAAAGTGTGGCCGAAGGATCAGTGGTGTCGCCGGTCTTCTTTTCCCACTTCTTCCCAGTGTCTTTCGCCTGCTTATAGACGTACGTAACCTCATTGTCGGTTTTATTGTCGCTGCGGCGAGTACAGAGCGTACTCTGGTTGACGGCAATGGTGACCTCCCAACCGTCGAGCGCAGTTTGGTTGTTGATGTAGTTGGCGATGGCGTTCATCTCAGTCGCGTCCTTAACGGCATACGGATCGCCATATGTGCCGCATCCCTCTACCAGCTTTGGAATGCGCTGGTTGACTTTAATTTCATGATATTGGACGCCGCTCTCGGTGGCCTTTCCCTTATAAACATAAGGAAGATAGCCACCAAACCAAGGCCTGACGTCACCGTCCTTCTTACCATCAACCGTCACATAGCCGCTCACGGCACCATACGTCGCTTCGTCGTAATACCAAAGCTGCTTGCCCGGGTACTCCGTACTCCCATCAATCTCAGATCCGTATGTCACCTTGCCTGCATCGGCATCGGCATCGGCCTTAGTAAAGGTGTAGTCCGCAGAGCCCGTGCTCGTGCTTCCGTAGCCAAAACTCTCCAGCAGGCTCGCATGGGTGAAGATCGTTTTGTTCTTTTGGCTGGGCAAGCTGATTTGCTCAAACTTTGCCGTCACCTGATCGGCCTCACTGCCTACACCAAGCTTTCCGAACAGCGACGTAGCCGCCTTGGTGTCACTCGTGTACCCAGTAGTCTTGATATTCTTCGCGTTCAGGCTCACGTACTTCTGCATCTCGTTGATGAGCAGAGGCATATAGGCGTTAGCATCCGTGGCGCTGTTGGCGCCGTCGACAATCAGATTGTTGAGCGTAAGACCATCAATTGAGATCTTTCTAATCTTGGTGCCATTGCCGTCGCTGGACCCATACACGTAGCGGCACACGAGCGCGCCCGAAGAGCTTCCGCTTGCTCCATCAGTGTCTTCAGAGCTCTTTCCGTCATTAATAACGGGCCCAACAGTACCACGCAAAGTGACGTTTTTTACTGTGAGATCGCCGTTTGCCACCGTTCGAAAAAGACCGCAGTGCATGTTCTCGTGCTGGGTAGCATCGGAATTTAGCTTGTTGCCATTCTGCTCGGCCTTGATCTTGGAGTAACAGAAGGTAATGGTCGCATTCTCAACCGTCACCTCTCCGCTCGGCTGAGTTGGATAATAGCTGTAGCCGGCCAAATCGATTGTACCCGTTATGGTTATGGAATCATCGAGCCCTGTCGTGCCATTGGGAACGATTGTCGAACGAATACCTTCGGGAGCATAACGGTAAGCAGACCATAAGAGCAGCTTTTCCGCTGTATCGATTTGACTGCCACTAAAGCCGCCTTCACAATTCTTAGAGACTATGTCGAGGTTGTAGAAGTAGCGGGTATTGCCGTTCGTATTCTGGCTTCGACCGAAAGACGAGCGATTATGGTAGCTGTTGTCTTTTGTGGAATCGCCGTCCATGTCCAGCTTGTTTTTCTGTGTGTGTAGCGAAACGACCGTGTTCCAGTCGGCGTCCATGAGCTTGCTGCCGTTGTTTGGTTTTACACCGCTGCCAACCCATTCATCGAAGGACGTTACGCCCGACGCAACGATGGCCCCCTCGCCGGTGGGCACCCTATAGGCGGTATCCCAATAAGCCCTGTCCTCCAAGTACAGGCCTAGGTAGCTCTCGACGCCATATGTCGTCTTATCATCCACCTTGCAGCCGCGGCAAACTAGAACGCCGAGCGTCTGAGCGGCGCCCGCATTAATAGTTGTGCCCGAGAGATCGATGGCATAGTTGTTGATAATCCAGTGGCCGCTCGCGGCGTATACAAGACCACCGAGTTCCTTGGAATCATCCGCAGTCGCGGTTATAGAAGCGTTGGTCGTTTTCAGAGCATAAGAGTTTTCATTCTTGTTAATGCTCTCATCTCCGATAGTTACGACCGCGTTGCCCCAGCTATAACCCAAGAAACCACCCGTGCCATTGAGCTTGTCGCCGTTCCTGCCGACTTTCATTTCGAATGAATTGAACGAAAGGCCCGAAATGTTCACGTACTTATCAGCTGAGTTGGCTATTGTCCCTGCATTGTAGGTACTCTGTGCGATGCAGCCGATAAGACCACCGACTTGGGCAATCTTGCCGCCGGCGCAATCGCCAGTTTCGATTGATCCGGCGACTTCGAGGCCCGCAACATTGAATGACGAGCCATAATCGCCCGCATAACCAATGGCGCCGCCAATGCGACTATTGCCGTTAAGCGTTTTAGTTGCAGCGATGGTCGCTTGAGCCTTGCTGTTATCCTTAAACGCAACCGTAGAAGCCGCCAGCACGCTGCCCGCAATACCGCCAATGTTCACGTCATTGGCAAACGTATCATCGCACGCGATATTCGTTTTGCACGTTACGCCAGACAATGACAGGTTGCCGACGATGGCACACGCAAGCGACCCGGCATCGATAGCCGAACCGTTATCGAACTTCATGGAGCCAGCGATTGTGACGTTGGAGATGGTTGCACCGTTGACGGCCGCGAACAAGCCCAAGCGGCCGTGGCGGTAGATTTTGCCGTTGCCGTTGCTCGTGTTATTGCCGTCGAGCACGTCTTCACCACGCTTGCCGTACGCCTCGCCGACGGCAAGATTGATTGTGCCGCCACCGTTCAACGTTCCCGAGAAAACTTGCGAGCCGTCTGCACGATCCTGCGTGAAACCCGTCAGGCCCGTGCCCTTGAGATCAATAGTGCCGTTCACCGTAATGGTCGAGGACTGCAAGCCGTTAAGGTTGTTTTCGGTAACGCCGTCAACCATCGAGTAGTAGCCGTTGGTTTGCCAGGTAATCGCAAGCTTGGCGAAATCCTCAGCTGTGGTTAGGGCGTAGGCACCGTTAGCTGCCGTCAGCGAATCCGGCAAGGTCAACTTATGAGTGTCCACATCAAGCTTAATGAAGTCGCCGCCCAGACGAACAACTTCACCGTAGGTCGCGATGTCGTCCGTCTTTGAGGCTGAGTTGCTACGCTTGAAGGTCCAGACCGCAGCGCCCTTGTCTCCCAGATCACCATTAGAGCCATTGCCGGCAGCGAAGATCAGCGCGTTGTGGTTCTCGTATACGAGCTGACCCGTCGTGGCGTTCTCGGCAAAACTTGCGCCCGACAGATCCGTGATGCCGCTGAATTTGATTACAGCATTCCACGCGGATCCCGCAATTCCCGCGGCACGGTTGCTTTGCGCCTTACCGATAGGATTGTCGCTTGTAAGTTTGAAATCTCGCACGTCAAGGACATTGCGCGTATCGACAACGCCCACGGCGCCACCGAACTTTCCGGTACCCGTTCGCGCCGAAGCATCTCCCTTGCACGCAACCGTCACGCCGTTGAAGACAACGGCAACGGGCTGCGAGTTAGGATTTGCGCTATCGCCAACATAGCCAACAACGCCGCCTGCGTCGGACAACTTGCTCGCAAGGTCAAACTCAATTGAGCACGTATTCTTATTATCTGCATCCTTTTCAACAACAAAGGCGCGCAAAGCGCCGTCGTCGTCCGTTTTCGTCGCGAACACCTTGCCGACAAGGCCGCCGTAGCTGCCGTTGACACTAACATCTTCTGGTAAGGCGAGTTTGCTCTTATACGTCCCGCCTTGCACCACGATGTCTCCATTAGAGATATCGGCCATGCCAAAAAGAGCGCCGGCGCGCTGCGACGCACCAAGAGTCACAAGGTCGCCCAGGTCGAACATATTGGACGTAACGGCAAATCCTTGCGCAAAGCTCACGTCGCCGATAACGCCACCAGAGCAAGCGCTGTTCTCGTCGCCAATATTTAGAGGACACCCAATCTGCTTATTATCCGCGCCCAGTGTGAGCACGGTCGCTTTACCAATAAAACCGCCGCTGGCAGTTGTGCCCTTGACGGTGAGCGCGTGTAGGTCGAGAGCTTTCGCGACGTTGACCATGGCACCCGTGCTCGAGCCAACGAGTCCTACAACGCCACCGGCGGAGCCGTTCGTAGACTGGACGGTGGCGGTGGGAACGTTTGCCAGAGTGCCAATGCTCAGGGTCGCACCGTCCTTGACTTCGCCTACGAGCAGGCCAGCGTTGCCAGAGCTCGTTTTGACGGCTCCGCCTGAGGTCAGATCGTTGGGGAACGTGACGGACTCAACCGTCAAGCTCCCGCTCTCGACCGTGTTGGCAATCAAGCCAATGTTGCCCGTCGCATTCGCGTTGAGATTCTTTCGAGAATCGGTGAGGCTATAGGTAACGTTCGCAGCAAGGTCGCCCGTCGTCGCACCCAGGAGGGGTGCCGTCAAGGCGGAAGTCGCATCCTTCACATCAACGTTCACGGGTTCCACGATGTCAACCGACGCGATGAGTGTCTTGCTCTCTTCGCCGTTTTCCGCACCGCTGACCTTCGAAGCGACCATCGGTGCGCTATAGCTAGTCGCGCCTACCCACTTTATCCTGACCGTTTTGTTTTGGTCAGACAGCTTGAGGTTATTAAAAACCGTCCGATCAGTCGTAAGCTCGACGGGACTATCAACGTCCCTATAGATCCTGCCTTCAAACGGACATTCATCACTGCCAAGACCCTGGAAAGACATGCCGTTATTAGCCGACTCGGTGAGCTTCGCATCGCCCGTGATGATAACCTTGATCTGCGCATCATAGTAAAGCGAAGCGTCGGCGTTAGACAGGACGGCGAACGCCTCCGACGACTTGACATCGAGGCTTCGGATTCCGCTCTCGTCGTCTTTGCGCACGATGCTTTCCGCGCCGTTCTTCTCGAGCAGCTCGACGAGCTTATTCAAATCCGTGATCGTCGCACCCGCCTGGGCATCAGCGTCCTCCGAAGTCGCATCATCGGCATCTTGCTCGGCGTCGTCAGCGGCGGCATCGTCAGCGGCATCGTCGCCTTCCGTCTGGTCGCCCGTGGAATCGGAACCAGTGGCGCTATCGGTGGTATCGCCTGCTGCAGCGTCATCCTTCACCGCGTCATCCCCAGCACTGTCGCTGTCGGCGCCGGCATCACTCGACCCAGACCCGATCGTGACATCGCCGTTGGTCTCGCCGCTCTCGGCAGTATCCAACGCCTTCGCAGATGCGGCAGCAATCTCGTTCGAGATGTTCTGCCAGCCTGCCGCCACAGCAGCCACCGTGGGCGAGCATGCTTGGAGCACCATGACCACCGTCATGAACTCTGCGAATATGCGCTTTGCCGTTCTCATCGATTCCGTACCTCTTATCCTAAAACTCCGCTTCCAGAGTTATCGAGTCTCCGTCGCGCCCGTCAGAGTAGTTCCGCTCACGCTAATGTCCAGGTCGCCCCAGCCACCGGGCGTTTTGCCGTCCGCTCGGTAAAAGTTGACGACCATCGAACCCGGCTCCATGGTGAACGTAGCCTTGCGAGCTGCAGCATCCGCCGTCACACCATGGTTGGTCTCGAAGAACGGATCGATCTCCACGTTCTCCCCCCACGTGAGCGTGACGTTTGCCGGTGCGCCCGTAACCGTCACA
>ERZ839947.2011-NODE-2011-length-16057-cov-5.967067_pt1 | contig 16057 bp, 8 predicted proteins | sample MGYA00519908_ERZ839947 | MGnify/ENA primary metagenome ERZ839947 (study PRJEB31850, sample SAMEA3708857) | human gut metagenome | biome: human gut; feature: human-associated habitat; material: faeces | place: China | collected 2014 ... | reverse complement strand
GTGATGGGTTTGGCTAAACGCACAAGCGGGTTGCGTGCTACGCCCCCCGCCATGCAGAATGTATTTTGGTTCATATTCTTTTATTCTGTTTTATTATTGCTCGCAAAGGTAACAATTTTATCATAAAAGACGCCAAATTGCAAACATATTCTTATTCGTTCCGTAGAAGGAATATCTTTATTTACTTACTAAACCCATAAGGTGGACATTCAAAATTGGTAATATCCAATTTGTATTCCATCATATCTTTCAACTCGTGTATGGGACGTTCCAATTCGTAAGGTATCGGTTGTCTGCTGAATTGCTGGAAGTAAAGCAAACAAGCATCCCGCCACCAGACAGCATCCCGTGCCTGAATCTTCAGGCGGTGTTGCACATCACGAAAGCGTTCGGAATCAATATACGGTTCCATCCTGTCCCACACTTTTTGAAAGTTTCTCACTTCGTTTACACCACGATCATACGTGTAGCACAGTTCTGCCCAAAGTGTACGTCCGCTCTTCATCTGATGATTCCAAGGGACATGGTGAAACCAAAGGAGCAGATTCTCCGGACAGGTATTCACATTGTCCAGTTGCTCGCATAATGGAGAATGGTATTGTCCGGTAGCATTACTTCCTGTACTGCTGCGGTCGAAACCTATTCCCATGTTGTCGGCACGGTGGTAATAAGGAGGCAGCCAATCCGGGCGGGCATCGGGAATATCACACCAAGGTTCCGGTCCGTAATGATGTCCCCATGCAAAGATATGATGCAAGCCGAGAGGCATCATGTAGTCTACTACTGCTTCTCTCGATTTCTGAAGCACTTGGGAGTTGAGAAGGGAGAGTTGAGCGTCGATCTGCTCTTTTTGAATGACTTCTCCTGCCGGAGTATCGGTTTGCGCACCGGTAACGGGAAGAAAAGTCTGTTTCAACCATTCTTCTCCTATCTGTTCGGAAGAAAGCGAATGTTTCCATGCCAAGCGTCCGAAAGCATACCAGTTGGCTTGAGCAAAAGGATGTCCACACCAATTAGTATCATCACCGATGTTTGCCACTCCGGAAATAGCCGTGAGCGGATGAGAGAATAAAGAACCATCTGTCACACGGGCAATGGTAGAGCCTTTGCCTTGCAGATAAGTATCACTATCTAAACACTCTTTCCACATAGGAGCAAGGAATGCAAGATGATTGGAAAAGCCAAGATACTCTTGTGTGATTTGAAATTCGGGCATAACTGCCGTCCTTTTCATGGCTCCAAACAGCGGACTGAATGGCTCACGGGGTTGGAAATCTATCGGACCGTTCTTGATCTGCACAATAACATTATCCCGAAACTTATCATCCAAAGGTTCAAATTCAAGATAGGCTTGTTTGGCACGGTCGCTGTCAGTAGGAGAATAAACGAAAGCGCGCCACATCACAATGCCATGATAGGGCCTCAACACATCGGCAAGCATATTGGCTCCTTCGGCATGAGTGCGTCCGTAGTCACATGGACCAGGCTGCCCTTCGGAATTAGCTTTCACCAGGAAACCTCCGAAATCGGGAATCAGGGAATAAATCTCTTTTGTTTTCTGCTTCCACCAGTCTATCACTTCTTTATTTAACGGATCGGAAGTGGATAAACCGCCTAAAGCTGTGGGAGAAGAGAAATTGATAGAAAGATATATTTTCAAGCCATAAGGGCGGAAAATATCGGCCAAGACTTTAACTTTCTGCAAATAATCATTAGAAAGTATTTTAGGACTTGCATTGACATTGTTTATTACGGTGGCATTAATGCCGATAGAAGCATTGGTACGAGCGTAGGCTTCATAACGGGGAGAGACAACAGACGGAAGTTCGTCCCATTTCCAAAGTGAATGTCCGGCATATCCGCGTTCGATTGTACCATCCAAGTTATCCCAGTGATTCAGGATACGAATTCGATAATCAGGTCGTTCAGAGATATTGAGGGATTGCAAAGCTGATTCCGGTAGTTGTCCGGTAGCTTGCAGACGGAGTAAATGATACGTTCCATAAAGTACTCCTTGTTCACCGGAAGAAGCTATCGTTATTTGATTGCCACCTTTGGAGGTCTGAATCGTATATCCCTCATTTCCAAGTGCACGAAGTTCTTTATTGTTCCGGACCTCCAAAGTAACCGGGATTCCTCCCTGCCAGAAGTTCTGTAATTCGGAAACCGCAATACGTAATGTAGGTGATTGTTTCTTGCTGGTAATTTCCGCTTTCGCTCCCGATGCATAACGAAGCCACAAGGCACTTCCATCTTCTGCCCAAATAGAAGAAAAGCAAAAAAGGATAGTGAATATCAATGCAAATATATTTCTAGGCATATTTTTCAGATAGAAGCGGTTGTTTTAATATATTCTATTATTCATCTTTTCCCTCGATAGTAATGATTCGCCCGTCTGCATCATACCGAAGTTCACAGACTTTCAAGCTACGGAGCCAAGTCTTCCCCTCCGATGGTACACAATCGTGATGAAACAGATACCACTTGCCTTTAAACTCTACAATAGCATGGTGAGTAGTCCATCCTACCACCGGAGTCAGAATGACTCCCTGATAAGTAAACGGACCATAAGGGTTATCACCTGTTGCATAGCAGAGCAAATGAGTGTCTCCCGTAGAATAGGAAAAATAGTATTTACCATTATATTTATGCATCCACGAAGCTTCGAAGAAACGGCGTTCCGTATCCCCTGCTGTCAATGGCTTACCGTCTTCATCCAGAATTACCACTGCACGGGGTTCTTCGGCAAACTCCATCATGTCTTCACTCAAACGAGCGACACGCGACGGGATTGCTTCCTCCTCTCCTTCCGGCAAAATAGCAGATTCCAAGGCTTTATTATTACGGTAACGTTGAAGTTGTCCACCCCACAATCCACCGAAATACATATAATAGTTACCATCTCCGTCATCCCATACAGCCGGATCGATGCTGTAACTTCCCTTCATCGGATTAGCTTCCGGTATAAAAGGACCATAAGGTTTGTCACTCACAGCTACTCCGATACGAAATATATCATTCTGATCTTTCAATGGAAAATACATATAGTACTTACCATCTTTACAAACCACATCACAATCCCAAAGTTGACGGCCCGCCCAAGGAATATCCTCCGTGGAAAGCACCACTCCATGATCTTTTATTTCACCGTTCATCACATCATCCATAGAATACACGTGATAATCTTTCATATTGAAATGATCGCCATTATCATTTTCGGCAATACCACTTTCCCAATCGTGAGAGGGATAAATATACAGTTTGCCATCAAATACATGTACGGCAGGGTCAGCCATATAATCACCGGGAACTAAATATCTTTTTTCTGTTTTCATACTATTTCTGTTTTTTCTGTTAGAAACTTATTTTGTTTTTTCAGCCTCTTTGATAATCAGGTCGACTACCGGCTTCGGCTGATAATTGCGATCAAAAAGTAACGGATAATCCGTGCGGCCTCTCATCGGCCAGTCATTACGCCAAGAGTTCTGATCGGCTACTCCCCAAAGAGTAACCCTGGTGATGAGGTTATGATGTTTCAGGAACAGACGGAAAAAGTCATTCATTCTTTCAGTCCATGCTTTCGATACCTCTTCCGGCAATCCATCCGGATAAGGATTCATCTCTTTTTTATATTCAAAGGAAGCGGAAACCTCTGCACCTACATTGGGATTCGGTGATGGTATCACCGTCAAATCCAGTTCTGTTATCATTATCTTCACTCCTGTTCCGGCAAAGGCCAGCATACTCTTCTCAAATTCACTGATTTTCGGGTAGTCCATGCCGATGTGTCCTTGCATACCTATGGCATCAATACGGATTCCACGTTTTTTCAAATCGTTCACCATTTTCACGACGGCTTCTCTTCTCCCCGGTTGGGCCATTGAGTAGTCATTGTAGTAAAGTTCGGCATCCGGATCGGCCTCGTGTGCATATTGGAAAGCCAATGGAATATATTCTTCCCCCAGAATCTCATAAAACTTTGTCTTGCGATATGCTCCATTATCTTCAATCGCCTCATTTACTACATCCCAGCCTTTGATGCGGCCTTTATAGCGTTTCACGATAGTCGTGATATGGTCTTTCATCCGCTTCTTCAGGACTTCCGGAGAAACATTGTTCCCTTTTTCGTCCACACAGAACCAAGGGGAAAGTTGCGAATGCCATATTAAAGTATGCCCTGTAACCGCCAGATTATTCTTCTCGCCAAAAGTCACAAACTCATCGGCTTGCATAAAATTATAACGGTTTTCCTCCGGATGCATCTCCTGACTCTTCATGCAGTTCTCCGCCACGATGGCATTAAACTGTTCCTGAATCACGCGCACTCCCGCTTTATCCTTACCCGATGCCTGCCGCGTATTTACTGCCGTTCCTATCAGGAACTTATCTTTCAGAGCCTCTTTCAAAGTCTTTTTCTCTTGTGCAAAAGCTACCGAAGTACCGGCTACGAAAGCTATCGCAGCCAGCAAAGAAACTACGGTTGTTCTTGTCGAAGTCTTCATATCATCTATCTATTTAGTTATGTTTATTAATCAATTGTTTTCCAGCCGACGTTTAGACAAATCATCCTGAATATGCTCATTCAACTTCTTGGAAATGGGATAGAAGAACAGAGCAATCACACCTATAAAGAATGTGATAGCCGGAATCACACTAGATGTCAGCCGGATGCCTAAAATAGCACTCTCCGTCTGCGCCACGTTGGAAACGAAACCAAATGAATCGACAATCGCACCACAGATAGCTCCTCCAATGCCCAATCCAGCTTTCAGAGCAAAAACAACGCCTGCAAAAACAAATCCCGTAGCACGACGATGGTTCACCCATTCTGAATGGTCGGCCACATCCCCCATCATAGCCCAAAGCAATGGGATAGTAGGTGCATACGCTAAACTCTTCAGACAGTTGATCGTAAATATTGTGCCAATACTTGTTGAATCTACCATAAAGAACAAAGCAGTAAACAGAGCAGTCAGCGCCAGACAAATCAGGAATACATTCCGTTTGCCAAAGATATTAGAAAGAAAACCGGAAAGCAAGATTACTCCTGCCAAAGTAATCATCTGACCAATCATATTGAACAAACTAAAACCTACGGCAAATACATTGCTGTGATCGGGTTGTGCAATCAGACCGAAAGCATCGAGGAAAGTGTGCCACATTCCATAGGTCTCTCCTTCTATCCGTACCAGTCCGAAATTCTGCAAGAAGTCGAAAAGGGCGGTTTTATCTACGAAGTAGTTAAAATAGTAGGACATGCTACTGCCCCACATTGCCAATGTCGTAAACAAGAAGAGAGTCAAAATAAACATCGCTTTCCACGGACGACTGCTTACAATATCTTTAAAATCCTGTTTCACAGAAGTTTTCTGACCTACGGGAGGAGTGATACGCTCTTTAGCAGAAAAGAATGTAATCACCAGAAGTACGACTCCAATGATGGCAAACAGGGTAATGGTCAGGAACCATCCGCGTTGGTCATCCCCTTGTCCAAACTTGGATACTAATGGTAAAGTAAGTCCCTGCACGATGAAAGTAGCTATGGTAGCCGTTACAAAACGAACGGATGAAATGCTGGTACGCTCCTTTATATCACTTGTCATTACCCCACCCAAAGACGCATACGGCGTATTATTGAAAGAGTAGATAGACATTAATAAAGTATAAGTGATACCCGCATAAATAATCTTCCCACGCTCACTCAAATCGGGTGTCGTAAATGCCAGAATGAAGAATACAGCAAAAGGAATGGCTGTCCACAATAGCCAAGGGCGATATTTTCCCCATCGGGTATTGGTTCTGTCGGACAGGATGCCCACTACCGGATCAACAAACGCATCAAAAATGCGTGCGACCAGCAATATCATACCCGCTGCTGTTGCTTTAATTCCAAAAACATCTGTATAGAAGAAGAGTTGGAACATCATCATCATCTGGAAAATCAGGTTCGCCGAACCATCCCCCAAACTATAACCGATTTTTTCGGCCATCGACACTTTTTGAGTCTGTGTTTTCATGGTACTAATATCTTTTTTTAATTTATTTGACTCTTTGTTGCAAGACTGCTTGAGAAACCCGTTGTCCCAAAGTCTTTTTATCCAATGGATGAATATCATTCCATTCTCCTAAATCACTGTTTTTAATCAGAGTGACATTTTTATTAGTATCGGCTACTTCCGCCTGTACTTTCCGGAATTCTGCCCAGGCAGCACGTCCTCCTTTATCTGTGGGTGAAAGGAAATCCGCCAATTCAATAATATAGAAAGGCATATCCGACTTATTCCATCGTTGTCTCCAGTCCACAATCATAGCTGTCAGCAAGTCTTTATACTCATTTCTGCGCGAAACATTCGATTCTCCCTGATACCAGATGACACCGGATGCCGTATAATTCAGCAAAGGAGCAATCATGGCATTATAAAGTCCTGCAGGTTTATAATGAAAAGCCGTTTGTCCCGGAGCAGCGGGCATAGGAGCACCGAGATGATATTTCCAACTCCCCTCCAGATTGATCTCCGACTCTCCTTTTTCAGGCTGACCTTTTCCGAAAAGGATTTTATAAGGCTTCTCCTTTACAAATTGAGGACGACCTCCATAACTGAAAAGGCGTATGGTTATTGTATTTTTTCCGGCTTTCAACAATCCGGCAGGAATGGTGTAGATACGGGGAGGATACTGATAAGAGACAGTCCCCACAAATGTGCCATTTACATAGACCGAATCTGCATCTACGATGCATCCCAAACGAAGAGTCGCTTTCTCTCCCGCCTGTTGTGCAGATACTTGAAAGTCCTTACGGAACCAGTGGGTACCATTGATGGCATTCAGTCCGTTTGTTGCCCAGCCGGAAGTAAACAAATCTGTTTCTGTCCAATTGCTATCATCATAATCGGCAGCATACCAAGGGGTAGCCTCATGCATCCCTTTATCTCCCTGATACAACGCCACATTCCAAGCATGACTTTTCTTCCTCTCCTCTTTTTTCATTGATTCCACCAAGTCGTCCGATTCATAGATACGCTTTTCATTCAAATAAAATGGAAAAGGCTTCAACCCTCCCTCACTGATCCACGCTTCTACCGGTGAACCTCCGACACTGGAATTTATGATTCCTACCGGAACCTTTGTCTTTTGATAGACATCTTTAGCAAAGAAATAGACCAAAGCAGAGAAAGACATCACATTTTCAGGAGTCATTGCCTGCCAGGAAATTCCCGGAATATCTGTCTGCGGAGCATGAAAATTATAGAGCAGAGGTGTTTTTATATAGCGTACCATCGGATAGTTACTGTCCGTAGATATTTCATCGCGAAAACGATCTGTAACCCGTGAAACAGGCAATTCCATATTCGACTGTCCCGAACATACCCAAACATCACCAATAAGAACATCCTTTAATTCGATATCATTAATGGTCATCGTATAAGGTCCGCCGGCTTTCAAAACAGGCAAAGTCACTTTCCAGTTACCTTGTACATCGGCAACAGTCTTATATTTCTTTTTCAGGAAAGTTATATCAACGGTTTCATCAGGATCAGCCGTCCCCCAGATATTGACAGGTTCCCCACGCTGAAGTACCATTCCGTCGGAAACAAGAGCCGGAAGTTTAACCTTTGCTCCACCCAACAAGGCGAAGCAAAGGAACACAACTACTAACCCTACCTTATAAAACCAATACTTATTCATTCTGTCTTTTCTTTTATATGTCTTTATTCCATGATAATTTAGCAAGAGAAGAAATCCATCGGGATTCCACTTTGCAAACTTAGGAAGTTTCTTCCCGCCTGCCCAGAAATTTTGATTCAAATCATTACTCGCTTGTTACATCATCGTTTACGTATGTTACAAATACTTGTCGCGATGTTACATTCAAGCTGAAACCACCGATGAACAGGAGGAAAACGAAAGTTTTAGAAAGAGCGGATTACAGTAGTTATTGTTATTCATTCGATCCACTCCAGGATGATAACAACTACTGTAACCCTCACTCTCCCCCTCTTTAATTGTTATAAAATCATTTATTCCAAATCTCCGGTAAAGTCTTCGCTGACATCCTTACCAGCCAAACCATCGGCCACTCCCTTATAAGCATGTTTACGTGCATAATTAGCATCCCAAAGGTTCGGAGCGTCATTCGGTATCCAATTCACATGTTCTTTTTCATTGTCCGATACTCCCCAGATGGTAATACCATATTGTTTATCCACCGGAATATACTTCTTGTACATATCAATGACATACTGATACATTTCTGCCTGTTGTGCCAGATTTTCAGTAGTGGGCGACGAGGTGTTAACCTTAATATCCAACTCGGATACTTTAATCAACTTGCCGGTAGCACCCAGTTTTTGGAACATTTGAGCGATATTGTCTTTATTGGAATCAATAGCAATATGCATCTGTGTACCGATACCATCTACTTTGGCCCCTTTGCTTTCGATGTATTCCACATATTTAATCAGACCGTCACACTTATTGAGGTTATATTCCAGATTATAATCATTGATGAATAGTTTGTCATCCGGATTTCCATACTGACGGGCAAGTTTGAAGGCTTCTACTGCATAATCTTTCGGAGTCAGGAAATAATCTTGCCAGTAGAATTCATCAGAAGCCAAATCAGTTTTGCCTTTACCACTCTTAATGTCTGATGTCTTTCCGTCGTCCATCGGTTCATTGACTACGTCCCATGCATGAACATAAGATTTGCAATGAGTAACCATCTTTGAAATCCAGTCTTCCATAGCATCTCTGATGATCTCTGCTTTTTCGGCATCGGTCTTCTCGATGATAGTAGGCCCGGAAGCACGAGTGACTGCACGTGTCTCCACCACTTTCTCCGACAATACGATATTATCTATATAATAATCGCCTGCGCTAACTCCGAAATTGATACAGAATCGATTCATACCCTCTTTAGACACTGTAAATTCTTTCTTAAATTCTGTCCAAGTCGTACTCACATTTCCATCCACATAGCATTCACCTGCATAACTCGATGAGTTCTGAATTTGGATCTGGAAAGTAGTTGAGACACTTGCTTTAATCATAGCAGAGAATTCGTAGGTCTTGCCGACTTCCAAAGGAGTGTCAAAGCCATATCCGGCCTGTGCCTTATATGCATTGCCAGCCCCTCCGTCAACAGAACTAGTCAGCTTCATCGAATATGAACTTCCATATCCTTCACCTTCTTCCGAAATCGCGGCCTTTCCACTACTCCAAGCTCCCCAAGGAGTAATAGTCTTACTTTCAAAATCACCGTTAGAAATCAGATTGACCACAGTGGATTCACCTTCCAAATCTACAACAACAATATCATCTATATAGTAGGTCATACTAGCAACAGCACCTAAATCTATCCGGAACTGAAGCTTATCAGAACCTTCGGCAGGCATAATATCCGTACCTATCAATTCCTTATTATAAACAATCTGTTGCCAGCTATTCGAAGTTGGAATCGTTTCTTTTCCATCAATATTAGGGTACGATGTATTCATTCCGTCAAATGCCAGACGTACAGCACCTACTCCTTCTGATTTGATAAAGAAAGAGATTTGGTAACGATGCCCTTCGATTACAGGTATTGCTTCACTCTGAATCTCCAGATCCCACGGTTTGGCCGAACTTGCATTTGTTACGGCCTTAATACAACCTTTCGTATTACCCAATCCTTCTGTTGCAGAATGTTCAACTGTCGCCTTTCCTCCTCCCCAGGAACCCCACGGAGCTATATTCTCGTCAAAACTACCATTCTGCAAGAGATTTGTTCCAGCCGGTCCCGGAATAACTTCTGCTGCAATCAGACTATTCAGATAACTCGCATTCTGATTGGAATGCCAAATCAGGCAGTGCCCATAAATGCTGACACCCGCTTCTGTAGTCTTTACAAACAGCTGATCGACCTTATCAAATTTCAAATTCCCTTTAGAATCGACCATAGGACCGTGCTTCATGGCATATCCTATCGTCAGATCATTAAAGTTCTCATTCACAATGGTAGTCGTTGTCTCGTCACCAAGATATTCATCCATCCCCACTCCGATGCCCAACTTAAAGTTGGGATCGGATAAATATTCTTTCAGCGCCTTGTAACGGGAAATCTTTTCAGCCAACTGCAAAGGTAGTTCGGAAGAAGTAACCGCTCCATGTGTAGGGTCTTTATACCACTCCATCTTATTATCGTCACACGATGTCAATATCAGCACCGACAAGGCAACAAACGGAAGCATATTTCTGTATTTCATAATCTTTTCAATTTAAAGTCATTATTATTCTGCATCCTCTTCTTCATCCGGGAAGTCGGTATATTCCGGCTTCGTCAAAGGTACGACACGCCAGTTATCAATATAAATCTTCACAGAAGTTGCTTTGGATAGAAACTCTGTTTCTTTATCCGAGCTCGCACCTGTGATCTTATCCAATGTAATATCAGAGTTCTCAAAATAGAAACCGAAGTTGGCATAAGAAGCAGATGCGCGGGTAGCGGCCACATCGGCAAAAGTAACCCAAGCTCCGCTGGATGCTTTCGATTTGTAGAATTCACTGAACGGAACAGTTACAGTCTGCCAACCGGTTGTCTGGAAAGGAACGATTTTTCCATCTACAATCCACGGTACGTAATTGTAACAGTCTCTCTCCCATTCTCCACCGTTGAATCCATTCTGACCACAAATCTTCAGGAATCCGGATTCTGACCAAGGTTCGGGCACATAAATTTCAAACTGAATAGCACATTCGGCAACGGGAGTTTCAGCAGGAACACCCAGCGTCAACCAGTCAGGATCAGTGCCATTACCTGCTGTCCAAACTTCAGCACAACGATTCTTCGCTGCTGCCACCGGCAACTGTCTTTCCAACGGCAAGCGACAGTAAGCACCTTGCGACACATTACCTTCACCAATCGAAGCAGATTCCAGTTCGGTTGTTTTAATCATACTTTCAGAATCGCCCCATGCTCCCTGTGTACCTACTCCGTCAAAATTCAGTAACAGACCTTTCTTGTAATTGAAATAAGCAGGAGAATAAGCACCACCATTCGAACCTTCTACGAAAATAGAACCGCCCTCTTCAGAAACTCCGGCAGGCATATCCACCATAAAATATTCACCGTCAAGATCAGAAATAATACCTTCTGTCACCACCACATTTCCGGGGAAAACGACTTTTGCAATTTCCGTCAATCCACTTCCGTAAACAATGACAGGCTCACCTACTTTCGGCATACAGTTGGAGATTTTCGTTATAGACGGTGCAGCAGCACGAATCTGGAAATCATAAATGTATTCACCGCCATCTTTCACCAGACGGATCGTATTACGTACATTTTCATCAGCTTCTGTGGTCGGAACTTTACTGTTTACACTGACCAGAAAAGATTTATTCGAAACAAATACCGGATTAAAATAACAGTTATATCCGTTAATATATACTTTCTTCAAGCCATTGAATCCTTCACCTTCAATTCGGATCAGTTGTCCCAAACGGGCAAAATCAACCAAACGGTCAGGAACATTCGACTTCGCGTCTTCCAGATAGATCCCTGTTATGTTCATCACAGAACTTCCGCCATTATCGTCATCGTCGTCGCACGAAACAAATGAACAAGAGCAGATGAGCAGACTCACCAATAAGCCAAATGCTTTCATACTATTTTTATATATCAAGCTTTTCATTCGTATTCTCGTTTTTAGTTAAACAAATCGGTTATTCTGTCTTCCTTAAATGCATAAGGCACAGGATCTGCTTTCAGCAAAGGATTTTGCACTGTCTCCGATTCCGGATAAGGAAGAAGGAATATACTGGAATCAATATTGCCTATGGCACGCTTCGTTTCATCCGAATCTTCGTCTCTCTTCAAAGTCTGTGTAGCCGAATCCCAGATAACGGGGATGGCAGTACCTCTATCCTGTCCGGTGATATAATTGAGCACTTCCTGCTGTTTATAGTAAGCTCTACGTACCAGATCATACCAATATTGTCCTTCCAGACAGAGTTCCAGTCTGCGTTCACGACGAATATCTTCATAAGTAATTGAACTTTGGGACTCCAAACCGGCACGCTTGCGGACTTTGTTAAAGTATTCCATTGCATCGGCATCACCTGTTGAAGAATTATTCCCTAATATGGCTTCTGCATAGATCAGATATACTTCTGCCAGACGCAGCATGTATGTATTGATAGGAGTACTGCCGGAAGTGATCTTCGCATTATCTTTGCTGGAACCACAAACGTATTTCTTACAAAAGATTCCGGAAACAGTACCCGATGCTTTCTTCTCACAAGTATATCCTCCGTTTGCTTTCTGTATTTCAGGATAATGATCGCCATAAGCCATCCAAGTCGGCTGACGTCGTTTATCTCCTTTTTCATACTCCCAAATCACGTCTGGCTGTGCAAAAACATAACCGCCCCATGCACGATCATTACCGGTAATAGCCGACTCACAAGCGAAATAATCCTGTATTGTGTTACATTCTCCATACGTACCATTACTAACCCATTGCAAAGCAAACAGTGTTTCCGAGTTGTTATTATTATCAATCATAAACAAATCGGCATAATCAGTCATCAGTTCAAAATTTCTGTTTTCTATCACTTTTAAAGCCGCTTTCTTTGCCAAATCCAGGTAATCCTGATTACGAATCGCACTATTAGGATTACTACTGTAACCAGCATACGTCAGGTAAACACGTGACAACATACCAAATGCGCTGTATTTATTGACACGTCCGGTAGCAGAAGAAACCTCCGGCAGATATTTTGCCGCAAACTCCAAATCACGCATTGCAAATTCATAGACATCACTTACCGGACTGGTATTGACAATAGGATTAGCCACCAGTTCATCCGTATCCTCATTAATAATAACATTTCCCCATAACATCGCCAGATAGGAATAAGCAACTCCACGCATGAATCGTGCTTCAGCAATATATTGATTCTTTACCTCGGCATCACTAAATGAACTGTCTTTTATTCCATTTACAATCTTGTTGGCTTGCTGCACAATGTTATATAATGATCCCCAAGCCGAAACCAATGGCCCTGTCAATCCTGTTTCAGTTAGATCTGTAAAAGGATAGATATAGTTGGAAGTAGTCGCACAAAGATTATATCCACGTCCATCCCCCAATCCATAATAGAACTTATCATTAAAATCAAACCAAACCTTACTATATAAAGGTGCCGTTGCTGCACGAAAATCATCTTCCGTTTTGTAAAAGTTATCTCCTGCAATATGGGAATTATCTTCAGAATCGAGGAAGTCACTGCATCCTGTGAACACTAAAGCTATTGCCAACATGAAAGAGTGTATGTATGTACTTGTTTTCATATTTAGTCACTTTAAATGATTAAAAGGTTAAATTCAGACCGAATGTATAAATTCGTGGAGAAGGATAACGATAATTATCGAAACCTGTCAGTAGGGCATCCTGATTAGCAGAACCGATTTCCGGATCCATACCTTTGTATTTGGTGAATGTATATACATTCTGCAAATTACAGTAGAGTTTCAGGTTCTGAATTCTAATCGGTGTCAGCCATTTACGCGGGAATGTATACCCGAAAGATATAGATTGGATACGCAAGAAAGAACCATCCTCCACAAAACGATCACTGAAACGATAATTAGAATCATCCGTACTTTTAGAAGTAGCCATACGGCAAGCATAAGAATCACCTCCTACAATCTGAACATTCCGGTAATCATCCGGACCACTCGGATTAATCAGTGCCAGTTGAGCATAGTCTAAAGCAGATTTCAGTACATTGTTGTTACTACGCGGATTTTCCAGTTCACGACGTCCCCAATTCACTACATCATTGCCGACTGATCCTGTCAGGTTAATGCTCAAATCGAAGCCTTTATAAGAGAAAGTATTACCAAATCCAAAAGTAAAGTCCGGTTCAGGATTACCAATATAAGTACGATCTTGTTCATTGATAACACCATCTTTATTGACATCCTCAAAAATATAGTCACCAATCCATACACTATTTTTCGAAATTGACATTCCTTCGGGCAGTGCTACCGGTTTTACAGTTCCGGAAGCATCCTTATAGTAAAAGTCTGTTGCCTTTTCAAAACGTCCAATCACTTTATAGCCATAAAATTGTCCGATAGGGTTTCCTACTGACGTACGAGTCAACACTGTAATTGTTTCCCCCGTCTGATTCGTTCTATCTATCAAACTGGTAGCTGTATCCAGTGATTTCACCTTATTGCGGTTCATTGAGAATACTACGTTACTTCTCCATTGGAATCCACCTTTATCTATATTTACGGTATTTAAGGTCAGTTCAAATCCTTTATTCTCCAAAGAACCTACATTCTTCCATGGTGAAGAAGTAGAACCTTGACCGGAAGTTCCAACATAGGCAGGTAGCGGTACTTGCAACAACAGATCTTTAGTCTTCTTATAATAAACATCAGCAATCAGCTCAATCCTGTTCTGGAAAAGATTAACATCAAGTCCCAAGTTACTTGAATAGGTAGATTCCCATTTCAACTTCGAATTGGGAGTATTACCTGCCAATAATCCTGTTCCCCAAACAGTTGCGACAGACGAATAAATAGCTTTATAAGCACTATTATCTGTATTCTGATTACCTACAGCACCCCAACCCAAACGTAATTTCAGATTGTTGATGACATTGTTATCTTTCAAGAAAGATTCATTGGTAATCTTCCACGCCAAAGCAGCGGACGGGAACCATCCCCAACGGTTGTCTTTATGAAACTTAGAAGAACCGTCACGACGAAGAGTAAACGTAAACAAGTATTTATCATTATATGAATAGAACAAACGACCGAAATAAGATAAGATTGAACTTTCACTACTATTGCCATTATTCTTAGCTGTCGAGGGGTCGCCCAATGTCAGGTCGGTAGCTGCATTAGAAAGATATCCCATACGGCTTCCCATCAGATACTCCCATTGATTTTTCTCCATTTCCTGACCGATCATCGCATTCACATTATGCGCACCGAAAGTTTTCACATAAGTCACATAATTTCTCCAGCTCCAGTATTTATTATACGATTTGGAGAAAGTACCCTGACGATCTGTATTCTCAATCGCACCAAATGAATAGGAAGGATCGAATTTATAAGTATTAGTCACACCATAATCAAAGGATAATTCTGTTTTGAATGTCAATCCATTGATAATTGTAGCTTCGGCATAAGTATTGGCACGAATACCCATTTTCTCATTACGATTATCCTTTATCATGGCAAGCCCCACCGGATTGGTTTGTACCCACTCATCGGTATCCGGTCCGTCAAATGTACCCTCTGCATTACGAACGGCCACACTCGGACTTTGAAGCAAAGCACTCCTAATCAATGATTCATCTGATACAGTCAACTTCTGGCGTGAATTGCTAAACGCGAAGTTGATACCCATTTTAAGATATGTCTTCACTTGCGCATCGAAGCTGCCTCGCAGATTCAGACGCTTGAAACCCGACCCAATAGCAATACCATCCTGATTGAGGTAACCTGCACCTAGAGCATAGTTACTTTTATCAGTACCTCCGGTAACCGAGAGATTGTGGCTGGTCATCATAGCTTTAGAGAACATTTCATCTTGCCAATCTGTACCATTACCCAATAAATCCGGACGAATAAAATTATTGTCTTTATTTACAAGTCCCCAGTCACTACCCGAATAGTCTTTACCTGAACGAACATTTTTATGCTCTGCATATTCACGCAGATTCAACATATCCAGTTTTTTAGGCATTTCCTGCCAGCCTACATATCCATCATAGGTTATTTGCGCCTCTCCTTTTTGTCCGCGTTTGGTGGTGATCATAATCACACCATTTGCAGCCCGTGCACCATAAATAGCAGTAGCAGAAGCATCTTTTAAGATGTCCATAGAAACAATATCCGAAGGATTGATAGATGCCAAGGCGTTATCACTTCCCGAACCCGTTGAACCATCAATGATAATACCATCAATCACAAAGATAGGTTCATTAGAGGCCGACACTGAGTTGATACCACGAATACGGATGGAAGAACTACCACCGGGCATACCACTATTAG
>ERZ839947.2007-NODE-2007-length-16108-cov-4.272535_pt1 | contig 16108 bp, 24 predicted proteins | sample MGYA00519908_ERZ839947 | MGnify/ENA primary metagenome ERZ839947 (study PRJEB31850, sample SAMEA3708857) | human gut metagenome | biome: human gut; feature: human-associated habitat; material: faeces | place: China | collected 2014 ... | reverse complement strand
TAAGAGAGAGTTTACTAGACACGTTGTTAACACCTCTCAATAACAGCCACAATGAACGACTCTCCACATACGTCATAGAACCCTCCTCTCTACACCTCAAAATATCGCACCACTACAAAACACACAATGATCATCACGCACAGTAACATCGCAATAACCTGTTCATCATGCAATTTCATTATTCTCCTTTCAGAACAGTTAACTGTACTGATAAAATTTACAATAAAACGCGAATTCCCGAAAGGTAACACTTGTCCACGAATTAACATACCGTCGGTATGTATGTTTGAAAGGTAACATTTGTCTCCGAACTACCACGGCCAATTCCCAGTTATCCAAATCAAGAATAATCCAATTGCTACCACTCCGATAACAGTTGCACCAACCACGCACTGGATAACAAACCGATACCAAACAGCGTCAACGATCAAGTCTTCAACGTCATTCTTCTCCATTACTTTCTCCTCTCCGTAACCAGGTACCACAACCCAACTAACATACACTCAATACTCAAGCAAATCAAAATGCCGAACCAGACTCCGCTCAAGAAACCTTCCATTAGTCTCTCCCTCCATACCATAAGCCTACTAAAACCCTATTACCGTGCAGAAAATACAATAGGCATATATTTCCATCATTTATCCTTTCCAACATTCACAAGACACATTATACCAATTCCAAACCAAGCACCCAGCACGAATACCGCTATATGCGTTACCCATTCCATCTTAACACCCCATTCCACGACCCCCGATAATAAGCTCCTATTGATATCTCGTTACCCGTCTGATCGCCTGGCTGGCCATACGCAATCCCACCGAACTCGTTTATATGCGCCCCCACAAGCTGTTGCTGCCCGATATAAATCTCCACGTGTCCCGTACCCTGAAGCTGCGACCCTTCGAAGAGCACGATATCCCCGCGCACAAGCTGATCAGCGGACGGGTTGCCAGGAATCCACTGAAACCCCAACCCCTGGAAGATCGAGCGCATAGTATAGGTGGAAGGAGAAGGCCAAGGCACCTCGAATCCGTTCTCACGAAAAGACCACGACACCAAGGAAGAGCAATCGAAGTCAACGCCCCCGTCACGCGTCGGCTGGTCATATCCATGAGAAGGGTCATCGGCAATGGAGATTGCCCACTGCACCGCCCCTTCAACGCCAGACCCGCCAGGAGCAGTAGACCCCGAACCATTGTTCAAGTTGACAGCCGATATCTTTTCGAATATCTGGCACTTAGTCCAAGAATGACGAAACCGATTCAGAACATAAACGTTTTGCTCCCATGTGCCCTCGCTCTTGAACCGGTAGAACATGTCATCATTGAAGTAGATATACCCATCCTGGCCAATGGTTCCGATATAGGCGTTCTCCGCCTGGTTCTTGCGTCGGGCGTTTATGATAACCAGTTCCGCCATCAGTAGTACCTTCCTAGCTTTTTCATATGTTTTATGAACTGCCTAAGATGGTATTGGGCTTCTTTTCCCTCTTCCGGGTCGCATACTTCAAGAGCTTTTTTTCCGCAGTCGCAAATTCGAATTTTTACTAAGGCTGAAATATATATGTCGGTTTCTACCACGTGTTCAATGTCCTCGATTGTATAACACTCATTTTCAACCACTTCAACGGTATCAATCATATTTCCATGTTTGTCGGTTATTATCATTACAATCCCATCCTAACAATATCCCTAAACTTGGTAGCCAACGATTGATTCTCATAATAAACCGCACCCATGTCATAAGCCTTCTTCAAGTCCTTCAAATTCCTCGAACTCTTGAAACCCTTCAACAACAGCGAGTTCGGTTCATGTGTCTCTGTAGTAGCAGCATACACCGTTCTGCACTGTTTGTCAACACTATCACTAAGTATATAGCAACCGTTTCTGTAATCACGCCAAACACCGATCAAGTCATCGTAGTAGATAAGGGTGAACTGGTATTCAGCGTCTTTGCTCTTCTTGGCAATGAACGTATCACGGTCACGCAGGAACTTGTTCTCGGTCGCGTAAGCCGTATACGCGCAGTCGCCAAGCGCCTTGTAGAATCGGGTGTTCTTCTTCGCCTTGATAAGCTCCGGAGGTGCCACGAGCTGTACCAGAATATCGTCGCGCTTCCAGATATCGCTTTTGAAGGGCATCGACAAGTCCAGGTAGTCGAAGTAGGGGTTCGTCTGCGATATGGCGTTTCCTAGAAACCAGCACCGCACGTCGTAGTCACGCGCTCCAGGGCGTGCCACCGACTCGTACAGCTCGAAGAAGGCCGTTACCTCGTCGGCTATATAGCGCTGCTGCGAAGTGGTCGTGTCGATAATGAACTCGTCGAACACGATATCGCGCACGTTGATAACTGCGTCTGACTTCATCTTTCGGGCAGTCGACAGCGCCTGCGCATACCCTATCACTTCCTTGTCCATGTGGAGTACGTTCGCTTCCGTCCAAAGCGCATGACCCTCGAACTCCACTTGAACGTGGTTGAACAGGCGACCTTGCTTGGAGGTAGTTAGTGTCTTCAGCTCTTCTTCGCTGCGGCGAAGGTAGAGGAAGTTGTACCCGTATTTGATATTGCGCTCGATCAAATACTTCAAAAGACCATAGGTTTTGCCAGCGCCTCGGATGCCGAGGATGAAATTGAACAGACAGTTATGCGACGCTGTTCTCGGTATGTCCCAGTACTTAGAAATAATCTCCTCCTTATGCTAGTATGCGACAGGCCGCCGATCATGCCATGCAAGACGGCGGCCCTCGCATAAGGGGTGCTAACCGAAAGGGGAGGAACGGAGCGGGCTTTTCTCCGTATCGCCGGGTGCAGGTTCTACCCTGTGCCCCACCAAGCGAGAAACCAACTTACCTTGCGGCGCAAATCCAGTATACCTCACTTGCGCTCGATTGTCACTTTGTATTCCATGTTTTCCAGAATCGACAATTGTTCGCCTATGTAAACATCTCCGGCGTACTTTTTCCATGCAGTCCTATCCCCGAAGAAGTGGTTAACGTCTAAGTTGCCGTCATACCCGGGCACGTTTCCGTCGCTCGCATACTGCCAGCAGGCTACCAGCCCGTCCGTTGCAGGAGGCTCCCCTGGGTCGTAGTCAAGGGTTGGCCTGATCACGTTCGGATACTGCGCAACCCACCTAGCGCAGTTGGGTTCCACGCCACCCTGGTTGAAGCGCCAAGGGTTAGCGTAAATCCAGGGCCATATTCCGGTTTGATCATGTACTGTTTTTACAAAGGCGTTAACCCATTCAACAGATGGATCACTAACTTTCACTTTTTTATCATAAAGTTCTTCCCAGTCTAGGATAGGGATACCTTGTCGAAAGTAATTAGATGTGTTGTTGATAAAGTAGACTGCATTTTCCGTTGCGCTTTGTCTTTCATCTGCAAAGTGATAAAAGCCCCAACATTTATTACTTTTTATACAGCGCTGTATAACACCATCACAATAAGGGTTAACATAATAGTTTCCTTGTGTTGCTTTTGCTATGGCAAAATCAATTGGCATTTTATCAACTTCGATATTTTCTTGGTATGACGCTACATCAATTCCCCTAAGCATTCTTGCCTCCGTGCACAAGCTCCCGGATATCTTCCCGCAGCTCCTTAATCTGCGTAACAATGTCTCCAAGAGTAGCTGTAAAGTCTTTAAGAGTACGATTGTAGAGGTAAAACATGCCCACGCAAGCAACGATAGGGAAACCCAGACTACCAATAAGAGTGACAATATCGTTAACATTCATCTTAATCTCCTTAGTACCAATTGTCAGAGATATTGAAGTTCATGCCGGAGAAGTACACGTGCCCTGTCGTATAGTCGAAGGGAAGTGTTATAGTGCCGTCCAGGTTCACGGTAAGTACTGCGATTCGATCTTCCGTTCCGTCGTTTGCAACCACCGGGACTTTCACGACCTTTCCCGGCCTGCATTCCTCGGGAAGGGTGGCCACTGCCGACCCGGCGATATAGCCCGCTAGGTCGCAGTCGCCGATTATCTGCACGTCGTTTGTGCAGCTAAGCATGACAACGTCTTTGTCGAAGGTGGCCGAGGCGGCCGGTACGAGGGTGTACCGGCCCTTGAACGTTGTCCAGAAGTTGGGATTTCCTCCGCCTGTAGGTGCATCAGCCATTATTGAACCAGCTTTGCAGATACGGCATATGCAATTTTACTGTATCCCTCTGGGTTGGGGTGCAGCAAATCAGCAACATAGAAGGCCTGGTCATTATATTCGTTAACTCCAAGATCATGGAACATATCTAGTGTTGTAAAACCATATAGTCTTGCAACTTCAACAATTGCGTTGGCATAATCTTCCAAGCTAAAACCTAGATTATTTTTAATGAAACCCCTGTCATTAATTCCGTTATCTTCTTTAAATTTCACATCAATGCTAGTTCCCCACCTTTGTGTGTGTGTCATCGGCAAGATTTTAGCCGACGGTAAATTAATTGAAAGCCATTCGAAAACATATCTAAGAGCACTATAGAATGTTGCGGGGGTTGTTGAACTAGGGTCTTGCATAGTCCCCAAATTAGCATTTGATGCATAATCATTTGTCCCATACAGAATTGTAACAATGTCGCTATCTTTATCAGTATTTTCTATTGATTTATAATTGTAGACAAGAGTTCCACCGCTGATAGCCGTGTTTTTATATTCTCTAAGGCCTAGAATAGACACTACAGTTTGTTGCCATCCATTTTGTGCAGTGTAGCTATCGCCAAAGCAGCTCATTTTTTTATCTGCCCATTTTGACAACAATTTCGATTCGCTGCTAGTAAGTTCAAGTGTCCTAGAATCAAATGAAATGAGTTTGATAATTATAGGGTTTGTAATTGGCGTAGATGTATTTATATTCATTGCTGCATAGAAATAAACTGACCCATCCGGTACAGTGCATGAAAAATTAGCAGTGGTCACTCCTTCAATAGTGTTATATGTGATTATTTTATCAGTGATTTCTTTGTTTGACTTGACAATGAACTCAATATTGTCAGTGGTATTAACATTTGCTACGAATGTTCCGCTTATTCTCTTTCCATTTATTTCAGAAATAGTCCTGCCTGAAATATAACCAGCGTAACAGTTGTTATATGCATATCCACTCTGTAAAGTTAGAGTGTTAGTATCACTATTCCATGATGCGCCTGGTTTTGCGTTGGCATTGTTAGTTACGGAAAAAAGACCGCTTATATCTTCAAGCCCTGTATTAATTATATTGTTGATATTATCTATTTCAACATTCAATGGTGTTGGGTTAAGCGTGCTAACTCCGGTAATTGTTAATTCTGACGTTTCAGTTAATTTTTCTGTTTCTTTTTTTCTGATGGCAATGGTTATATTCTTTACTGTATTATCTTTCCAGCTATAATAGAAAAACGCTTTGCTTCCTACAATATAACCGCTTTGCATAGGGCGAGCACTATCAGCATTCTCAATAAGAATTGCTTCAACTGGTAACTCGCCTGCGTTAAAATCTAGCGTAATCAAAAGAGGGTACCTAGAGTAGGGCCATGTCGAAAACGTAGGTAGACGATATCCTGCATAACTATTATAGCCGCTAAGCCCTGCTGGAAATACGATTTTCCTATTTGGTTCATCAATTATCGCGCCGTTTGTAACATAATATACAAAAGCATAATTAGCGGTAGGGACGTTAACATTAGGCATTAATTGCGCGTCGATATTCCTCACATGCATACCAGCAGAGGGGAATATATAGCCGTTGTCTTGTGCTCTAATATCGATTAGCTCTGTGTTTCCTTCAGTTGGCTGATTTGAGAAAATTATATTGTCGATACGTTCATTGGTAGACTGAATTCGCGCATTGGTAGACTGAATGTCTCCCTTAATTAGTTCAATTTCTTTGTTAAATTCTGTAGTGAACGGTTTGAGTAGATTGGCCAACGTCCCATCTTTTACGTATTCATCTAGTCTTTTGTTTATTTCCTCTTGTACGTCAAGACTATTGAAATAATTTTCAATCCACTCGTACATTTCTATAACAAATTCATTTATTTTCTTTACGTCATCATTTAGAATATTAACGTTGGAAATAGTTACATTAATATAATCAGCTACCTTGCACAGCATCTCGTAATATGACAGCTCATCAGAGTATACTGCGGGCAAAACTCTTTGGCAGAAATATCTAAAAGGTTGTTCAGTCTCTGGAAAAGAAACTGTTGGGGGCGTGGGTTTAGGCATAATGCCCTCCTTACCATATCGTCATGAAACATTGGGCTAATTCTAGATCATGCACTACATCGTTGTCAATATTCAGGAACGTGTCTCGGTAAATGCGCAGAAGCTCGGCCTGGGGGCGCACGTACCCCGACTCGTTGTGGTTCACCGTGTTCTCATATGTGCCGCTCGCATGCCCCGTCCCTGTACCCGAATCGATGGTGACGTTCGTGGCATACTGGAGATTCTTGATTTGAGCCGGGATCATCTCATTTTGAGGCGTGTCCTGGAAGACGTCGGTCGTGTCCGACGTGGACGTTGAGTCGGTCGTGGAGGAACCGAACGCCTTATCGACGTTCTGGATGTTTCGATCCCCAAGAGGCTCCATTCCTTTTGCTAAAACCTCGGACTCATAGAGCTGGTTGTAGTACGGCATTATCAAATACATCGCGTCCCGCACGAACATCTTCCAGCGCCCAACCGTTTCCGCGCCAATCTCACGCGTGTAGTAGTGGCGGATTATCTTGTTGTTAAGCGTCTCGCGGTATGCTTCCTGGAAAATCGGATAATCATCAAGCCCGATATCCGAGTAGATCAGGGGCCAGTTGGCCTCGATGTTGTCAGCCAGCCGTGATTGCAGCCCCTGCTCTACGATGAACCTAAGTTCTGTCGTGTACTTGCTCATTTTACTTCCCTCCCTTCAATGTCTTTTTGACCCTTTTCCAAAGAGAGTCTGTATTGCCGCTTAACATGCCTTGTTTTGATTCAACTTCATCCTCTCCGGCTGCTCCTTGAATGTAAATTCCAGTCCTGAACTCCACATCGATATCAAGTCCGAACAGCTCGTTGACCTCCTTGCAGAACTGCTTGCGCGCATTTAGGCGCGTGAACCGCTGGGCCTCCACGTCGCCCATGTTGTTCAGAACCTCATCGGACACCATGCGCTCCTTCTTGTCGGAGTTGGTGTTCTCGATGCCGAGGAAGGTAAGCGCCTCATTCCAGATTTGGTGCTTGACGATCTGCACTTGGTCGGCCACGTAAGGCGACACCGTATCGAGCACCTCTACACCGGTCAAGTCCAAGTCCTTATCGGCCCAGCACACCGGCATGAACCCGTCCACCTGGGCGAAGAGGTTCTGGAGCGACAGCCTTTGCTTCTCCGTGCACTTGACGATGCGCGGCGTTTTCTGCTGCGCGATGTTCGTGTACACCGTGCGCTCCGCCTGCCAGAGCATCTTGGCATAAAGGTCAAGTGTCAAGAACGTAGGCGTGCGCGTGTTGTTATTAAAGCAGATCACCGAGTTGGTGATATCGCAAGGGATGTTGTTGTGCTGCGGGTCAACAGAATACGCCGTGCGCTCCTTGGGGATATTGTAAATGTCGAATCCGCCCTGGAGAAGAACCTGCATGACGGCGTAGCCCTCGGGGCTTCGCTGGTAGGGATCATCCTTGATTGCCTCATCATACAGAAACACGAAGGCCCCGTTGCGCAGAAGCCACCACTCCATCTGGCGTTCGTTTATCCCCTCGGGAAGGTTCTTCCATTCGAACACGCTGATAGCAAGATCGTACAGCCGCCACATGTAAGCCAGGTAGGTATCTTGGTTAAGGTAGTCGTTCTCCTGCTGTACCTTGTTGCCTTTAAGGCCTTTGGGAATACCTCCGTTCGGGAGGCGAGTCCAATTGTAAAGCGAATCCATTCATGCCTCCTAAACTATGCCGTTAGGCAGTGCGTAGTTTCCTATGTCATCAGTATGCCAGAATGTCAAGCCCCTGTCAAAAAGAGCGTTGATCATGGAGAGCACATCCGAGGGTGCACGGCCCGTAACAGCAGACCCGTTGGTCTTGACGTAGTTCCACGCAGCGCGACCCGTGATGTTCGGCACCTTGTTGATGGACACGAGATACCCGTACACCGAGAAGAAGTCATCGATCTGACGCGCAATCTCGGCGCGGCATGTGTACTTGCGTATTCCCATGGTGTAAGAGCCGATGTTGACAAGGCCCGCCGTGGAGTTGGTGCCTCCGCGCGTCGTGTTCGGCTGTCGGCTCGCCTTCGAGATTGCCGCATAGGTGTTGACCAAGTCCTGGCCGCCGTCGATTGCAGCGTTGGCCATGCCGGGAACATCCAAGCGAAGAGCTGCGTTTCCGACCGCTTGGCCCGCATCAATGCCTGCATTGAGCAGAGGCAGCTCGGTGAGCGAGTTCGTTTTCCAGCCCATGATATCCACTTGCGACTGGCCAACTGCATTGGCGAACGCCTGATAGACCCAGTTGCACGTGGGGTACTGATCGAGTTGAATGCACCCTTCAACGAACCTGTTCACCCCGTTGTAGTTCACAGGTATATAGTACAGGCGCGAGTTGGAATCGCAGCCGCCCGTCTTTTGCAGAGACACGGTGCCTTGAGTTCCGCAGAACTCCAAGCGCAACTGCTGGGTCTGGCCGGTGAAGTTAGTAACCTCGGCATACTCAAAGGGGTAGCAGAACATCTTGTTGTTTTTCGGGGTGTATCCGTCCAGGGTCGTGAAGCCCAGGTTGTAGTTCAGCGTGGTCGACGGTGTGGCCGAGTTGGCATCTACCCAGTAACCCCACCCGTTGTCTTTGGCAACGATATTGGGAATCGCGCTTCTGGGCACCATGTAAACGGCGCTGATGGCGTCTTGCTGGCCGTTGTTGGAAAGAGCTGTCATGAACCCTTTTAGTTGATCGACCGTGAGGAACACAGAAAGGCTTGTACCAGATACGACGCCCATATAGCGGTCTCCGCCGTTGTTCACGTAGGTTCCATCCTTCAGCGGTTCTACGGCACTGGACACTACCATATAGCAATCCATGTTGTTATTGTCAAGGGCGCTGTACACACATTTAAGCTCACCGGGGTTGATACCTTCATCTTTAATATGCGCTCCGATCGAATCATCGTTCACGTGTTCGCGCTCTACCATGCAGGACTTTACCGTGCAGTCGGGAAACCACGTCTGCATGATATCCGTTTGCAGATAGAGCCGGGAAGAAGTCGGGTTGACGTACTCGATGCGCGGGATAAACGAGTAGAACCATCGCGAACCGTAGTTAGCATTCTGGAACATGCAGTAATTCATGCCGTACAAGGATTCGGCATTATAAGGAACCACAAGCGAGTTATCCATGCGCTGGTAAGTGTAGTCATCGGTACCGTTTCCACACATGGCCATGATCGAGGAGTACTGCACATCACGCGACGGATAATAGCGCACGTGCCGGTATGACGGGTTCCACGGAACCGTGCCGAAATGAATCTTGGAGCTTGGCTGGAATGCCACGTTTCACCTCCTTAAAGAAAAGGGAGGGCATAAGCCCTCCCATGCTTGGGCTAGATCTAACCCGCCGTGTTCCCATTGACCGTGATCGTTGCGCTTCCTGCCTTCGTGGGGTCGCCCACGCTGGTTGCCGTGACGGTAAGCGTCGCCGCCGTCTCATCGGCCGCAACGTGAACCTTTCCGCCCTGGACGTAAGTGCCGCTAGACACTGCCTCCACGATCGACCAGGTGACGTTCTGGTTGATGATGCCCGTGCCGGCCACCTTGGCCGTGAGCATGACGTCCTGGCCCTTGTCGACGGATGCCGTGGTAGGCGACACGATGACGCCGGTCACGCTCCACGCCTGGGACGTGTAGGCGACAGCCTGGCTAAACGGCGAGATGCTGAACGTTTTCCAAAGGTGCAGCCAGTAGTTCCAGTAAAGGCCCTGACCGTTGTACTGCTCGGTCATGTCGCGGAAGTTGTCCCAAATCTGGAGGAAGGTGCGGGACACGAGCACCGCGGGGCACGAGTTCAGCGTGGCCACCTCGCCCTCGGTGAACCTATGGAAGTTCGGATCGACCTCGCCAGTGTCGGGGTCGGTGAAAAGCATCGCCAAGCGCTCCCAATCGTGCGACGCCAGGTCATCGACCGTGACGATGCGGCCCATAAGCTCACGATATTCGATGTTGAACGCCGTGGCGAGAACGTTCATGTTCATCGTTGCGCGGAAACGCGCATCCATGATAAGGTACTGATCCTCGAAGTCCGTGTGCGTGGTCACACCGCTCATGGTGTACTTCGTGGACTGGAAGCGGAGAAGCTCGCTCATGGCCTGGAACTCGGTGGCAACGTCCACGGAGTTCTCCTTGGTAGCAGCTGGGATTGCGGCGGGCTGGATGTATCCGCGCACGATAGCGTTAGCCACCATATACTTCATCATGTAATACTCATCCGTATTTGCGGCCGTGTAGAGCGAGTCCACGATGCGGGCGATCAAGTCCGAAATGCCCGTCCAGGACAAGAATGCCTGGCGGAGCTGGTCCTTGCTGATCGTCACCTTGTAGAACTTCCGGTAGTTCATGCGGTGGAACGCGGCGCGCACATCCGGAATCTCGCGCTTGAAGACGTCCGTCTCGGCCTTGGAAGGCGAGTAGCCGAAGGGACGGGCGATGTTGACGTAGATTTCCTCGATCGTCTCGCCGAACTCGAGCCATCCCTGCTTCATGAACTCCCAGGGGTTGTCGTACAGCTTGCTAGTGATAATCGTCATGCCGATACGGTTGACCAAGGCATGGAGGAATGCGTTGGATGCAGGGTCGTAGTTCGTGATATAGTCGCCGATGACGTGGATGGAATCCGTGGAGGAGTTGACCACGATATTGCCCTGCGCGTCTCGCGTGACGGCGTTGTTGCCGTTGGCGGCGCTTCGGGCGATGAGCGGATCGGCAAGCTCCGGGTTCTCGGCAAGCGTCGCGCTCATGACCCCCACGGGATCGATGCTCGCGCGACTTGCGGCAATCTCTGCTTTGGCAGGCTTCGTAGGCATATCTTTCTCCTTAATCCTCGTAGGCGTCTCGCGCCTCGAACAGCTCTCGGAACGACTGCGGCGTCCCGTCTCGTTTAATGTCGTTGGTCTGGTTGCGCATCACCTCTTCGCGCCCGCCGAAGAACCGGTCGGCATATTTCCGCTTCCACTCGTCGCGCTCGACGATAGCATCGTCGCGCTCGGCAGCAATGCGGTCTCGCTCGGCCTCCACCTCTGCGTAGCCGTCGCGGTTTTCCCACTTCTCATCCAGATCGGCCGCATCGCGGTCGATCTCCGCCGCCATCTCCAGTCGACGGTCTTCGTCCGGCTCCATTGCCAAATCGCGCAGGGTCGGCATGAATCGACTTGCCATATAGATACCTCCTCATTTGTGAATAGTGAACATTGTATCTTCCAGTATTGTACCACCTTTCACGTCTTTTGGCTTTAACTTTCCCTCGAACGACGATCCATACTCGAAGTTCTCCATAGTGACGTGGGCGTGGCACCTAGTCGGCATGCCCGCACAGTGGATAATCAGCTCGCCCGCTTCCTCGAAGCAATACGTTTTCGCGCGAAGGGCCTTGAAGCGCTCGAACTCGTGCTCGCGCTTCCAGGCTCCTAGGTCTGTCTCGTGAACGCGAAAGCCGCTCGGCGACTCGGTGCCTATAAAGTAGCACGAGTCCGTATCGGAATAGAGCCAGCGGTCATAGTTGGCCTGGGCCGCGCTTATGGTGAAAGAACGCGCATAGCTTGTTATGAACGCACCAGCGGGAAGGTACACGCCTTCCTTGTATTCCTCGGGGAGCAGCTTGAACTTCACAACTCCATCTTCAAGGTAGGGGGCGCGCGATTGCTTGACAGGATTCGTCGCCATCTTGCCGTAAAGCGAGTTAAGAAGCAGCTTTGCAATGGTGCGCATGCCCTCGTTGCCTTCGATCGACGCTTGGGTCTTGACTTCCGTCCAGGTGTCAACGTAGTCTTTGAAAAGATACTTCGATCCCTTGAACTTGTAGCCTCTGATGTAGCGAATGTCATCTATTATATAGTGCTTCTTCAAAAGCTCCAAGTCCACCTGGGTCAAGCACATCACCTGCGGGCCGTGGGAATCGGTAATGTATTCGGTCGTGCCGAACATGCGGTTTCCTTTGAGCTGGAGGCAGGGAATGAAACCGGGCCTGATCTTGAAGTCCGCTTCCACATACTGAATATATAGCGGGTATTCTGGGTCGTAAACGTATTCTCCATCATAAACTTTCGGAGTTCCGTAGGGAAGCACCTCTCCGTGCGCTCCAGCCATAACGGAAGGGTAAAGCGAGTTCACGTCGAGAGAGCATCCGGGGCCGACGATTCTGCCTGCAAACTTAGGGTTGACCGCCGTGAACCCGCCCTTGTAGCAGCCTCCGGCGCGCAAATCTGCGTCGTAATCGGGTTCTGGAAACCAATCACGAAAACGGCGGCGACCGCCTACCGACTTGGTGTATTCCTTGAATGCGTTCGAGCCTGCCGTCATCTTGGTCATGCCTTGTGAGTGCATGATATCGAGGGCCTGCGCTGCAATTTGCACGTCGTGGGAGATATACTCTTTCTCCTCGGGCGTCAGCTCATGCCCTACCTCTCGGTATTCCACGTAGTCAAGATCAAGCTTCTGAATTTTTAAGCCGAATGCCTTAGGTATAGCCGCAATGGGGAGGGGAATGATCTTCAACGAGTCCAAAAACTCCACAGCTTGGGTTTCGGAAAACCAAAGCTTCAAGGAGTAGAACTGGCCCATATCCGATATAAGGCTTGTGAACTTCTTCGAGCCGCATTCTTCCTTTACCGGTATCCACTTCCAGCCGTTGTGCATAATGTGCGAGAGGATGAACTTACCATCGAATTTGAGGTTGTGGAAATACACTCGGCTCCCTTCATGTACTTCGCACCAATCCATAAACGTTTCAATTGAGTTACCATATTGCAGATCATCTGGGCGGCCTACCTCGCAAACGGCCCATGCCCATACTCGGCAGTCATCGACCACAGTCGTTGTCTCGAAGTCGGCGGCATAGCTCGGCACATGTTCATCCTCCCATTCATAGTTATCCCAGCAAAGAGTGTCTAAAAGCTTATCCTCAATCATAATACCCCGTCCAATACTCGTAGATGCGCTTCAACTTGTCCTCACGCGCCTGCGGCTCGTAGATATATTCGATATCAGGTGCATCATCGATTGACTTGAAGAGCTTGTCCAAGTCCTTTTCAGCCATTTCGAGTATGACGTTCTCGATGGTATCTATGACGATATCATAGTCCTCGAACCCGCCGAACACGTTGCGCATGGCGCGCATGTAGTTGGAGTAGTACCTTCGTGCCTTGTCCCGGCTGGACATGTTCATTTCGCGTTCCATGTTCGCCAGGAAGCGTTTGATGGCGTTCGATGATAAAGACCCTACAGGACGCTTGTCGGGGGAGAGCTTGGCTTGCTCCAGGCTTCCCATGCGCCCTTTAGGCTGCTCGATGCCGAGTCTCTTTGCACGCATGGACTTGGCTCGTTCTCTCACGCTGCGAAGGATTGAGTACTCGTTGCGCTCGTACCTTGTTACGATTGACGCGTCTTGCTGCCGCACCAGCTCTAGTGCGCGGGGTTTCAAGACTCTGTTCAGCCTGTTTACCGTGTTATTGAGTGCCCGGGACGTGGTGATGTTCGCCTTTACCTCTTGGTACTTCACCTCTGCTGGCAGAAACTCGGCAGCGCTTGGGTTGGCTTTAGCTGCCTTTCGGATAGCGTTGTTGTACCTTCGTACTGCGCTGTTCAGTCGTTTTCGCTGATTGTCAGTCCATGCAATATTATATTCTCGGGGCACAAGTAACACCTACCCTTCGCGTTGTCGTAGATTCTGAAACCTCGGGTTTCAACTTGCATGTAGAGCTGAATTGCTGCGAGAATTGACACGTCTATATCAACGTGAAACCTCTTCGTGAAACTATCGTTCAACCAGGGAATACGGATATTGATCTTGTTGTTGAACTTGACAAGATGCGTTGCACTGGAAAATGCAAAATCATACTTACCGTAAGTTCCGATAAAAGGGGTGTTGGAAAGATCATATACTACTCCATTTTTGGTCTGCATGTTCACCTCCTTAGAATGGGTGTTGGCGATGTTTGGAAACGATAGCAAGGCCTGCTTTGTGCATGTAAAACACAATCTCGGAATCCTTGCAATTGCAGTAGGAGCGCAAAGCTTCATTTACTTCACTTTCGTCATCCAGCTTGAAATCAATGCGTTCATTTTTTGTGAACATATACTCGAATTCATCTTTGTCAGCGTGATAAACGTAGACGCTCACGCACTGGGGTACAGGCTTGTTCCCCCAAAATTCCCTGCGCAGGCAGCGACCTACGCTCATGTAGACGAACTCGCTCATAAGGTCTTTGGATGCAAGGTTCAGCATATTGCGTTTCACTTCGTCTCCTTATGGATAGGGCCGCCGAGGTGGCGGCCCGATTACCTTGATATGCTGCTGGATCTAATACTGCACGCTCATGGTGAGCATGGTGCCGTTCTTAACCTTCTCCTGCTTGATGACAACCGGGAGCGGGTCAACCCAGGTGGGTGCGCCAAAAACGGCAATCAGCTTTTTGAGGGAAGAGAACATGCCAACCGATACGCACTCATAAGCCTCGCCCTGATCATCGATGAGCACGATTCGCGGGGCCTTCTCCACCTCTCCCGTCTCCTCGTTCGCAAGCTCCAGAGTCTCGGCGTAGAAGTCCTTCACCATGATCTTCTTGTTGATAAAGTCGTTGATCTTATGCTGCGGGTTGTTGGCAGCGTTGAAAACAAGGGCCTTCTCCTCTGGCGTGTCGCCCTTGACGGAGCAAAGGGCGGACAAGTTCTGGGCTTCTAGCTCGCGCACGTTGTACTCGCGCAAACCGGTGGAAATGTCAGCCTCGGACACGGCGATAATCTCTTCGGACATAATTTACTCCCCTTCCTTGATGACAACGGCCTGATCCAGGAACTTATCGAGCGGCATAGCGTAGGTGTACGTGGCCTGCGGTTCCCATTTGATGGTGAGGCCCTTTGCGAGCTTGGTGCCCGCAGCCATGGCGAGAGCCGCGCGAGCCTCGGACTTGGTCATGGAGACGGCAAGAGCGCTTGTTTGGGCCACGATCTTAACCTCGGGACCGTTCTCGCCATCCACAAGGTCGTAGGCGGTGATAAGGTAGTCGGTTACAGTGCGGGTAATGTTTTTCATCTTGATCCTTTCGTTTGGTTAACATCCCTACGTAGTTGATTATACGCCTGGCTGGGGCGGAGTGAGCCGGCATCCCTTCTTTTCACAAAATCTTCACACGATATGTGGGTAAAATTATATCAAATTTTAGATTTTGACGTGGTATTTCATTTTGTCAGCTCCTCGCAGAGGTCAAGACAATCGTTAACGGTATAGTCTGCGTTTTCAAGGATATTGAGCGCTGCAATCAAGCCTGATACTCTCCCTAATTTGATTGAGGTAGCGCTATTGTTGCTAGTGTTTTCCTCAAGCAAATATTGGTAACGATCATATTCGCGCTTAATTTGGGTTATTAGTTTTGTTCGATAATCCTTCATTTGCTGCTCCTTTGATAGATGGCGTAGGCTGCCCAGAAGATTATGATTGCGAGGATGCAGATTGCGTAGTCGGTCATTTGATCACCCGAAATACTGACACAGGGCTGCTATTGCGATGATTACGCTTACAAACCAGGTTATGCAGAGGATTGCGAAGAAGGTTCCGATCCAGAAATCACGCCAGGTTGTCATTTTGTGCTCCAATCTGTGGTTACGGAATAGAGTTTGTAATTTTCATTTTGTAGCAGATGCAAGAGGGTTGTAAGGGCTTCGACGCTCTCTGCTGTCTTTACTGTTAAGCGCCAAACACCATCTATTTTGTGATAGTAGTTGATGATGTATTTCATGGTTACTCCTTGCTAGTTGTGGTATAATGATTGCGTTTTCAAGGAGCTGAAAGGCTTTGTTCCTTTCGATGAGTTTATTATAGCATGCGATAATCGTGTTTGTCTAGGGTAACATTTGAATTGAGGTAAATTTATGTGTTGGTGTGTATGTATGATGATTGACGTTGTTGTAG
>ERZ839947.2006-NODE-2006-length-16109-cov-4.249035_pt1 | contig 16109 bp, 11 predicted proteins | sample MGYA00519908_ERZ839947 | MGnify/ENA primary metagenome ERZ839947 (study PRJEB31850, sample SAMEA3708857) | human gut metagenome | biome: human gut; feature: human-associated habitat; material: faeces | place: China | collected 2014 ... | reverse complement strand
TAAAGGGCATCATGGCCACCATGGCGCGGTTGGTGAACAGCTGGGTGCCCATCAGGTCCTTGTTGGCCTTGTCGAAACGAGCCTCCTCAAAGGCTTCCCGGCTGAAGGCACGCACCGGCATGATGCCGGTGAGGATCTCGCGGCTGACGAGGTTCAGCCGGTCCACCAGCGTCTGCATGATCTTGAACTTGGGCATGGCTACGCTCATCAGGAAGAGGATGAGCAGCAGCAGCAAAGCCACGTCCAGCACCACGATCCAGGAAAGGCCCGAGCGGCTGCCCACCACATGGAGCACACCGCCGATGCCCAGAATGGGCGCATAGGCCACCATGCGCAGCAGCATGACGCAGACAAACTGCACCTGCTGGATATCGTTGGTGGTGCGGGTGATGAGGGACGCGGTGGAGAAGTTCTCGATCTCCGCATTGGAGAAGTGGATGACGCTGGAGAAGGTCTCGCGGCGCAGGTCCCGGCCGATGGCGGCGGACACCCGGGAGGCCAGGAAGCCCACCGCGATGGACACGGCCACCATCAGCAGGGTCAGGGCCAGCATCTGGCCGCCTACCTTATATAAATAGTGCATCTGCACATCATGGGCAATGCCCTGGGCCTCGTACTCCAGCCCCACCAGCAGCAGAGCCTGGCTCTTCAGGTTCTCCACCACGGTGTCGTCCAGCTGGCGGATGGCACCGGTCAGCTGCTGCTGCACGGCGTCGCGGCGGAAGCCGGGCATCTGGCTCATGGCGGCAAACTGGCCGCACACGGTGTCCAGATCGTCCGCCGTGGGGGCTGCGGTCTCGGTTTTCGTGTCGGTGTTGCGGTCGGCACCGGAGGCCTGCAGGTCCGCAAGGCCGGTCATGCCCATGCCGGTCTGCCCGGCGGGGGTGTTGGCTGCCTGGGCGGCCGCCAGATACAGCACGATGTCCGGGGTGGTCACAGCATCTTCCAGCGCAGTGCGCTCGTCGGCGGTCAGGTCGGTGCGCAGGCGCAGCACATCGCCGTCGGCGGTGTAGGCGTTCTGGAAGGCAGCGGCGTCCTCCTCGCGCATCAGCAGCGAGAGGGCATCCAGCGTGCTCTGCCGCACGGTGTCGGGCAGGGGGCTTTCGATGCCGCCCTGCTGGATGCCGGTGTCCACGATCTTGCTGGTGTAGTCCGGCAGCGACAGATCGCAGTACGCCTGCACGAACAGCAGTGCGAACACCACGAGGCAGACGGCCCAGTGACGGGCCAGCTGCTTAAAGATCTTTGTCATGGTTTGGTTCTCCCTTCGGTTTGGTGGTACGCGCAGCATTTTCCGCAAGAATGGCTTCCATCAGCGCGCCGCGCAGCGCTTCCATCTGGGCCAGCTGTTCCGGCTCCAGCCGGGCCATGACACTGGAAAAGTAGTCCCCAAGAGCAGCCTCGCACTGTCGGCAGGCCTCGTACCCCTTGGGCGTGAAACGCACCAGCGTCTTGCGGCGGTCGGCAGGGTCGGCAAAGCGTTCCACAAGGCCGTCCTGCTCCATCTGCCGCACCGTGCGGGAAATGGCAGGAAGCGGTTGATGAAGCTCCTGAACAAGATCGGAGATATAAACGGCACCGTCCTGTCCATGGAGACGAATGCAGCCCAGCAGCCCTTCCAGCATGGGGAAGTGGCGCTTGGGGCAGTCGGCCAGAGCGGCCTTCATGCCGGCCTTGGATGCTTTGCTCAGCCGGTGGATGTAGCGGCAAAGCCCACGGAAACTCAACGTGGATTCCTCAGACACGCGATCCCTCCTCTCAAAAATTACTTAACAGCTGTTAACTGTTAACGCTTGACAATAATAGGCTTTTGCAGGCCGGATTGCAACCCCCTGCAGGGATTGTTTCAAAAAAGTTCACAAACGTTTGTGTCCCGCATACACATAAAGCAAAGGGGGCATCGGGCATGGAACAGCGTTTGTGGATGATCCTGCAATTGTTCGGCGGGGCGGCACTTTTCTTATACAGTATGGACACCCTCACGGACGCTTTGCAGCAGGCGGCGGGGGACACCCTGCGGCAGGCCCTTGCCCGGCTCACGGCCCACCCGCTGGCCGGGGTGCTCACGGGTGCGGCGGTCACGGCGGTGGTGCAGAGCAGCTCGGCGGTCACGGTGCTGGTGCTGGGCCTTGTGGGGGCCGGGCTGCTGACCCTGCAGCGGGCCGTGCCGGTGGTGTTCGGGGCCAACATCGGCACCACGGTCACCGCGCAATTGCTGGCCTTCCGGCTGGAAGATGCCCGGTATCTGCTGCTGGTGGCGGGGCTGCTGCTCTGGTTCGCGGGGCGCGGGCGTCTGCACGCAGCCGGGCAGGCGCTGTTTGCTTTCGGCCTGCTGTTTGAGGGCATCGCGGTCATGGCCGAGGCCATGGAGCCGTTGGCAGCGGGGCCGGTGTTCCGGCAGTGGATGGCCCAGGTGCGGCACCGCCCCGGCCTGGGCCTGCTGGCAGGGCTGGGCATGACCCTTGCCGTGCAGAGCAGCTCCGCCACCATTGCGGTGCTGCAGCAGATGGCCGCCCGCCCCGGGCCGGACGGCGGGTGCCTGCTGGGCCTTGCGGGAGCCATCCCGGTGCTGTTGGGGGACAACATCGGCACCACCGTCACGGCGGTGCTGGCGTCTGTGGGGCAGAGCCGGGACGCCAAACGTCTGGCGGCGGCCCACGCCCTGTTCAACCTGTCCGGGGCGGCGGTGTGCTGGCTGCTGCTGCCCCAGTTCACCGCGCTGGTGCGGCTGGTCTCGCCCCACGGGCCGGAGAGCGCCGTGCTGGCCCGGCAGATCGCCAACGCCCACACCCTGTTCAATCTGGGCTGCACGGTGCTGTGGCTGCCCCTGACCCCTTGCATGGTGCGCATCGTGTGCATTCTATTGCCGGAAAAGCACGCCCCTGAGTTGAAACGAACGCCCTAAAATGGTATAATGACAATGTATCGAACAATTTTGTGACGCTTTTGTTGCACAAACGAGGAACTGACCCTTCTGTGGGCCTGCGGCGGTGTGCGGCTGCCAGGGCACAGAGCAAACCAAGAGGACGTGTTTACTATGAAGGATATCATCAACGGGTTGACCGAGCGGTTCCGCAGGCAGCATGTACAGGCCCGGCGCTATGTGGCCATGATGCTGGTGCTGGCCCTGCTCACCACCCTGTTCGTCAACTGGCAGCTCCATGGGGTGGGCATCTCCATGACTGCCGACTACCACTGCGGCTACGAGGAGCACCAGCACACGGCGGCCTGCTACGAAAAAGTGCTCACCTGCGGTTACGAGGAGGGCGAGCCGGAAACGCCCGTCACCTCTTCGGACAGCAGCGCCGATCCGGTGTCCGCCTACAGCGCGGAAGAGCCGGAAGAGCCGGTGCAGACCGAGCCGGAGACCATCTGGGTGCCCCATGAGCACACCGATGCCTGCTACGAGGAGCACCGGGTGCTGACCTGCTATCAGGAAGAGCACGAGCACACCGACGACTGCTTTGACGAGTACGGTGCGCTCATCTGCGGCGAGTTCGAGCATATCCACGACGACAGCTGCTACACCACCGAGTATGAGCTGGTGTGCGGCCTGGACGAGGGCGAACTGGTGGAGGAGCCCAACCCCGCCTATCAGGAAATGCCTGCCAGCCGCCCCGTGGTGGACCTGCCCCCTGAGCCGGCCGAGACCACCCCGGACGAGCCGGTGCTGCATCACCACACCGACGCCTGCTACACCGAGGAGCTGGTGTGCACCATCCCGGAGCACCACCACACCGTGGAGTGCCTGGCCGATACCCAGGCCGACGTGGAGACTGCCGAGGAATGGCAGGCCGCGGCCAACGTGGCCCTGAACGGCAACTGGGCCGAGGATCTGCTCACCGTGGCAAAGTCCCAGCTGGACTACCAGCAGAGCGACAAGAACTTCAAGCTGGATGTGGAGGATCAGCAGGTGCTGCGCGGCTACTCCCGCTATGGTGCCTGGTACGGCAACCCCTACGGTGCCTGGGACGTGATGTTCCTGTCCTACTGCCTGCACTTTGCGGGTGTGCCCCAGACGGTGGTGCCCCAGCGTGCGGGCGTGATGGCCCTGCACAGTGACCTGCGCGGCTCCCAGTGGCTCACCGACGCCGACGGCTCCACCGCAAGGCCCGGCGATATCGTCATCTACAACACCCTCACCACCGAGCAGGTGGCCGTGGACGAGAGCTCCTATGGCATCGCCCTGCTGGACCTGGACGAGGACCCCGACACTGCCGCCCAGCTCACGGCTTCCGAGCCGCAGGTGGACACCCGCACCGTGACCACCGAGACGGTGGGCGTCGTGTCCGCCGTGGACCCCGACACCGGGACCCTGACCGTGATCTCCGGCAACGTGGACGGCAAGGTGGCCGAGGTGCCCGCTGCCATGTCCGACGTGACCAGTGTCATCTCGGTGACCGGCGCCTATGCCGCCGAGACCACCGCGGTGGCCCCGGAGGACCCGGCAGGCTCCCAGGAGGAGCTGGACGGCAGCTATGCGCTGCTGGAAGATGAGGATGGCTTTGGGGCTACGGTGGAATGGGTCGGCGAGGCCCGGCAGCAGGACCCCGATGCCCCGGCCCTGCTGGCAGAAACTGCCGATACGGAGGTGCTGCTGGACCCCGCCTGGATCACTAAGATAGCGTTCGAGCAGAAGGTCAATGGCTCCTGGGAGACCCTGATGGGGAATGAAGTGGAAAGCGGTACCAACGTGCAGGTCACCATGACCTACAAGCTGCCTGCGGGCACCTTGACGCCGGACCGGCGGACCCTGTGCTACCAGCTGCCGGATGCCATGAAGCCCAAGCAGCCCACCTCCGGCAAGATCCTGGACGTGACCGACAACAACAAGGTCATTGGCACCTATACCATCGATACCGACGGCCTGGCAAAGCTGACCTTTGACAAAAGTGAGAAGTTCACCGGTTTGGATGCCAACGGCAACCGGGAGTTTACCGGAACCTTCCAGTTCTCTCAGAAAGTATGGGCAGATGATTTTGAGAATAACAAAACCATCACCTTTGAAAATGGCTTTACTCTGACCATCAAGAAGAAAACGGCAGATATAAAGATCAGTAAAGGGTACACCGGCTATTGGAGTGCCTTTGAAAATCATCCGGAAAGTGGCACCTTCATAAACCATTATATGGTGACGGTGGAGACCACCAACGGCACCAAAGACCCGGTGACCCTTACGGATACCCTGAACACGAATCAGAGTGGAATCAGTGCTGGTGATTACCTGAAGGGCGGCCAATACCTGGTAAACACCTTTAAACTCTGCAAAGTGGATGCCTCGGGCAAAGAAACGGAGATCCCCTTCCCTGAGTATAAACTGGGAACCGACAGCAACGGCAACCCCCAGGTGGTCATTAAGGACCTGGAAGCATTGGAGATCGAAGAAAAGTACATCTGGTACTATGACGTTCAGCGGAACTATGCGGACTTTGACAAGATGCCCAACGGTGTCGGTATGATCTTCAATACGGCAACAGCGAAGGCAGGGGACGGGGAGGAAAAGAAGGCTGAAGCATACTACACATGTAAAACCCCTCGCATTGAGAAGAAAGGCGAGTACGACCCCAAAACAGGCCGCATCCAGTGGACGATCACTGTAAAGATACCGCATTCTTTTCTGGGGACCAAGCTGGGGTCCTATATGCTGCAAGGCTGCAAGATCACAGATGCCTTGCCAGACAGTGTGAAAATTGTAGGGGATGTAAAGGTAGGCGACGATACGATATCGGCAGAGGAATTTCTGCAAAACGGCTATACCATCCCGGAGAAGTATAGTGGAACAGAGCTGAAGATCACCTTTGAGACCACCACCCCCCTGGGCGGCGGCTCGGTGACCAACAAGGCTCAGATCCTGACCAAGAGCGACCATATCTTTGAGGCCTCGGCTACCGTGAACATCGGGCAGGGGGCTTGGACCCTGAGCAAGGAGCTGTCCAGCAGCAGCAAGGGCCTGGCCAAATGGAATATCTCTGCCGCCAATGCGGCTGGCGAAAGCAGCTTTACCCTGGTGGAGACCCTCAAGGACGCTGTGAACGAAAGCGGCCAGACCCAGAGTGACACCCACTACGCCTACGCCGCAGAGCTGGAGAAGGCTTTGGAAAATGGCCTGACCCTGACCCTCCACGACGGCGGCACCATGACCTATGCCCAGGCTAAGGCCGCCGGGGTCATTACCGTCACCTACTACAGCGGTGCCGACGGCACCGGCGGCACGGTGACTGCCAACGACCCCTCCGCCTGGGTGCGGAGCTTTACCATCCAGATAAACAAGGAAGATGGCAACCCGGTGCGGCGTGTGGAGGTAAAGGACCTCCCTACCCACGAGGATCAGAGCAATGTGCCCACCGGAGAGAAATGGACTTACAAAAACCGTGTCAGCGTGCAAGGCAGCTCTCAGAGTGACACGGCAGAGGACACCTACCACAGTTACAAGAGCTTTGAAAAACGGGTGTCGGCGAACAGCGATCAGGACGAATCTGGTTACCAAAGCGGAGACCAGACCTACCAGTACAGTGACCTCAGCGGCAACAACCTCCACTATCAGCTGGTGGTGCAGACCGCTGCCGAGGATGATGCCGCCATCGTCATCACCGATACCCTGCCGGAAAACACCGAGTTCAAGACCGACTGGGTGACGATCGGTATGGACGAAGGGGCCCCGGATAAGATCAGCGAGTTGAAGGGTGCCGCTGCCACTGTGGCCTACGAGAAAGCCACCCGGCAGCTGACCATTACCATCCGCGGCTACAACCTGAGCAAGAACAAACAACACAAGTTCCGCATTCTGTACAAGGTGAGCGTGGACGACGATCCCCGCTGGAAGAACCCCTCGGTGGGCGAGGTGATCTACACCAACACGGCCCAATGGGGCGAGCTTACCGAGACCCTCCACACCACGGTGGAAAAGACTGTGGACCCCCTGAAAAAGACCGGAAAGCTGGTGGAGGTGGATGGCAAAACCGACCGCATCGAGTACCAGGTGGTGGTGAACCCGGCCCGGAAGGACCTGTCGGTGGGAACCACCAAGGCTAAGAACATTGAGCTGTGGGACGACGTAACGGCCCAGAATGGTGCCATTGTCCGGGGCGACCTGGAGTCCGTAAAGCTGTATTACTTCCAGTACGATGCAGCCACCAACACCGTGACCCGAGGGGATGAAGTGGATCGCCGCCTGTACCGGGTGCTGCCGGCAGACAAGGATGGCTGGCTCCACATGGAGATCCCCAACCAGACCGCCATGATCCTGGTGTACCAATGTGATGTAAAGCAGGGCAGTGCTGCTGAGGATTACAACGTGGACAACACCGTCAAGCTGGGCAATGGGGCCTCCACCGAATCGGATTCCATCAAGTTTACCTATGCATCTGCCGCCACAGCCTCCACCGGACAGTTCCTGCTCCACAAGGTGGACGATTACTCCGGCGTGGCATTGCAGGGAGCAGAGTTTACCATCTGGCAGTATGATCTGCAAACCAAGGATTGGCAGCGCTGGAGCGGCGGCGTAAACGGCACCGTCACCACCAACGAAAAAGGCCAGGTGAGCCTGACGGTGCTGGAAAACGGCAGCGAACAGACCCTGAAGCCGGACCTGCTGTATAAGATCGTGGAGACCAAAGCTCCCCAGAACTACCAGAAGGACGATACCCCCCACTATGTGCTGTTCCACAAGAGCAACGAGACCCCCCAGACGGCCTTTGATACCGCTACGGGCAAGGAGACGGTGATAGACGAGGGAAAGACCATCCAGTTTGCAGATGTCCAGGTGGGCAATGCCGCCCAGACCACCACGGCCCAGTATACCAACCGCTACAGCAACCTGACCGTCAGCAAGCTCTGGCTGGATGCCGACACCCGCCAGCCGGTGAAACCGGCGGTGGACAGCATCCACATCAAGGTGTGGCGGTACACCGATGACCCCGCATACAAAACGCCGTTTGCCGAAGCCGACCTGACCGCAGATAACAACTGGACCTGGTCCGAGTCGGGGGACAAGCTGCCCCTGACGGACAAGAACGGCAATGCGTACCACTACCTGGTGGAGGAAGAGACCACCGGAAACTGGAACGTGTACATTGACAACAACGGCGTGCAGACCGGCAATATCACGGTGCAGAACTACGTCTACACCGGCTACGAGCTGCCGTCCACCGGCGGCATGGGCACGGCACCCTTCGGGGTGCTGGGCGGCGCACTGGCCGCTGCAGCAGCCCTGCTGCTGGTCCGCAAACGGAAACAAAACAAGGAGGAGTGAGCAGCCATGAAACAAAACAAAAACAACCGGTTTGCCGCTCTTCTGCTGGCGCTGTGCATGGCCGTGTGCTGTGCACTGCCCGCGCTGGCAGCCCCCGCGGCCAGCGCCAACATCGACCTGAGCCGCACCGGCAGCATGGACGTGACCCTGTACGACCACCAGAACGACGTCCCCCTGCGGGGCGGCGCACTCACCGTGTACAAGGTGGCGGACGTGGCCCGCACCAACGGCGACCTGCACTTTGTGTACACCGCCGACTTTGCGGGCTGCGGCATCGCGCTGGGCGACCTGACGGACAGCACGCTGGCTTCCAGGCTGGAAGCCAAGCTGCCCGCCCGCGCCGTCGGCACCACCCATAAGATCAGCGAGCAGGGCATCGTCTCCTTTGACGCGCTGCCGCTGGGCCTGTACCTCGTGGTGCAGACCGAGAACTCCAAGGGCTACGAGGCCATCAATTCCTTCCTGGTGTCGCTGCCCATGGCGGACGAAAGCGGCTGGCTCTACACCGTGGACGCCACCCCCAAGGTGGGCGCGCCCACGCAGGAAGTGACCCCGCCCGAACCGGAAACTCCCAGCACGCCTTCAGAACCGGACAAACCGTCCAAGCCGGAGAAGCCCTCGGAACCGGACAAGCCCACCCAGCCCGGCACCCCGGATGAGCCGGACAACCCGGACATGCCGGTCGATCCCAACGACCCCAACCGCCCGGTGTCGCCCGGTACGCCGGATAACCCGGTGAACCCTGGCAACCCGGACAACCCCGTGGCCCCCGGCACACCGGATAACCCGGTGGCTCCGGGCCGCCCGGACGGCAATGCACTGCCCCAGAGCGGCCAGCTGAACTGGCCCATCCCGTTCATGGCCTGCAGCGGCGTGCTGCTGTTTGCCGTCGGCTGGGTGCTGGACCGGAAGGAGACGCTGGCATGAACACAAAGCAGAAGATCGGCCGCGCCTGCATGATCGTGGGCATCCTGCTCATTCTGGGCGCGCTGGCGCTGCTGGGCTATAACCAGTGGGACGCCAACCGCGCCGACCAGGCTTCGCAGGACGCCCTGGGCAAGCTGGAAGAGACCCTGACCGAGACCATGGAGGACAAGACGAAGGACGAAGAGCCGGTGGTCCAGCCGGAGCTGGACCCGGAGCAGGAAATGACCGTCACCGACATCGACGGCTGGGGCTACATCGGCTGCCTGTCCATCCCGTCCATCGGGCTGGAACTGCCCGTGATGAGCGAGTGGAGCTATGCGGGCCTCAAGGTGGCCCCGGGCCGTTACAGCGGCTCCACCTACGCCGACAACATGGTGGTCTGCGCCCACAACTACGCCAAGCATTTCAGCCCCATCAAGTGGCTGGCCCTGGGCAGCGAGGTGTACTTTACCGACATGGACGGCCAGCGCTGGAGCTATGAGGTGTCCAACGTGGAGACCATCCAGCCTACGGATATCGAAAAAATGATCACGGCCAGCGACGAGGACGCCTGGGACCTGACCCTGTTCACCTGCACCACCGGCGGCCGCGCCCGCTGCGCCGTGCGCTGCACCCGCACCGGTTACCCGGTCTTGGAGACCAGCGCGGCAGGGCGGATCACGGAGTAAGCAGGACGATTTGGAATTGCCTCCGCTTTGCTCTGGCAATGACAGCGGAAGAATTATTTTAAATAGCGCAATCCCGGAAAGTCTGCGGACTTTCCGGGATTGCATTTTCACGGGAAAGGTCGGTGCGGCTAGCGGCAGGTTTTGCTGTAGCGCAGTTGCTGCCGGTTGGGACTCCATCTGTGAAAAGGTGTTTGGAGCGGCCCGCAGGCCGCGACAAACACGACGATAAAATAGAGTTCCGCTATTTATGCCCAGAGCATCGCGGAGGGCATTATAAATAGTGACCCGCCCTTAACTTTCAACAAGGAGACAAAAACAAGTGGAAAACATTGCACCGGCCCTGCTGGACTGGTTTTACAAAAACCACCGCATCCTGCCCTTCCGGGAGGACCCCACGCCCTACCACGTCTGGCTCAGCGAGGTGATGCTGCAGCAGACACGGGTGTCGGCGGCGCTGCCGTATTACGAGCGCTTTCTGGCGGCGCTGCCAGATATCCCGGCGCTGGCCGCCTGCGATGAGGAAAAGCTGCACAAACTGTGGGAGGGTCTTGGCTACTACAGCCGGGTGCGCAACCTGCAGAAGGCCGCAAAGATCGTCTGCGAACAGTACGGCGGCCAGCTGCCCGCCGACTATGCCGCCCTGCGGGCCCTGCCCGGCATCGGGGACTACACCGCCGGGGCCATTGCATCCATCAGCTTTGGCATCCCGGTGCCGGCGGTGGACGGCAATGTGCTGCGGGTGTTTTCCCGCCTGTATAATGACCCTGGTGTCATTACAGATCCGAAGGTGAAAAAGGCCTTTACTGCCCGGGTGATGGAACATCAGCCGCCGGAAAAGGCCGGGGATTACAATCAGGCCCTGATGGAGCTGGGGGCGCTGGTCTGTGTGCCCAACGGTGCACCCCTGTGCGATGTCTGCCCGCTGGCCGGGCTGTGTCAGGCCCGCGCGGCGGGCACCACCGCCGCGCTGCCCCAGAAGGCAAAGCCGAAGCCCCGCAAGGTGCTGCCGGTGACGGTGGCGCTGGTGGAAAGCCCGGCGGGCTTTCTGGTACAGCAGCGGCCCGCAAAGGGACTGCTGGCCGGGCTGTGGCAGCCGCTGTTGTGGGAGAGCGAACACCTTTTGCAGGCCGAAGTGCTGGCAAGGCTGGCAGCCCTTGGAGTGGACACCGGCACCGCAGTGCCGGAAGCCCTGCCGGCGGCCAAGCACATCTTCAGCCACATCGAATGGCTGCTGTCCGGTGTGGCCCTTACGGTGCCGGAGCAGGCGGCCCCGGCGGGCTGCGTCTGGGCCAGCCGCGAGGAGCTGCGCACCACCTACACCCTGCCCGGTGCCTTTGCCGCCTACAAGGACCGGATGCTGGAATGATCTGACATTTCTGGCAAACTACCCAAACAAAGGCGGACAAAACCGGCACTCTGCCCAAAGGCATTTGTGCAATGCGGACAGTGTGAGAAAAAATTGCCCGCAACGGTTGTAATTTTTGACAGGAACGGGTATAATAACCACAAGATAGCGGGGAAGCGGGCCGTGCCCGAAGCCCCCTGAATGGAGTGGATGCGGATGTTCTTTCTGGTAAAATGCTCCCTTCACATGCTGTCGTTTCTCTGGAAGGCGGCGGACGTGCTGCTGCGGGTCTCCCGCTGGAAAAATAAGCTGAAACACCATCGTTTCGACCGAAAAAAGGAGTGTACTGAACCTATGAAGAAATCTTGCCTGATCGCTGTGATCACTGCCCTGGCCGCTGTTGCCGGAGCACTGGCTGCTGCTGCTGTTTACCTGCACCGCCGCGAAAAGGAACTGGACGAGTACGAGCGTCTGCTCTTTGGCGAGGACGATGCAGAAACGGTCGAGCCGGAAGCTGCCGAAGAGGCACCTGCCGAGGATGCTGCAGAATAAACCAAACACCGGACACAAAGGAGGCGCACCGGCAGTCTGACCACAGGCTGCGCGGGTGCGCCTTTTTGCTACATAAAAGGAGAAGGACATGAAGCGTTTTCTGCTGTGGATCATCAGCGTTGCACTGGGCGTGGCCCTGCTGCTGGCGGCTGTGATGGGGGTGAGCTATGCCTTTACCACGCAGGGCGGCTGCCCGGATGCTGCCGCGCAGTTCGGCGGCCAGGAGCTGGAGACCAACGGCTTCTGCTGGCAGGTGCCGCTGCTGGGCGGCCGGCTGGACAAGGTGTTTGCCAGCCCTGCCACCCTCACGGTGCAGAAGCTGGGCACCCTGTACACGGCGCACCCGGACATTACTCTGCCGGACTGGGCCAGCTACACCACTCTGACCATCCAGACCGCGGTCGGCAGTGTGGTATTTGCCGGCAGCGTGAGCGAATACCAGAGCTTCCTCTTCCCGGCCAACGGCGAATACAAGGCCGAAATGACCCTCTGGCGTGTGCCCAAGGGCGGCATGGCCACCCAGTTCGAGGGCGGCAGCACCGGTGCCCTGCGCAAAAATCTGGGGCTGGAGCGCCCCGCAAAGCCCACGGGGTGGTACCGGTATTCCTTCCGGTTCACCCTGCAGGCCAGCGCGGACATCACGTTCTCGGCCGAGCGGGTGGAGCAGGGCGGCATCGTGGGCGTGCGCATCTCCGGCATGACCGGCGACACCGCCCCCGCCGTGGAGACCGACCTTGGCAACGTGCAGTGCGTGCGCGCCGCCGACGGCTGGCGCGCCTACATCCCGGCGGTCTATAATGCGTCCTCCGGCGGGCATGCGGTGAATGTTGCCGTGAACGGCGAGACGCTCACCCACACCCTCGTCGTGCTGCCCAAGGACTTTGGCACCGTGGAGGTGGACCCGGAACCGGCAGCCACCGATGCCGCCAATGCCGAGTTTCGCAATGCGGTCTGGGGCCTGTACGAGGCCCCCGCGCGGGAAAAGCTGTGGTCCGGCGGTTTCGTGAACCCGGCGGAAAACTCCATGACACTGGTGGACTACGGACAGGTAAAGGTGACGAACGGCCAGCAGGGCAGCCGCTCCAATTCCACCAAGCTCTACACCATTCCCGGCGAGCCCTGCCGTGCCCCGGCCAACGGCGTGGTGGTGCTGGCCCGGAGCCTTGCCCTCACCGGCAACACGGTGGTCATTGACCACGGAGCCGGGATGCGCAGCTACCTGTACGGCCTGCAGGCGCTCGCGGTGTCCGAGGGACAGACGGTGGAAAAAGGCCAGGCCGTGGGTGCTCTGGGCGAAGAGCTGACCATGGACTTCAAGCTGGGCAGCAAGAGTGTGAACCCCTGGCTGCTGTTCCAGACCTCCGGCGGATTGTTCTGGAAGGAAAACGGGTAAAGATAAATCGGAAGTTGTGGAGGAAACAAACGTGGAAGATAATAAATCAACGAATGTCAAGAAAACGGTAAAATCAGGAATAACTTTTGGAAGTGCATTAGCTATGGTTATTAGTTATACAACGTGGAAGTCTGTCGGTTGGGCGATTTTTCATGGATTACTTAGTTGGGTATATGTCGTATATTTCCTTTTGCGTTACTAAATTCCAGTTTGTCGGACGCTGAAAAAATCAAAAACCCTGTAACGTTTTCTCCTTTTGTGCGTTATTGGGGTGAAACAGCCCGAAAAGGAGGAAAAGACGATGAAACTGGATTGTGAAGTCATCCGGGATCTGCTGCCGCTGTACGCCGAGCACATGGCAAGTCCGGCCAGTACGGCACTGGTGGAAGAGCATTTGCAGGAATGCGAAGCCTGCCGCGCCGAGCTGGAGCAGATGCAGCTGCCGGTGCCGGTGCAGCCGGAACCCCAGCCGGATGCCCCGCTGAAAGGCATCCGCACGGCTTTGCGGAAAAAGCGCATCCTTACGGCCGCAGCCGCCGTGCTGGCGGTGCTGTGCGCCGTGGTGCTGGTGTTCTGGATGGGCAACCTCAGCACGCCGGTGACGGCGGAGGAAGCCGGGATCTGGCTCTACAACAAAAAGGAGGATGGCGCAAACCTCTGCGTGCTGGAAGTGCAGGGCGAGAATGTCCGGCTGGAGACCGAGGGCGGGTTCAGCTGGGGCAAGGAATACATCACCGTCCGGGCCATGCGGTATACCTTCCCCGGCCTCCATGCCGCGCTGACAAAGCTGACCGGCTCCGAGATCGTGTCCACAGAGATCGCCGTCTCCCGCACCCAGGTGCTGGCCGTGGAGTGCGCCGACGGAACGCGCTATTACAGCGACAGCCAGCAGGTGGAACGATTCATTGCGGGGGAGAACCCGGACGGCACCGTGCGGTACGGGTACGGCACCGAGGAACAATATGGGCACGACTTTAAGAAGGGCTGATTATGGACATGGAAACCATTTACCGGCTCTATTTCCGGGACGTGTACCTGTTTCTGCAGGGCCTGACCCGCTCGGAGACACTGGCCGAAGAGCTGACCCAGGAGACCTTCTTCAAGGCGCTGGACGGCCTGAAGAACTTTGACGGAAAACAGGATGTGCGGGCGTGGCTGTTCACGGTGGCCCGCAACTGCTGGTATGACCGCTGCCGCAAGGCAAAGCATACCGCCCCGCTGGAAGCGGCTGAGACGCAGGCCGCCGACACGCCGGACATTGCCCAGCTGCTGGTGGACAAGGATGCCGCCTTTACGGTGCACCAGTGCCTGCACACGCTGGAAGAACCCTATAAAGAGGTGTTCAGCCTGCGGGTGTTCGGGGAGCTGTCCTTTGAGGACATCGGAGCCATTTTTGGCCACAATGCCGCCTGGGCACGGGTGACCTACTACCGCGCCAAAACAAAATTGCAGGCGATGCTGCAAACTACCTGAAGCGATCCCGTATCATAGCAAAAGCCCCCTCGGAGCTGCGGCTCTGAGGGGGCTTGGTGTTTGCGGGGAAAACTCAGGAAATGGAATCCACATCCCACTTCATGCGCACGGCGTCGGCACCGTCCAGATGGATGTGCATCGCACCGGCGTTATCAGTCACCTGCTGCGGAGTGCGGGCACCGCACAGCACGAACAGGCCGGGCACCATGCGGGCGGTCAGGGCAATGACCAGCTGCGCCATGGTGCAGTGATACTTCTCGGTCAGATCCTGCCAGCCGTTCAGTACGGCGATGGCCTGGGCGCGGCGTGCGGGCTGGAAGCTGGGGTTCGAGTTGCGGGTGCTGCCCTCCGGGTAGGTGGTGTCCATGGTCACCTTGCCGGTCAGCAGGCCCTGCTCCAGCGGGGAGTAGGCCTGCACCGACACGCCCAGCTCCTTGCAGGTGGGCAGCAGCTGCTTTTCCACCCGGCGGGTCAGCAGGCTGTACTTTTCCTGAATGACATCCAGCTGGCCGTACTTGCAGTAGCCGCGGATGATGTCGGCGGTGACGTTGGACGCACCGATGGCGCGGATCTTGCCCTGGTCCTTCAGCTTCATCATGGCTTCCACCGTGGCTTCCAGCGGGTACAGGCCAAAGTCAGGGGACTGCCAGTGGGTGTACAGCACGTCCAGATGGTCGGTGTGCAGGCGGCGCAGGCTGTCCTCCACATCCTCGATGATGCTCTGGGCCGACAGGTCGCGGTACACGGTCACGCCGTCCACCACCTTGTGCAGTACGGGAGTCTCGTGCCGCCACTCCAGGCCGCACTTGGTGGACAGCACCACCTTGTCACGGTCGATGTGCTTCATGGCTTCGCCCACCACTTCTTCGCTGTGGTACAGGCCGTAGATGGGCGCGGTGTCGATCCACCGGATGCCCTGTTCCACGGCGGTCTGGATGGCCTTGACCGACAGACTGTCGTCGTTGTCGCCCCACCAGGCACCGCCGCCGATGGCCCAGGTGCCCATGCCGAGGAACGGCACCTCGATGCCGCTCTTGCCGATTTGGAGATTCTTCATATAACTTACCCTCCTGCCAGCAGTGTTCCCCGCAATGGGAATCCTTCATTCCAATGCTGGCATCCTTTGATGTATTTTTTGGTTTATTCAAAAAAAGCCGCAGCGCAGGGGGTTGCCCCACACAGCAGCTCTCTTGAAACAGATTCGCGTTTGCGTAACGAAATGGAGCAATGAAAGCCCCGGTGGGGCTTTTAAGCGACCGAACGGTCTCGCGCAGGCGAGATGGAGGGGCCTTGCCCCGACAAGTTAAATGTTGCCGAACTCGCTCAGTTCCAGCGTTTCGTTGTGGGTCTCGGCCCAGCGCACGGCCCAGTCGGAGGTGAACAGCAGCAGGCGGTTGCCCTTCATGTCCTCCACAGCCTTGGTGTCGCTGGTCAAGTCCAGGTCCCGCAGGTTGTAGGTGTCGGGGTCGTTCTTCACCCAGCGCAGCTGCTCAAAGGGCA
>ERZ839947.2001-NODE-2001-length-16149-cov-10.163477_pt1 | contig 16149 bp, 16 predicted proteins | sample MGYA00519908_ERZ839947 | MGnify/ENA primary metagenome ERZ839947 (study PRJEB31850, sample SAMEA3708857) | human gut metagenome | biome: human gut; feature: human-associated habitat; material: faeces | place: China | collected 2014 ... | reverse complement strand
GTACCTGTCTTTACCTACGTATGATTTGGAATCCCCCAAAAATACGTGAAGAACCCTTTTTTCTGCTGTCGTCTAGCCTTTGAGATAGCGATCAAAATAAGCGGTAATCGTTTCAAGCACCTTTGGCTGGATCCAGTAGACGCCGCCATGAGGCGCATGGGGAACAAGATAGCGTTCACTGGGGATCTTCTTTTTCTGCAGGGCTTGGAAAAGAAGATCCGTCTGGCTTGGCGATACCACCGTATCGGCCGTACCATGCATGAGCATCAAAGGCGCCGAGGTCGAAGAAATATATGTAATGGGATTGGCCCGCTGCGCGGCCTTTTGATCGGCAGAAATACCGCCGTCCTTACCGCCAAAAACACCGCTCCCATTGACCCACAGGGCTTCTGTAGCACCACTGGAAGCATGAAGGGCCTGTACCTGTTTGGAATAATCATCCCCAATCCGAGTCAAATCGGAAAGGCCATACAGGTCAACAGCACAGGTAATATCGCTTTTTTCCTGAAGGTATTCTCCCTTATCAAATTCCCTGCTGCCGCTTGTCGTTGCCATAAGGGCCGTTAAATAACCACCGGCACTGCCTCCAATGACGCCGACCCGCCGGGGATCAATACCATACTGGTCTGCGTGGGCCCTTAGATAGCGCAGGGCTGTTTTGGTATCTTCCAAAGGAGCAGGGAACTTGACCGTAGGTGCCACACGGTACTCAACCGCAGCCACGACATAGCCCTGTTCTGCCAAATGGTTCACGAGCTGGGGCATATTGTTTTTATTGGCAGAAATAAAACCGCCGCCTGGAATATAAAGAATGAGGGGCTTCTTATCCTTCGTCTCAGGGATGAGTAGGTCCATTTTCATGGCTCTGCTGGGATATCCCCGCTGGGGGACCTGTTCATAGACCACGTCAGGAATGGAAGTGATCTTATTTCTCGTAAGCGTGACATCAAGGATTTTGCTGGGCACGGTCTCTGCCGTTTTGACTGCAGCAAACGAACTGCCGCTAAAGGAAATGACCCCCAGCAAAAGAGCCAGAATCATTTTATCTTTCATGGAAAAAGCCTCCTTTGAACTTTTTTGGTTTCATTATACCATCAAAGGAACCTTTTAAGATCATCCTGCGATTCATCTTGCTTTTCCCTTTACAAAAACCGCTTTCTTTGGTAAAATAGCGTTGTTATGCGGGCATAGTTCATTGGTAGAATGAAAGCTTCCCAAGCTTTAGAGGTGGGTTCGATTCCCATTGCCCGCTCCACTTCAAAAGATAGGCTGCCGCCGATACGGCGGCCTTTTTTTTTTACCATGTTAAGAAAAAAGAAAGGATGCATTTTCCGAACAATTCCATCCTTTAAGCCTTCATCTACAGGACTTATACACAGGCTGTTTCAAAAAAACTGTGTATAAGTCCTCTTTTTCCACAAGGCTCCGCCTTTATCCACCTTGATTCCAGTTTTATCTTTGTCAGTTTGCCCATGGGAACAGGGTTTAAAAGTTTTCCACAAACTTCTGGGGATAACCTTAAAAAGCTGTGGATAACTGTGTATAAGTGCGGATTTTTGCTTTCTGCCTGTGGAAAAAGGAAAAAAACTGCTTTTTTATCCACAAGCAGAATAGAGGGCATAACCATAGAAAAATAGCCCTGTTTCCTCACATAAAGATATGTTTTCTTATTTCCGAACATTAAGGATTTATACACAGAAAAGGACCTCTTCTTTTCTTCCCTTTTTCTCATTTTTTATGCGATACAAAATCATCATATAAAAATAGAATATCTTAATAAAATGTTGTTTCTGTCCATTTCAAAAAAACGAGACCCATTCCATCCCTTTTCTGCCTCATCCAAGTTATATACAAAACATATATTCGAAAGCATGTTAAAACCCTTGATTTTTTCATACTTTTCCCCAAAGTTATCCACACCTGTGGATAACTTTCTGTGCATAATTCTTTTTCTTGTGCACAAAGTCAAAATTCCCTTAATTTCTGTTCTTTTCATCTTTTTATTTTACATAACTATAAAAGTTATCCACATGTCCACAATGTTTTCCACAGGTTAGCAAAGTTCCTCCCCAAAGTTCACCCCGAATATGCTATAATATGGATTCGAGAAAATGATGATAAAGGTGGTTTACTTATGGAGAATGACGTCCTTTCTTCCTTATGGGAGACCCTTCTAAATGGGGATCAGTCCATTCCTAAGATGTCGGGGTGCAAAAAATGGCTTTCTCAGGCTGTTCCGCATTCCCTCACAGAAGATACGCTGCTCCTTGATGTGATGAATGATTTTACCAAAGAGTGGATCATAAATAATTATAAGGAACCCATTGAGGCTTTCCTAAAAAGTCAGTTCAATCGGCCCATGACCCTTGAAGTAGAGATCCGTCCTGACCTGGCAAACAAAGAAGAAGATCTTTTTCCTGACCACGGGGCTGCTGCACCAAAAGCACAGGAACCCATCATCTCCAAAAAGGGACCGCGTCAGGATTTTTCTTCCAATCTGTCGCCTAAATACGTCTTTGAAAACTTCGTCATCGGCAATTCCAATCGCTTTGCCCATGCCGCTTCCAAAGCCGTTGCCGAAGCACCGGCCAAGGTCTATAACCCGCTTTTTCTTTACAGCGATTCAGGACTTGGCAAGACCCACCTCATGAATGCCATTGGCAACAAGATCCACCAGGACCATCCGGAAATGAAGATTCTTTATACATCCAGTGAAACCTTCACCAATGAACTGATCAATTCCATCCAGAACAATGCAACAGAAGCCTTTCGCAACAAATATCGCAACATTGATGTCCTGCTCATTGACGATATCCAATTTTTGAGAAAAAAGGAATCGACGCAGGAAGAATTCTTCCATACTTTCGAAACGCTCTACAAAGCAGAAAAACAGATCATCATTTCCAGTGACCGCAAACCGTCGGAACTAGATACACTGGAAGAGCGCCTTAAAAGCCGGTTTACGTGGGGCCTCATTGCTGATATCCAGCCGCCGGACCTTGAAACGAGGATTGCCATCTTGAAGAACATGGCCCTCAAGGACCATATCAGCGTACCAGACAGCGTAACAAACCTCATTGCCAGCAATATTTCTACCAACATCCGTGAACTGGAAGGAGCCTATACCAAGGTCCGCGCCTATTCTCAATTTTCCAACGAACCCATTACGGAAGAACTGGCCATTGAAGCCCTCAAGGACCTCAATCTCACGCCAGTTTCAAGGACCATTACCATTGAAGCCATCCAGCAGTACATTGCCTCGTATTACAACATTACCTTGAATGACCTGCTTTCCAAGAAACGGACAGCCAATATCACCCTGCCCCGCCAGATTGGTATGTATCTGGCTCGGACCTTGACCGATCTTTCCCTGCCCCGCATTGGCGAATCCTTTGGCGGCCGTGACCACACAACGGTCCTTCACGCCTGTGACAAGATTCTTTCCAAGAGCAAGGAAAAGACCGAATTTGCCAAGGAAATCGAAAAGCATATCGCCCATCTGAAAGGCTGATTGTTTTAATTTCCTTCAATTAATAGTCATCCACAGAATTATGCACAGGACGTGGATAACTTTGTGGAAAAACTGTGGATGAATCTGTTCATAACTTCTTTTCCCCAAAATCCTGTGGACTTGTGGATAGCCATCAACAACTTTCCCACACCTTTATCAACAACGAAATATAAGGCCCCATCAAGGATTTCAGGATTTTTGAACAAATTCACAGCCCCTACTACTAAGGCGGCTATCTTTTAATATTTTAGAGTTCTCATCTAAAGGAGGTTTTCTCATGCAGTTTTCCTGTGAAAGTGCCCAGCTTGCCAAAGCTGTCAATACCGTAAAAAAAGCGATTTCCTCAAGCCCCAACGCCCCCATTTTTTCTGGGATCCATATGAGCCTTAGCGGCAATGTCTTGGAACTTGTGGCTATGGATGTCAACTTCAGCATGAAGAAAGTCTTGGAAGTCAATGGCAGTGAAGACGGGAGCATCCTTGTTCCTGCACAGTCCTTAGGGGATCTTTTGGCCAAGTTTTCTACGGACATTCTCACCTTGACCCAAAAAGAAGAGCCCCAGGAACTGACGCTTACCAGCGAAACGGGCACCTATCATATTCCCCTGATTGGAAGTGAAGATTATCCGGCTTTTCCTGAGTTTGAAGGAGAACGGATCCTGACACTGCCCGAAGATGTGCTGGGACAGCTCATCCGTCAAACCGTCTATGCCTGTTCTGCTGATGAATCGCGGCCGCTTTTTACAGGCGTATTCATGGAGAAAAAAGGGCAGCATATCACTTGTGTCGGGACCAATACCCATCGTCTGGCCATCAAGTCTAGTGAGGCAGAAACGGCGGATGACAGCGAATATTCCCTGCTCATTCCTGCCCGCGTCCTTAAGGAAATCGCCAACAACTTGACTGGGGAGCTGCCGGAAGATGTGGCCATCATCCAAAAAGACAGCAAGATCTTGGTCCGTATGGGAAGCCTCAGCCTTGTCTCAAGTCTCATCGAAGGGACCTTCCCTGATTATTCAAGACCGATTCCGCCGTCTTTCAAGAACCGAACGGTCCTCAATCGTCAGGATCTGGAACGGGCCATTCAGCGAGTTTCCCTTTTTGCGCAGGGGGAATATAACATCATCCGTCTCAACATCGAAGCCGAGCGGGTGGTCCTTTCCAGTGCAGCCAGTGACCGCGGTCAAGGAATGGAAATCATGGAAGGGGTAACGACAGGAGAGGAACTGCCACTCAATATTGCCTTTAACTCCAAGTATCTGATGGATTTCTGCAAGAATATTTCCAGTGACCAAGTGGTCCTTGAAACCAATTCCTCCCTTTCGCCTGCCCGTATGATGCCCGTTGATGATCCTTCCTACACCTATATCATTACGCCTGTGCGCGTAATTTTCTAAGCAGCATGAGACTCTCGTCACTGCGCCTCCATCATTTTCGCAATTATGGGGACCTTACGCTGAACCTATCCCATGACTTGACAGTCATCTATGGCTGCAACGCCCAAGGGAAGACCAATCTCCTAGAGGGGCTCTATTATGCGGCAATGGGATTTTCGTTTCGCAGCCGGCATGATGAAGAGCTGGTGCAATTTGGTGAGACAGACTGTGCGGCCGAAGTGACTTTCTGTGACCGCTATGGGGAAAATCAGCTCCTTGTCAAGCGAACCCAGGAAGGGAAGAGAGCCCGCAAACAGGCTCAGCGAAATGGCACGCCCATTTCTCCCAAGGAACACTATGGTTCACTGAACCTGGTCCTTTTTACGCCGGATGATCTGCAGCTTGTCAAGGGGGATCCCTCCCTTCGGCGGCGTTTCCTTGATATGGAAATTGCCCAGACCAGCCGGTTTTACTATGAAGCCCTGCAAAACTACAATCGAGTCCTGCAGCAGCGCAATCGTTTCCTGCGCCAATGCCGCGACCAGGAAAAAATGGATGAAGGTCAGCTTCTTGTATGGGATGAAGCGCTTTCCCGCAGTGCCGCGGTCATCATCTTTGAACGGCTGAAAGCCATGGAAGAAATCGAACGGGCTGCAGGGCTTGTCTATGGAACCATTACCCAGGATCGTGAGAAGATGACCCTATCCTATCAGCAGAAACGGTCGGACGGGGAAGGGATTCCCCCTAAGGGGCTTTCCCTTTCTGAGTGGCAGGCATTTTACCAAGAAGAACTGAAAAAGCGGCATCGGCTTGATTATGTGAGGGGATATACCAGCATGGGACCGCATCGGGATGATCTTGAAATCCTGCAGGAAGGCCGGCCCCTGCGTTCCTTCGGGTCCCAAGGTCAGCAGCGGACAGCGGCCCTGGCCCTTAAACTTTCGGAACTGGAATTCATTTATCACAGCAAGGAGGAGTATCCTGTCCTGCTTCTTGACGATGTGCTCAGTGAGCTTGATGAAGGGCGCCGCCGCATGCTCCTTGATGGCATGGGCGGCAAGGTGCAGACCCTTCTGACGGTCAATGACCGCGCCTTGGCACGCTCCAGTGGGGATGCGGTCTTTTACGAAGTTCGTTCCGGTTGGGTGGAGGCAGATGATCATGAAGGACATTGATTGTTTGGTCATGGCCGCGCTCAAGACGGATCTTGCCAAGGAAAAATATGTTCTTTACCGTCTTCGAAAAGACTGGGCTTTGATTGTTGGGGAGGCGGCAGCCCGTCATTCCCAGCCCTACCGCCTTCAGCACGGAATATTGTTCATCCACACGGATAATCCAAGTTGGTCCCACAATTTCCTGACTATGCAGGGCAAGCTGCTTGCTGCGATTGGCAAGGCCCTGCCACGAAAAAATGGACGCCGTCTGGTTTCTGTGAAGACCCTGAAGATATTCCATGGAGTGTTGGAAGAAGCCCCAGAAGCAAAGGACGATGAGCGGCCCTTCATGCCCCGTCTTGACGAGAAGCATCGCTGTCCCTGCTGCGGTGTGCCTTTGATAGAAGGCGAAACCATCTGCAGTGCCTGCCGGCGCAAAAGGGACGAAGCGACCCGTCAAAAGATCCATCAGGTTCTTAAAAAAACGCCTTGGATTTCCTATGAAGATTGTCGCCATACCGTTGAGTGTGATAAAATGACATTTACTGACGTTAAAGCCCTTTTGGGGGAATGGGCCATGGGAAAGGCCCTGGATCCCCATGCCAAGTCCGTTGATAAGGCTTTTGCCGTCATGCTGACTCGTTCCCTTTCCCCGGAACAACTGTCAGATGAACGGATCGACGCCATCATCGAAAAAGAAAGGAGCCGCCGGACCTATGTACCTGCATCTGGGAAACAACTACATCATAAAAAATAGCGAGATCATCGGCATCTTTGATATTCGCAACAAGCGGACGAATCTTTATCGGCTGTTTTTGAAACCGCAGCTGGGTACGTCCAAGGTCCTTGATCTGACCGATGCCTATCCGCCGGCGAGCTGCATTGTTACGAGCGATAAGATCATCCTTTCCGGTATTTCGAGCAAGACGCTCATGAACCGTTAACAGAAACACAATTTGGGAGGTTTCCATGACTGAAAAAGATAATGAGAAAACGATAGAAGAGGAGATTGCCGTCCACGGTGAATACGGGGCAGAGCAGATCCAAGTCCTGGAGGGCCTCGAAGCCGTTCGCAAACGGCCAAGTATGTATATCGGCAGTATCAGCGCCCGTGGTCTCCATCATTTGGTTTATGAAGTCATCGATAACTCCATCGATGAGGCCCTGGCCGGTTACTGTGACCATATCCTTGTTGAAATCGGAGAAGATAACAGCATCACCGTCGTCGACAATGGGCGCGGGATCCCTGTTGAAATGCATAAGATTGGCAAACCGGCTATTGAAGTTGTCATGACCATCCTGCACGCCGGCGGTAAATTTGGCGATGGCGGTTATAAGGTCTCCGGCGGTCTTCATGGGGTTGGTGTTTCCTGCGTCAACGCTTTGAGCCGACGCATGGAAGTCGAGGTCAAAAAAGACGGCAAGATTTATGGGATTGAGTTCAGCAAGGGCAAGACCGTTCGTCCCCTTTATGTCAAAGGGGAATGTGATGCCAAGGATACGGGCACAAGCGTCCATTTTTGGCCTGATGACACAATCTTCACGGAAACGGTCTACAGCTATGAAACGCTGAAGCATCGTATCCGGGAGCTGGCCTTTCTCAATAAGGGCGTCAAGATTGAACTGAAGGATGACCGTTCCGGTGCCGATGAGATCTTCCACTACGAAGGCGGAATCATCTCCTTTGTGGAATATATCAACAAGGGCAAGGAAGCCATTTTCAATACGCCAATCTATGTCGAAGGTGAAAGACAGGACACCATCGTGGAAGTGGCCATGCAGTACACGGATGCCTACACGGAAAATATCTATACCTTCGTCAACAACATCAATACGGAAGAAGGCGGAACCCATCTGGCCGGTCTGAAACAGGCCCTGACGAGAAGTATCAACGATTATGCCCGCAAGAATGGCCTCTTGAAGGACAGCGAGGAAAACCTTTCCGGTGATGACGTCCGCGAAGGCTTGACCTGTGTCCTTAGTTTGAAAGTCCGGGAACCGCAGTTTGAAGGGCAGACAAAGACCAAGCTTGGCAACAGCGAAGTCCGCGGAATCGTTGACAATATGGTGAGCGATGCCCTCAATGAGTATTTTGAGGAAAATGCACCAACGGCGAAGAAAATCGTGGAAAAAGCCATTCTCTCGAGCCGTGCCCGCGCAGCTGCCCGGAAGGCCCGTGACCTGACGCGGCGTAAGAGCGCCCTGGAAGTAAGTTCCCTGCCGGGGAAACTGGCAGACTGTTCCAGTAAGAACGCGGAAGAAACGGAAATCTACATCGTTGAAGGGGACTCTGCTGGCGGCAGCGCCAAGCAGGGCCGTGACCGTGCCTTCCAGGCCATCCTGCCTTTGCGCGGCAAAATCCTCAATGTGGAGAAGGCCCGCCTGGACAAGATGCTGAACAACAATGAAATCCGCTCCATGATCACCGCCTTTGGCTGCGGGATTGGCGATGAATTCGATCTCAGTAAGATCCGTTACGGCAAGATCATCATCATGACCGATGCTGATGTCGACGGGGCCCATATCAGGACGTTGCTCTTGACGTTCTTCTACCGCTATATGCAGCCGCTCATCCGCAATGGCAATGTCTTCATTGCCCAGCCGCCCCTTTACCTCATCCGTACGGGCAAGAATCACACCTATGCTTACAGTGACGATGAACTGCAAAAGAAACTGGATGAGGTGGGCCGTCAGAACAATCCTTATGTCCAGCGGTATAAAGGGCTTGGTGAAATGAATCCGGAACAGCTCTGGGAAACGACCATGGATCCTTCCAAGCGGACGGTCCTGCAGGTCCATCTGGAGGATGCCGCTTCAGCAGATTCTGTATTTTCCGTCCTGATGGGCGATAAAGTAGAACCGCGCCGCCAGTTCATTGAGGAAAATGCCGGTAAAGTAACGAATCTGGACTTCTAAGGAGGATTTCCATGGAGCTGCTGCTGCCGCAGGGAAAGCTGATCCTTTCGCGGGGGAAATTGCCCCTTGCCGGCCTTGTTGCAGGCGGTCGGGGCCCTGATCCAAATTGGCTTCGTGCTGCTATGGGAGACATGCCCCTTTATGGAGCCGATAAAGGCGCCGATTATTGTGTGCGGGCTGGGCTCTATCCCGTCCTTGCCTGCGGGGACAGGGACAGCGGTCACGCTGGAAGCTGGGAAAAAATCAAGGCGCATGGGACCAAGGTACTGACTTATTTGGTGAACAAGGACGCAACGGATCTTTCCCTGCTCCTCAAGGAAATGCCGCCTGTAGGGACGCTTCTAGCAAGCGGCATCTGGGGTGGAAGAGCCGATCACCTTTATGCCAATTTACTGATCCTTCTCCAGTACCAGAAAAGGACAAAGACTCCCGTCGTACTCCTTGATGAATGGGAGCTGCTTATTTTCTTGGAAAAGGGCGATTGTCTGTGTTTTGAGGTCAAGAAGGCCCCTAAGGCCCTTAGTTTGCTGCCGTTCAGCCCTGACTGTGAGGTTTCCATTGACGGTGTTCGTTGGCCGCTTGAGCATGCCGTGATATCCAGTGAAAATCCTTACGCCGTGAGCAACAAAATGGCCGGAAGTAAGACCACGGCTTCGTGTCATGCTGGCATTGCAGGTTTTTATCTGACCTATAAGGAGTAGGCACCATGATTGAATTTTCTTGGGTCCATTTAGGATTCCTCATGCTCGCCGGCTTTGTCGGTTCCTTCATTGATGCCATTGTAGGCGGCGGCGGGCTGATTACCCTGCCGGCCTGGATGGCGACCGGCCTTCCCATGGCTTATGCCCTAGGCTCCAACAAAATGGCTTCCGTTGTCGGGGCCATTACGAGCTTCACCACTTTTATGCGGAGCGGACGCGTAGACCGCAGGATGCTGCGCTGCATGCCCCTTTCCGTCATTGGTTCTGCCCTTGGGGCCGTGATTGCCAGTTCCCTCCCGGAATTGCTCCTGCGCTATATTGTCATTGCCGCCCTCGTGCTTGTAGCCCTCTACACCTTTTTCAAGAAAGATTGGGGCGGTGCTGACCAAATAGCGTCCTTTTCCCGGAAGGACCTTGTGGGAATCCTTGCCATGATTCTCTTTTTGGGGGCCTATGATGGCTTTTTTGGACCAGGAACAGGAACCTTCCTGATTTTTGGTTTTCTCTATTTCGGCTACAATTTTGTGACCGCAGCCGGCAATGCCAAGGCCATGAACCTTGCGAGCAATTTAGGTGGAATTGCGGCCTTTCTCTTTTTAGGCAAGGTCTATTTCATCTATGCCATTCCCATGGCCCTTTGTGAGATTGTTGGCGCCTATCTGGGAGCGAAGATTGCCATCAGCCGCGGCGTGGGCTTTATCAGGACCCTTTACCTTATCGTAACGGTCCTCCTCATTGGCAAACAGGTCTATGAGGTGTTTTTGAGATAAGATGCCCTGTCAGTCAGTCCTGACAGGTATGGATAGATTGCAAGGACGGCCTTCCAAGGGGGAGGCCGCAAGAAAGGATGCGTGACAACGTGGACGATCAGCAAAATGAAGGTCAAACCATCACAGCTGGCAAAGTCATTCCGGTCTACGTCGAAGAGGAAATGCAGAAATCCTATATCGACTATGCCATGAGTGTCATTGTGCAGCGCGCCCTGCCGGATGTGCGGGACGGCCTGAAACCGGTACATCGGCGGATTCTGTATGCCATGAACGAAGCCGGCATGCTTCCCAACAAGGCTTACAAGAAATCGGCCCGTATCGTCGGTGATGTCCTTGGTAAGTATCATCCCCACGGGGACTCTTCCGTTTATGACGCCATCGTGCGCCTTGCACAGGATTTTTCGACCCGCTACCTCATGGTGGATGGACATGGGAACTTCGGTTCCATCGATGGTGATCCTCCGGCTGCTATGCGTTATACCGAAGTACGTATGGGCAAGATTGCCGTGGAGATGCTTCGCGACATTGAAAAGGATACAGTCGATTTCATCCCGAACTATGATGAATCCTTGAAGGAACCTACAGTCCTGCCTTCAAAGGTTCCAGCCCTTTTGATCAATGGTTCTGCCGGTATTGCCGTCGGGATGGCAACGAATATTCCGCCCCATAACTTGGGGGAAGTCGTGGACGCTCTGGTCATGCTCATCGATCATCCTGATGCAACCATCGAAGACCTTATGGGTGCCATCAAGGGTCCGGACTTTCCAACAGGAGCCCAAATCCTTGGTGTCAGCGGCATTCGTCAGGCCTATACGACGGGCCGTGGGGTTGTCAAGGTTCGTGCCAAGGCTCATGTGGAGCCCATGCCCAAAAACAAGAACCGCATCGTTGTGACCGAGATTCCTTATCAGGTCAATAAAGCCCGCCTCATTGAAAGCATTGCTCATTTGGTGCAGGATAAGACTTTGGAAGGCATTACGGACCTGCGCGACGAATCGGACCGGAAGGGCATGCGCATCGTGATTGAACTGCGCAGTGACATCATTCCGGAAATCATGCTCAATAAGCTCTATAAACATACGCAGATGCAGGAATCCTTTGGAATCATCCAGCTGGCACTCGTCAAGGGCCATCCGCGGATCTTGAACCTCAAGGAAATCCTCGTCTACTATTTGGAGCACCAAAAAGAAGTCATTACCCGCAAGACGCGGTATGAACTCAACAAAGCCAAGGAAAGGGCCCATATCCTGGCCGGACTCAAGATTGCCCTCGATCATCTTGATGAGGTCATTGCGACCATCCGCAGCAGTGCAACAGCCGAGATTGCGCGGTCTTCCTTGATTGCAAAGTTTGGGCTCAGCGAGAAACAGGCCCAGGCCATCCTGGATATGCGTCTCCAGCGCCTCACCGGTTTGGAACGCAAAAAAATCGAAGATGAATATACAGAAGTCATGGCGACCATTGCCTATCTTGAAAGTGTCCTTGCTGATGAGCATAAGATCATGGGAATTGCTAAGGATGATTTCCTTGATGTGAAGAAACGTTTTGGCGATCCCCGCCGCACATCCATTGTGCCCGATGCTGGTGAAATCGATGCGGAAGATCTCATTGCCGAGGAAGATATTGTCATCACCATCAGTCACCAGAGCTATATCAAGCGTCAGGCCCTGACGAATTTCCGCAATCAGAACCGCGGCGGACGAGGCGTCAAAGCGGGCAGCGGCAAGATTGTGAAAGAAGATAACAAAGTAACCGGAGATTTTTCTGAACATCTCCTCATGGCCTCTACCCATGACAACATCCTCTTCTTTACGAACCAAGGACGTGTCTATCGCCAGAAAGGCTATGAAATCCCAGAAGCGGGCCGTCAGGCCAAGGGTACCTTTATCCGGAACCTTCTGCCCCTTGTGGAAAATGAGAAGATTACTGCAGTCATTGCCGTCAAAACGGGAATCAGTGAAGATGAGAACAAATTCCTCTTTATGGCAACCAATAAGGGCGTCATCAAAAAGACCAGCGTCAGTGAGTTCAAGACAGCACGCCGGGCAGGCCTCATTGCCATCAATCTGGATGATGATGAAGATCTCATCGATGTCAAGCTCACAAGCGGCCACCACGATATCCTGCTTGCTACGCGCGACGGCTACGCCATCCGCTTCAACGAATCCGATGTCCGTCCTATGGGACGCACGGCCCATGGCGTTCGCGGCATCACCCTGCGGCACCACGACGTATTGGTTTCCATGGATTCCTGTGAAGGTGAATCAGGAGAAGTCCTGACCGTCACGGAAGGGGGCCTGGGAAAACGGACCGACATTTCCGAATACCGTCTGCAGACGCGGGGCGGCAAAGGTATCATCAATCTGAAGGTGACCAATAAAACCGGTGACATTGTTGGATCGAAACTTGTGAACGACCATCACGATATTCTCCTCATTTCCGCAGCGGGCATCATCATCCGCATGAAAGCCTCCGACATTTCAAGCTATAGCCGCTATGCTCAGGGCGTCAAGATGATGGATCTTGAAAAAGGAGATAAGGTCGCAGCCCTTGCCGTTGTGGATACGGTCAGTGATGAAGAAAAGGACACGGAGAACGCAAAATAATCCACAATTTCTGTGGATGAATTGTGGATAAGTCCCTCATCTTGGGGGTAGGAAAAGATACCTACCCCTATATATAGGGGGGACTGCCTAAGGTTATCCACAACTTCTGTGGATAAATCTCCTATTTTTGTGGAAAACTTGTGTATATCATTGTGCATAACATAGCGAGGTCGTGGAAAAATGGCAAACGCAAAAGCAGAGGCTTTTAAAAAATTTATTGAAAGTAAGGACAGCGGTGCCTTTGGTGTGGAAGAAGTTCCCAAGGATGAGCTCCATACGGTTCTCTTCCATTCCCGGCTCAAAGCAGGGAACGTGGAATATCCCTTCATTGTCACCGTGGATGACAGCGTTTTCGTGACGCTTCGAGTCCTCCTTGATCGGGCAGCTGTCACAGGAGAAAAACGGTCAGCTGTTTTGGAAGAAATGAATCGCCTCAACCATACGTATAAATCCTTTAAACATTATATTGACCAAGGAGGCAGCATGGTCCTAGATGCCTGTCTCATCATGCCGGAAAAAATGGATGGATCCCTGATCTACAACATGCTGACCATGATGATGGAGCATTTGGAACATGTTGGGGACGGTATCCGGAAAGCCGCCGGCATCAAAAAGCCTGAAGGGCCAGGACTGTCCATCGTAAAATAAGAAAAAGAGATGTGAAGAACAACCATCTTCACATCTCTTTTTTCTCATAATGTCTTTTGACAGCATCACCGATATATTCCCCGTATGTATCAGTTTTGCGGCTCCAACGATCCTTGGTGGCTGCATGGCTTGTCATATAGCCTGACGCGTCAAAGTTTGAAAGGTATTTGGTTTCTGCCGTTTCTTTTCTAAGGTCATATTCAGTCAGGGAAAGGAGCACCTTTGTACCTGACACGCTGCGGCGTAATTCCGTCTTTTCCCAGACTTCATAGCGCTCCGTTCCTGTTTTTCGAATGCTTTTGGGATTGATCCATTTCCGACCCAAGCGGGGAATGGTCTTAACGAACGTCCAGGGCCCGTTTAGCTGTGCATAATCTCGATAATACCTGGCGTGGGTCATCGTTGGTGTAAGGGCTAAAAGAGGCTGCCAGGGACCGATTTTTCGGGTCCCTTTCCCTTTCTTTCCTGACGGCGTGACCGTAAATTTGCTCCGTGTGCGCCACTGTTTCAGGTGGAAATCGTATTCATTGTGCATGACGGTTCCTGATATACCGCTATCTTTTGGCTGCCAGCGTTCGTAGACGCGGACGGTACGATCCTTATCAAGGAGTTTTAGGGACTCGACATGGAAGGATAGGGTCCCCCTTTCATCCTTTTGAAGGACGTTCCAATGAGCCTCCGCAGGAAAGATAACCCCTAAAATCAGGCAAAGGGCTGCACAGGCCATCAAATGCTTCATGGCGCACCTCCTTATGGTGATGGTTCCATTATAGCATGGAAAAAGGGGAAAACGCGAAAAGGAAGACGACAATCTGTGTTATAATCTTTCGCAAGGGAGCGTTTTTCCCAAGAAGAAAAAGGAGCGAATGACCATGGAATGTCCATATTGTCACGAAATGATAGAAGAAACGGCGCAGTATTGTCCCCATTGCGGAAAAGCCGTGATAAAAAGTAAAGCTGAAGCTGCCCCTGAAAAAGAAGAAAATGAAAAAGTGAACCCTTCCATAGCGGAAGAAGGGAAAAAAGGTCAATTTCAGCAGGAAAAGGGACCTAAAAGTGCAGCTTCCTACATCAAGGAAAATATTCCGAATACAGAAAACTGGCAGGAAATGTATCTATCCACAAAAGGGAGGATTTCCCGCAGCACCTTTTTTGTTCGCTGGCTGCTCCTGCTTGTGACGGTGGGCATCATTTCCGTTGTCTTTTCCTTTGTTCCTCCCGTGGCGGCAGCTTTTTCCCTCATTGGACTGATCATGCAGATTACCTTGGGGGTACGCCGTCTCCATGACCTAGGCCGCAGCGGCCTTTGGGCCATGATCTTTTGTATTCCTGTTCTTTATTTTGTGATTCTCCTCGCTCTCTTTTTCATGAAAGGAGACGAGAGGGACAATGCCTATGGGCCTAAGCCTGAATAAGGAGATTGCCATGACGGAGACCTTAGAGACCTATCATATGATCATGCCGAAGGACCTTAATCCCAGGGGGACCCTGTTTGCGGGAAGCTGTGCCAATTTTATGATTGAAGGAGGTTTTTTGACAGCCGAAGCTTTTTTAGGCCATCCCCATATGGTCTTTTTTGGGATGAATGGAATGAAATTTGTCAAATCAGTGGGAAAAGGTGAAACGGTGAGCGTCACAGGCACCGTAATCGATGCGGGAAGGACTAGTCTTGGCATTTTTGTTACGGTGCGCTTCCTTCATACCAAGGAGCTTGCAGCCCAATCCTACCTAACTTTTGTTTCCATCGATGAAAAGACGCGCCGCCCTATCCCTCATGGGGCAAAGCTGGACGGCCTGACAGAAGAAATGAAGGCCCATCAGATGACATATCGGAAGCTGACAGCCATTCGGGAGTAGCTCCATATGCCCAGTAAAGGAACGTTCAGGAACAAATGAACTGACAATCTAGACCTTAAAAGAGATTTCCCAGAAATAATATCGCCTCATAAAAGAGAAGCCCATATCCCAGGGTAAGCTAGCAGCGATGCAATCTCAAGATATGGGGAATAGGAAACAAAAAAAATCAATATATAGTATCTGTAAAGAAAATTACAAAAAAAGAAAAAAAGGGCTTGCAATTTATGGGAAAATCCTGTATAGTATCTATCTGTCAGCGGTGAGGCAAACGCCCCACGATGACGCAGGACGCAGGAGAGCAAGCCAATGCTTCAAAGAATTTCCAAAAAGAAATTCAAAAAAAGTTGTTGACAATAACTTCCTCCTGTGATAAGATATACAAGCTGTCACCGATAAGGACGACAGCGAGGAACGAACCTTGAGAACTGAATATTGATTGACAGATGTGCGGGTCAAGTCACTTTGGTGACGCGACCGAGTCACTTCGAGAAAACGAAGTAAAAAAACAAAAAAGCTAGTATTTTCAAGAGCCAAGAGGTTCTTCAAAATAATTCTATTTTGGAGAGTTTGATCCTGGCTCAGGACGAACGCTGGCGGCGTGCTTAACACAT
>ERZ839947.1991-NODE-1991-length-16234-cov-7.056987_pt1 | contig 16234 bp, 11 predicted proteins | sample MGYA00519908_ERZ839947 | MGnify/ENA primary metagenome ERZ839947 (study PRJEB31850, sample SAMEA3708857) | human gut metagenome | biome: human gut; feature: human-associated habitat; material: faeces | place: China | collected 2014 ... | reverse complement strand
TGAATAAAGACTATGCCGCCTTCTATTTCGAAACAATGAACAAAGGTTTCATGCAAAAAGGACGCCCAATGCAATTTGGGGTAGATCTTCGCTGCCGCTTTTAAAAAGCGCACTACCTTTATATTGACTATTCATACATCCCCTTGTAGACATTCCGGCATAGCGCTTGAATAACTTCTCAAAGAAAAACTGATTCAAAGTTCGACCGTTCAAAAACCTGTTGAACAAAGAATTCGCAAAAAGGTAATAACATAAACTAATTAAGGCAATATGCTTATTTCATTTTTTACATAAAAAATGAAATAAGCATATGTTTTCTAATTTCATTCTTAGTATATTTGTGATTCAATCAGTTAGCCATTTAATAATAGCCCTATGAAAAGTACATTCTGGCGGACCATCTCTGTATTTATAAGCAGCACCTTTGCTGATATGCAGGCTGAACGCGACTATTTGAAAACATACGTTTTTCCAGAGTTACAGGAAAAACTGCGTCCCCATCACATCTCCTTACAAATTATAGATTTAAGAATGGGGGTTGGCGGTATTCTTGAAGAAGACGAACAACAACGGGAATCGGAAATCTTAAAGGTTTGCATTAACGAAATAAAACGTAGCAGACCTTTCTTTATAGCTATCCTGGGAGAACGTTATGGTTGGATTCCTCCTAAAGAGGCAGTGGAGAGGTTAAAGAATGGTATGAATTCAATTGATAACATATTGCTATCAAAAGAGGATCAAATCAGCGTAACTGCCATGGAGATTGAAATGGGTGCCATTGGCTCAGACGAACAGTTGCCACATAGCTTATTCTATTTCAGAGATGAAAAAGCATCTGCCAAAATTCCCGCAGAATTTCGTTCAACCTACATAGAGGAAGACTCTCAAAGTTATTTTCGTCTTTTAAATCTAAAAGAACGTATTAAGCGGATGTATTCGCAAGCCGGTTTGACAGATCATGTTACGGAATACTCTCCACAATGGACCTCCAACTGCTTTGTCGGTTTACAGACATGGGGAGAACAAGTAAAGAACGACCTTTATAGAGAAATAACAGAGTATCTAGGCGATGAAGTAAACCGAAAAATCACCAATAGATATGAACAAGAACTCATTAACCTTAAACTATTTATAACCGAACGCAGTAAATCTTTTTATGGCCGCACGTCTTTTCTCGAACAGATGAAGAAAGGAATAATGGAACAGAGACAAATGTTTCTTGTAACAGGCATGTCTGGATTAGGAAAGAGCTCGCTATTTGCCGAAATATACATGCGTTTATCATCCCATTATGAAGGACAAATCATTATATTGGCACACAGCGCCAGCCTGTCTCCCCTTTCACGAAGTTTAACACATATGCTGGTTGGTTGGATAGATCAATTACACAAAGCACTCAACAGACCATTTGATGCAAATGAATATTTGGAACAGATCAGTCAGCCCGATAAAAAAGATGGAGTAAATAATTCTGTTATCAGCGCCAAAGAGCTATTCTTGAAATTGCACGCAGATTTCATAGCACTCCTAGGACAACTCCCCCCTTCCCTTAGACCGATCATCTTAGTGGATTCACTAGATAGTTTCGAATTTTCCGATGCTATTACTACCGCTGCCTGGATACCTGAAGGGATATCTATAGTGATGACTTCCTTGCCCGGATTTGAGGAGAAGATTTGCGCTCTGCATCCTGATATAAAACATGAACCTCTAGAACCTTTCGATCTGGAAGATGCCCGCTTAATGATTAGTCACACCTGCCGAGAGAACGGAAAGGTACTAAGTCCTGCTATTTTAGAGGCTATATTGAAGAAGCGTGATGAGCAAACGAATGAATTCGCTTACACTTCCCCCCTTTGGCTCACCTTACTGACCCATCTTATTTTTGGATTGGATGCCGAAGATTTCGAACGAATCAATCGAGATACAGAAGAACGTATAGAGAAACGCATCGACAACTACATCCTGGAAATGATTGAAAAAGCGTCCCCTCGTCCGGACAATTTATTTCTGGAAATTCTGGAGCAGGCTGCCGGAAACTTCGGCAGAAACTTCTGCTTTGATGTAGTCTATACACTCGCACTGACACGTTCCGGACTGCCAGAAGATATATTGGAACAACTCATTTACGATTGGGACGAATTGAAATTTGCTTCACTCAGGCGTTGGTTGAAAGGGATGATTACTGAACAGGGAGAAGGCCATCGTTGGAACTTTTCTCATAATATTCTGAGAAATAGTATTAGAGAAAATATATCAATCGGATTGGATTATCAGGAGACGCATGTCCTTATTGCCAAGAAATTATTGAAACGGGATGAGAATGATGCTTTGCGAAAGCACGAAACAATGTATCATTTGATGGAAAGTCAAGACATAGAAGAAGCACTAATATATATGAACCAGACAACTGCTAATGACGATCTTGCCATCAATGAAGCAGTGAAAATATTAGCTGATTGGTTGCTGGCAGACGATGAAAAGCATACTCACGGAAATGAATACCTAAATGCTTTTTATTTAAGCGGACTGAATAAAGCTGACTTCTTATCACGTTTGGTGTATCGTGTTGTCCAATCTGCTAAGAATGAACGGGAATACGATTTGGCCTTTTGGTTATTACGTTCTTCGGAACCCTTGTTTGACGTGGCGCTATCCCAGAAGCTAACGGATACAGAATGTTGGCGTATAATGGGATTTCATTGCAAACTATACTCTCTTTTGGCCGATATTTGTGAAGAGCAAGGAAATGTAGAAGCAGCGTTAAACTATTGTGAAGATTATATTCAGTTAAGTGAGAAATACTACAAAAGGTTTCCTGGCAATGTGGATGTAAAAACAGATCTTGCCAAAGCTTATGAGGACTTAGGTTATAAACTGTCAACCGTAGATTATAACCGATCGCTAACATACTTTAATAAAGCGTTGGAATATTATGACGAGCAAAACCCGGCATCACCCAATTTTGACGAAGGTTATATCCCGCGTGTATATAGGTATATGGCAGTGGCTTACCCTGATTACGAACAGGAACAAAAAATAGAAATGGCCATAAAAGCTATCCGACAAGCTGAATTAAACGTTCAGAATCATCCTGAAAGTACATGGTATGCTCGTGAGCTCTCACTTTGTTATTATATTTATGGTAGTATGGGATTCGCACCGAATAGAGAAGTGTATATTCAAAAATGTATTCTGATTTTGGAGAAGTTAGTGAGAACGAATCCGGAAGAGGATAATTACAGAATAGGCCTGGCAGACGGCTATCTGGTGCAAACAGAGATATCACTGATGGGAGCAGAGATTTCTAAAGCAAAAGAGAATCTCGAAAGAGTAAAAATGTTGATGAATATAGAAGAAGGGATAGCACCCGATAATTTTAAGGATTTGACTTTCTACATCAGATATATACTAGCACTCTCCAGTGTATCACTTATTCATCAAACTGACGAAGAGAATAACCTAGTTAATGAGTTATTGGAAGCTATAAAGAAATTCTCACTCAAAGCCAGTGCTATGGATGAAACGAGTGGCTCTAGAATTGTACAAGCATATACTCAGATTGTGGTCAATCTTTATATAACCAATAAGTATCATGAAATATTAAAAAATGCCCCACAGGCCATACGTTTTTCCTATCAACTTATTCAGAAATTCCCCTATTCTACTTTTTTCTACATGGAATACATACAATTGTATTCTATGTATATTCTTTCATTTTTGGAGGTAGGAGACAAAGAAAAGGTGACACAACAATTCAAGAAATTTGCCGGCATGTATGAAGACATGAAGGTATGTCTAAAAAAGAATACTTTTTCATTAGCTGGTGTATACCCTACTTTGATTCTGGCAGCCGAAGGAGTTTATAAATTAAATGACGATATCCCCAGTTATATAAAATGGGTAAAAGAAATCTTATGCGATTATCGAGAGTGTATACTTCAATACAAAAACAATAAAGTATTGGTAGCCGGATATTTAGGAGCTTACATTAACTCTTTTCTAGATTATATAGAAGAGGATGCATTGATAACTGAACGAGAATCGCTGGAAGTTGCCTATGAGTTAATAAATACCATCGAAGACGATAGTTTTATGGAAATAGGTCTACAGAAACAATTTTTAATTGAGAGGTTATTTACACTTTACTCTGCTTTAGGTGAGTTCGAGCCTGCTTTCCAATTGATGCATTATGAGCGAAAGAATTTATTAGTATCTTTCAATGGACTTGAAGTGGAGAAAGAGGATATTTTTAATAAAATAGCCTTGTGCATCATAAACGTGGCTGATTTCTATTCTAATTTATGCGAGAAAATAGAGGAAAATATGGAAAAAGAAAAACCCGTAAACGATTATATTGAAATGGAAAACGAGATAGCTACTTATATGAAAGCTTTCTTAGAACAATACGGTCATCGGCGAGACAATGAGGGTTTCCTTTCATTACTGGGAATGGTAGCTGCAGCGCTTACGCTGCATGCCGATCTCGAGAATAATGAAGATGAAAAGATACGATTGGATAAATTAGCAGAAGAATATGAAAGATTGGAGCAAGAAGCAGAAAACAATAAAGAAGTAGATGAGGAAAGCGGAGAAACCTTTAGTGCGGATAATATAGATACGCTAGAAAATATCTCACCGGAAGAAGCCGAGGAAGCATTTTTGCAAGCCGAAAAAGCGTATGAGGAACAACGTTATGAGGATGCTTTCAATGGGTATGCCATTGCAGCGATGGGACACCATATAGAAGCGATCCATAATCTGGCTTATCAATTGCAACATGGTATGGGTTGCGACGAGAATCAGGAACAGGCTTTTCAACTATACAAAAGAGCTGCCGGCGAAGGTTTAGGAAAGTCACTCAATAAAATTGGTGATTACTATGAGCAGGGTACGATAATACCTCAGAATCATGCAACAGCCAATAACTATTATGTAATGGCTATCAGAAAAGGTAACAAACAAGCGTTATCATCTTTAGGATTGAACTACTTCTTGGGTAATGGAGTAGCTAAGAATGAAGAAAAAGGAGAACAGCTGTTGCGTCAGTCCGTGGACGAAGGTAATCAGTATGCATTATTGCCATTAAGCTATATTCTATATCTGCAAGAGCGATACAAAGAAGCACTTGAATATGCCCAACAAGGTGTTAATTGCGGGGTAGATGGTTGTGATGACATGATAACAGAGATAGAAAACATGATCTAATATGAGCAAAAAAACATTTAACAGGAAAGCTTCTTCCAACGATAACAGAAGAAATTATACAGACGAAATTAGTCGCTATAGGAACATAAAATATAGCGAAGAAGAAGACTCTAAGCGAGAATTTGACTTTACAGAATACAATCGTCTCCATCAAATAATACAAGATGATGCAGAACGAATTGGGGGAGTAAGACGGCTGGTTGAGCGGCTTAGTCGGGAGTTATTATCTCCTTCACTCATGCCTGCCGAATTGGATGATAAAATTGTCCAAAGCTTAGAAGTATATGAAAAAGCTAAATCTAAAATGGCAGAGGTGTGCCATCCCGTAGTAAAGCAAATCTTCGAAAATCAAATGCAGGAATACCAAAACATTCTTATTCCAATAAACACAGAAGTCGATTCTACCAACTATAATGTGTCAGTGAAGCTCAAATATACATATAAGTTGGAGAGCATGAATGTATATGATACAGCAGCTCGTGAAGCATATCGCCAAGAAATTAAAAAAGCTTTCCAACACTTCAAAAAAAGAGTACAGGAAAGCTCTTTCGTCACAGTACCTGATGTATTTCGTGAAGAAATATTCCGAGCTAAAGAGGTTTCACTGAAGCGGATATTAACCCTTCATATTCCACTCCCAGATTGATATCTTTCCGGTAAAGAGGAACAAGCTAAAGAAACATATCCTCCTATAAAGATTGCGGTATATAGCCGTTATCCTTCATTTATCCCATAGGAATTGTTCTGTTAAAGTACCGCCATTGCTACCTTCCCACGGCCGTGAAAAGAAGCTACCACGGCCGTGGGAAGGTAACAATAGCGGTACCCCAACACAACTTTACCAGCACTTTAATACTACCTTATCAGTATCTTAGCATTACTTTACCCACACTCTACCACGATTAAGCAAGCTTCTCCGTTCCATCAGGCAAACGCTTCATCTGATAAGCAATACGCTCCGTCCCATTCTTTACATAAATGATGCCGCAACGTTGAAAGCCATACTTCGCCAGTATATGTTGCATGACTTTATTATCCCGATGAGTATCTACCCGGACATTAGGCCAACGTTGAAAACACCAGTCCAGACAAGCTTCCGACACCCCTTTCTGCTTTCCGTTCGTTGCCAACCGATGAATCACTCCATAAGGTTCGTCATTGAGCCATGCACCTTCATAAATTTGTTGGTAAGTAGGATCCTCACCCAGTATGAAACAAAAAGTTCCCAAGATTTCTCCTTGTTCATCGGTACAGACAAAGCTATGACCGTCTTCAATCTCCTGACAGATCAATGCTTCCGACGGATAACCGTCAATCCACTGGGTAGTATTCCCGGTTGCACGCATAAAGGCACGGGCATAGTCATAAATCTCCATCACTAAAGGGAGATCTTTTATTTCGGTAGACCTGATTTCCATCATTTGAAAAGTTATTCAGAAATAAAACAGATAATAAAATCACTCGTTAATCGCTCCACAATGGGGGCATATACCTTTCTCTTTCAGTTTCTCCCCGCAATGTCCGCAACGATACTTATACCCAATGTTTCGATAGACCTTCTTCGCAAAAACGAGAATAAAAAAGGCCAGGAATAGATAACCGATATAGATATGTGTCATCAGGATAAAGAAGAAATAACAGAAAATACAGCAGGACATCAGTCCCAGCAAATAAAAGATAGCTGCAGCGGGAGTCAACTGCCGGAACAAATCATCCAACACCGCCAAAGCGACTATCAGAAACAACCAGATACTCAACAGGAAAACAGAGAGAATGAAAGGAACTTTGAACGGTGATAAAGTTGGATTGAAATAAAAATGTTCCCACGTTTCCGGCACAAAGACCTGCATTGATTCGTAAATCGTTGCACTGAAAGCCATCAATAAACAAAGAAACAGGGGATAAACACTGTCAATATCATTAAAATAAACCATCTGCAACTGCTTCCGACGGAAAGCGCGAAACAAATAAGCTCCTACGAACAAAGCGAAAATAACCACAAAATAAGAGGCATGCGTATCACTGAAAAGATGAATAGCCTGCGAAATACTATCAGTCGGTGCAAATGACTTCTTGAGTTCTTTCTCACGTACCCAACCCTGTTCATCTTGTGTATGTGCCAGTTTCACCCAAATGCTGTCTACACTATCGGCAGGATGAACCGCAAACTCTGCAACCACTACCCTATCCCCCCTATTCAACTGAATAAAAGTATCTTTTATCGGGAGGCATTCCAAAGAGATGGAATCATCGACTACTTCCAAGTTTGTATTCCATGTATAATGGCGTTCATACAGGTAAGTCAGCGAATCTTTTGTTTTCTTCGACAGCTCCTCCGAATCCAGAGCAGGTGTTTTATAGTAACAAGACGAAAGCAAAAACAGACACAGTAGCAAGCTCATGACAGATTTCACCACAGAGAATGCGGAGAACACAGAGTTACTATAAGACACGGACGACATAGAAGACGCAGAGAACATGGAGAATAATTTTCTATCTCTCTTCCACAAACCGTTCAAACGACCGATTCCGGAAGGATGGGTTGAAACGTTGTCTCCTCTACGTCCTCTGTGACGAATAATTCCGTGATTAATTATCCTCATTGTGCCGCCTTTACTTTCATTTGACAATTCTTACAATCAAATTCCAAACGAAAACGTTTGCCGTCATTCGACACCAGATAATAGGGCTCTTTATAAGGCGAACGTACCCGTTGATGGATAGGACACCAGCCCATGCTATAGCGCAAACAATGTTTGCAGAACATTAGTACCGCATCTTCCACTGCTTCTTTTTCGTACGCTGCCGCTACCTGTTGTACTCCATGTTCCTGATAGAAAGAAGCTGCACGGGTGTTCATTACATTTCCCAGATAGGTTAATGTCGTTTGTGGGAAAGCATGACTTGTTGGCTTCCATACTGCCAATTCCTGACGATAATTGATTCGACGGACAGTTATTAACTGGTCGATTGCCTGTCTGCGGAAATCGGCTAACACTGAAGCCGGCAGAAACCAGTTCCCGGTAAAGAATATTTCTATTTCTTTTGCTTCAAAAGGTGTATTCCCCAGTTTGGACAGTTGCGTTTTCAGATTGTCCGTCTGTGGAGTGCGGGCAAGTTCTTTCTCACGAGGGAGGGTGATTGTGACGCTATTATCATCTTCATCAGTCAATGTCAGGGAGAAACCAAAATTATTGTCGGCAAGCAAGATTTTCACTGCGATCTTTCTTTCTGCAGATTTGCGGGAAAGGATTCGCTCAAATTCCTGGTCGAAATTGCGGTACAGTGTAGTGCGGGGTTTGATACGGGGCATTTCCTGCGGATAGAGTTTGTTACTGTCCACCCGGTTGATACGGAAACCCTGCAAACGACCCTGTTCATCGATATAGCAAACACCGTCTCCATTGTTAAAGGATTTAAGTCCGGCAACTGTCAGATAGTTGCCCCGGGCCTCCTTCATGGTTCCCATCTCTTCGCCCAGCGATTTAGGAGTGTCGAAAGAGAATATCTCTTTATCACGTCCGTGCAAGAAATAATGCGTAAACCCACGACTGAAACTCTTGTCGAGTTGTGGTTTAAATTCGAAACTGCACGTACCCGAAGAAGCACGTACATATTCCGGACGACGGGCAAAGATTGCATCCAGCTTCTGACGATAAGCAGCCGTTACATTCTTCACATAAGATACGTCTTTCAGTCGTCCCTCTATTTTGAATGAAGAAGCTCCGGCATCCAGTAGTTGTTCCAGTTCGTCGCCTTGATTCATATCTTTCAGGGAAAGCAGATGTTTGTCTTTGACAATCACTTTCCCGTCTGCATCTACCAGACTAAAAGGTAGACGGCAGAATTGTGCGCACTCTCCACGATTGGCACTACGACCGAAACAGGCTTGACTAACATAGCATTGCCCGCTATAACTGACACAAAGCGCCCCATGTACAAATACTTCCAAAGGCACTTCCGGACAGCTTTCATGAATCTTCTTTATTTCACGCAACGATAACTCCCGCGCCAACACCACTTGACGGAAACCTGCTTCCCAAAGGAATTTCACTTTTTCCGGCGTACGGTTGTCCATTTGCGTACTGGCATGAAGCGGTATCGGAGGAAGGTCCAGTTTCGTGATTCCCATATCCTGTACAATCAGTGCATCGACACCAATCCGATAAAGTGCATGAATCATCTCCTCCGTCTCTTTCAACTCCTCTTCTTTCAGAATCGTATTGACCGTGACATAAATACGTGCATTATACAAATGAGCGTGCTGCACCAATGCTTCAATATCTTCCAATGAGTTCACAGCTGCCGCACGGGCACCGAATTTCGGAGCACCGATATATACAGCATCTGCACCATGGTTGATAGCTTCAATACCACATTCCAGGTTTTTCGCCGGAGCGAGAAGTTCTATTTTACGCTGCTTTATCATTTAATATCATTGATGTTGTAAGGTGTTTCCTGATAAACAAAGTAGTTCAACCAGTTGGAGAACAACAAATTGGCATGAGCACGCCAACGTACCAACGGGCCTTTTTCAGGATCATCGTCTATATAATAATTGCGAGGGATCTCTATTGGCAGGCCTTTATCCAAATCACGGCGGTATTCTGTATCCAGTGTCAGCGGAGAATATTCAGAGTGTCCCGTGACAAAGAACTCACGTCCGCCCCGTGCCATCGCCATATAGACACCGGCTTCTTTCGATTCGGAAAGCAACGTCAGTTCCGGAACTTTCAGAATATCTTCCCTGCGCACTTCCGTATGACGGCTATGAGGCACATAGAAACAATCGTCAAAACCACGGAAGATGGAATGGAAAGGTTCCAGTACGCGATGCTCAAAGATGCCGAACATCTTCTCTTCCAACGGATATTTTGGAACTCCATAATGATGATACAATCCGGCCTGCGCTGCCCAACATATATATAAGGTAGAAGTGACATGCGTACGTGCCCAATCAAAGATTTCCGTAATCTCATCCCAATAGGTCACTTCTTCGAAGTCCATCTGCTCTACAGGGGCTCCGGTGATAATCATACCATCATACTTCTCATGACGCATCTGATCGAAATCCGTATAGAACGTTTTCATGTGTTCTATCGGTGTATTCTTCGACGTGTGGCTCTTGATCTTCATAAACGAAATCTCCACCTGAAGAGGTGTATTCGAAAGTAAGCGCACCAAGTCTGTTTCCGTTGTAATCTTCAACGGCATCAGGTTCAGAATCACAATCCGTAGCGGACGAATATCTTGCTGCGTAGCGCGGGAAGTGTCGATCACAAAAATATTTTCTTCCTTCAAAAGCTCTATCGCAGGTAGTTTATCGGGTAAATTTAAAGGCATAATCGCTATATATTAGTAATTTGAGTGCAAAAATACGAAAAATATAGCAGATTATAGGGAGGTTGCTTATTTAGAAGACGTACAAATTAAGTCAATTTAATCATCGAAGCATAACAACTAATCAATAAAAGCCTTATTTTTGCCGAAGAAATTAGTACTAATAATTTAAATCTTAGAAAAATGGCTTACGTAATTAGTGACGATTGTATTGCTTGCGGAACTTGTATCGACGAGTGTCCGGTAGAAGCTATCTCTGAAGGTGATATCTATTCTATCAACCCAGATGTATGTACTGACTGTGGTACTTGCGCAGACGTTTGTCCGTCTGAAGCAATTCACCCGGCTGAATAATACAAGCTACAAAAAATCTATAGGCTGCTTTCTACGGAAGGCAGCCTTTTTTATTTCTTGTCTTCACCACAGATTACACAGATGGACACAGATTATTTATATTCAACTAAATAAAAATTCCCTCACTACAACATATTGCAGCAAGGGAATTACAATTTAACATATATTGAACAATAAAAAAAATCTTTTAATCTGTGTTCATCCGTGTAATCTGCGGTGAACTCTTATTTCAATTTAGCTAATGCTTCCTTGATACGACGGATAGCCTCTACGATATTTTCATCGCTTGTAGCATAACTCATGCGGATACATTCAGGAGCACCAAAAGAGGTACCACCTACACAAGCCACGTGAGCTTCTTCAAGTAAGTACATTGCCAAATCATCCGAATCTGCAATCTTACGTTCGCCGTTGCTCTTTCCAAAGAAAGTATCGCATTTCGGAAACAAGTAAAAAGCACCTTGCGGAACGTTTACTTCAAATCCCGGAACTTCTTTAGCCAACTTCACAATCAGGTCACGACGACGTTCGAATGCTTTCTGCATTTCTTTTACCGGTTCTTGTGTTCCTGTATATGCAGCTTCAGCAGCTTTTTGAGAAACAGAGCAAGGACCTGAAGTGTACTGACCTTGCAACTTGTTGCAAGCTTTTACAATCCATTCCGGACCGGCAATAAAACCGATTCTCCATCCTGTCATAGCATACGCTTTGGATACACCGTTTACAATCACTGTACGTTCCTTCATTTCAGGGAATTGAGCGATACTTTGATGTGCGCCGATGTAATTGATATGTTCGTAAATCTCGTCAGCGATTACGATTACCTGCGGATGTTTAGCCAATACAGCAGACAGTCCGGCCAATTCTTCTTTTGTATATACAGAACCTGTCGGGTTGGACGGGGAACAAAGAATCAACGCTTTCGTTTTCGGAGTAATAGCAGCTTCCAGCTGCTCCGGAGTAATCTTGAAATCTTGTTCGATACCTGCCGAAACGATAACAGGAGTACCTTCTGCCATTTTCACCATTTCCGGGTAGCTTACCCAGTAAGGAGCCGGAACGATTACTTCGTCACCCGGATTTACCAATACAAGAATCGTATTACAAACAGATTGTTTTGCACCATTTGCACACGAAATCTGGGCGGCTGTATATTCAAGACCGTTTTCTTTTTTCAGTTTCTCAACAATAGCATTGCGCAAAGCCGGATAGCCCGGTACCGGAGAGTAGCGGGAAAAGTTATCATCTACGGCTTTTTTCGCAGCTTCTTTGATGTGGTCAGGAGTATTAAAATCAGGCTCTCCTACACTTAAGTTAATAACATCAACGCCTTGTGCCTTGAGCTCGTTGCTCTTTTGAGACATGGCAAGCGTCGCCGACGGCGACAAGCTGTTCAAACGATCTGATAATTGATTCATTTTGTATCTATTTTATTGTTGTTGAGTGAAAATCGCTGCAAAATAAGCGATAATATTTGATATATGAAAACAAAATGGCAATTTACTTATTAAAATGTAAAGTATGCCCCATTCTTTCTTTCTTTGTTCTCAAGTATCGCTCATTATACGGATTAGGAACTGTTTCAACAGGCACGTTTTCTACAATCTCCAATCCATAGGCTTCCAAACCAACACGTTTTACCGGATTATTTGTCAAAAGTCTCATTTTGTGTACTCCCAGCTCACGAAGGATCTGTGCACCTACTCCATAATCACGTTCGTCAGCAAGATGTCCTAAGCAAATATTCGCATCAACGGTATCCATACCGTCTTCCTGGAGCTTGTATGCTTTCATTTTTTCCATCAGACCGATGCCGCGTCCTTCCTGATTGAGATAAACCACTACACCTTTTCCTTCTTTTTCGATCATTTCCATCGCTTTATGCAACTGTTCGCCACAGTCACAACGCTGCGAACCAAGGATATCTCCTGTAGCACAAGATGAGTGGACACGTACCAGGATAGGTTCGTCTTCACTCCACGTACCTTTAAATATAGCCATGTGCTCCAATCCGTTTGATTTCTGGCGGAAAGGAATCAGACGGAACATCCCGTGTTCAGTAGGCATGTTTACTTCCACTCCTTTTTCCACAATGGATTCCTGTTTCAAACGATAGACAATCAGGTCATGGATAGAGATCAGTTTCAGTCCATGTTCATCTGCCATCTGGCGGAGTTCGGGCAAGCGTGCCATTGTTCCATCTTCACTCATGATTTCCATCAAGGCACCTGCCGGGTAAAGTCCTGCCAGACGAGCCATGTCAATCGTAGCTTCCGTATGTCCGGCACGGCGAAGCACTCCTTTTTCTTGTGCATATAACGGATTGATGTGTCCGGGACGACCGAAGGTTGCCGGTGTAGAAGTAGGATCGGCCAACGCCTGAATAGTAGCGGCACGGTCGGAAGCAGAAACACCTGTTGTACAGCCTTCCAGTTTGTCAATGGTAACCGTAAAAGGAGTTCCCAACACGGAAGTATTGTCACTTACCTGATGCGGCAAATCCAACTCCTTGCAACGAGACACTGTGACAGGTGCACAAAGCACCCCACGCGCATGCTTCAACATGAAATTCACTTTCTCGGGAGTTATCTTTTCAGCGGCAATAATCAAGTCGCCTTCATTTTCGCGGTCCTCATCATCCACTACTATGACAAACTTGCCTTCTTTGAAGTCGGCAATCGCATCTTCTATTCTATCCATTTTAATAGTCTCTTTCATAACACTTATTTATTGATTTTCTGTATGATGAATTGAATTTGTTCATTGTTCTTTATAATCCGTTCCATATCCTTAGCCAGACGAACGCGGAACGCCCAGATGCGGAAATAGAAAAATAAACCGATAGGGAAAATGACTCCGGCTACCAAATTCAACCAATATGTATGGAACGGGCGCACATGAGCAGAAACGGAAATAACCGGATAATTGTTTAATGCACCGATCAAAGTGGCCGATTTCGTATTGGACATTTCTTCAACCAACGCTTCCAGCTTTTCATTGATAGCCATTACTTCGTTGTCATCCTCGCTCGACATCCACAATTTAAAGTAATTCGGTGCTTTTTCCAATCGTTTCTTGGCAGCATACGCTCTGCACTCTGCAGTGAGTTGTTCCAAATCACCGGTCAGACGTGCGTAATCAGGATCATGGATAATCACTTCTTTCTTAAATATATGGCGTACACTACGGATTCCCACAATCTTCTTGAACCAGTTGATATAGGCATCTGCATTAAGCACCACAGAATCCTTATTCGATTTATAGGTAAGGAAAACTCCTAACGGGGCAAGGACCGCACTACTTGTCCACATTCCCATCCATACTATCCACTTACCGTCACGGGCCATTTTATATCCTGTATTATCAATGATATAGTAAATGATAAATACCAACACGGATACAATTACCGGCATTCCGAGACCTCCTTTGCGGATAATTCCGCCCAATGGAGCTCCGATAAAGAAGAACAGCAGACAAGAGAGTGAAATCGTTATCTTCTTATGCCATTCGGTCTTATGCTTGCGAATACTATAATCGTTGTTCTCCATCGTGAATTTCTTGAACCCAAGATCGTTGGCCACATTCTCCGCCCGACTGACAGCAGAAGAAAGCACCTTCTGTTTCTGCGTTAAAGAGGCTACCTCGTAAAGGCTGTCCACGTTATATTCATGGATATCCGCCTTTTCTATTTTGACCGTATCTTCCTTTGTCAATCCATAAGAAGCGCGGAAATTCCCTTCTGCCACTTCCCTGTAATATTGTCGTCCGATACTATCTCCCACTACCGTCATTGAGTCGATAGAGCTTTGCAACTGCGCCATATCCTTAGCACTGGACTGCTTGCCCATAATGTCGCCATCAACCATATTGAAATCGGAGTTAAATTCAATAATGGTATGTTTTTCCCGGAATGATTCACGACGATAAGGCACATTCTGCGATTTCAGGCTCTGCGCTTTCAGGTTCTCGAATAAATCACCACTATATAAATGCAACCAGAGATGTTGTTTATCTGCAGTCATCTCCAGACGTCCGGAGTCGGCATATATAATATGTGCGTTTTCGAATCCGTCCTTCATATTATAAATCAGCACATCATATAGCATACCGGTCTTCCGGTTCTTCTTAGCTACCTTTAAATTATAATCCTTTATTTCAGAATAGAAAACTCCTTCCGGAATATCCAACTCCGGAGATTTCTGTTTCATCGAAAGAATCAGGGTTCCCAGCTTAGCCTGGGCGATAGGACCAACAACATTTTGGAAATAGAATGAGACACCGACAAGTCCGCAAACAAAGAAAGCGAGCGGACGCATGATTTTAAGTAGAGAAATACCTGCAGCTTTCATTGCAAGTAATTCATAACGCTCGCCAAAGTTACCGAAAGTAATCAAAGAAGCCAGTAACACTGCCAATGGCAACGATACTGGCACTAATGTTAATGCGGAATAAAAGAAGAATTGAGCCATAACGCTCATCTCCAACCCTTTTCCGACCAATTCGTCTACATATCTCCACAGGAACTGCATCATGAATATGAACAGACAGATGAAGAATGTACCAATAAAGAGCATCAAAAAACTCTTTACGATGAATATATCTAATTTCTTTATGCGTAGCATCTTAATAGGTTCGTGCAATTAGGATGCAAAATTAGCACAAAAAAAGGAGCATCGAAAATTTTTAGTTGAAAGTTAACTAAAAACCACAAGTTCTTCTTAATTTAGCTACTTGTGACTCCCACAATTCTTTCATATCGGCTACTTCATCCGGCTCTGCGAAATCGGTAATTTCCAACACATAGTCACTAGTCAGCTCATTATAAGTCATCTTGATTTCAAAATAATCGCGTTCGTTTTCATCATCCTGCCAACGGAAGCGGATAAAAGAGAAAGAGCGAATGGCAATAATCTCTGCTTTCCTCTGTTCTGTCTTGCCCCAATGAAACTCTACTATTTTATCGTCAGAAATAACTTTGTCTGCAAACCAGTCCTCCAACCCGGTCGGTGTACTAATAGCTCCCCAAAGAATATTTTTAGACGTTGCATTCAACAAATACTCCAAATGAATCTTTTCCTTTTTCATAGCAATTTCGAATTGTTTTTACGTGTGCCAAGATAAATACTTTTTTCTAAATACGCCGCATAAATCAGACACTTTATTAATTATTCTTTCATTATCGGGCATCAAACTCCCTATTTATAGGGAAAATCAAGACCCGTATTAAAGAAAAAACACAAAAAAGTTATGAATTGTTTTGGAGATTATAAAAAATCATCTATCTTTGCACCCGCAATCGAGAAACGATGGCGGGATAGCTCAGCTGGTTAGA
>ERZ839947.1988-NODE-1988-length-16280-cov-2.658737_pt1 | contig 16280 bp, 10 predicted proteins | sample MGYA00519908_ERZ839947 | MGnify/ENA primary metagenome ERZ839947 (study PRJEB31850, sample SAMEA3708857) | human gut metagenome | biome: human gut; feature: human-associated habitat; material: faeces | place: China | collected 2014 ... | reverse complement strand
CTGATGCAGATAGGCCGCGTTGACGAAATACTTGACTTTTTCCGTCCCGCCGCTGATGTTCATGTTGACGCGGGTCTGGGGCGTGTAGCGCTTGATCAGCTCCCGATAATAGTCGTGGTTCGGATACAGATATTGCATCTGGGCCGCTTTCTTGGCATAATCCGGATCGTTCGGATCGAGTCCTTTCAGCGGGTCGGCATACTTGGCCCGGGTAATTTCATCGAAGGGAGCTTCTTTATGGTCGTTTCTCGAAGCCTGATTCCGCAGGTCGATGTATTCGAGCGAGGTGAGGCGCTCCGGTTCCCGCGTGAACGAGGTCCAGCTCTGCTCGAAGTTCAAATCGAGCTTGGCCTTGCCGGTCTGTCCGCGCTTGGTCGTGATCAGGATCGCTCCGTTGGCTCCGCGCACGCCGAATACGGCCGTAGCCGAGGCGTCCTTCAGCACGGACACGTTGTCCACCTCGTCCGCGCTCAGGTAGTCCATGTTGTCGCGCGGCACGCCGTCGATCAGAATCAGCGGAGAGGCATTGGAACCGTCGCCGATCGTACCGGCTCCACGGATATTCACTTTCATGTCTGCGCCGATTTCACCGCCGTTGCCATCCGAAGCATAAGAAAAATTCATTCCCGGGACTAATCCCTGTAATGCCTGGCTTACATTAGAAACCGGACGTGACAGTAAATCCTCGGCATTTACCGTAGATACCGAACCGGTCAGGTTGACTTTCTTCTGTGTACCAAAACCTACGACAACGATTTCGTCCAGTGTCTTGGTATCCTCTTTCAGGATGACCGACAGACTTTTGCCGGGCTGTGCCTTCACGGTCTGGGACATATAGCCTACGTAAGAAACCGTAATCGTCACATTGGCAGATGCTGTATTCAATATGAAATTCCCATCCAGGTCTGTAATCGTACCATTCTGGGTGCCATCTTCCATTACGGTAGCGCCAATGACCGGATCGCCAAACATATCCGTCACTTTTCCCTTTATCTGCACGGTTTGTTTCGCGGCAGGCGCTTCCACTATTTGCGTAGATAATATTATTTTTTTATTACGTACGGCATATTTGACATTGGTGTTTTTAAACACTTCATTCAATAAGGTAAATATATTGCTCTGTTCGGTAACTACCGATACCCGGCGGTCTACATCAATATGATGGTCATTGTAGAAAAAGCTAAAATCAGATTGTGCCTCAATTTGTGACAGAACTTCTTTCACAGTCAAGCTTTCACAGAGATCATAGTACGTTGGGCGTAGCTGTCGTTAGCACATAGAAGCCCAACAAAACAAAAACAGAAAACAAAGAGCAGTTTCATAGACAAAGGAATTTTTTTCCAAACAATAAAAACGGGATTATCCGCCCGCAATTGTTGGACATAATTGTTTTTCTTCATATATTTGCATGAATTAAAGTTAAGAAATAATTTTCTCTGTTTGTATTCAAACAGGTTAAAGGCTTTCTCATACAGGCTGGATGCGGGAACATCTGCCTGTATGCTTTTTTTTAAGGCGGTTGGAAGTTTCTCATACGTATTATAATTTTATTGGTTAAACATGAAAGGCTTTAATATATTTCAATCTGCCTCCTTTCTTCACTTTGATTATTTGTCAGTTTCACATTACGCCAGCGTATGTGTGAGGATATTTTAAAATTCTCCAGAATCTCTTCTATATATTGTTCTGTAAACGCTCCGGTAAATGTATATTTGTCAAATTTCGAAGTGTTTACAATAAAATCTACATTATAGCGTTTCTTCAGTATATGCAATGCTGCCTTAAATGGAGTTTTATCAAAAATAACCTTTTGGTCCATCCAGGCAAGCTCCGATTCGCCATTGGTGTTGTATGACAGAATCTGTCCGTCCTTATTATTATAAATCACTTTTTGTCCGGGACGCATTAGTATTTTACTTCCCTGTCCGTCTTTCTCATAAACAAATTCGACCTTTCCCTCTACCAAAGTGGTAATCACCTCATCCATCTCATCAAATGCTTCCAGGTTAAAGTGTGTACCCAAAACTTCCACTTTAGATTTTTGGGGAGTCGAAACAATGAATTTATGTTCAGGGTCTTTCGCAACTTCAAAATACGCTTCGCCATTCAGACTCACTTCACGAATGTTACCGGTGAAAATGGAAGGATACTTTAAGACTGAGCCGGAGTTTAAGTACACTAAAGTGCTGTCTGGTAATCTGAAAGAAGTTATCATTCCGGGTTGTGTCCGGACTTCGAATATCTGGGCATGGACGGGGGCGGTAGATTGGGGTTGGTTAAGCAAAACCAAAATAGTAATAGCCATCGGTATGAGTAAGGCAACAGCTGCACGTTGTATCCAACCCCACCAGGAAATATGATACTTATTCTCTTGCATCCGTCCCTTCACTTTTGATAGCTCCTCATCCATATCCATTTTTTCAGTAACCTGTTGCGTGTCAGTCATAAGAAGAAGTGTGTAAATGTCCATGGCCTTCTTTTTATTTTCATCTGACAATTTGATCCAGGCTTCTATTTCCTGAATTTCGTCTGCTGTTGCTTTACCATCATAATAGCTGATCAGCAAGTCTTCTATAGTTGAATGATGCATTTCCATGATAAATTTATTAAAGAGACAAGCGGGAAAATAAAACTACTAAGGTTATTTAAATAATTAACATTAATAAACTTTATGGTTAATAACTGTGTTATTTTACGCTTATTTAAAATATAAGCATTATCATTGCAGCCATGGAATACAGCAATGAAGATGCGTACTTATTGATGGCACTAAGGAGAGGGGAGATGATCGCTTTTGATAGTATATTTAAAAAATACTACCCGATTCTTTGTGCGTATGGAAATAGGTTTGTAGACTATGAAGAGTCGAAAGAAATAGCGGGTGACGCTATTTTATGGCTGTGGGAACATCGCGAAACACTTCAGGTTGAAACTTCCTTAGGCAGATATTTACTCAAATCGGTTTACCATAGATCACTTAACTGCATCAAGCAAAAACAGCTGAAGAATCATGCTGATACTATGTATTATGAGGAGATGGAAAAGCTGATACATGATGCAGAGACTTACCAGTTCCAAGAGCTTTCAAAAAGAGTGAAAGAAGCTATAGATGCATTGCCTGCTTCCTATAGGGAGGCTTTTGTTATGCATCGTTTTACTAAAAAGAGCTATAAGGAAATAGCTGAGAGTTCCGGGGTTTCAGTAAAAACAATTGCTTATCGTATACAACAGGCAACAAAGCTGCTTCGAAAAGATCTTGCAGACTTACTAATTACTATGATCGTTTGTGTATTGTTAGTCGTTCGTTAACTATTGCTCAGGCTTACCTATTGCTGAAAAAAAGAACTTTCTTAAAAAAGGAATATTTAATCAGCCAAGGAATGCTATAAATTACATTACGGATAAATAAGAAGTAGAAAAACGCCTGCATTTGCTTGAATGAAAATCTCTCTTTCTTTTATTTAAGTTGTATGCTGAATAGATTGATATGATATTACTTCTTATGTTTTCTTTTGGATGATGTATTGGCTGAAAGGATAACTTTTTGTTTAATCTTGCCTTTTCGCTATTTGTGATTAGCCAGCGTGAAAACAAGCTCCGGATAGTCTTTTTATCTCTTCCTCACCGAGGAAAAACAGGTTCCTCGGTGAGGAAGAATACGTTGGTTTTAAACCAAGGAGGCGTTTCTTTAAGACCAACGAATGGTTTAGTGATAGAAAAAGATGCATATCTCATGTGAATTTATGCAATAATAATCTGTTATTCCGTATATTATTGCACTAATTTATGCGCTTTATTCTTTGTTTTACTATTTTTATTTCAACTGTATTTTTGTTTAATCTTAAAAATAGCACATTGATGTTGGGCTGCATGTACATATTTCTAAGAGAACGATGGGTTTATCAACTTTCTTGTTTCAATGATTCGTCTTTCTGAATATAGACAGTCCGTGTCGGAAAAGCAAGGTTCAATCCTGCTTTATTAAAAGCAGCCAGTATTTCCATATTCATATTTGAGGTTACGCCTAAAATATCTCCTTGTTTCTCTATAAAATAGATATACATGATAACCAATGCGGAATCTGAGTATTCTGTAAAAACAGCGACTATATCAGAAGGGTTAGAAGATACATTTTCTACTCTTTTGGGGATGGATTTCAATAGTTCTAAAGCTTCTTTCATCTTTTCGGAAGTCGTATCATACGTCAGTCCAAGATTCAAGACTACTCGGCGCATAGGTTCGGATGAAATATTAACGATAGAAGTATCGGTAATCTTATAATTGGGGAAAGTTATAATACGTTTGTCGTAATTCATTATTTTTGTGCTTCGGACTCCTACGTCTACTACCGTTCCTTCATAACTATCCACGCGAATTGTGTCTCCGATGCTGAAAGGTTTATCCGTCAGAATGGTAAACGTACCGAAAACGTTTTTTACTGTATCTTGTGCTGCCAACGCAAATGCGATACCACCAATACCCAAAGTTCCCAACAGAGCGCTGATGTTAACTCCCACATTACTCAAAGCCATGACGATGCCGATGAGCCAGACTATAACCAAGATGGTTCTTTTGATGATTGGCATCATTTTGTTAGCTTGTCCGTTGGACTGCTTTCCCCAGTAAACCTGAAGTAAACTACTGAACAAACGGCCGAAAAACCAAGTAATATCCAGAACAATCAAAATGCTGTAAGCATTGTCAACTACTTTCACAAAACTGTCCGGATAAACCAACCGATGGATAGCGATCCAGATTCCCAACAGAATTATAGCAAACTTAACAGGCGCTTCCAAAGAGTAAAAAATGACGTCGTCCAGGTGATTGTCGGTTCCCGTAACAAAAGGTTTGATAACTTTCTTGCCTAATAGCGATAATAATTTGACAATAATAATTGCTCCTAAAATAATAAGAATGGAAATACCCCAGTTTTCAATAGTATTTCCCCATAATTCATTTTCTAACATAGTCTAACTGATTTATAATTGTACTTTTATTTAATAATATCAAGTTGATCTCCTTTTTATTGACGATACAAGATAAGAGCTGAAGATGCTGCGATAGAAATATCCCCTCCCGATAAATGCTCCTGACTGTCTAGATCAATTTGTCCGTTATGGCAGACTATAATCCAATCTTGTTCCGGGATATTGATATCTGCCTGATTCCGGTTACCGTTGTATGCAACTAGAATTTCTTTCCATTCATCACCGTTAGCATACTCGCCTAGAGTATAAGCGATGACACCGGAATCGCCTGTATCAAGAAAATGAAGCCATTTCTCTAAGCCCTCTGCTGTAGGAATACGGAAGGCGGGATGTTTTTTGCGGAGTGCGATTAATGTTCTGATATAATTGAATATATCACGGTTTTTAGCTTTTAACGCCCAGTCTATTTGGTTGACGGCGTCAGAAGACTTGTAGCTGTTTGGCTCTCCCTGTTTGTCCTGCATGATTTCTTCACCGCCACGAATAAAAGGAATACCTTGCGAGGTTAAAAGCACGGTGTGTATTAATTTGTCAATAGGAACCAGTTCTTCTTCAGAATGTTCGCCTTGAACAGATAATTTCAGCTTATCTACCAGCGTATATCCGTCATGACAGGAAACAAAGTTAATCATTTGAGAGGGAGCAGCGGCATATGGACCGTCACAGTAAAGTAACCCGCTATAATCTACCTGTGGGTGTTGTGTTCCGCCAACGATTCCATATTTGACAGGTTCAAAATGCCCGTTGATATTTCCGGAGGCATACCCTGGTTCCTGTTCGTCAAAGGTACTTCCTTTCAGACCGTCACGAAATTCATCATTAAATACGGAAATACCTTTCATTTTTCGTACATTCTCCTTTACAGCCCGTTGCTCGAAAGGTAATGGAGAATCTGCTGCTACCCAACCTTCTCCGTATACAAAAATGGTGGGGTCAATTTTTAATAATTCCTCTCTTAACTGGTTCATGGTGTCGATGTCATGTATCCCCATCAGATCGAATCTAAAACCGTCAATGTGATATTCTTTCGCCCAGAATTTGACCGACTCAATGATATAATGGCGAACCATTTCGCGTTCTGAGGCTGTCTCATTTCCACACCCGGAAGCATTTGAATAGGAACCGTCGGGATTCTGGCGGTAAAAATATCCCGGAACCGTCAGGTCAAAATTAGAATGCTCGGTTGAGGCTGTATGGTTATAAACCACATCGAGTACAATACGAAAACCATTTTGATGGAGGCTTTTTACCATCTCTTTAAATTCGCGGATACGGGTGGTGGGGGTGACAGGATCGGTGGAGTAACTTCCATCTGGTACATTATAATTCTTCGGGTCATATCCCCAATTGTATTTGTTTTTCTCCAATTTCCTTTCATCGATTGTGGCGAAATCGAATGAAGGAAGGATGTGTATATGCGTTACTCCCAATTCTTTTAAATGATCCAGTCCGGAAGATTCTCCTTCGGGAGTTTTAGTTCCGGTCTCTGTCAGAGCAAGAAACTTCCCCTTATGTTCAATTCCTGAGTTTGGATCAATACTAAAATCGCGGTGATGAAGTTCATAAAGAATGATATCGGAATACATTTTCAGTTCGGGTGACTGGTCTGATTCCCAACCTTCGGGATTTGTCTCGTTCCAGTCGATTACAGCAGCGCGATTGCCATTGATGCCGACTGCTTTTGCCCAGATACCGGGTGTTTCGTCCAGCCATTTTCCATCTTTTTCTATTTGGAAGGTGTAGAAAGAACCTTTCAGATCACGGTCTATATGGATACACCAGGTCCCATTGTCGGCTATGTCCATTTCCAGTTGTTCTTCCGGATCTCCCGCTTCGCCGGATGAATACAGGTTTAAACGGACATTATCGGCACTTGGTGCCCATAGCGTAAATATGGATTGCTGGGGTGTATAGACTAATTCCAAATCGTTCTCATAATAGCACGGATACTTGTCATACGAATCCAACTGGTCCGGGGACGGATGATTTTTCAACTCTCTCATACTTTCTAATTTTATATTAATACTATATAAAAAAAATAATCATGTTGTGGAATAAATGAACCGGATTATTCCGTTATGGTATGACTGAAAACAAATGTGAAATCAAAAATTCCTGTTCACGCTCTGATAAATATGAATAATAAAAGAATAATTAAGGTAATTTTACGGTGTTGTAAATCAGCTTTTTATCCTTTGCACTTTTTTGTATTTGTTAGCTTATAATTTATAGAAACGTAGGAACTTTGTTAACATCATCTTTGTTTTGTATAAAGTTAATTATAAAAAAAATGAAGCGTATGGAAAATGGTGTTATGATGCAATATTTTGAATGGCATCTCCCGAATGACGGGAAGTTATGGAAACAGATAAAGGAAGATGCGTTGCATCTTCATGATATAGGTGTGACTGCTGTTTGGATTCCCCCTGCTTATAAGGCCGATGAGCAGCAAGACGAAGGATATGCGACTTATGATCTGTATGACTTGGGCGAATTTGACCAAAAGGGAACCATAAGAACTAAATATGGTACGAAAGATGAACTGAAGAAAATGATTGACGAATTGCACAAATATCATATTGCTGTTTATCTGGACGTTGTATTGAATCATAAAGCGGGTGGTGATTTTACTGAAAAGTTTATGGTAGTGGAGGTCGATCCCAAGGAGAGAACCAAGGCTTTGGGTGAGCCGTTTGAGATACAAGGGTGGACCGGGTATAGTTTTCACGGACGTAAGGACAAACATTCGGATTTTAAATGGCATTGGTATCATTTTTCCGGGACGGGTTTTGATGATGCGCAAAAGCGCAGCGGTGTTTTTCAGATACAGGGAGAAGGAAAAGCTTGGAGTGAGGGCGTGGATAGTGAAAACGGTAATTATGATTTTCTGTTATGTAACGATATTGACTTGGACCATCCGGAAGTTGTATCTGAATTGAACCGTTGGGGAAAGTGGGTTTCCAATGAATTGAATCTCGACGGAATGCGTCTGGATGCCATTAAACATATGAAAGATCAATTCGTCGCACAATTCCTCGATGCGGTGAGGAGTGAAAGAGGCAATGATTTTTATGCCGTAGGTGAATATTGGAATGGTGACCTGGAAGCATTGGATGCTTATATAGAAGCTGTTGGGCACAAAGTAAACCTATTTGATGTCCCGTTACATTATAATATGTTCCAGGCATCACAGGAAGGTAAAGACTATGATTTGCGGGATATTTTAAAAGATACTCTGGTTGAACATCATCCCGATCTGGCTGTAACCATTGTTGACAATCATGATACGCAACGCGGAAGTTCTCTTGAATCCAATGTAGGAGATTGGTTTAAACCGTTGGCTTATGGTTTGATTTTGCTGATGAAGGAAGGTTATCCATGTCTGTTTTATGGAGATTATTATGGTATAAAGGGGGAGAAGTCTCCTCATACCCGGATTATTGATATATTGTTGGATGCGAGACGAAAGTACGCTTACGGTGATCAGATAGAATACTTCGACCATCCTTCAACGATTGGCTTTATCCGTACAGGAGATGAGGAACATAATGGCTCCGGGCTGGTCTTCCTTATGTCTAATGACGAGGCGGGAAGTAAAATAATGAGCTTGGGTGAGAAACATAAAGGCGAAGTCTGGCACGAAATAACCGGAAGTATATCCGAAGAAATAACTTTAGATGAAGAAGGAAATGGAGAGTTCTCTGTCGAATCCCGTAACCTGGCTGTTTGGGTGAAGAAGGATTAGGTATATGGTATTTATATAATTAATTATGAAGATGCTTGTTACAGTTGTAATCAGGTATCTTCATGATTTGTATGAAAGTCATTTGCAGACAGAAAGATTCTCTGTATCTTTGTCGCCATGGCAGAAAGAAGCGAACTACATACGAGAAATAAACACAATGGGCAATATGATTTTTCATTGTTGACAGAGAATTATCCACCGCTCAGAAAATTTGTACTTCTCAATCCTTTGGGAATACAAACAATCGATTTTTTTAATCCACATGCTGTGAAAGCGCTGAATAAAGCATTGCTGATAAGTTATTATGGTATCCGCTACTGGGATATTCCAAGGAATTATTTGTGTCCGCCTATCCCCGGGAGGGCAGACTATGTTCATTATATTGCCGATTTAATTGATCCGGAGAGAGTCAGTAATACGGCAAATGAAGAGAATGGAGATAAGCCAAAACGACAGTGCAGATGCTTGGATATCGGTGTCGGTGCAAATTGTATTTATCCGATTATTGGGCACGTTGAGTATGGATGGATGTTTGTGGGTTCCGATATTGATCCGGTATCTATAGAAAATGCGCGTAAGATAGTGACTTGCAATCCTGTATTGGCACATAAGATTGATTTGCGGCTTCAGAAAGACAATCGGAGGATTTTTGACGGAATCATCGCTCCCGATGAATATTTTGATGTAACAATCTGCAATCCTCCGTTTCACAGTTCGAAAAAAGAAGCAGAAGAGGGGACATTACGTAAATTGAGTAGTCTGAAAGGGGAGAAAGTAAAGAAAACCAAATTGAATTTCGGTGGAAATGCGAATGAACTTTGGTGTGAGGGCGGAGAATTACGTTTTTTGCTGAATATGATTTCTGAGAGCCGGAAATACCGGAAGAATTGCGGTTGGTTTACAAGTCTGGTTTCTAAGGAGAAGAATCTGGATAAACTATATGCTAAATTAAAAGCCGTCCATGTATCGGAATATAAGATAATTCGAATGTGTCAGGGTACAAAAAATAGCAGAATTTTGGCTTGGCGATTTTTGGAATAGTTGATTTTGTTTTTTTTCGATAAACGGATATTTTTAAAGAAGATTATCTGTATAATGAAAAAATATTGATGATTAAGACCGTTATTTGTTATAATGTGCCTGGATTTGTTGTTGTTTTCTATAATAGAGTCGTTTCTCTCTCTGTATATTCTATATGAGTATTAATTCCCCTTTCTCCTTTTCTTTGATATGCCGATATTTGTAGTATGAGATTATAGTGCTAGGAAATATCAAATCAAGGGAATATATGTTTGTTGTTAGATTGAGAAACTATTTACATTTGTCGTTTTTGGTTATATTTTTATTGTTTTCCTCCTGTATTGATGAGTTTTATAAAGATACACCTAAAGAGGGATATATAACAATTACCGGTATCAATACACGTGCCTATACAGGAGCCTATCCGGGTGACGGGCTCGATGATAAGGTTGAAACTCTGCGTATTCTGGCTTTCAATAAGACAAGTCGCATCTGCGAAAGTAATACTTTTTATTATGGAGATGTGCTGGGCGGAAATACGCTACGACATCCGATTAATAAGGGTGAATATGATTTTGTCTTTTTGGCCAATGAACCTCATAATACAATTGTGAAGGCGGTTCTTGACAATATAACTGATTATGATGCACTAAAGTCAATATCCTATCCGGCGGAGTTCTTCGATTCGGAACGGGTTATACCTATGATTGCGGAAAATAATAGTATAAAAGTGCTGGCTGATGGAAACTTGGAGGTAAATGGTGTTGCATCTACCAAGTTGACAGTAGGACTCAGACGCTTGGCGGCACGTGTGGATGTGGTTTTGAAATCGAAAGTCGATTTTGGTGATGCCAGTTCGAGTGAATTTGAAGGAATTACTTTTTCTAATATACCGGATAGAGTGCCTTTGGTATATGGCTTGCCTAGTGATTGTTTACCCAGTTCCTGGGCGTATGCCGATCCGGTTCTTCCTTATGGTGGAACGGCCATAACCAGAAATGTGGAACGTAAACTCACATTAGCTGATAATGCCGACTGTTTTAAAATAGATCCCACTTTATTGACCACTGAGGATAAAAATAACGATTTAGTCTGGGCTGTTAAAGTTAAAAAAGTAATTCTGCCATCTAGCTTCTTTTCATCGAAGTCCGACGAGACGAATGCGATAAATTTTACTGTTAACCTGATTGACAAGTATAGTCCTTCCTGCAAATTGAAGATTCTGTTCGACCCGGATTATACATTACCGGCAAATGCGAAACTTGATTTGACAGGTATCATAAGAGAACCTTTAGAAGTAAATATACAGCCTTCTCCGTGGATTGACGATGGAGATGATTGGGAAATATCAGGCGTCCGTGTTCTGAATGTATCGCATATACAGGCTAAGATGACGGATATGAACGGAGTCCGGATTTCTTTCTGGTCCAATATGCCGGTAGTGAAGGTGTTGGGCACAGTAAAGAAAGAAGGTGAAGCGAATGAAAGAGCGACTAATACAGTCTTTAACTGTTTGGCAGTAGATGATAATAATCCTGATCCTTATCGTTTCTTTTATGATTCGGCTTCGGGCAGCGGATATATGGATTTACTGGTTGACGGAACAAATACCACCGGTTTTGGTACGCATGACAGGACCGAGAATATGAGTGGTACATATACATTGACATTATCTGCAGCAGAGGATACTAATGGTAAGAATGCATTGCAGAGGAAGATAAAGGTTACCGTCACACAAGAAGGTTTGCGATTTGTTCACAATCCTACGGCAAATCAACATGGTTTGTTCAATGCAGCATTTTTTAAACATAACCAGAAAGGAGAACGTATTATAACAGGACAGCATCGATTGGATCAAACATGGTCTGTTAGTGTACCTGTTGCCTATCAAAACTGGCTTGTTGTGAGCGCGACTCCCAGCTTTGATCCGAATATTGGAACAGAATCACCAGGTGATGCGGAACATTATCCGGTAACTCTCAATCCGTATAGGGGAGAAGATGGTACTAGTATCTCAGGTCTCACCGGTCGTATATATTTCCGTATTGGCGTTAAGGAAAATGCCGATTTTGTACCAACTAAAGAATCCGATCCTAAATTTGGATATATCAATTTGTCATATTATCCGGGATGGCGGACAACAATGAAAATTTATATTCGTCAGGGCGAAGCCGGTGCTTATATATATGCGCCGGGGGATGCTATTCCGGGAACTGTATGGGGGGCGTGGAATGGAGGTACGGATATTACTACACATGTGAGAGAAGATATGCGTCTTTTATCGACGAATGCCCGTAGGGGAGCAGCTAAGTTCTCTGCTTTAAACCTGACAAGCGAGAGGTTAGCAGGGAATACGAATCCGGATTATGAGAATGTGAACGTAAAAGGTGCTCGTTTTGTAGACTTCCCTTCGCAGGCGGGTGCATTCTTTCAGTGGGCGGTCGATTTGAAAGGCACTACTTCCGGTATGACTGATTATTACCGCAGAGCTTTTAATCCCTCGAAGTCATATCTTGTTTCAGGATTCCCTTGGGGATATGGGGAATTTCCGATCATGTGGGATGGAGATGTCAGTGCTAATATTCCTGCATATAAAGAACAGTTTGAAGTTTGCCCTCCGGGATATCGTCGTCCGACGGATGGCTATACGGATAAAATATCTTATAATGGATATTATGATTATTTGCCGGATGAGGGTACTACGGGTACTGCCACGAATTATAAAGATCAAATAGAGTATTCAGAATTAAGGGTTTCTTTATTTAATGTACCTTTTGCAGGAAATGCGGCTTCAAGTGCAGACTACGCTACAGCTTTTACTACTCCTTTTGGTGGAACTGGTAATACAGGTCCTGGGACATATCCTTACGGAGCAAACAAAGATATGCTTGCCCGGAAACAACTAAAAGGAACAACTTATACATTTTATTCGGACGGATTTTTCGACAGACGTCCGATAAAAGAGGCTTCGAATGGAAACTATGGCGTATCATTAGGAAATAGTAATGTTGCTTATCAGGGAGTATTGTATTTTAATCCCGATTCCGGAACGAATGCATCTGTCTTTTTTCCGTCAGCCGGTCGTCTGAATAACACAAGTGGTGCTTTGGAAAGTAGGGGTAGTACCGGATACTATTGGTCGGCAAGTGTAGGTCCTCCTTATATGAGATCAGAATTGCAGAATCCACCTTATGACAGGAGAATACGTTATGGAGCCTGGTCGCTTGAGTCTGCATATAATTCTCATAATTTCAGATTGTCATATCAAGGTTTTGCTCAAAGTATACGTTGTGTGAAAGAATAAGAACTTTTCGGCTTACGATAAAAATACCGGAATATCATCCGTTGAGGGGTTGGCTTTTTAGTCAACCCCTTATTTGTGCGTACTCTCTAACAACAAAGCTGCTGTTTTAAGAAGAAATCTTTATTTACTCTAATAAGATTCTAATAGGATTCTAACTATTCTCTAACAGGCTCTCCGAAGGGAGCCGTCTATCTTTGTGCCCGGAAATCCGGTTACTAACTTAACTTATGTTTAATTATGATGATGAAGAGAGAGTTACACACATTTATTATTGGCAGTGTGTTGTTTTTTACCGCATGCGGGGATAAACAGGAATCAGAGCAAAAAAGTGGCTATCGTATACAAGGTGACACGGTCTATATTGCAGATCCTCTTTTACTTGAAAAGATCAAAGTATCAGTGTCTGAACTGAAACCCTATTCCAAGAAGGTGATAACGTCCGGTGTGGTGCGTCCCATTCCTCCCCGTTATGCTTATGTTGCTCCTCCATTTGCAGGGAGAGTCACAAAATCTTATGTGCGTATCGGACAGTCGGTACGTCAGGGAACACCTTTATTTGAAATCAGTTCCCCCGACTTTACTTCTGCACAAAAGGAATACTTTCAGGCACTTTCGTCCAGGGAACTTGCTAAAAAAGATTTGAAACGCAAAGAAGATCTGATAAGGAATGGTGTCAGTTCGCAAAGAGAACTGGAAGAAGCCCAGAATGCTTTATTGATAGCAGATAAGGAGTTTGAAAACGCCTCTGCCGCATTGCGGGTATATCAGGTGGACAATCCGGCGGAAATGATATTGGGGCAACCGATGATTGTTCGTTCTCCTATTCCCGGGGAAGTGATAAAGGATAACATCGTAACAGGGCAATATCTGAAAGACGATACCGAACCGATAGCTATTGTTGCCGACCTGTCTAAGGTATGGATTGCGGCTCAGGTAAAGGAGAAAGATATCCGGTTTATAAATGAAGGCAGTAGTCTGGATATTGAAATTTCGGCATTGCCCGGTACGGTTATTAAAGGCAATGTGTATCATGTAGAGGAGGAGGTAGACGAGGAAACCCGGTCCATTCAGGTACTTTCGGTCTGTGATAATTTGAACGGACATCTGAAGCTGGGGATGTACACTACTGTCCACTTTCTGAGTGTTCCGGTCGGACAAATTCAAATCCCGGAGAAAGCGTTACTGCAGGGCGAAAAGGATAGCTATGTATTTGTGCAGATTGCTCCGTTGGTTTTCGTACGGACGTCGGTGACAGTGGAGACAACAGAAAACGGAATAGCGGTGATCAGCGAAGGATTGCGTCCCGGAGATAAGATAATCAGTGAAGGAGGATATTATTTAAAGTAAGAAATTATGAAGAAGGAATTAATGCTTTCAATTATACAAAAAAGATGGGTAATGCTTTGCCTGTTTGTGATGATGTGTATCTTTGGATATTACTCATGGAAACAGCTTTCGATAGAAGCATATCCGGATATTGCAGATGTCACTTCCCAGGTGGTCACTCAAGTTCCCGGACTGGCTGCGGAGGAAGTGGAACAGCAGATAACCATCCTTTGGAACGCGCTATTAATGGGCTGCCCGGTATGCACGTCATGCGGAGTAAGAGTACATTCGGGCTGTCAATGATTACCATTGTCTTTAAGGACGGGACAGAGGACTACTGGAGCCGCCAGCGCGTACAGGAAAGATTGAATGAAGTAGAACTGCCTTATGGAGCTGTTCCGGGACTTGATCCGCTGACATCTCCCGTAGGAGAAGTGTACCGTTATATCATAGAAAGTGACCAGCACTCATTACGCGAATTAACCGACCTTCAGAACTGGGTAATTATTCCCCGTATCAAGGAAGTGTCGGGAGTGGCTGATGTAACCAATTTCGGTGGGATCACTACTCAGTTCCAGGTTGAAGTAGATCCGTCCAAACTGGAACAATATAATTTATCTCTCAGCCAGGTTGTTGAAGCCATTGAGAATAACAATGCCAATGTGGGGGGAAGCGTGTTGAATCGTGGTGACTTGGGTTATGTGGTACGGGGAATTGGATTAATCGGAAATCTGGACGATTTGGGACATATTGTAGTGAGTACTACTTCCGGAGTTCCTGTCTTTCTGAATGATATAGGTTCTTTGAAGTATGGAAATCTTGAAAGAAAGGGAGTGCTGGGATATACGGACCGTACCCGCAACTACTCTGAGAGTCTGGAAGGAATCGTACTCCTTCTGAAACATGAGAATCCGTCTAAAGTACTGGAAGATATTCATGTGGCAGTTGATGAGTTAAATAATGAGACATTGCCGGAAGGAGTGAGGATACATACTTTTCTGGATCGTACCAACTTGGTGGATACTACTTTGAGTACCGTATCCCATACCTTGCTGATGGGTATGGCTTTGGTGGTTCTTGTGCTTATTCTGTTTCTAGGCAACTGGCGTGGTGCATTATTGGTATCTATAACGATTCCTGTGTCATTGCTTATCGCTTTTATTCTTATGCATCTGACGGATATTCCGGCTAACCTTCTGTCGCTTGGTGCTATTGATTTCGGTATTATTGTGGACGGCGCTATCGTTATGCTGGAAACGATCCTTAAGAAACGTGAGGATAATCCCAAACAATATCTCGAAGAAAAAAGCATGGCGCAACGCGCCAAAGAAGTGGGTCGGCCTATTCTTTTCTCAACCATTGTCATTATTACGGCATACCTTCCGCTGTTTGCCTTTGAACGTGTTGAACGCAAACTTTTTACTCCAATGGCATTTACGATGAGCTATGCAATGATTGGAGCACTGTTGGTTGCGCTCTTATTGATTCCGGGACTTGCCTATGCAATCTATCGTAAACCACATAAAATATATAAGAATAAATGGCTGGACAGACTAAAGGATAAATACATTCGTACCATTACAGGATTTCTGGAAGCTCCCTTAAAAGCCATCATTCCATCAGGACTGATTCTGACAGCGGGGATCGTGTTGAGTGTTGTCGTAGGAAAAGACTTCCTTCCGGAGCTAGATGAAGGTTCGATATGGTTACAGGTTAATCTGCCACCCGGAATTTCCGTAGAAAAGTCACGGGAGTTATCTGATACTTTGCGTGCCCGTACGATGAAGTATTCCGAAGTAACTTATATTATGGTACAGGCGGGAAGGAATGACGACGGAACTGATCCGTTCACCCCTTCACATTTTGAAGTGTCCATCGGTATTAAGCCTTATGATGA
>ERZ839947.1980-NODE-1980-length-16345-cov-5.888889_pt1 | contig 16345 bp, 16 predicted proteins | sample MGYA00519908_ERZ839947 | MGnify/ENA primary metagenome ERZ839947 (study PRJEB31850, sample SAMEA3708857) | human gut metagenome | biome: human gut; feature: human-associated habitat; material: faeces | place: China | collected 2014 ... | reverse complement strand
TTGATAAGAATAAGGCATTTGGGAGGCTTCCACTTCTGGGTGCCTTTTTCTTTTTTACCTCCGGTTTGCGCTATGGTTTGCGCCAGCGTCAAATACAATGTAACATGGTTCAACAAATTTTATCTCTACAAAGATACTATTTTACTTTCAAATTTTAATAGAAAAAATTAATAATACAATTGCACGATACTGCTATTCTATAAAAAAACAGCAAATGAATTTCTTCAAATGCTGTTCTTTTATTTAGAACTAATCTTTCAAACTTATGGTAGCAGGTTCTACCGTATTTGCGACAATTGTTAATCCTTGTTCAACTTCCGCATTTTCTCCTTTGATACAGAGTGGGGGAATTGTATTTAAAGGAATAAAAAATATGGAACACCAAAACCAAGTCCAAGCATTTCCCTTTTTACTTACTCCATTTTTTTTCAATATCTGGAGCAGTTAAAGCGATAGTAGTTCCATTAGAAAATTTAAGTTCTCTCATTCTAATGATTAGTTTACCACTTTTACCCCAACATTTTCTTTTCGATGCTTTTACAATCTCCGCCGTTGCTAATGTTCCCACAGGAATAGCCAGTTTATCATTAATATAAATTTCTTGTGCAACTTTAAAATTAACAATATTCCCCCTTTTAGCTTTTTTTGAATTAATAGAATAATCCAATACAAGTGGAATTGCAGTATTTGCAGGAATCAATAAATCAGCCTCTTCTTGAATACAATAATTAGCTGCATTAATATCAATAGACTTACCAACCATCCATATCAATATTGTAAAAAACAGTATAATATTCTTTCTCATAATTTCTTTTTTATGTCATAAAACTATTTACTTATATCCCACACAAAAGGATAAACGACTGAATCAATAGGAATGTTAATAGATAACTCATCACCTTTTTCATATTGAATATTGACATATCCTGTTATTGTTTCACCTGGATTAACAGTTGTTATTTTCAAATATCCTTCATCTTTCATTTGGCGTTCTTGTAACATTTGATTATTATACTCTGCAATTCTACCACTAGCTATTAATTCAGCTTGATAAGCAGCAGCACCATTATAACTAACAGTTGTTGATGAAGTACTCGAACTTCCAGCGTATCCACTAACTCCTACAGCAGCACCAACAGTGGCACCATTTGTACCTACTGCCGCACCAACGGCACCAGAAACAGTAGCACCAGAATAGCTAGAATTTGTTTGAGTAGAAGAAGCTGAATAACCTGCTTTAGAAGCTGCCATAGATTCATTAAGGGCATTAAAAAAACTCCCCCAATTTTGGCGACGACTCACCTTTGCCATATATTCATCAGAATTTAAAACATTCAAATTCTTTACTTTGTCTTTTTTCTTTTTATAAGCAGTTATTAATGCAGGATTAAACGTTATGGGTTGAACTGAATTATTAGTCAATACAACATAGAGAGTAAAGTACTTTCCATAATCTTTGTTAATTGAAGCATTAACCATAAGACACAAACCATTTTTCATATAATAATCCCAAGTATCACCTTTCTGGTGATAAACTTGCTTTTCATTTATTGATGGCATTTCTAAATATAAAGTACCATCAGACATCTTATATTTTGCTACAAATCCATCCTGTGTAGAATAAGTATAATATGGCTTTGCAGGTTCACCATTCTTATATTCAGCTTGTGAGCAAGCATCTCCTTTTTCTGTAAATTGATAGAATATACCATTATATTTACCGTTTACACAATCCCCCTTAGTATGGATTAAACCATTCTCAAAATAACTTATTGCAGTTCCATTTTGAGTTCCATTAACCAATTCAAATTCTTCTTTCTTATTTCCATTCTCATAATAATTTATACATTTTCCCTTTCCATCTACAACATCCCAGTCTGTTTGCAATTTTCCATTTTTATAATATGACTTCCAAGCACCAAACTCTGATTTACTATCATCGTATTTATCAATGGAAATGAAATCACCCTCTGAATTTAATTCTCCAGTATTGAAATATGTTCGGAATTTATTACGATAATTACCATCTTGAGCATAAGATACGTATCGAATAAAACTTGCAAACTGTTTCGTTTCTACCCCTTTCCAATTATTGTCATAATAGAGAGTATCTACTTTTTGTGCAAAAATGTTAAGGTTACAAACCAACATAGTGAATAATACTAATTTGTATTTTTTCATATTGAGTATATATCCTGCTTCTATGTTCCTTATAGAAAGCAATTAATAATAATGGATTAGTGTGAGGAACACAGTGAAAACTGCACACTAAATAAGTACTGCTACTTTAAAGACTAGACTATCTGTTTCTTATGTATGTATTGTAGTCGATGTTCCCTGTCGACTGTTATACAAAAAAAAGCGTGGGAACTATTGAATATTATCATATTGAGGCTCTGGACTGCCCAAGGTTGAATAATAAACAATAGCCCACGCCAAACGATATATAGACTATCTTAACAAGATAGGTATATAACATTGACGTGAGCGTTCTTGCCTATTATCTTCAACCTTCGAAATTGTCCAGATTCCAATATGAGATAATATCTTAAACGCTCTTCGTTAACTAATATGTCCTTTCAGCCCCAACACATTAGGTATCTGAAATTGGTACAAAGTTACGAAAAGTGCTTGTATTAACAAAAAGAATATTTATTAAAGCATGTAGTTCTTTGATTTGTCAAATGGATAAAATATAAAAAGTTTCATCCAAACAACGCAAATAGTATAATATTGGTCGTAAAATGTAGGCATATTTATATCCATTTATTAATCTGAACAATATTCACTTTTATATCTAAGTGAACATATTCTTTTTTTTCATATATTTGTAAGCACAACTCTAAATAAAACAATTATGGAACAAATCACAATTAATGACGCTGTTTTTAGAATTAAAATCCTCATAGAAAAAGCTATTAAAGAAGGAGGAATAGAAGCCAAAAACAACTTAATAAGAACACAGATACCTATTAATCTATTACATGATGCAGCTAAAGCTTCTTTCATATCCCAAGGGGTAAATCCAATCAGAGTTCGCCCACAATTAGGTGAACATATAGGAGAACTAAAATTAGCAGGCTTCTTCAAATGTAAAGACCAAGACATTTGTCTACTACCCAAACATATTCAAATGCATTCAGAAATTTTGAATTTTGATGGGATATTAAAAGGAGAAAGAGATAAATATGGATTTGAATTCACCGAACATACTCTTTCTGTGAACGTAAGAAGTCAATTAAGTAGTATTGCCAAAAACTTCGATACATTATATGAAAGAACATTTGCTGAAGCTATCAACCTACATCTTCGTTGTGAAAAAATGGTATTAGGCGAATTCTATATGATTCCTGTATTTGCCTATGATGATGAAGCCGCACGGAATCATAAAGTCAAGTTTAAAAGTAATCCTCGCGTAATGCAACATATTCAGAAATATATTTATTCCTTCAATGCCATAAATAATAGGAGAATCCTTCTAGGAGAAGAATATAAATATGAAAGAGTCTGCTTACTAATAGTTGATTTTAGTCGGCCAACTCCTATCATTTATGACACAGATGAACAATTGAAACATGATAATTTATTGCCTTCTAATTCTACTGCCAGCATTAACCAAATGAACTTTCCAACTTTCACTAAGACTTTATTAAAACTTTATGAGGAACGTTTTGGTATTGGCAATTTTATTTGATATTTCCTCATAAGGAAACAATCAATATCATTAAGACTATCCATTGTTCTCAATAAACAAATTTCATCGTTAGTAAGATTTGGAATAGTAAAACGCTCTATGAAATTTTTTTGATAACATGGATAGCCCCCCTCTATCGAAACACTTGTTTTCTTTACATAATAATCCATTATCGAAGAGTTTAAAATCTTTTGAACTACATCAAAGTTTTCCTCTTGTGCAATAGGATTTGAAAAAAATAAAGAACCATTCCTTTGTTTATCAGGATAAATCCCATAGCCATTCGTAAATAGCCCTTCAATATGATTATCTATAAGAAATCTAGGGTACTGACTAAATGTGGGAGTTAATATTTTTACTCCTTTTTTATTTAATGTCTGAGTACGTCCATAGGCATAAAATGGTTTGTAAACATGGTTACCTTTTCCCCTATTTTCAAGTATATTTTTTTTCGTCAACAAATACTCATAACACTTGGGGAATTTTTTCTCGAACTCAATTTCATCTATTAGAAGAGGTTTATTATCCTCACCTAATTTATATGGAAATATAATCCTCTTCTGATTATTCTCAATATCTTTTTGACATTTCATTTCAGATATTTTCACCAATGGTCTGGTAGCTTTTACTTCAATCGTATACTCAACACCATTCTCAATTACATAATATAGGCTATTTTCTTCTTTCAATGGTATAAATGTGTAAGCATTATCTTTCAATGTTGCTATTCCTACACAAATATTAAATAAAGAATTTAATGTATCACCACTATTTTCAATGGCATATATATTCTTCCTTTCTTCATCACATAAAAGTCGCCATTTTTTTATTGACAAATCTGAATATAGATTAACTGTCGTCTTTATATTTTCCAAAAATGTAGCAGGTTTTTCTCCCTCCTCTATTTTATCGTATTCTATACCTTCATTATATTTTTTATTAAGAAATGTAATAGCTGTATATGTTTGAACATCAAAAACTTTAGTACAGCTAAAATCTATAATTTTACACACACATTTTTTACTTTGAAAGAATGCTCTTAAATATTCTCCTGATAGGGAAGTAAAGTAATTATTAGGAGTGATATAACCTAATTTTCCATTATCCTTTAAGACTTTTAATCCTAATTCAAAAAAGGCAAAGTATAAATTGTATGTGCCAAGCTTTGTTGTTTCCCAATTATTTAACAAATAATTTCTAACATCTTCATCGAGGTCTTGAAATTTAACATATGGTGGATTTCCTACTACTACATCAAATTTCATTTCCCATTTTTTCTTCAAACTATCAGCAACATGGATATTAATGTCTTCTTCGGCAACAATTTCATTATGAATAAGACCAAATAAAACAATAAGCAGCTTACATCTTTTAACATTATAGTCCAAAATATCAACACCATATATATTATCCTTGATGCACTGTATTACTGTCTTTTTATGATTACTTACATAGTATTTTAATAATCCAAGAATAAATGCACCGCTACCACAGCTTAAATCTATTACCTTATTGTTACATTGAGGATTAACAGTCTCAATTATATAATCAACAATATATGGTGGTGTAAAAAATGCGCCATTTGTTTTTCTATCCTTTACAGGTATTAATAGTTCCATGTCGTTCGTTATATCTTCAAACGAATTATGATTAAGTTCTTCAATACTTTTAGATAGTGATTCGGAAGCAATATAACCATTAAAATATTCAACTAAAAATGCACTTTGTATGTAATCTAAGTTATTAACTATAATATAATTATATATCAGTTGTTTCTCAATTTCCTCAATTGAGAATTTTTTAAGTAAGGTACTTATATTTATTTGACTATTTTTTCTCATGTGGCAAAGTTACAACAAAAAAAACATTTTATACCTCTATATTGAATGGAAAGAGAAAACGTTGTTCCTCTTTCCATATAAACTAAAAACCTAGACATTCATAGGTTTGTAGAATTTCCTCTTGCCTTAACCCTAAATATCTTTTAGTTATAGATAGATTAGAATGATTAAACAATTCCATTAATTTAACAAGTGCTAGTTCTGAATTATCGCTGTTCATATTATACACTTGTCTACCAAATGTTTTCCTTAATGAATGACATGAGAAGTTTCCGATTGACAATTTATATTTAACTCGCATTTTTTTCAATAGTATATTAATACTTTGTATCCTATAAACCGTTCCTTTCTGACTAACTAAAATAGGTGCATTTATTCCAATCGGTTGTATCTGTTTATAACAGTCTGCAATGTGCCGTTTTAACTGCTGGTTAATTCTGATAGTACGCTGCTTTCCTGTTTTCTTCTCTATTATCGTAAATTCATCAACATTTAAAATCTGTTTCCAATGTAAGGCAAGCATATCACTTATTCGTAATCCCCAAAAACAACCTATTGCAATAAGTAAGGACATTTTATAATCTCCATCTTTATAAAGAGAACGAACTAAATTCATAGCTTCTCCCCATTGTAAATAATCGGCTGTTGTATTACTATATTTCAAGCTCATAAATATTCAATTTTATAGGTGAATGAATAAAAGTGAATATTCCATCATTACCATCAAGAAGCCTATAAAGCTAATTTGCTGATTTATAATGAAACATTCACTTTGTATATTAGTGACGATTATTTGCGTCTTCGACATTCCACAAACCAACACAGAGAATAAGCAAGATTAATGGAACACAACCTGTAATAAAAGACAATACCACCCAAAAGAGCCAAACGAGTATTTTATAATAGAACATGATTCTTTGTTTTACGTAGTTAATAAAATAGGAGAATACCCATTACTGAATATTCCCCTGTTTAATCAATCAATAAACCACTTATATTTGGCGTCTCCATGCAAAGCGGCATTTATTCCTGTGGCTATTTCAGTAGCATTTACCGCTCTATCCAAGAAGCTATCTATATAACTGCTCTTATTTGCTCCTGTCAATAAATTATACAATTTCCACATACTTATATCATTCCCCAAGCTCCCAAAATTTTCATCATTGATATATGCTTTTGCAACTGCATTTATTTGCGAATCAGTGATAAGCATTTTAGGAATATCTTTTTGATAGCCTTGTGGTAATGATTGATAAAGTCTCATTCTCCCAAGTAATTGGCAAAATTGATGTTCTGTCATACTAGTATTGCCTAATGACTGCAATAGGTGTAAATGTTTGGCAGGTTGGTAACTCTGAAACATCTCTAATACAGCTTGATATAAATCCCTTGTATTAGTAACTTCCAAACAACTAAGAAAACCGTCTGTTGACACACACAAGTTTGTGCAAACCTTACAAATGAAGCCTATAAATACTTTAAATCGCTCTGCTCCTTTCTTTGAATAAAGATTAGTGTGATTATAAGCACGAACACCACCAATAGTTAATATTAACTTATTTCCGTTCACCGTTTCGTAAATCGTAGGAATCTGAATAATAAAAGCACATCTTTCGTAGTAGATTGTTTTATCCGTTTCCAATAATTGATTTGCAGGTTTATGAACTGCTTCGGGTATTCTTCCCTTAATAATGTGGCTTACACGAATATCGGGCTTATCAATACTTTCACCACTGAAAAACGTATTTGCAGCATCATAAACAGTCTCTATAAATGCAGGATGAGGAATTGTAAGCTCATTATCCTTTGCAAATACAGGTGTAATACAATCATCTTTTAAATGTTGCATTGTTACCTCTAGTGTATTAGCTTCCAAGAAATGAGGATTCTCCTTTTTAACTTTTGGCTGTTCTTCGATTATTGTTGCTTCTTCTGCATACAAACCAAAGTTACTTTCTCTTCTTACCTGTGGCACATTGCCAATAATTTGTAGATTTCTCATAATGAATAAGATTTTAAATGATTTATAAATTGATTACGTGGATTGAAATATATTTTATTTTTCTCCAACTACCCTAGGGGGGCGTTAGACGTACTCTAGTCGTTTGCACGTAACTTTCAATTCAGTAAAAATCATAGGAGATATAAGCTGATATATATTTAAGCTCCTGTTTTTAATGGGTAGGGGTATTATATATAAGTACCTATACTTTATTGCGTGCTCGTTTATATATTTTCCTCTTTATGGAGTTACTTCAAGCCACTAAGAAATGTGCCACAATCATACGACCAATCTTTAAAGAATAAATGTCGTTCATTTTTTAACGTCCTCAATTATTCGTAAATTTGTATATCCCTTGAAGAATAGATTATCATATCGTATTGAGTGCTCGTAATCTCCATTTTGTCTGAATCGCTAATACGATAATCTATTTCTTCACAATCTTTCATAGATAAATCCATGCCTAGTAGATTAAAATGTAGTTGCCTATATACTTACATTAGACAGCTATTTTCATTTTTGTAGAATAACCATAAAAAGTAGGGCAATTTGACGTCTGCCCTACCACTTGTGGTTATGAAAAATTTCCAATATATTCGACTATGACAGAAATATATACTTTCCAAGAATTGCGTGAATTAGCCTTAAAATACGGAATCAGAGATAACAAAGTCCACATTGGCGTATGGATACAAACACAAGGTTATCAGAAGCAAAGAATACAGATTAACCACATTAGAAAAACATTTTATTTAAAATCCCATGATTGAGACAAGAATCCCAATAGCACCTGACACAAGTACCACTCTTACAGATGAAACAACAGAGCACATCATTCATCGTAAAGTGACAATCAAAATAGACAGAGATTATTTAAGAAAGAAGTATCCCGAACTATTCGAACGACTGGCAAAAGTTGCAGAAAAATGCCCTTCCACCCCCAAAAAGCAACTTGTAAAAAAACAGGGATACGGTTATGTAAAAAAATAAGGGGTGCTGTACTAATAACTAGAAAGATAATAACTAATAAGCATCGGCTTCTTGCGAAGCCTGCATAACACATATACTTTCATTTTAACTCATGTAAATCGACAAACGAAAGAAATCTATCAAAGCAGGAAAGAGGCAAAAATAGCTCTTGGTTCTTCCCTATTCAACAAACTTCTCAAAGAAAAGATAATCCTCTTTACTAATAATATACCATTTGCCAACTATGGGATTCAGATTGATACCGACAAGTAAAATTTTAGGATTGAAAGCTAACGAAGCATATACATACTTTTGTTTACTGGCAAAATCAGATTTCAACACATACATTTCTCATGTTAAACTTAATACACTATCAGAACTTACAGACATAAAAGAAACAAAATATATATCAGACCATATCAAGACACTCATAAATAAAGGGCTAGTCATTAAAGATAAACAGCAACACATCGGAAACAAAGGAGTCTTTGACACTTGTACTTATCATCTTTATAAACCCTCAATGGATTGGATTCGTATTGATACAGACCTATTGCAGGAGAACATACCTAATAAACTCAAAGGTTTTCTCATTTTATTAAAGTGCATCTGTCTTAATAACACAAATTATATCGGATATAATAAAACAGAAATCAGCAAATTACTCCATATTTCACGTCCAACATTAAACACCTACCTCGCTTCATGTTTGGAACTGAAATTAATACGACAAGAACAAAACGGATATACTCTTACCAATACTCACCTGTTTAAAGTTGACATCAGAAAAACAAATGATAATTCATTCTATACTTCCATCTGTGAGTACCTGCAACAACAAAATGTAATACCGCCCATTTATAGCAAGACACCCGTATGGAAGATGATATACCATTTTAGTGGCTGTTCCCAATATATGATTGCAGCCCTAAAGAAAAAGAAAATCCCCAAGGGAACGAATTGTACCTGGGCGTATCTCGCTAAAATTCTGAATATAGATATTACGGAACAACCACGTCCAAATTGTCCCCCAATGATGTTATAAGCCAATAATCACATTGGACAACATAAACGAGTAAGTATTGTGAGCCAATAAAGTATACTTTAGCGCTATTATTTAGGAGTGAGGGACATTTTTCGATTGGGGACTATAAAAGTCTTTTTCTTCAAAAAATGTCCTTCTTATTAAAGAATCTCTGCAATCAGAAGATACCCTCTTTCTCCTTTAATTTTACACTCGGACACTGTAAAAAAATCACTAATAGTTTTACTTGTAATAGCTTTTGGGGGATGTATATTCAATAGAGCATAAATTCTTTTTATTTCTTCTTTTGTATATTTGCGAGTGTATTTTTGACCAACAGTAAATGAGTTCTTTATTAAGCAGATTACCTCTGTTCCAGTTGCCTTCTCACTGTATTGTTTCTGTATCATGGCTTCCGTGATTTTCTTCTTGGAATATTTGAGTTTTTCAATCACTTCCTTACCTACCGTATCATAAGCTTCAACAATAAATGAATCAGCCGCAATTAAATCCCGCTTGTATTCCAGTTCCATTTCAGTAACACAATCTCCCAACATCTCCAACTGGCGGACTATCTCTTTACGCTTGTCTTTTATGGATTGAGATTTATTTTCCCTCTTTAGCCGCTCGCTATCACCTAACGGACAATAGTAGCCCGCATGATAAGCAATAAAAGAATCACAGTTATCGTATGCCTTATATAGAGAGTTTTCATCATGGAAATAATTTTTCATCAATTCTTCATCCATGTAGTTGTCTATTGCAAACCAATTCTCTCTACCATTCCTATCAAGCATCTTATTGAAAGGAAGACTTTCCAATGCAGCACGGTAAGCATCACGGGAAGCCCTGTCTGTTGCACAATCATAAAAATTCTTCATCACTCGGTATATCTCCTTACTGCAAACAAGATAACCTTTTATTTCCTCTTTGCTTCTTTGGGGCAATCCGTTTTTGGTATTACTTATATAGGCTATTGACGAGACTCCATTTCTGAATCGTCCTACTATCTGAATTGCATCTGTATATGGGTCTATCATAGTATGTTCCGCAAAATAGACATCGGTTAACATAATAATGTGAGGTTGCTCTTCCAGTTCCATATCCACAGCATTGAAGAAACGACTCGTGAAAAAGTTGTATTTTTTCATTTTATCTTTTCCCCACTGCTCATAAGAACTATTGAACTTATTCCTTTTCAGCTTATCAACACTTTTCGGAGCACAAAAGACTGCGGATTCTTCCAATAAGCCTAATTGGTTCATTAATGAATATATAATATCGGTTGAATTAATAAACACGCAAATCGGAAGTCGTGCAGTTTCCTCATTGTCTAGTTTGGATAGCGCATTTTTAAATGCTTGCAGCGTATTATTCGTATGATGCAGCCAAATCTCCTTTTTATAGTCAAAAGTTGGTTGTATTTCTATCGTCTGAAAGTTCTGTTCCTGAAATCGGGGGTCGTTCAATTCTATCGGTGTAGCAGAAACAAGTGCTTTTTGGTCAAACTTAAAGAAATCATCTATCGGTAGAGTTATATCGCTCCGGTAACCCGCATCCTTCACTAGCTTATGACATTCATCGAACAGAAGAAAGCAAGAACAATGCGCAGTCATTTCCAATTCTTCAAATGCGTCCTTTACTTTCTGAAAGCTTTCGGGAGTAGTAAGTATCTTATAATACTTCTTCTTGCTCTTCTCCAAGTAGTTTACAATATCGTCAGTATATACACCTTCATATACTCCGAACAGATTATCATCTTTATGCTTAGGGTCATTGCACTTACCGATTATAACAGGAACATTCGGTTCAATGATAATCGAGTTACGCTTTGCCGTGATTTCTCCATAGGTAGCACCAAGTCCGGTTAACTTCTTATAAAGAATTGTATTCGTGGGAATTTCGGGAAGAACTTCGGTAAGGTATTGCACCCTACCGAGTTCATTAAGATTAATTTCTATTGTCATCTTCCTCATCAACGTCTATCACATTCATTCCCTCATTTTCGTACTCTTCCTGCTTGATTGCATCAAAATCGGGTGTATCTTGCAACAGATTTCCAGAAGTATTAGCTTCATTAATGAACTGGGACAACTCTTCTACTGGCTTTACATTTAACTTTATCATAATCTTAAATTTTAATAGATTTATAAATATAGGGAAGGAATTACACCTTCCCCGTTAATAATTCAATTATGCTATCAATTCTCTTTCCTTTAAATCATCAACAAGTTCCGTTGTTCTTGGTACGCGAAAAAAGATTTTACCTTTCATATAAGATGCGCATCCACTTACATACTCACTTTTTTCACGGAAAAGAGGAGCAAACTGCAATCTTTTCTCATCATTATCAATCAATTGTTTGAGAACAGAAAGCTGAAAATCTTTATCCTCTGCATAAGTTACAAACTCATTCGGGTTGAAACCAAAATCTTCCATTTCTCCAGTCTGCAAATAAGTATGTAGCCAAGTCAACCCCTTCTGATTTAATATCAAACAGAAACCTTGAATCTTTTTAGATTCAATCCAAGCACATGGATAATTCTCTCTATTAGTGTAAAACCTAACAATCAATTGTTCACCTCTTCTCATCATTGTCTTTACAGTTTGCATTGCACCTTCATTGTCATAAGACTTAACTACTTTCTTTTCTCCAAAAATCAATTCCATAATTTGTTACTTTTTTAATTAAACATTTATGAATCTCAAACGAGGTGCGCACCTTTGTTTTTTGATTACGCTGCAAACTTACAGAGAAATATAAGCGTATGAAATGAAGAAAAAAACATAAAGAAATCCCTTTTTTTATGTCTAATTCTTTATGTAATCACCAATTGTATAAAGCATAGTATATCAACAGATTACATATAATCGCACATAATCTTCAATTAAATAAAGACTATCATTTTTTATCTTTATGTGTTTTACCAATATGATTTTAAATGTTCAATCGGATTATTGGGAGACGTTTTACACATGGGAATTTTCCACCAATTTGGACGAACTTCATATTTTTGTAGGTTCCTGATTGTAGCCCGTAAATTCAATATGTCATTTTTAGGACTGTCCTCATCAATCAGTTTGAGATATTTCAGTAACTCAAGAATGAAATTCCCCTCATTATCTGTCAGTCCTCTGCCTTTGGCTGCAAATGATGAGTGACGCAGCAAGTTGTATATGCTTAGAGTGACCGTATCAAGTATCGCATTTTCACGTTTCCTACCTCTTTTTCCTATACTGGGATAATCCTTATCTAGCTCGTCTTCTGCTTCTTCCAAATTTGAAACTCCTAAATATTTATCAAGATATGGAGTTATCATATTGAGAAACCAACTATCATCATTCGTAAGTTCTATTTTCTGTTTGTTATATTCAATCGTGACAATATTACTCTTGGTCTTTTTCTTCTCATGAAACATCTTGTAAAGACGTAGCATATCCGGTCTAACAGAATAGCTATACTTTATTTGTGTTGGGTCAGCAATATAATCCTCAAAGTCAAAATAGCCATTGGTCTGTGTATATTTATAGTAGATACTTACAATAAGAAGAATAGCGTAAAATACATCTTGGTCTTGTTGTTCATAGGCTTCGTCTTCATTTTTATTGTATGTATTCCACAATGTTTCAATATACTCGGCTTTTAAATTACCACTTTCAAGGACTAAATTCTTTCCCACAGTCATGCTAAATTCATATTTGTCCTCATCTGTTCCACAATTAGGATATGGAATCTCCTGCTCTTCTTTCTTTATTGACAAATATAAATCTTGTATCTCTGTTGAGAACTTATTACCCAAAAGGTATACATCAGAAATATAGTCTAATTCATTATGAAACATTGAACGACTGTAACCGACTTCATCATTCAACCATGATTCTATCTGCTTTATTGTATTAATTGGTATTATTTGATATTCCATGTTTTCTAATTTTGTCACAAAAATAAAAAATGTCGCTTCATCATAAAAGCAAAGTGACATTTTATTTTTAAAGTAAATTCTTCATTGCCTCATCTATCTGCTCATTTTCAAAGCTATCAAGATAATACTGTGTCGTTGACAAACTTGTATGCCCCAATGATTCACTTATCAATGCGATGTTTACACCAGAACGTTTTAATACTGTTGCAAATGAATGACGTGCAACATAGGTTGTCAGCGGAATACTAATATCCAGATGAGCACCTATCTTTTTAAGAGCTTTATTCATGCCTTTTATTACTTTTCTAATTCTATCATATTGCTGTTGTTCAGTAATATGAAAATTACGGTCTAATATTGGGAAAACATAATCATTCAGCTGTGAGTCTGGTTTCCTATATTTATCTACAATTTGTACGGCTTGGGATAAAAGTTGAAATGTAATAGGCTGCTTTGTCTTATGTCGTACAAAGCATATTCGATTATTTATAATATCTGAATATTTCAAATATGCTATATCAATCATATTCATACCACAACCAAGATAACTAAAAGAAAATAAGTCTTTGGTCAAATGAAGTAATGGGCTATAATAAGTTGTTATCTCCATTAAATCAATATTCATTATTTTATGTATTTCAGCCTTAGTAATTGCCCTCTTACATTTACCCTTGCGATAATGAGATATTTTGAATTTTACAAAAGGATAATACTTCTCGTTCACCACATTATCTTCTATTGCTTTATTATAAACAGCACGTAATTCTCTCATTCGTATTCCAATCGTATTATCAGAATTACCACGTTTACGAAGATAAAGCTCATAACGCTTTAACCAATTTACATCAATATCCGTGAAAGGTATATCCAAGTTACCTGCGAATCTCAATACAGAATTATAACAACTAATGTAAGCCTTAGCATTACCTAATCGCTTCTCGGCAGTCATATACTGTATGATGTATTGAATATAATCTCCCACATTCTGTTTATTACAACTTCGTTCCACGTATTCAGCCAAAGATTGTGGAGTAAAGTCTTTACCAAGCGCTTTCAGCTCAAACATCATATTGACATATTCTTGTTTCGTTTGATTCATGATACTCAATAACTGTTCACGATTGGGATAGTTTCTTTTAGGTTCTTCTTTATCAAAATTCCAACAAGAAGCTTTAATTGAAATTCCCAAAGATTTAAAGTAACGTAACTTACCTTGGCTAATTCTCAACATCAACGGGTGTTCTCCATTAGCCAAAACTTTTGATTTAAAACAAATAATGCCTATATTAGCATCCATAACGTAACATATTATTGTCACATTTTGGTTTGCGCTATGGTTTACACCAATAAACAAATAAGAGATATTTTAGAAGTCAGACATAAGATTTGGCAAAAACCAAAACAGCCATAAATGCCTTATAATCAGAAGCTCTGCTGGTAGCTTTCAAAGGCGTCAGCCTTTGGAAGACGCAGGTTCATAATCATGAGGTCCCCGGTTCAATCCCGGGTCCCGCTACTTGATAAGAATAAGGCATTTGGGAGGCTTCCACTTCTGGGTGCCTTTTTCTTTTTATCTCTTCGCGAAATCATCGTGAAATCTTCAATTACATTTCTACCAGAAGCCAACGTTGAACCATAAAAATAGCCTCAACTTACAAAAAATTGAGGCTATCGAAATATCATTTAAAAAGTTTTTCTATTCCCATTCTATAGTCGCATTAGGTTTCGGCGACATATCATAACAAACGCGATTTACATTCTTCACTTCTTTCAGAATACGGTCTGTTATCTTCATCAGGATAGGCCAATCAATCGGCTCAATAGTAGCCGTCATAGCATCCACCGTATTGACAGCGCGAATAATAACCGGCCAATCAAAAGAACGAGCATTGTCACGTACACCCACGGATTTAAAATCAGGCACTACTGTAAAGTATTGCCATACTTTTTTATCCAGTCCGGCAAGTTGGAACTCTTCACGCAGAATGGCATCGGATTCACGCACTGCCTCCAAACGATCACGTGTAATAGCACCTAAACAACGTACACCCAAACCAGGTCCAGGGAACGGTTGACGGTAAACCATTTCATAAGGTAAACCTAACTCCAAGCCACAAGCACGAACTTCATCTTTAAATAATTGGCGCAATGGTTCTACAAGTTGGAATTTTAAATCTTCGGGCAAACCACCTACATTATGGTGAGATTTCACCATTTTAGCAGTTTTCGTTCCACTTTCCACAATATCCGGATAAATAGTACCTTGACCTAAGAAATCAATACCGTTCAGCTTACGCGCTTCTTCTTCGAACACACGAATAAACTCGCCACCAATAATTTTACGTTTCTGCTCCGGATCTTCTACACCAGCCAACTTATTCAGAAAACGATCGGTTACATCTACATAAACAAGATTTGCCTTCAACTGGTTGCTGAATACCTCAACCACATCTTCAGACTCTCCCTTACGCATCAAACCATGATTAACATGTACGCATACCAGATTGTTACCAATAGCTTTCAGAAGTAAAGCAGCTACCACAGAGCTATCAACTCCACCCGACAGGGCCAACAATACTTTCTTATCGCCCACCTGACGCTTAATCAATTCTATCTGGTCATTGACAAAGTTCTTCATGTTCCAGTTAGCTTCAGCTTTACAAGTATCGAAAACAAAAGACTTTACTGCAGCCTTTATAGCCTCGATATCATCTGTAAATTCTGCCAACTTCACTTCACAAGTTGCTTTATCATGCCCTGCAGCCATGACAGGAATTCCCAAAGTATAGATAGCCGGATTTATATCAATAGCAACGCCATCGATTACATTATTCGGGCCACCATTGATAATAATACCCTTTACATTGGGCAATGCTTTCAGTTCTTCTACTG
>ERZ839947.1974-NODE-1974-length-16468-cov-6.337233_pt1 | contig 16468 bp, 20 predicted proteins | sample MGYA00519908_ERZ839947 | MGnify/ENA primary metagenome ERZ839947 (study PRJEB31850, sample SAMEA3708857) | human gut metagenome | biome: human gut; feature: human-associated habitat; material: faeces | place: China | collected 2014 ... | reverse complement strand
ATTACACCAAAAAGATTGCAGAAACGGAAAACTGGAATTTGCAGGATATTTACAGCGATGAAGGAAAATCGGGTACTTCACTGCGGAAACGGGATGCGTTTAAGCGCATGATGCGGGATGCCAAAGACCAGAAGATGGATTTGATTATCTGTGCCAGCATTTCACGTTTTGCCCGGAATTTTTCGGATTGCATGACACAGATCGCAGCTTTGAAAACTATGCATCCTGCACATCCCATCGGTGTGTACTTTGAAACAGAGAATATCTACACGCTGAATCCAAGTAGCCAATACAGCCTTGACATTCAGGCGCTTCTGGCGGACTGGGAATCGGGCAATAAGAGCCGCCGCATGATCCTTTCGTATGACCAGCGCATTATGACAGGCCAGTACCCGGTGGCCGACCTGATGGGGTATCGGCATACCAAAGATGGACAGTTGGTAATTGAGCCGGAAGAAGCAAAGACGGTGCGTTTTATCTTTCTGGCATTTATTCAAGGGTATAACTACGATCAGATTGCAATGATCCTGACGCAGAAAAAGCGCAGCACCCTGCGTGGCAAGCAGGAGTGGAATGGCATGATGGTGGCAAACATCATGAAAAATGAACGCCGCTGGGGTGATCTGGAAGCCCGGAAGAGCATCGTGGTGGACTACAAGCTGGGCAAGGTTACAAAGAATAATGGGAATCGCTGCTCTGCCTATGTTCCGGAACACCATGAAGCAATCGTTTCGCCGGAAATTGCACGGGCTGCACATCTGGTGGCATCCAGCAGGAAGAAGTGCGGTGTGCAGGATATTGTGGTGATCCAGCAGGGAACATTGAAAGGCTTTGTTGGCATCCATCCGAACTGGAGTGGCATCAATGCCGAAAGCATCCGCAGCCTTTGCCTGAATGCCTATCTGCCGGAAGAAGTGGTCGAACTGAACGATATGACGGAAATGCGGTCTGGAAAGAAGTCGGATATGGTATTGTTATCTGATTATCTGACGGTTTCAGGTACTTGCTTTATCAACCAGAGCAGCCCGGTCATAACAATCTCAAAAAATGGAATCCGTTTCAGCAAGGCCTGCCATACCCGGTTGGACGACTGCGAGTATGTGGAACTACTCTATCATCCGATTCTGCAGGTCGTGATTTTGCGAAAGAGCAATCATGACTTTTCAACGGCGATGCACTGGCGCGAGGACAATGACGTTCATAGTGCTTTTTCAGCCAGAGCGTTTTCTGGTCTTGTCTTTCAAACGTTGAACTGGAGAAGGAATTGCCGCTATCAGTGCCGTGGTATCTGCCGGGGTCAGGGAAATGCAAAATTTCTGATTTTTGAATTAGATGAGTCCCGGATTTTGACTGGGAAAAATCAGTATGAACAGGCTGAAGAGTGTTCGATAAATTTGAAATGTCGGTTATATCGGAGTAAATGGCTTCAGAGCATTACAGTTAGTGATGTGATGGAATCCGGCCAAGTCGTAGAAAATCCCATGATTGGTGCAATTCCAAGCAGAAATGAAGTTCAACGTGAACTGGATGATCTTTTGATGTCGATGTAGGAGGAACTTATAGAATGGAAGAAAAAAGCAGGACGCAGGAACTGAGCGTTCGGGAAATCTCCTTGATTCGTGAACTTGCACAGATACGGAAAGAACATAAAAGAGAACTGGAGTACGAAAAGTTCGATGGCTATGAACTTCCGCCGCGCACCCAGTTTTCCATGCTGAATAAACCTGCAGTGAGCATAAAATATGGCGTTATGAAATTTAATATGGCCTGCATCCGGCTTTTTGAAGGAATCAAGTATGTCCTTCCGATTTTGCACCCCAATAAGAAGCGGCTTGCGTTGATTATGTGCCCGGAAGAGGACAGCGCGTCTGTTGAATGGGCACGACAGAAAGACGAAAACTGGGTGAATAAGGATATTACATCATTGGAATTTGTGGAAAATATCTTCAGGCTCATGAACTGGAATCGGGAATGCCGTTATAAAGTGCTTGGACGGGTGGCTAATTCAGATCAGGGTCTTTGTATGTTGTTTGATCTGGAAGAAGCAATCATGTTCACCCCGAAGCCACAGGAATATACAGATCCGCTTACTGGTGAAATGAAGAAAAAGCAGATGAAATTCTTCCCGGATGCCTATAAGAACCGTATCGGAAAATCTTATAATGACTACATTGCAGATCATCAGATGAACATGTTTGAAGACTTCATTGGGTATCAGAGTTCTACTGTATTGGATGAGCCCGAACGGGAAGCAGGCACTACTTCAATACCGATTCCGCAACGTGAAGAATCTGAAAATATACCTTCGCCAGATTTACCGGAACAGCTTGAAAACGTACAACAATCAGGCAATGAGATTGCTGAGAGAGGAATGCAGACATGAATTCGGGACGAATTATGAATTTGCTGGTGACAATTCCGGCTGAAAGTCGGAGAATGAACGTGGGAAAAGATGTTATTCGTGTTCTTGGAAGTCCAGCCTATATCTGCGTTTTGCAGAGGAAAGATCGGAAGGCTATTGCAATCACGCCGTGTGCTGCGGAGCATCCCATGTCCTTTAAGGTCCCGGGCAGGCTACTGACCGATGGGCAGTGTCGGATGATGATTAACGGAATACAGTTCATTCAGGTGTTGCTGGAAGCAAATGGTCTGGCGGCAGGAAAAGACCATCAGTTTAAAGGACGGTATGATGCCGAGAAAAATGCAGTTATCATTTCGCTTGAAAAAGATGAACAAAGTGCCCTCTCGCCTCAAAAGTGTACAACTTGACATCACGTCCATTTGGTCGTATAATACGTCCAAATGGATGTGATGAAGGGAGCTAATACTATGAGTGCCGGAATTTTAGATGGCTTTCAAACGATAATTCCAACGGCAGCGGCTGTCTTATCGGAAAAACGACAAATATTAAGGCTGACGCAACAAGAGGTTGCTGATCGCGCAAAAATAACATTACGTCAATATCAAAGGCTGGAATCTGGGGAAAGAAACATTTTGACTTCTTCTTTTGGCTTGGCGTGTCGAGTAATTGAAGCTCTTGATATGGATGTTTCTAAATTCTATCATGGTGACTATTACCTTGAAGAAGAAGTGAAGACAATGAGAGGCAAAGGGATTGCCAGCAGAAAAAAGTCATCGATTTAAAGGACGGCATGATGCCAAGAAAGAGCAATATGGACAAATCTATGTTGAAAAGTTTACATCTGCCAGCTTGATATGCAAGGCGTTTTATGGTAAGATGAAAGCATAATAGGGAGATTATGAAGCTCGGAGAGAGGCGGTGAGGCCGATGGAAGATAACAGGATGGTTAGTTTCTCACTGGGAGGAATGGCCTTTGAATACGATGATAATAAAAATCAGATAAATATTAAAAAACACGGAATTTCATTTAAGAGTGCAGCGCGTATCTTCTTTGACTATGACCGAATCGAGTTCTATGATGAGGATCATAGCTATGACGAAGATCGATATAACACCATAGGCGATACTTCTGCTGGACGGATTTCTCAAAAAGCAGAGGGTGCATTGATTGGCAATATAGACCAGTTCATCGGGAAGGTGAATGAAATACTATTTGTTGTATATACTGAACGAGTAAGAATTGAAGAAAGCGGTACAAAAACAGATGTGACAAGATTGATTTCGGCACGAATGGCTACCGAATTTGAAAGGGGGCTTTATTATGGTAAAAACGAGTGAAATGTCTATGGAACTGAAACAGGAACTTGCTTTTACAAAAGAAGAACTCGCAGAACTGGAAGCGGCAAAGAAAATGCCAATCACGTTTGATGCGGATTGCCCTGAAACCACACCTGAGCGGGCGGTTAAATTTAGAAGAGTTAATCCGCCGCGTAACAGAATGGATGCCCATGGAGCATAATCATAATCAAGAAAAGAACGTATAGAGCGCAAGTAAGCCCTACAAGGCTCAGATCGGTTCGGAACCGACTGAAACCCTTGTAGGGCTTATTTTTTTTGTGAATTTTTTGTTCCTTGCTTGACAACCGCATATGGACAACCAGAAAAAAGCCTGATTTCATGCGGGTTTACGCGGCTTAACCTTTTCACCTCAACCTGTTTCTGCCTGTCATGGTGCGTTGCGGCCAGTGTGATTTTAGGTGCTAATGGCTTCTGGTTGCGCTCTATACTTAACCCACCACAGCGAAAGCTGATAGAGCAGAAAACAGAATAAGGAGGTACGAAGGCGAGCCTGCGTATAGATTGCTGCGGCAATCTGTATGAGGATATACAACAAGGTTATCCAGATCGAGCCGCAGCATGACCAGTTCGATGATGTGCGTATGGAATATGCGCAGATGTTGAAACAACAGCTTGCCAAAGGCAACAACGGTCTGGTTCGGACGAAGTACATCACGTTCAGCATCGAAGCAAAGAGCGTCCGGGAGGCAAAGCCACGGCTGGAGCGCATGTGCGGAAACCCTCTGTGCTGGCACAGCTTCATGCAAAGCAGGCAGAGCGCACCGCAGAACCGCAGAAATCCCAGAAGCGGAAAAGCTATGGGATGGAACTATAAGTGAAAATCTCCCATCCGCCTGAAAAACGGATGGGAGAAAATCTTTATATCAGTCGTTATTTGAATTACGAGACTTTATCTGAAGCAAGCGTTTGAACAGAACAGGATAATTGCTGGCCCCATGAGCAATGTGGTAAACAAATACGTTATCAGCAATTGGCCGATATATACAAATATAATTTCCCGAAACAACGAAGCGGTAGCCTTCGCTACGTAATTCGCTGTCGTTAGGAGTAAAACCTGACAGAGGAAATTGCTCCAATCGGGAAAGGGAATGATAAATTGAATCGGTGATTTTACGAGCAGAATTGGGGCCTACCAGATTCATGTGAAGTTGTGCGATGCCCTCTAAATCCATTTGGGCAGATTCCAGAATGACGAGTTTAGCCACGTTGGTAAATCGCCTCCAGACGTTTTCTGGATTCTTCAAGGGTATAGGTGGGAGCACCAGCAAGGCGCGCTTGTTCGGCTGCTTCCAGTTTGGCACGAAGTTTCAAAGTTTCTTCACGCTGTTCAAATGCTTCGATGCTCATGACTACAAGATCGCCTTCACCATTCTTAGTGATATAGATTGGCTCAGCTTCATTGTGTGCCAAATCCGAAATAGAACCGTAGTCATTACGCAGAGCGGTAGACGATTTAATAAACATAGTTCGCACCTCCTGAATTATTCTATGATAATTCTATCAGAATAATCGTAAAATTTCAAGAGGGATGACAATCTGCAAAGGAGGACACTTGTTGACTTTAACACCGATCAATCTGAAAACGGCAAACGCATTTGTGCAGCAGTATCACCGCCACCATAAGCCGACACGGGGACATAAGTTCTCCATCGGGGTATCGGAAAATGGTGCGCTGGTGGGCGTTGCTATCTGCGGCAGACCAGTGGCACGGCGGCTGGATGATGGCTATACGCTGGAAGTCAACCGCTTGTGTACGGATGGAACGCCGAACGCTTGCAGTATTTTGTATGCGGCGGCATACCGTGCAGCACGGGCAATGGGTTACAACAAAGTGATCACCTACATTCTGGACACGGAGAATGGCAGCTCACTAAAAGCTGCCGGGTATACCTGTGAGGGCAGGGCCGGGGGTTTGGAATGGAACGGCGCAAAAGCACCAAAACAGGCCGACCAATATGGCAGCGAAAAGCAGTTTGGTATTTACCAGATCACTGCCCGTGACCCGGAACACGACTACCGCTTTATGGGGCTGGACTATGTGCAGAAGAAAGGCATAACGGTTGCCCGTGCAGATTATGACCTGATCTATGCCGCACCGCTTACGGAAAAGGACACGCTGGATGGCATTTATGAACGGTTCAACATCCAGCGTCCGGCAGACTTTACGGGCCATTCGCTGTCAGTCAGCGATGTGGTGGTACTCAATGATGGCGAGTCGGTCAAAGCCTACTATGTGGACAGTATCGGATTTGCTGAACTGCCGGATTTTTTCAAGGAAAGGAATATAGATTTGCAGAAAGAAAACCTTTTGAACGAAGAATTGCAGGAAATCGAAATCTTTGATAAGCCGGGTCTTTTCAGCAATGGCCGACTGCGGGATGAAGATGTGCCGGAGGGATTGTATCGCTATGATCTGCGTGGCTCCGACTACGACCCCGGCCAGCCCATTACAGTGGAGAAAACTGTGGTGGTGAACCATGCGGCATCGGTCCTGATGGCCGAAGAACTTGACCTTGGCGCAGAGGGGCGGCTGGAACTTGGCGAGGAAGGGCTGAACTTCACAGGCGCTGAGTTGACCGTGCGAGAGTTTATGGAGGAACAGCAGCAGAAAAACAATGCGCTGATTCAAGACAGTAAGAGCAAAGTCGGAGCAGATTCGGGCAGAATATCAGAATGACCTTGCAGGAATGGTGTTTTGCGCAGACTGCGGCAGACCGATGGAGTTTGAACGACTGCCGCATGGAGCGGAAGAAAGTAAAAAGGTCTGCTATTACATCTGCAAGGCAAGACAGGCTGACGATAAGTGCATCGGCCATCAGATTCCGGAAAAACTGCTGAAAGCCCTGATAATGGATCAGCTGCATTTGTTCATTGTCCAGCTGAGCGATAAACGGAAGGTGCTGGAAGAATTGCAGAAAATCGAGGATCGAAAATGTTTTTGTGCATGATGGTGGGCGTATTGTGGTACGGTTCAAATATGAGCAAAGTATACAAGATGTCGTAAAAGCATTGCACACAGACTGAATTTTTGAAAAAAGGCTGGGTTGCCCATGTTATAAGATCAACAGGTGTGCTATAATATGGGCAACAGACCAGCCGGAAAGAGGATGATATGAATATAATCCGAAAGCTGGCGAAATTGATGCTGATTTTATTGACCCTGCCGTTGCTCTTTGTAGTATGGCTGCTGAAATGGTTCGTGCTGTTCCTGCATTGCTGCTCGGCATGGATTTTCTATCTACTGGGTAGTGTGCTATTGGCAACAGCAGTTCTTTCGTTTCTAATGGAGCAGTCGCAAGGGTTAGAATCACTTCAAATGCTGATCGGCGGATTTGTGCTATTTATGATTCCGCAGGTGGTTGGCAGGGTGGTGGTGCTTATGGAACTGATGGCAACAGCGATTCGACAAGTATGGTACATATAAGGATGGTGAGCAAATATGAATGACGTTGAAATGAAAAGAAATTGCGTTGATTGTGGTCAGGAATTCACTATTCCACCATATCAGCAGATGTTTTATACGAATCGAGGCTGGGAACTTCCTAAAAGATGCAAGGCTTGCAGAGAAAAGAAAAAGCAGGAATGTCAAAAGAAGGAAGCAGAAGAAGCTACGAGACAGTTTGAAAAGGAACTATCTGATTCACCATATGCAATAAGAGAAGTTTCAAATATCAAAGTCAAATCGCCAGTGACCACACTGTATGTAATAGGAAATGGCTTTGATTTGGCGCATGGTGTTCCATCATCCTATTCTAAGTTCCGAGATTGGCTGGGAAAACACAGTGATCTTCGAGAAACATTGGAGACTTACATCAAAAATGATGCACTGTGGTGGAATTTAGAAGAAGCATTGGCTGATCTTGATTTGGATACGCCATCAATGGCGATTCCAGAGATGCTAGATGCCTTTGATGCCTATGATCCAGATGCACAGATGGCAGATTATTATGCAGCAATCGATATGGCAATGCTTCCGGTGGATACCATTACAAACGAACTTCCTAAAAAGTTTCGCAGATGGATCGAATCTTTGAAAGTGGATTCAAGCGTGAAACCATTATCTGGACTGGTAAAACCTGGCGCAAAATATCTTAATTTCAATTACACAGAGTTTGCAGAAACACTCTATGGTGCAAAAGGTGTGTGCTATATACATGGGAGCAGGAAGAACCGCAAAGCCAAGCTGATTCTTGGCCACTCCTATAAAAAGTATGTACCGGATGTCAGCGTCAAAATGCCGAGATTCAAAGACGGCTTCAAACGGGGAATGGTGAATGCTGCCTTTGATGATGCTATGGTTCACGCTGGGTGGTATGATCAAGCAACAACAAAAAACAGCAGACAGATAATAAAAAAACATGAAAGCTTTTTTGATGGCCTTTCTGACATTGATACAGTCATTGTTATAGGACACTCACTTTCGGAAGTTGACATGGAATATTTTGAGAAAATTTGCAGTGAAATTCATAGCGACGCAAAGTGGATTTTCAGTTGCCATGACTCTGCCGGATTGAAGGCAATCAGTGCACTCGTAAAGACTATGGCTATTGGAGCAGATAGAGTTACGATATTTAGGCTGTAAAAGCGTAGGACAGGGTGAGAATGTTAATATCAATATGGACTCAAAACTAGTCATTCCACAATCCCCTTTTCATAGGCGAGTACGGCTTTATTACTAAAACTGTACGATATGGATAGGTAAACAAACAATGCCTGTCTGAACGAGTGGATTGAAAATCTTCTCGATCAGGCGGGTATTTCATTCCGCAGGAATGGGAAAGAGCAGAAATGAGTTGTCCATGATATGACATCGACGCTGAATGTTATAATATGGACAACCCTGCGTTGGAAAGTTCACAGATGCCAGCTTGATATGGACAGCAGTTTATGGTAAGATAAAGGCACAATAGGAGCGTTTGCGCTTACCTATAATACAAAACGCTTCGAGGAGGTGTGTGCCAATGGGAAAGGTGGATACCGTCACAAAAGCCTATATGAGAAAAAACGAAGTCTTTGCAGATGCATTTAACTATCTTATCTATGGCGGCAGGATGTGTATTGACCCTGCTCAGTTGCAAGAGGTTGATACAACAGAGATTGTATTGCCGTTTGGTTCGCAAGATGAAAATGGCAACAGAGGAGAAGATGCGGTACAAAAATATCGTGATATTCTAAAATCCGCAGTTGTCAAACAGGAAGATGAAGCGGCATACATTCTTCTTGGAATTGAGAATCAGACAGATATCCATTATGCTATGCCTGTCCGAAACATGATTTATGATGCACTCCAATATGGCAGACAGGTGGCTGATATTGCTACAAAGCATCGGAAGAGTGGCGATAATTCTAAAGGGCATACTAAAGGAGAGTATTTATCTGGATTCTATAAGGAAGATCGGTTGAAGCCTGTTATTACGCTTGTGGTTCATTTTGGAGCCGATGAGTGGAATGCGCCGTTGTCTTTGCATGAGATGATGGAAGTAAAGAACAAGGAACTTCTGGACTTTGTTCAAGACTATCAGATTCATCTTATTGATCCAGCAAAATTGACGGATAACGATTTGATGAAGTTTTCGTCAAGTCTTAGAGAAATCTTGGAATGTATCAAATACTCTAAGGATAAAGAAAAATTCGCTTCATTTCTAAAGAATAACCCAAGAATGGTATTTGATAGAGAAGCTGCGCTGGTTTTCAAGGCAATAACCAATACGCCCATAGATATTCCTGAAGGATTGGAGGAGATTGATGTGTGTAAAGCTGTTGAAGAAATGATTTTGGAAAGCACGGAAAAAGGCATCGGAATTGGTGAGATGCGTATGCTTGTGAAGCAGGTAAGAAAAGGCCGGCTGACAGTTGAAGAAGCTGCTGAAGATGCTGGCATGACAGTCGAGAAATTTAAGGAAGCAATGGAAAATATTCCGTCACAGGCAGTATAATACCTTGATAAGCTCAACAAAGATTCTAAATGGATATAAAGCCATTAGACAGATTTGTTGGGCTTATTTCGTCTTTTGACATTTTCACTATTCTTAATGAAGCAAAGAAAATCTAAAAAACAGGAGGATATATATGATGGAAACGTCGGTGTTGATTCAGGTTCCTTATGAATTGGAGAAAGTATACAGTCCTCTCGAAGAAAGAAACGACATTGACTATGTGGTAATGCCGGTCGATAATTTTAATGTGAGCGATTTTTTAATGGGAGTATATATTACCATATCGTCTGATCCTGTTGCCGCAGGTGTTATGAGCGGAATGATATGGGATGCGGTTAAAATGATAGCTCACGAAGTTTTAAGTAGGTTAGTACAATCATCAGGCAATATTCCTTCGAGACAGCTCATACAAGTGGAAGGTGAGCAGGAAACTTGTGTTAAAATTTCTTTGTGTATTCAGGAAGACTCGAAAAAAGAATATAGAATGGATGCTGCGTGTACGATAAACAGACAGTTGAATGACGATGACATGAATAAAATCAGTGAGAATATGATGAATCAGTTGAAAGAAATGGCGAGAGCACAATATGAAAAAAACAAGTGATCTAAGCGACCATATAAAAAGGACTATGCCCAAGCGTGATATTCAAGAAGGGCGAGAAAGTGTTCAGATGTTCGTTGAAATGTTGAAGCACCATAAAATTGACGTGGTTGATGATGAAGTTTTGAATCGAACATATGAAACCGAGGATTATGTTGATGAGAAAATATTGAGTTTGATTCTTGAAACCTTAAAGATTGATGAGCCGATTCAATATATCCCACGGTACATGAGAAGTATGAATGCTTTTCAAGCTGGAGGTACAACGGTTGTAGTTGTAGATGAATTGTTGGAATATACACTTCTGTCGTTTCTCTTTACAATGTATTCACTTGCAAACGATAGAGGTGAAGAAAATGTAATCCGTTGCATGAAAAATTTTTATGTTCTGGAAGATTTGCAGAATGGAAGAAGAGAAATAGGAACACATAACGAAAAGCAACTTTACGAAATGTCTGTTCTTCCGAAAAATTTAATGAATACAGCAATGGACAACTACTGGACGATTTGGACTTTCCTGATGGGACATGAGCTTTACCACGCTATTCATCCGGATGATAGAGAGGGAAAAGCAACAGAGTTGAGAGCAGATCAATATGCGTATCGACTATTGATAAAGCTGATAATGAAGCAGAAGAACAATGAAATTCCCAAAGAACTAGAGGTTTTTTGGGAAGATCAATATTTATCACCGGTAATATTGTTTGAAATGTTTCGCTTATTTGATGTGTATGCTGAACTAAGAGGCAGACCGGCAGTTTATCGAGATCATCCGACACCGCAGGAACGGCAGGAAAACATTTTTTCGATGTTTAAAGATGATGTCCCAGAAGAAATGAATACAGAAGAAGGAAACAGGGTTCTGAATTTAGTATTGAATAGTAGTGAGTATGCAGAAGATTGGTTGCGGTATAAAATCAGTAAAGGGAAACTTTGATAGCGTAAAAATGTTGATGCTCGGCGGTTTTATTGCAATGATTAAACTAATAGCGAGTTTGCTGCGGAGTACGTGGTATATATAAAAACGCCCGTCTGAATGAGAGGAGTGTAAATCTTCTCATGCAGGCGGGTGTTTCATTCCGTAGAAATGAAAATGCAATTTTACGGAGTAATGTAAGTATCAAAAGTGGCTGTTATTTCAATACCATCCGAAAGATAGTGATCTGCCACATTAGCAATATCGGATAAATTCCCGATTTCAATAGGAGAATCAAATTGACGTAATATATCTGGATTGTGAGAATTGATAACAATTCTCAATTCGTTCTGATAGCCAAAATCTGCCTTGGATTTAATGAAAAGCTCATAGGGTGGGGTAGTATTAAAATCCAAATAACTGTCATCTGTATCGTAAGGCGTAAAATCGTAATAGTTGATTGGGCTTATAATAATACTATCTTTAGGAATGCCTAAAGAAATCAATTTAGTGATCAGCCTGTTCATGAATTCTTGCCAGTCTTTGATAACAACGACAGCAGGTTTGTCTTTATCAGAGAGAGCGGAAATTTCTTCAGGGGTTGCATTGTCTGCAAAGTCCTGGAAATATTTGGAACCAATACTTGTTGAAAGTCTAACCTTTCCTTCGTGCGATGGTTCTGGAAAAGCACCGTTTTTTAGTCCATAGAAGCACACACAAGGTAGTTTCATGTCAAATCTGTTCTTAATTAAAATTCGATTTGGCAGTTCATAGGTGCAAGTGTTGGAATACTTTGGAGCAATCTGATTGTACTGTTCAGGAAAGAATTTGCTTGTAAAGGCAAGAGTGCCTTCATATATATCTCCCCGGCCTTTCTTCCCGTATTGTTCCCATGACTTTGGCGTGCTGAATTTAATCTGGCCCAAATCGACAAATTTGTGCGCGAATTCTGATTTCGTGCATGGGGAGAAGAAAGAAAATTGATGTGAATACTACCTCTGTTCGGACGCTCCCGGAGGATAAGTGGATCATCGCAGAAAACGCTCATGCGGCCATCGTGACAAAAGATGAATACTACCAGGCACAGAAAGTAATCCGTAACGTAACTCCAATTCAATATAAGGTGGGTGATGATTTTGCGTTAAAAGGAAAAATCTGCTGCGGAAACTGTAATCGGCAGCTTCGCCACGAAAGGCAATATGGAGAAATGGTTTTCTGTTGCGGCTATAAACGGTCAGCCGGAAAGTTCTCTAAATGCTACGGCGGCTATTACAGAGAATATTCGGTGAATGCAAAAGTGGCTCGTGCGATAAAAACAGTATTCTATGCGCTGGATGTGGTAAATCAGGGAATGCAGGAAAAGCAGTCTATCACGGTGCGCTGCATGGACATTGAGGACTTGGAAAAGCAAGCGGAAGCCATTCGGGTAGAGCAAATCAAACTATATGAATCGTATGCGGACGGTGTGCTGCTGCGAGATGCGTACATAGAAAAGAAAAAGGCTCTTTCGGAAAAACTGGCTGCATTGCAGGATAGCATACGGACAGAAAAGGAAGAACAGGAGTGTGCCGATGAACTGGATGAAGAAATCCGCGCTCTGACAAAACAGGCCAGTGAGAAAACATACATCGGCGGGCTGACAAAAGAGTGTGTGGATGCTTTTGTCAGCATGGTTTATCTGTATGACGACCAAACGATGAAAATAGAGTTCAACTGTGAGGATGTGATTCGGAGAGCGTTGGAAAAGTATGGCGCATAATTGGATGGAAGAAGTGGCATAAGAAAAAGAATACCCGTCTGGGTGAGAGGATTCAGAAAATCTTCTCGACCAGGCGGGTATTTCATTCCGCAGGAATGTGTCTATTAGAGGCTGAGGGTTTCTACCCATGCGGACAAGTCGGCTTTGCTGGAATAGGAATTGAACACCTTGCCATGCAGCAGTTTTGCACCGGGGCAGCTAGGAGCAAGCTTTTCATTGGTCTTGCCCATGTCGCTGCCGCCAGATGTGGCAAAGGGGATGATTGTTTTACCCTTCAAATCATAGCTTTCCAGAAATGTATTGATGATCGTCGGAGCAATATACCACCAGATAGGGAATCCGACAAAGATGGTGTCGTATTCGGCCATGTTATCACGCTTGGCAGCGATGGCAGGGCGAGAGGTAGGATCGCTCATTTCGATGGTGCTGCGGGATTTCTTGTCCATCCAGTTCAGATCGGCCTTGGTGTACGGAACTTCCGGCTGAATCTCAAAAATGTCTGCACCGATAGCATCGGCAAGATTTTCAGCAACCTTTGCGGTAACGCCGCTGGCGGAGAAGTAAGCAACAAGTCGTTTGCTCACGACAAATGCACTTCCTTTGATTGATTTTCATGGTTTAAGTATAGCACGTTGAATAGGGAGCATCAAGTAAGGCTGAGTGGACGAATGTGCTAATATTGCAAATGAAATAAGCACAAAAGAAAATTTGTGTTGACTTTCGTGCTTATTTAGAATACAATATAAGCACGAAGGTGAGGTGACGCTTATGATGAACATGAACAATTTGGCTCAAACACATGAGATTTTAACACCACAGCTTGCAACAAAAGTAGGTTTAACGAAATTTGAGTTTTATAAATATGTAAAGGCCAATGAATACGAGCAAGTCGGACATGGCGTATACGCAGCAAAAGATACTTGGATTGACGAATTAGAAATGCTGCACCGCCGCTGCCCGATGGGAGTGTTTTCTCATGATGAAGCGTTCTATTATTATGGGCTGACAGATCGGGAACCGCTTGTTCATACACTCACGATTTATAGTGGATATAATGTTCACCGCTTGAAAGAGGATGGCTATAAGGTTTATACAGTAAAAAAGGAACTTGTTGACGTTGGCAAGCAAATCGTAAAAAGCAATCAGGGAAATGAAATTCCTATGTACGATTTGGAACGGACAATTTGCGACTTGGTGCGGAGTAGAAGTTCTATAGAAGTACAGGATTTCAATGCAGTATTAAAAGCGTATGTCGGGAGAAAAGATAAGGACCTTAATAAACTGATGAAGTATGCAAAGCTATTTCGAGTGGATAAGATCATCCGAAATTATATGGAGGTACTACTGTAAATGGGATTTACACCTGAACAGATAAAAGGGCGTATCAAGAGCGTTGCAAAACAGAACAATGCGGACGCAAGGACACTCATGCGAATCTATATGATGGAGCGTTTTCTGGAAAGACTGGCACAATCAGAATATCGGGATAACTTCATTATCAAAGGCGGAATACTGGTTACGGCAATGATTGGTGTTGCGCACCGTTCCACGATGGACATAGACACCAGCATGAAGAATCTAAATCTATCTGCGGAAGATGCCTTGCGAGTTGTCAATCAGGTCAAAGATATTGACCTTGACGATGGTGTTTCTTTTGATGTTAAAGACGTTTCCAATATCATGGATGAAATGGAGTATCCGGGAATCCGCGTTACCATGAATGCCAATGTGGGAAGATTGATTACGCCCTTGAAAATTGATATTTCCACGGGCGACGTGATTACCCCACGGGCAATCGAGTTCAATTATGATCTCTTGCTGGAAGATCGTTCTATCAGTCTATGGTCGTATAATTTGGAAACTATATTAGCCGAGAAGTTGCAGACAGTTTTGGCGAGGGGCATCTTAAACACCCGAATGAGAGATTTTTACGATATACGGATGCTGCTTGATACATACGAAGATAAAGTCAATAAGGTTGTTTTGAAGGATGCTTTTGCGGCAACTTGTAACAAGAGAGGAACAGATCATCTGCAGGAGCAGGCCGAGGAGATTATCAAAATTATTGAAGCAGATGAACAGCTTCAAGTGCTATGGAGAGCATATCAGAAGAAATACTCGTATGCAGCAGAAATTGATTATGCCAGTGTGATAAACGGCGTAAGAAAATTGATGAATTGGATTCGATAAGTAACTATTGAAAATAGAATAGCGAGTAAAGCCCTACAAGGCTCAGAGCGGTTCAAAACCGACTGAAAGCCTTGTAGGGCTTATTTTTTTGCGATTTTTCTAAAAATTTTTCGCCCCTATCTTGACATCAGGGGGTCCGGCAAGTTTCATTATGCCGCTACAGATTGGAAAAACGCCCATCGTTGTGCCGCGTCAGCATCAGTTCAATGAGCATGTGAATGATCATCAGGTCGAGTTTGCAAGGAATGTGGCGCAGAGGATGGGAACTATTATCCCGGTAGAAGATATTGAAACATTGGGAGACATCATAACGAACTACGATCAGATTGTTGCAGGCATGGGACATGGCATGAGCAGCAATAACGCGAAGTTTAATGGAGAACTGGAACATATTGTTGATGAGCTGTTTAAATAAGAACTGAAATTGACAATTCTTGAATTTTGATATTAGTGCTGGTGCAAACACTAGTTATCATCGCAATATGATATGTTAGAGTATTTTAAGTAATAGTAAGATGTAGAGAGAAGGGATCAAAATGACATTATTTACTTTGATATGGGGTGCCTGTATGCTCTATGGATTTACTCGAAAGAATATGAACGCAATGGTTGCAATGACATTGTTATTTATGACATTTCAATGTGCGAATGTCATAAGCTTTGGGGGCTTTTCTGTAGGTCCACAAATTTTAACATCAATGTGTTTGATTGTTAGATTTTTAATATTTAGTAAATTTAGAGTATACAAAACCAAATATAATAATTTAGTCAATGTATTGCTAGTTGTTTTAGTTATAGAAGTCATTATATCTGCTCTTTATAATAATGTGATTAGCAAAAATTATTTATATATATTACAATTAACAACATATGTGCTCTGCTTTGTGGTATTAAGATATTCGTCTACGACGTTTGATGAAGTTTCACTATATGAGATGTTAAGAGGAGTTATTATTTTTGTTGCTGTGGTAGGAATCCTACAGTGGTTAGCGACTATGGATATACTTCCTATAAAACGGATTTTGAAGATATTGTTTTATAACGATGATAGTATGAACATCTATTTTAATGAAAATGATTACTATCATAATAGCAGGGTTTATTCCACATTTATGGAGCCATCATACTTAGCAGGTTTTGCTGTTGGCGCTTTTTACTATTTGCTAAGCTTAAAGGAAAAATGGAAGAGTAATACGCCATTATTTATTATTCTTTTGATAGAGATTGTTCTCTCTACTAGTTCTACAGCATATGCCGCAATTGTTTTGGTAGGAGTTATTTTTATTGTTAATCTGTTCATCCTGTGGGCGTTCCTCAAGCTGGGAACGGCCTACCGGCTGGCAGC
>ERZ839947.1970-NODE-1970-length-16483-cov-9.802289_pt1 | contig 16483 bp, 14 predicted proteins | sample MGYA00519908_ERZ839947 | MGnify/ENA primary metagenome ERZ839947 (study PRJEB31850, sample SAMEA3708857) | human gut metagenome | biome: human gut; feature: human-associated habitat; material: faeces | place: China | collected 2014 ... | reverse complement strand
CCAACACCCACGGCACCGGCTGCACCCTGTCCAGCGCCATTGCCTCCAATCTGGCAAAGGGCTATCCCTTGGATGCCGCCGTAGAGCGGGCCAAGGCATATATTTCAGGCTGCCTGTCCGCCATGCTCGATCTGGGCAAAGGCTCCGGCCCCATGGACCACATGTTCGCCCTGCGCGGCGAATTTGTGGAGCACTGAGCCACAAAAAAAGGGCGATGATCTCTCATACGCCCCAGAACAGGATTCCCAGTCCCGCCGCCAGCAGGATCATTCCGATGGGCGACGGGGCTTTTTGCGTCCGCTTCTTCCAGACAAAATGCACCGCCCATAAAACAGCGAACACAAGGATCGATCTCGCATCCGGTGCAAATCCATCCGCCAGCGTCTTGATGCCGCCCAGTGTGGAGAGCATCATGTTCAGCGCGGTCGCCAGGATCATGGCCACCACACAGGGCCGCACACCGGAAAGAAAGGCTTCCACGCCCGCATACTTCATCAGATTTTTCAGCACCGCCGCGATCAGCAGGATGATGAAGAACGAGGGCAGCACCACACCCAGCGTAGCAATCAGCGCTCCCGGAAAGCCGCCCTGTGATGACCCGATAAAGGTTGCCATATTGATTGCCAGCGGGCCCGGGGTGGACTCTGAAACGGCGACAAAGCTCAGGAATTCTGCTTCGGTCAGCCAGCCATGGCGCAGCACGGTCTCCCGCACCAGCGAGATCATCCCGTAGCCGCCGCCAAAGGAGAGCGCTCCGATCATCAGAAAATTGAGGAACAGCTGGAGGTAGATCATGCTTTCTCCTCCTTCCGCAGCTTTCTTAACAGGTAGAGCAGCACCCCTGCCGCCCCGCAGAGCAGGATGTAGTAGAGGGACGAGAAGGACACCGCCGCCAACGAGCAGCCCACCATGGCCGCCACGACACCGGCAACGATGATCCTGTTGAAAGCCGTACCGGACAGGCTTTTCAGCATCTTCATCCCCGCCGAAAGGATCAGATAGATGACGCAGACCTGAATGCCCCGGAACGCGCTTGCCACTGCCGACAGCTGCAAGAACCGGTCAAACACCAGTGAGATCAGGTAGATGACCACAAACGAGGGCAGGCAGACCGCCAGCGTGGATGCCGCGGCCCCCTCTGCCCCTTCGATCTTATACCCCACATAGGTGGCGCTGTTCACCGCCACAGGGCCCGGTGTGGACTCCGCAATGGCGACCATATCGAGAAATTCCTCCCGGCTCAGCCACTGCTTGTCTTCCACAAACTCCCGTTCCAGCAGGGCCACCATTGCGTAGCCGCCGCCAAACGTGAACGCACCGATCTTCAAAAAAGTCCAGAACAGATCTCTTGTTTTTTTCATACACTTCACCTCGCTGCCTGCCTATTATAGCATAAAGTGTCCCATCAGGAAACCCATTCATAAGGCCTGCGATTATCCTATCTCTTCCGGCACAAATGAGTCCTTCTCACAAACAAGGTAGATGTCCTTCTTCATTTTCTTCTCAAAGTATTGCTTCAATCTCATATTGGAATCCCACTTGTCTTGCGGATAAAAGCCATACCGTTTCTTTACATCGTTCATTCTATCTTCTATATCCAGAACCCCTTCCGCTCCTGCCAGACTATCGCACAATTGAATCAGCCGGTCATAATCATCGTACACTGTCCTGGCCAATTCAGCCTTAATCATTTTCATCTCTTCCTCTGAAACATCCAGCTTTCCAATGTATTCATCCACCGTGTGATTGTTAAAAGAATGCGTCAAACAGATTTTTGCCGCCTCATCATATCCAAGCGACATCATAAATCTGTACCCATCGGAAACATGTCCAAGATGTCTTACGCCAAATTTTCTTCCTATATCATGCAGCAAGCCTAAAACATAGGCCTTCTCCGCATCCATATCTCCACATGCCGCTGCTATTTTTTCTGCACAATGTGCTGCTGTTAAACTATGTTTTCCCCAAGGTCCCGGATTATTTGATAGCCCATCCTGAATCAACGCCATTGCTTCTTCTCTTGTCGGCAGCATAACCTATCCCTTCTTTCCCTTTTCTTATGCATTGATAAAAGCAAATGCCGAAAACCCGCATGAATACAGGCTTTCGGCATTTTGGTCCATTACTCAAGCTCGGTAAGTCTTAATTGTTACTAAGCAAATTTGTTTAGTGTATCTATCTTTGGATGTTCACTTTTCCATGAGATTGCCGTAGTAGATGTGGCTTGCTGATTTTTTAGTATCAGGATAGTATCACGCAACCAGCGGGATCTCTGTGAGTATTATAACGTATTTACGTTCAGGATGCAACTGTCTTTTAAGGATTACTTCTTGCTTGCATCTGCCAGATAGTTTTCTCCCCATTTACACATCGCATCCAAAATAGGAATGATGCTTCTCCCAAAGTCGCTGAGCGAATATTCTACCTTTGGCGGCACAACAGGATAAACTTTCCGAATAACCAAGTTATCATTTTCAAGCTCCCGAAGCTGCTGTGTCAGCATTTTAGGCGTAGCCTTGGGAATCAACTTTCCTATCTCATTAAAGCGCAAGGTATTATCAATCAAATGCCACAGAATAAGTGCTTTATATTTCCCACCAATCAAATCGAGGGTTGCTTCAACCGGGCAGTTAAAGGTACTTGGACATTTCATTTTTCTCTTCCCTACACTATCTTTTTGGGTAGTATATAACAAAAAAGTGCGTTCTTGCTTTTTTGAAAACGACTGATAAAATCATAGCATAGGCCGATTGAATTATCAAGACCCTACACAAATTTACACTTCCAGAAAGGACCATCACATTATGGATTTTTTGACACTTGCAAAGAAACGGTATAGTGTACGCGCTTACACAAAGCAGAAGGTTGAGAAGGAAAAGCTGGATGCCATCTTAGAGGCAGCTCACGTTGCACCCACGGGTGGTAATTGCCAGCCTCAACACCTGATTGTAGTGCAGAGTGATGAGGGCCTTCGTAAAATTGGAAAGGCCACAAATATCTATGGTGCGCCGCTGGCAATTATCGTTTGCAGCGATACAAATAAGGTCTGGACACGTCCCTTTGATGGTAAAAAGCTGACCGATATTGATGCAAGCATCATTACCGACCACATGATGATGGAAGCCACCTACTTAGGTTTAGGAAGCGTATGGGTATGCTATTTCAAGCCGGACATCCTGAAGGCTGAATTTAAGATTCCCGACAACCTTGAACCGGTCAACATCCTTGTCCTCGGCTACGCCGACACCTCTCGTGAAAAGGCTCTGTCCGCAGATCGCCATGCAAAAATGAGAAACTCTCTTTCTGCCATGGTATCTTTCGAGAAGCTTTAACTTAAAATTATATCTTTATATCATTCTATTTTTCTCTGGCATGTCCAACCATTAAGTTTTTCTTAATAGTTCCAACTGCTAAACTCGAACCATCCGGAAATCCCGGATAGTTGATAGACCACCCAAGTTATTAAGCATTCCTTAACAACTGCTCCGAACTCTTCGGAATTTCCGAAGAGTTGCCCCTATATACGCAGAACCCCCGTCAGCGCACACTGACAGGGGTTCTGCTCGTTTTTGATGGGATTGAGTAGAGCTTACTCGAGCTCGGTAAGTCCAGATTCTTACTAAACAAATTTGTTTAGTAATTCTATTCTTGGATGTTCACTTTTCCATGAGATTGCCGTGGTAGATGTGGCTTAATGATTTTTTAGTATCAGGATAGTATCACATTTATCATTTTTTGTCAACTTCAGCATATGGTTCATTCAATACTTTTTTAATAATTTCAAAAAGCGGTATAAAGTTGGAAAAATCCATATTATCAAATGGTTTTTCCTTATTCAATATTCGTTTAGCAAATTCCATTTTAGAAAGCGCATAATTCTTTTTTACTCCTCCATCCCATGGCTTAATTACTTTCTTTTTGTCGGATCCATCAATAATATTTATTTTGCCTGGACCACAACTATTTCTGTTCTCACAAAAATATTTTTCTTCACCTACCGAGAACCCTGCATCGTCAAACTCATTGCCTATAAAAAGTCTTCTAGATTCACCATCATCACAATGGCATTCTCTTGTTATTTCTTCATCACTATAAAGATGTTCTATGCAGATATCTGGTGTCTTTTGCCTTATTTTCGGAATCGGAAGGCACAGAGAATAGACATTATTAGACCAGTTTTTATATTCATCACCGCTTTGTAAACTCTTCTTGACATCCGGAACATCACAGTCTGCAATGAAAATCATCTTTTGGGGTTGCCTTAACATACTATACTGCTCACACATCGTTTTTAGCTGTGATCCTCCCATTTTAAGTTTAATATCGCCCTCCGTCTTTCCATTCTCGGGCTCATATTCCAAAAATTCAAAATCCAGCTCTGATAGCCACTCTTTGCATCTAGAATCATGTATTAGTTCATTATATGCCGCTTTCATATGTTTCCAGTCTGTTGAGCCCTCAGTTATAATTAGCGGCTTTTCGTGCTTTGCGTCAATCATCTTTTTCAGAGTCTCTTGAAATTTTTCAGTTTCTGTATAGTAATGGTACGCATTTTCAAATTCTGAAAATTCTTCAGTAGATACTTTTTTCCCTGATGGCATTTCTATTATATCAAATCCATCGTCCGTGAATTTTTCTTTCATGCCAAGCAAGAATAACGGTGAATGAGATGTTATAATAAATTGAATTCTGGGGAACAATGCAATTAGTTCTGGCAAAACTTCTCTTTGCAGCTTCGAATGCAAATGAAGTTCAATCTCGTCTATAATTACAATTCCTTCTATGTCGTTCAACTTATGGCTCAAGTTTATATCATCTGTGTCTGCATATCTAATAATTGTAGAAAACATATTAAACAACGCCATCTGTCCCGTCGAAAGTGCTCCCAATGAAGGAACTAAAAGCGTTCTATCGTTTTCTCTTAAAATTGAAAGTCTATGTTTTCCCTCTGATCTATTTCCCATTCTAAAAACGATTTTTTCGCCTAAAATTGCTGACATAACTTCTTCAGCATTCTTTCGAGATATCGAAAGCAAATTTATATCGTTTGTCGATGGAAAGACAATTGTATATCCATTAGTTTTGTTTCTTTCTAGGTCGGCTCGTGAATCCGCAATTACATCAAAAAGCCATTGCAATGTCATCTCAGGAAGATTCATTGCCGTTATTGGATTGTTGAGTTTTCTTGCATATCTTGGCCGAACACTATATGTGTCCATTTCTTCTTTGGGATAGTAAAGTTTTCCCATCCACGAAGGTTTCGCATAGCGCTCTGGACCGAAAAAACAAACAATATTTTTTTCGAACGCATCGTTTATTTTTTTGTTATCTCCAACAACATTTTTATAATTCACTTCACTATTCCAATTCAGATTTATGTCAATTTCGCTCACTTTTCTGAATTCTTCGAATTCATATTCACCAGATTTAAACACATATTCTATCCTGCTGTCTCCTTGGCTCATACAAATATGCGAAACCATATAATTCTTTCCAATTTGAATTTGCTCCGGTGATATTTCCTTATAGTACTGATGTCCTCCCTCGCTATTTTCCGTTGCATTGTCATATACCTTGTCCGCAATTTCGTAGAAAGAATCAACAATATTAGACAGAAAAATAGACTTCCCGCTTCCATTCTTTCCCACCAGCACTAATGGCACCGGCGTTCTATTTTTACTTTTTCTTGTGTTTAAAACCATCTCGCTAATAGGACCCACATTTTTGTACTCCAATTTATCAATATACATATCTTTTCCCCTACCTCCTTTTTATCAAACGAATAAATTTCCGCCAATCCCAAAGAACTTATCAAAGAAGTTCTTCAGCTTATCAATCACACCCTGTTTTTTCTGCGCACGGCCACCGCCGCCAAAGCGAGAAACAGGCGGCATCAGCTTGTCAATATCAGTGCCCACAGTTTTGATTTCACCATCCCGGAACGCATTGGCCAGATACTTGCGCGTTTCCGGCTCCTTCAGCTTTTCCTCTTGGATGATCTTTGCAAGCTCTTTCTCCCGCTGTTCGGACACATAGGTGTTCCACTCTGCCATCACGTCATCCACATCATTGACCCCTGCAATAAAGGTTTCGATCAGCTGCTTTTTGCTGCGCAGTTCCGGGCTGGCGTCAATCGCCTTGCGAATCGTGATGAGCACCTCTTTGTCATCGCAATGGGTGTCATGGTACTTTTTGACCAGCATCAGGATGTAGTCAATGTTGATTTCGACCTGCCGAATCAGCTCCACCTCGAACACCACATCATCGATGATGTCCTCTTTGGTTTCATCGTGCTTCTTGTTACGCCATTCGTCCCGCAAATCCTGATAGCGGCCAAGATAATCCTGCAAATCACGCTCCGAGATCAGCTCGTTGCCCTTGAAATCGTCAAAGGAGGACAGCAGATTCCGCATCCGCAGCAGTGCGCCAAACAGCACGATAAAATCTTTCTGGTTCTGCTCTCCGACGATCTGCGGCTCTGTCAGCGGGAACTTCTGCGTCAGGTCATCGATCATGTCCGTATAGCCCTGATGATATTTTCCCTGCTCATCCATATAACCGTGGTAGTAGTCCGCATATTTGCGCAGTAGAACGATGCCGCCCGCATTTTTATCTCCAAACAGCGAAATTGCCGCATCCACCCGCTTTTGCAGGTTGCGGAAACAGACGATATTGCCAAAAGTCTTGATGCTGTTCAAGATACGGTTCGTCCGGCTGAACGCCTGAATCAGGCCGTGCATCTTCAGGTTCTTGTCCACCCAAAGGGTATTCAGGGTCGTGGCATCGAAGCCCGTCAGGAACATATTGACCACGATCAGCAGGTCAAGCTCTTTATTCTTCATGCGGAGCGATACATCTTTATAGTAATTCTGGAACCGTTCACCATCCGTCGAGTAGTTCGTATGGAACATCTCGTTGTAGTCCTGAATGGCGGCATCCAGAAAATCCCGGCTGCTCTGGTCGAGGTTGGAAGTATCTTCCGAATTTTCCTCGTCCAAAATCCCGTCTGTTTCCGCTTCATTGGCTCCATAGCTGTAAATGGTGGCAATGCGCAGCCGCTTGGTTGGGTCTTCCGCCATCTGCTTTTTAAATTCCTGATAATACAGCTTTGCCATCGGCACAGAAGCCACGCAGAAAATCGAATTAAAACCGCTGATGCGCTGTTTTTGCTTGATTTCATCCACCGCACCACGCTGGGCAGAGGCCACCTCTGCCACATTCGTCAGCAGATTAAACTCATACGATTTGTCTCCCCGATAGGTTTTCTGGTCGAAGTGGTCGAGGATGTACTTTGTCACCAGAGAAATACGCTTGGGTGCCATGAACGCCTTTTCCCGGTCGATATCCCAAACCTGTTTATCGTCCATGTCTGGCTCTGCATCCATCGTTTTGATGTAATCCACACGGAACGGCAGCACATTCTTGTCGTTGATGGCATCCACGATGGTGTAGGTGTGCAGTTGGTCGCCGAACGTCTGCGCCGTGGTGAAATAGCGTGGATCAGTGGAGCTTCCTGCGTTGACTGCAAAAATCGGCGTTCCTGTAAAGCCGAACAGGTGGTACTTTTTGAAATTGTGAACAATGGCCTTGTGCATATCACCGAACTGGCTGCGGTGGCACTCGTCAAAGATGATCACAACATGCTTCTGGTAGACCTCATGCCCCGGATTTTTCTTGATGAAAGTCGCCAGCTTCTGGATGGTTGTAATGATGATATGAGTTTCCGGGTTTTCCAACTGGCGTTTCAGAATCGTGGTGCTGGTGTTGGAGTTTGCCGCTCCCTTCTCGAAGCGGTCATATTCCTTCATGGTCTGGTAGTCCAAGTCCTTGCGGTCTACCACGAACAGCACCTTGTCGATATAGGGCAGCTGCGATGCCAGCCGTGCCGTTTTGAACGAAGTCAGCGTCTTGCCGGAGCCAGTGGTGTGCCAGATGTAGCCGCCGCCTTCGATGCTGCCATACTTTTTGTAGTTGTTGGCGATCTCGATGCGATTCAGAATCCGCTCCGTTGCCGTAATCTGGTAGGGACGCATCACCATCAGCATCTTTTCTGAGGTAAAGATGCAGTACCGGGTCAGAATGTTCAGGATCGTGTGCTTTGCAAAGAATGTACGGGTAAAGTCGATCAGATCCGTCAGTACGCGGTTGTTCGCATCAGCCCAGTAGGAGGTAAATTCAAAGCTATTGCTGCTCTTTTCCTTTTTCGTCTTGCCGTGTTTGGCGTCCTTGATGGCATTGTAGCGGGTGCTGTTGGAGTAGTACTTGGTATTTGTGCCGTTGGAGATCACAAAAATCTGCACATACTCATATAAGCCGCAGCCCGCCCAGAACGAATCCCGCTGATAGCGGTTGATCTGGTTGAACGCCTCCCGGATGGCCACCCCGCGCCGCTTCAGTTCCACATGAACCAGCGGAAAGCCGTTGACCAGAATCGTCACATCGTAGCGGTTATCATGCCGTGCGCCGTCTGCTTGTTTTACCTCATACTGGTTGATGACCTGCAGGCGGTTGTTATGGATGTTCTTCTTGTCGATCAGCGTGATATTTTTGGAACTGCCATCATCCCGGTGCAATACCTGCACATTATCTTCCTGAATCTTCCGGGTCTTTTCGGGAATATGCTCGTTGGGGTTGGCAATTACATCACTGAAAAACTGCCGCCACTCCGTATCGGAAAACTGGTAGTGGTTCAGCTCTTCCAGTTGGCTGCGGAGGTTAGCAATCAGTTCATCCTCGGTATGCAGCGGCAGATAGGTATAGCCCTGCTCGCACAACAGCCGGATAAACTCTTTTTCCAGTTCCGCCTCACTTTGGTAGCTGTCAGAGCGCACCTTGGAGGGTTCATAGGTAGCAACAACAGTATCTTCATTGGTAGCCGCAACGATATTGAAAAAGGACATTTCTATCACCTTATACTTTCAAGAACTCCATTTACCGCCTTAAAAAGTTCATATTGATCGTCCAACTGCTCAACAATTTTCAAGCCGTGCATCATATTACAACGAATTCTGTAAATTGACATTAGGCAACCAAGAACTATATACTCTTCTTTTTGAGCTAAAAAACCTTCCATCGCTTTTCTCTCTTCCGGCTCTGTTTTCGGTCTTTTAGCGTTATCCGGATATAATGCTGTCCTTACATATTCTTCAATCATCTGTTCAAACAAGAACCTTCTTTGCTCAAATACTTCTGCCAAATCTTTTTGACTCTGAAAATCAATTTTCACATACTGGGCAACCTTTTTAAGTTCTTTATAATTACATTCATTATGGCAAAATTCTTTTTCAAACCAGTTCCATAAAATCGCAAATTTTCCAATTTCCAAAACCGTTTGGTCTTTTAATTCAAAATCTCTAATTTTCATAATCTCTCCTTAAAGCTCAACAGCTTATCCCTGTAATACTCATACTGCTTTTGTCTTGCTTCAATCTCTGCGGGCAGGCCGCTGGTCAAATCATTGCAGATTGTATCAAAACGGTCAAGGATAGAAACAATGCGCTTCTGTTCCTCAATAGGCGGCACTGGCAGATTTATCTCTCCCAATCTTTCGCCGCTCACATGGGGAACACCTGCACCACGCTTCATTCCGTTCAACTCTGCTTCCTTGTTTTTTAGCACATAGTACAGATATCTCGGTGTAGCAACTTCTTTCTTCGCTTCGTATCCAAAGCCATCCGTAATAAAAATCGATTCATCCCAGTAAGAAACAAATCCAGCAGATGCGCCACTCCGAGCCACCGCGACAATTTCACCGGTGTGGTTAGCACGGTCAATATAATATGCCGGTTCTTGCCCTCCCAAAATCACGGGAATGCTACCAGCTTTTTCATTTTTCTTAGTGATATACTCACCACGAAAAACATTTGCAATTTCACTCAGTGGCAACATGGCATAGCCAAACACATACTGCAAGAGCTTAATCAGTGCTCTGCTCTGCTCTGCTCTGCTCTGCTCTGCTCAAAATTGTGTTGCCGATTTCTGCAAATGTCAAGAGTTTGTCGCGGTAATATTCATACTGTTTTTGCCGGGCTTCAATTTCAGCAGGCAAACCAATATTGAGGTCGGAGCATATCTTCTCAAAGTTGTCCAGCACATTTACAATGCGGTTTTGGACATCGAGAGGTGGAACCGGAATTTTTATTTTCCCCATAACATTGCTCATCAATTTGGGATTTCCCATCCCCTGCACAACATATTTTTTTGCCACCAATTTTAGTGCGAAGTATAAGTATCTAATATTTATCTCTGAATTTTTAGGTTTCAATAGTCCACAAACATTTGTAATATTAAATCTACCTTTCCTATAGAACACAGTTCCGGCATTTGCGCCATCAGTAGTCCATGTTAGATATTCGCCATCATAGTCAAATGTCGAAATCCATCCAAGCACTCCATTATTTTCTGTCTGTGAAGAATAGACTGGGTATTCGCCATAATTTTCTTTGATAAAATCTTTTGAAATCACCTTTCCCCTGCTAATTTCACAGATATTCTCTACTGTGCAAAAGTTCACCTTCGTCGTTTTCCGCTCCAACAATCTATCTCTATAAAAATCATACTGTTTTTTTCTGGCTGTAAGCTCCGCTGTAAGATTTGTGAAATTGTCTAAAATGCGGACAATTTCACACTGAACTTCAATCGGTGGAACTGGCACTTTAATCTCACGAATGGCAGGAACACTTGAATGAACAACCTTACTTTTAACTTTTCCTTTGCTCTTTTGCTGACGTGCATCTGTTGTTGCTAATGCATAGCTCAAATATTTAGGATTCTGATTATGTTTCAATACAACAATATCTCCACCCGCCAAACATTTCTCATGCCCTATATATACACAGCATTTCGCAATATCGTCTACGCTTTCTCCTGTGATTGCAAACAGAATATCTCCGTGCTCAAAGTATTTCTTACTCAACAATTTTGATTCATCTGTATGCGACACGCATTTGTCAAACCACACGCCATAGGTCGTATAAATTTCACCATATCGCACACACGGCGTTCCCTCAGCAGTTACTTGGTCGCGCGTTATTCCTGCACCTCTATAAATATCGACTGCAATTTCACCCAATGTTTTGTATTCCACACCATTCGGGCAAAGCTCCCGGAGCAGTTCATCCAACTTACTCATTCTTCAACTTCATCTCCCCAACGCATCATGTATTCATCGGCACGTTCTTTAAGGAATGTCGGACTACCATCTATTACCATCGGATAAAACCACTTTTCCCCTTTTATGCACGATTTTCTCCATCGTTTCACGTTATCTCTTAAAAGGGTCATTGTAAAAAGCGTTCCACCTGTCAATGCATAATCCTGGCTTGTTTCCTCGCATTCTAGTGCACATTTACTTGAAAGCAAGAAGCGTTCCATTTTATCATCTCGTGGTGTTTCTGTTACTGATAGCTCCACAGAGAACTTCTCTTCGTCCTCTTCTCGACAAACAACGTGTGCCACCGATTCTTTGTGATTCAATTCAAAAGGTTCTAAGTCCATATCATCGCCAACATAACTGAATATTTTTTGTCTCTGTCTCTGCAGATTTGCTCTGAAGTTTTTAGTTGGCACATAAACAACTTCATGGATTCCTTTTTCCAATGTTTCTGACAAATAGAATACAATAAAATTCACCTTTCGGGCATCGCAGTTTTCTTCTATCCATTGAACCAGCTCCTCAAAGAATGGCATCAGCCCGTTTTTTGCTTTCTCCGTCTTGCCATCATGTGATAAATACAAATGTCCAAAATCACTATGAACTTCCACTAAGAAACCCATTTGAGTATTATATTTTCCGTTATTCTTTTTGTTAAGGGCACACCAATAATCATCTACACTTTCTAAGTGCTTCTCCGTTGAATAAATAAATGATTCCATGAAATTTCTATATGTTGCTTTCTGAACATTGTCTGCTACGCTCTTTAGCAACTGTGCCATTTCATCAAGAAGTCCCTCTGGAACTTCTGATGATTCCATCACCTTTTCATGGTATTTATCATAAAATGTATTAACATTTTTTTGCTCTACTATACCAACAGACGCAACCTGTTTACCATCGTTTCCTTTTTTGAACTGTTTCTGTGTCACTAAATGGTCAACTCGAAAATGCTCAATTCCTAAAAGCGTTCGCTTACCATTTTGCTCTTGCGGAGCTAATATTATAAAATCAGGTCGTTCACCATCAAGTATCGATTCTTTGTCTTTTAACCCTGCTTCTACAGCCTTAAAAAACGTTTTTGTTCGTCCTCTTTTCCGAAGCCCCAATGTTACTGCCTGTTGCAGACATTCTAATTCCCTATTTTTCTTTTCCATTGTGGCTTCCCTCCAATAGCATCTTTACAAATTTTCTTCCAAATACCTGTCAAAATCGCTCTGGTACAGCCGATCCTGCACCACACGGTACTTTTCAAACTCCGTTTCGGCGTGCATCTTTGCAAGCTGTGCCGAGATTTTGCCTGCATCCTTCAGCACTTCCAGATCATCTGCCTGCAAATAGATGTCCAGCCGCTTGGCCCAGTCCTCCATGGTCATGGGGATATGACGGCGGGCACGGTTCTCGGCAAGGTCAAGGTATGCCGAAACGATCAACTCCATGGACTTCATTTCATCTTCGGTCAGGTAGTTTTTCGCCACCGAAACATCGCTCTTTTTAATTTTGCCGTTGGGAGCATCCTTCCATGTGTGAAGCCCCATGTGCGGCTTTTCAGCATCGGCACGCTCATAGATCAGCTCTGCCGCCGTATGGCGATGCACAGCATAGTGCATCTTGTTCTGCACCTTTGCAAAGAACTCTTTTGTGGTCAGCGCGTTGCGGTCATAATCCAGCGATGTTGCGTAAATGTCGGTGAGTTTCTGGTAGAAGTTGCGCTCCGAAATGCGAATTTCACGGATACGCTCCAACTGCTCTTCAAAGTATTTCTTGGTCAGGACAGTGCCGCCGTTTTTCAGGCGCTCTTCGTCCATCGCCCAACCCTTGATGGTGTACTGCTCCACGATCTGGTTCGCCCAGACACGGAACCGCACCGCCCGCTGGTTGTTCACCTTGAAGCCGACTGCAATAATCATTTGCAGATTATAGTGGTTCACGCTGCGAGTAACCTGTCGGCCACCCTCATTTTGAACTATTCGGAATTTCCGAATCGTTGCCGCTTCGTCCTGCTCATGGTCAGCATAAATCTTTTTGATATGCTCATTGATGGTCGGAAGCCCCACATCGTAAAGGGTCGCCATCATCTTTTGTGTCAGCCAGATGTTTTCATCCTCGTAGCGCATCTCAATGCTGTCCTTGTCCTCGCCCGTAGAGGCAACAAAGGTCAGGTATTCCGCCGCAGAAGAACGTACCAATGCAGAATCTTTCTTTTCGTTTTCCATCTCAGCCCTCGATTTCTGCCACGATCTGGTCAATGGCAGCCCGCAGTTCGTTTTCTCGTGCTACGATTTGTGCAATTTCAGCGTTCAGCTTTACAATGTCGATCTTCTCGCGGGTATCCTTGGCTTCCACATAAGTAGAAACCGACAGGTTATAGTCATTTTCCTGCACCTCGGAATACTCCGCCAGATGGGAGAAGTGTGCTTCTTCTGCCCGCTGTGCAAAGGTGTCCACTATTTTGTTAATGTTCTCCGGGGTGAGTTTGTTGTTGTTCGTCACCTTGACGCACTCGGAAGAAGCATCAATGAACAGCACTTTATTGTCCGTTTTGCCCTTTTTCAGCACCATGATGCAGGTGGCAATACTGGTACCAAAGAACAGGTTGCTCGGCAACTGGATGATGCAGTCAATGAAGTTGTTGTCCACCAGATACTTGCGGATTTTCTGTTCTGCACCGCCACGGTACATGATGCCGGGAAAACAGACGATTGCAGCCGTACCGTTGGAAGCCAGCCATGCCAGCGAGTGCATAATAAAGGCCAAGTCTGCCTTGCTCTTCGGAGCCAGCACACCAGCCGGGGCAAAACGCGGGTCATTGATAAGCAGCGGATTCTCGTCACCGGCCCACTTGATGGAGTACGGCGGATTCGATACGATCAGCTCAAAAGGTTCATCATCCCAGTGCTGCGGATTGGTCAGCGTGTCCTCACAGGCAATGTCGAATTTGTCAAATTCGATGTCGTGTAGGAACATATTGATGCGGCACAGGTTATACGTTGTGATGTTGATTTCCTGTCCAAAGAAGCCGTTGCGCACGGCATCCCGTCCCAGCACCTTTTCTGCCTTCAGCAGCAGCGAACCGGAACCGCAGGCCGGGTCATATACCTTGTTGATTTCCTTCTTGCCTACCGTACCCAGCCGGGTCAGCAGCTCCGAAACATCAGCAGGCGTAAAGAACTCGCCACCAGACTTGCCTGCATTGCTGGCGTACATGGTCATCAGGTATTCGTAGGCATCGCCAAAGGCATCAATGTCATGCTCTTTCACATCGCCAAGGTTCATATCTGCCACGCCGTTCAGCAGTTTAACGAGCTTCTCATTGCGCTTGGCAACAGTCGCACCCAGCTTATTGCTGTTGACATCGTAATCATCGAACAACCCTGCAAACTGCCCCTCGGAGGAGCTGCCCTTTGCGGATTCCTCAATGTGTCGGAAGACTGTTTCCAGCGTTTCGTTGAGGTTTTCATCGCTGGCCGCTTTTGCCCGCACATTGCAGAACAACTCACTGGGCAGGATGAAGAACCCTTTTTCCTGCACCAGCCCTTCCCGTGCCTGCTCTGCCTCTGCATCAGGCATATCCTCATAGCGGAAATCCGGGTTGCCTGCATCAATTTCGCCCTGATTGATATAGCTGGCAATGTTCTCCGAAATATAACGGTAGAACATCGTACCGAGAACGTAGCTCTTGAAATCCCATCCGTCCACTGCGCCGCGCAGATCATCCGCAATCGCCCAGATTGCACGGTGCAGTTCTTCGCGTTCCTGCTCTTTTTTGGTGTCTACCATTTTTATTTCCTCCATCAAATGCGGATTTCCGCATTGTTTTCTTTCATCTTAACAAAGTAAATGTACCACTATTGGTACACCATGGTGTCTTTTTCTAAAAAGGATACACTTTTCCTTTATACTATCCTAGTAAAGCGTACCACAGCTTTTCTGTGATTGCAAGCCGATAAATATTACTATTGCATTTTTTGTCGAATTATCACTTATATGTACAGACCCCTGCCAGCATTCGCTGACGGGGGTCTGCTATGCTTACAGCTCTATGCTGTTCTGCCTGTTCTTCTTCTGGCTTCTATCCGCGGTCTGTTCCTGCTCCCTCATAAGCCCAATGACCTGCTGCATCTTTTCGGCACCGAAATAGTTCCATACTCGCCTGAAATCACGTTTCATCGCATAGAGCTGAGAGTTTTCAGCCTCCACCTCTTTCAGCCGCTGGCTTAGATGATGGGTAGCTTTCTTCTCGTCCTGGTAGAAGTGCAGATACTTATCCCGCTCATCCTTGACCTCCCAGTACTTCCGATGGAGGGCAAAGAGTACCTTCACCAACTTCTGGATCAGCGGCATGGCCTTCTTCTCCCGATAGCTCTTGGCGGTCTCAAATGTGGCTGCTTCTGGCACCCATTCTTCTGGCCGCTGGGAGTATTGCGCTGACAGGTTTTCCAAACCTTCCATAATGGGAGCCAGCTTGTTCAGCTTCTGGCTCTGCTTCTGGTAGGTCTGCTCCACTTTCTGCATCCGCTGCTCGGCAGCGTCTACGGCTGTCTGCGCTGTTTCCAGCTGCTCCTGCATCTCGATCAGGTCGGTCTGGCACTCCTGCTTGGCAGCTTCCAGAGCCGCTACCTCTTTACTACGCTCCTGCTTTTTGAAGTCCAGCACAGACAGGTGCTCTTCGTGGGTGCCTTTCTGTTCCCACTCGATGCCGTGCCGCTCCATCACGGCAGCAAACTGCTCTTTCTCGGCGTTGATTCACTGGTTCAGCTCAGATTCTCGCTTGGAGCCGCCTGCAAAGCCCAAGGCCTTCAGAGCCTGCTTCAGGGAGACCTTGGTGTCCAGTCCTTTGCCTTTCCAGCCGGACACATACGGCACGAAGTCGATGTGCAGATGGGGCGTAGCTTCATCCATGTGGAGGAATGCTCCGAACACCCGCAGTGTCGGGTTACGTTCTTGGAAGCCCTGCATATACTCGTCCAGCAGTTCCTTTGCCAGTGCGCCGTTCTCGGTCAGGACACCCATATCATCTTTGTTGCCGATCTGGACGATCAGCTCATGGAAAAGCTTTTCCTGCTTGCCTGTCCGCAGGTGCTCATAGTAGTCGGTGATACAGCGGTCCTTGCGCTTCTGCTTGGCATTGTAACGCTTCACTGCCTCGTCAAACAGTTCGTGGTACACCTTCTGAATCGGCTCATCACGGTACACGACATTCAGACTGCTGCGCTTCGGGTCTACGTTTTCAGCGGTGAAACTTCTCCGGTTATGGTTGAGGGAGCCGGGACCCTGCATTGCGGAAATGGTTCTTTTCAATCGCACGTCCTTTCTCTGTGGAAGTAACTG
>ERZ839947.1964-NODE-1964-length-16519-cov-8.983904_pt1 | contig 16519 bp, 10 predicted proteins | sample MGYA00519908_ERZ839947 | MGnify/ENA primary metagenome ERZ839947 (study PRJEB31850, sample SAMEA3708857) | human gut metagenome | biome: human gut; feature: human-associated habitat; material: faeces | place: China | collected 2014 ... | reverse complement strand
GCGCCGCGCACACCCATGTTCAGCGCAAAGATGAAAACCGGGTCGAGCGCGATATTGACCGCCGCGCCGAGCATGACCGACCGCATGGCCGTCGAGGAAAAGCCCTGACTCATCGTGATCTGGTTGAGGCCGTAGCTCATCACCGCGAACACCGTGCCCGAGACATAGGTCGTAAAATACGCCTCGGCGTACTCCCACAGCGCCTCGCTGCACCCGAAGGTGAACAGAATCTGCCGCCGGAACACGAGTAGCGGCACGGTTGCCATAACGCTGAGCGCGAGCAGCAGATAAAAGCTGTTCGCAACGATCTGCCGCGCGCCGTCCATATCGCGCCGCCCCATGCGGATGCTCATCAGCGGACCGCCGCCGAAGCCGATCAGCGCGCCGAGTGCGGTGATCATCGTCACCACCGGCGCACAGACGCCGACGCCGGCCAGTGCCGCATCGCCTGCACCCGCGATGTGGCCGACGTACATACGGTCCACGACGCTGTATAATATATTGACAAACTGCGCCAGCATCGCCGGTATCGCGAGCTGCAAAACCAGCTTCCCGACCGGTGCTGTGCCCAGTGGGCTGTCTGTTTGGGACATGGTTCTCTCCCCTTTCTGCTCCCTCTATTATAGTGAAATTCGCCGCAGGCGTAAAGAGAAAAATGCCCTGACGAGAGGTCAGGGCATTCGCGGTTTATTGGGAAACACTGTTATCATATACGAATGTTGCCGTAATGGCATCCGCATAGATGCAGTTTTTCAGTGCATCACTGCTATCTGGTTCGATAAACGCATTGACCTCTACCGTGTGCGTTGCTCCATCCGTGTTGAACACACGCACAACAAGAGGTATCTCTACATCGACTGCTAAATCGTCGATTGGCTTCTCCTGTCCCGTGACAGCCACTGTCAGGTTGTCCGTTGGCAGCTTGCTCAGTTCGGACGAATCTCCGTACTGGGTCGAAGCGCCGCCGCTCGGGAACGTCATCTCAATATCATACGCCACATTGATTGTATCTGCATCATGCCGGAAAATGATTTTGCCGGTGCCGTTATTCAGACCCATGCCATACACACCGATGGGTTTGTCCATGTTCTGCCACGCATTGCCATCCCATGTGTAGCTGTTGAATGTTATTCCGTTGGCTTCTGTGTTGTTGCCAGAAAAATGATACTCTACAACCGCACCCGATTGTTTCTCTGTCGTAGCCTGCTCCACCGGCGTGATGGAAATCGTATTATCCGCCGGCTGTGTCTTTGTCTGTCCGCACCCGCTCAAAATCCCCACAAGAGCCAGTGCCGCTAACGCTGCGTGCCGTTTTTTCATACGGATCGCCTCCTTTTACTGTTGTGCTTACAGTATAGCAGATTTGGGTGATATTGTCTATTTCCAGACCATGCAAAATCTGCGCTTGCTTCTGTGCAAAGTAACGGCAAAAAAGCGCTCCGGCAAAGCCGGAGCGCTTTCGATGCAAATATTTACTTCGCGTATCTGCGGAAGGAAATTAACCGTTCTTGCGAGCGATTGCCTTCTTAGCAGCCTCCACGATGTGAGCAGCGGTCAGACCGTACTCCTCGCGCAGGAAGGACTCAGCGCCTACCTGGCCGAAGCGATCCTCAACGCCTACCATCTCCATCGGAACCGGGTTGTTCTTGATAACAACGTTAGCAACAGCAGAACCCAGACCAACCTTGACCTGATGGTTCTCAGCGGTTACGATAGCGCCGCACTCAGCAGCAGAGTCGAGGATGAGCTGCTCGTCGAGCGGCTTCCAGGTGAACATATCGATAACCTTGGCAGAGATACCCTCAGCAGCCAGCTGCTCCTGAGCCTTCAGTGCCTCGTCTACCATGATGCCGGAAGCGATGATAGCAACGTCCTTGCCTTCCTTCAGGGTAACGCCCTTGCCGATCTCGAAGTGATAGTTGGCCTCGTCGTGGAACACGGGAACAGCCAGACGGCCAAAGCGAAGGTAGACAGGACCCTGCATCTCGTAGGCGGCGCGGACAGCAGCGCGTGCTTCCACGTCGTCGGCGGGGCAGATGATGGTCATGCCGGGCAGGCTGCGCATGAGGGCGAAGTCCTCGCAGCACTGGTGAGAAGCGCCGTCCTCACCGACGGAGATACCGCCGTGGGTAGCGCCGATCTTCACGTTCAGGTGGGGGTAGGCCACGGAGTTGCGGATCTGCTCAAAGGCACGGCCCGCAGCGAACATTGCAAAGCTGGACACAAAGGGAACATAGCCCATGGTGGACAGGCCGGCGGCGACGCCCATCATGTTGGCCTCGGCGATGCCGCAGTCAAAGTGGCGGTCCGGGTGAGCCTTGCGGAACACACCGGTCTTGGTAGCGGCAGCGAGGTCGGCGTCCAGCACCACCAGGTCGGCGTGGCCCTCAGCGGCCAGTGCTTTCAGAGTATTGCCGTAGCTCTCGCGGGTAGCGATCATTTTCACATCTGCCATCTTACTTGTCCTCCTGTTCCAGCGCGGCGTAGGCTGCGTTCAGCTCCTGCATGGCCACAGCGTACTCCTCGTCGTTGGGGCCTTTGCCGTGCCAATCCACAGAGTTGGTCATAAAGGAGACGCCAGTACCCTTGACGGTGTCCAGAATGATGCAGGTGGGCTTGTCGTTCTCGGCGTGGAACGCCTTGATGGCAGACTCGATCTGGTCGTAGTCGTGGCCGTTGATAGTCAGGACGTTGAAGTTGAACGCCTTGAGCTTTTCTTCCAGCGGGGCGCTGTTCATGACCGTCTCGGTGGTGCCGTCGATCTGGAGGTGGTTGCGGTCCAACATGACACAGAGGTTGGAGAGCTTATAGTGGGCGGCAAACATGAAAGCCTCCCAGCACTCGCCCTCTTCCACCTCACCGTCACCGAGGATGGTGTAGACATTGATGGGCTTGCCGCTGTGCTTTGCGCCCAGAGCCATGCCGCAGGCGGCAGACACGCCCTGACCCAGACTGCCGGTGGACATATCCACGCCCGGAGTCTCATTCATGTTGGGGTGGCCCTGCAGGTAGCTGCCGATCTTGCGCAGGGTCTTGAGGTCTTCCACCGGGAAGAACCCGCGCTCGGCCAGCGTGGCGTAAAGTGCCGGAGCTGCATGGCCCTTGGACAGCACGAAGCGGTCGCGGTCCGGTTTTTTCGGCTCCTTGGGGTCGATGTTCATATCCACGAAGTAGAGATAAGACAGCACCTCGGCGATGTCCAGACTGCCGCCCGGATGGCCGCACTTGGCGCTGTGAGTTCCCTCGATCACGCCCATGCGGATGTGACAGGCGTGCTTGGCAAGGGTAAGCTTTTCTGCATTTGTCATGATGGTCCTCCCGTATGAACCTCAGAAGTTGCAAGTATACAGCCGCGCAAGGCACAGCTCCTGCCGCCCCATTGCGCTATAATTCAAGTTTATATTATCTATTCTGTGCAAAAAGGTCAAGCTTCTTTCAGCAAAATGTACACAGGCGGTCAAAAACTGCTCCAAACGCTTTCTTTTTTGGTCAATTTGCAGCCTGTCCGGGGCTGTCTTGACAAATCCTGCGGCACTCTGCTATAATTTTCACGATTTCCGGCAGGAAGCCGGACCTGCGGGCCGAAGCCCGCCTTACACTATTTTCAGCCGCCGCATTTTTGAAACAGACGCCATGAAGGGGTCTGCCGTTGGCTTGCAAGCCGACTGGCAGACCCCTTTTTTCTGTTTTTCTGCGGCGCAGTCACAGGAGGAAACAGATGAAAACCAAAAACTCTTCTCCGGCCCGCAATGTCGTGCTGGCCGCACTCTTTCTGGCGCTGGCCTTCGTGCTGCCCATGGTGACGGGCCATCTGCCGCAGGTAGGCAATATGCTCTGCCCGATGCATTTCCCCATCCTGCTCTGCGGCTTCGTGCTGGGCGGGCCGTGGGGTCTGGCTGTGGGCTTTGCGGCCCCGCTGCTCCGCTCGGTGCTCTTCGGGATGCCCCCGATGTTCCCCATCGCCATTTCGATGGCTTTTGAGCTGGCAGCTTACGGTGCCGTGTCCGGCTGGCTCTACCGCCGGGTGAAGCACACCCTGCCCATGACCTACGCCACCCTCGCGGCGGCTATGGTGGCTGGCCGCCTCGTCTGGGGCGCGGTCCGCTTCGTGCTGGCGGGCCTGTCCGGCTCGAGCTTCCCGTTCTCGGCCTTCCTGTCCGGTGCGCTCTTCACCGCTGTGCCGGGCATCATCGCACAGCTGGTGCTCATCCCCCTCATCATCACCGCTCTGCAGAAAGCCAAGGTGCTGGAGTAACAGGTTCTCGCTGCCTTTATCGCAAGTCAAGAAATTGGTGCAGCATCCAAACAACATCTTTTCGATATGCAATTCAACGCTGTTGCTGTTGCATTAAAAAGTTGAATTGCTGTCATCAAGCCTCTCAGTCGAGCTTACGCTCGCCAGTTCCTCTGATAGGGGGAGCCTCTGGCAAAAAGAGAAAGTTTTTCTCTCTGTCAAAGCCTCTCCTCCGTAGGAGAGGTGGCATTGCGAAGCCATGACGGAGAGGTTTTTCGTTTGCTTTCTCCCTGACGTATTTCGGCGTTTCTTCCAAAAAAATCCTAAAAAGTTTATTTCAAACGCCGAAATTGCCCGCGATCTTCAATTAAATCTTGTAAAGTTGCAGGAATCATGTAAACTGGAATACAACATTGTGTCGCAACCGCAACGGGGAGATTTCGCTTTCCGGCAGGGCGGCAGGAAAAGGAGAGTTTCTATGAGAAACGCAAAGCAAAGCATCCGGCGCACCGTGGCCGGACTGCTGGCAGGCGCGATGCTTCTGGGCATGACACCGCTGGCCGCGTTTGCGGAGGGGTCTTCCTCCGCATCGGGCGACTGGCAGTTCAAAGCCTTCGGCACCTCCACTGCAGCAGGAGTCAACACCATCGCAGATGGCGCGGACATCAACGGCAAGGTCACCCTCAACTCCTGCACCATCAAAGATGATGGCACCATCGACAAGAAGGGCGGCAAGTTCGTCGCGGACTCCCCGGCAGACGGCCTGTCCTTCTACTACACCACCATCGACCCGACCACCCAGAACTTCTATCTGCAGGCCGATGTCACCATCGATTATGTGAACCCGGCTCCGGACGGTCAGGAGGGATTTGCCCTCATGGTGCGCGACAGCATCAGCGGCTCCGGCAGCTATTTCTCGAATCAAATTTCTGTCGTCGGCACCAAGCTCCCTCTGGACGGTGTTGAGATCAAAGACGCTGTGGGCGTCCGCAGCTACACCGGCATCATCTCCAACGAGACGGCTGCTTCCAACGACGTCAAGTCGAATCGTGCGGCGTTCAGCTCGCAGGCCATCAAGCAGGGCGACACCTACCGTGTGAGCCTTGCCAAGACCAGCAACAGCTACGTCGCCACCCAGTACGCCATCAACGCCGACGGCTCGACCGGCGACGTCGTCGGCTCTTCGACCTTGTACATCTCGGCGAAGGACAGCACCGCTTCCAGCGTCTCCAAGTACGCAGAGCTGGACGACCCCATGACCGTGCAGGAAGCCAACAAAGCTTATCTGGGCTTTGCGGCGGCGCGCGGCATGAACGTGACCTTCTCCAACATCACCTACACCACGAGCACGTGGAACGCTTCCGAGTGGACGCTCCAGCCTACCAGCTATGTTGCCCCCGTTTACCAGATCACCAGCCCTGCCACCTGCACCGGTGACAGCTATGAACTGGTGTTCAAGGCCAACGCCGACGGCAAAGCGACCGTCTCCGCAAACGGTGTGGTCGTGGACAAAAATGTGGACATCAAGGCAGGTGAGCCCTTCTCCAAGAGCTACGCCGTGACCGGCGATACCACCTTTAAGGTCAAGTTCACCCCGGACAAAAACTACGCTATCAGCGCGTACGAAAAGCTGAGCAGCTACGATTCCGCTGCTATCGAGAAGAAGGTTTCGCTCCGTACTCTGGGCGCGAACGGCATCATCGTCGTCACCCCGGACGGCAGCGCAGCTAACAATGGCACCCGTGCGGAAGACGCAGTTGACATTCAGACCGCGCTGAACTACGCCGCAGCAGGCCAGACCATCCAGCTGGAAAGCGGCACCTACCATCTGACCGGTGAGCTGAAAGTCGAGCGCGGCCGCGACGGCACCGCAGAAGCTCCCATCACCATGACGACTGCTGACGGCAAGTACGCAACGCTGGACTTCGGCGGCGTCGGCACTGGTTTCAGTGTCTGGGGCAATTACTGGAACATCAGCAAGATCAACATCACCAACACCGCAGACGGCGCGAAGGGTATGCAGCTGGCCGGCAGCTACTGCGTCCTCGAGCAGATGAATTTCTACAACAACGGCAACACCGGCCTGCAGGTCTCCGGCCTGTCCACTGATAACAAGGCTCTGTGGCCCAGCCACAACACCATCAAGAACTGCACCTCCATGAACAACGCAGACCGCGCGATGGAAGACGCCGACGGCTTTGCCGCCAAACTGACCACCGGCGAGGGCAACGTCTTCGACGGCTGCATCGCTGCTTACAACGCCGATGACGGCTGGGATCTCTTCGCAAAGGCTGCAACCGGTTCCATCGGCGCGGTCACCATCCAGAACTGCGTCGCCTACAAGAACGGTTATCTGATGCTGGCTGCAGAGCCGGTCAAGAAGCAGTCGCTCCAGTTCCCGACCGTCACCTGTGACGACGACGGCAACCTGAGCTTCAGCAATGTTGCTGTCACCATCGCGGCAGGCAACGGCAACGGCTTCAAGATGGGCGGCACCAATCTGCCCGGCAACCACAAGCTCCTCAACTCCATCTCCTACGACAACGCCGCCAAGGGCATCGACTCCAACTCCTGCCCGGACGTCAAGGTCTACAGCTCCACTTCCTACAACAACGAGGGCTATAACGTCGCGCTCTACACCGGCAACAAGTCCGCTGTGACCGACTATGCCGCCGACGGTGTCATCTCCTTCCGCAAGGGTACCGACGGCAAGGAGCAGCTGGCCCTCCAGAGCCAGAGCAGCACCGCTGTCTACGGCCCGAACAACTTCTACTGGGATTCCGAAACCCAGACCAGCCACAACAAATCCACCAACACCGTCACGGTGAAGGAGAGCTGGTTTGAGAGCCTCGACACCTCCGTTGCTCCGACCCGGAACGCAGACGGCAGCATCAATATGCACGGCCTGCTCCTGCTGACCGCTGAGGGTCTGGCCGCCACCGATGCAGGCGCACGCGGTTCCGCATGGGGTCAGCCCGAGGCGGCCAAGGCGACCATCTGGGTCGTCGGCGACTCCACCGTTTCCGCTTTCGACGACAGCTATTATCTGCCGCGTGAAGGCTACGGTGAGGAGATTGCGAACTACTTCAACGCAGATGTCTACAATCTGGCTGTCTCCGGTGCGTCCAGCAAGGACTTTACCGGCATGAGCAGCTACAATACCCTGATGAACGGTTCCGATACCGTTCCGGCTCTGGGCGACGCTTCCGGCGACAAGTTCCTCATCATCGGCTTCGGCCACAATGACGAGAAGACCGAGCCTGCCCGTTACACCAACCCCAACGGCGACTACAAAACCGAAGGCTCCTTTGCCAACAGCCTCTATGTCAACTACATCCAGCCTGCTCTGGAGCGCGGTGTCATCCCGGTCGTCTGCACGCCTATTGCGCGCCTGACGAACGAGAACACCAAGGCCAGCTACGACAGTGCTTCCGGCCACAAGACCCAGACCGTCACCATTGGCGACACCGTCTATGAGGGCGGCTATTACGCACAGGCCATCCGTGATATGTGCAGCGAGCTGCACCTCATCTGCGTGGATCTGACCGATGCCACCATCAACGAGAACATCACGATGGGCAAAAAGGCTCAGTACACCCACAGCTTTACCGGCGCAAAAGAAGGCAAAAAGGGCAATCTGGTTCCCACCGGTCTTGACTTGACCCACACCAACAGCTATGGTGCAAAGCTGAACGCATGGCTCATCGACCAGCTCACCATCGACACGCCGCTGGGCGCGTACAGCAAACACAAGGAAAAGCCCACCTACAAGCAGTTCTACGGCGATGCCGCAAACCCGGATTACGTTCCTTCCAGCTATGTCTCTCCCACCGAGAACAGCACGCTCTGGCCGGCCTTTACCGACGCCAACGGCACCGTCTGGAATGGTTCCGTCTTCGGCAATGTCGGCGGCAATGATAAAATCTCCGGCGGCGATTTCACCGCAACAGTTGACGGCCAAAACATCACCCTCGGCGTCACCAACAACCGCGGTAAGATCGCGTCCACGGTGGACGGCCTGATGATGTACTACGTCAAGCTGCCTGCAGGCACCAACTTCACTCTGACCGCAAAGGCCACCGTCAACTCACTGGCAAAAAACAATCAGGTCTCCTTCGGCCTGATGGCCCGTGATGAGATGTATGTTGATACCAGCATCTCCGACCCCATCGGCGATTATGTCGCCGTCGGCACCCGGAATCAGGGTGCGATCAACTGCTTCGGCCGCAAGAGCGGTGAGTTGTACGACGGCCCGGCTGCGACTGTCAAGTACGGTGCAGGCGACACCGTTGACCTGAAGCTCATCGGCACGGCAGATGGTTTCACTCTGATCTACGGCGACAACGAGACGGCTTCCACAGGCTTCGACTACGCACTGACCGCCATTGATTCCGATTACATCTATGTCGGCTTCTATGTGGCACGCAATGCAAATGTCACCTTCAGCGATATCCAGCTGACGACCAACGGCGTTTTCTCCGCTTCCGGCTCCGGCCTGAAAGCGGTATGGAACAAGGTCAAGGACCTTTTCCCGTTCTAAGCTTCGCCTGATTTTCGGGTTCTTCTTCTGATCCCTTACACACGCAAAAAAGACCAGCGTTGCGGATGCAATGCTGGTCTTTTTTCAGGGCTTTCGCTCTGCGTTATGAACATACACGAAGAAAGAAGGAAGGCAATTACTTCAGGAAGTCCGGCAGGGGTTTGCCCTGCTTGAGCCACTGATGATACTCGGCGGTCGCAGCGAACTCCACGTCGCCGGCGGAGTTCAGCGCAGTCTCCACAGAGTCCTGGATCACGCCGATGATGAAGCCGACACCGACCATCTGCATGGCCACATCGTTGGAGATGCCAAACAGGGAGCAGGCCATGGGGATGAGCAGCAGAGAGCCGCCGGCCACGCCGGAAGCGCCGCAGGCACCCAGAGCGGACATGGCGCTCAGGACGATGGCGGCAGGCAGGGTCACGGGGATGCCCAGCGTGTTGGCCGCAGCCAGCGTCATGATGGTGATGGTGATAGCCGCGCCATCCATATTGATGGTAGCGCCCAGAGGGATGGAGACGGAATACATATCCTTATCGAGGCCCAGCTTCTCGCACAGGGCCATGTTGACGGGGATGTTGGCTGCAGAGCTGCGGGTGAAGAAAGCGGTCAGCCCGGACTCCTTCAGGCAGCGGAACACCAGCGGATACGGGTTGCAGCGCAGATAGAGGAAGATGATAAAGGGCGAAACGATGAACGCCATGAAGAGCATGGTACCCACCAGCAGGGCCAGCAGCTTGCCGTACTGGGTAAAGATGGCCAGACCGTTACCGGCCACGTTGGTGTACACCAGACCCATGATGCCGAAGGGAGCCAGATTGATGATCCAGCGCACCACCTGAGACACAGCGTCGGCAGTGTCGGCAAGGAACTTCTTGGTGGTGTCAGAGCCGATGTTCTTCATGGCAAGGCCGAACATGCAGGCCCAGAACAGGATGCCGATGTAGTTGCCGCTCATCAGAGAGCTGACAGGGTTGGCGACGAAGTTGGTGAGCAGGGTGCTCAGCACCTCGCCCAGACCCTGCGGCACCACGTCCGACTGGGCAGCGTCTGCCAGAACGACCGACACAGGGAACATGAAGCTGGTGATCGAAGCGATAGCAGCCGCAAGGAAGGTGGTGAGCATGTACAGCCAGATGACCGTACCGAAGCGGCGGTCCAGCTTGGAGCTGCCCTGTGCCAGTGCGCTCGCCACGATGACGAACACCAGCACCGGAGCGATGCCCTTCAGTGCGCCGACGAACAGGCTGCCCAGCTCGCCGACCCAGCCTGCACCCGGCACCGCAAGCGCCAGCACCGCGCCGATGACCAGACCGACGACGATGCGAAGGATGAGGCTGACCTCATTGTACTTCTTCATAATGGCTTTTGCACCATTCATCATATAAAACACTCCTCTGTATTTGTGCGTCCCCGACGCACACTTTTCCTGTCTCTTACCCGAAGACAGTTGTTATTATAGCACACACGGCAGAAAAGTCAAAGGTTTTCAGTGAATTTTTCGGGCTGTTTCGGCAGATTTTTCGTTTTCAGCCTTCCTCCGCGCCGCCTCAAGTGTACGTCATAGGAATACACAATTAAAATATTTTACCGCTCAGGGCAGAAAAATCCCCCGGCAGAGTTTGTCTTCCGGGGGATAGTCATTCTTATTTATTTTTTCTGATTTTTCAGTCGTCCAGATAGGTCACTTTGCCGGGGACGAAACCCTGGATGCCCATGCCGGGTGCATCCGAGACGGTGATATTCTTCTCGTCGAAGACCGCGCCGCCGAGGATGTGGTCCTCGCTGCAGAGCACCGGGCCGTCCAGATCAACTTTGGTGATGATCTTCTTGGCGCAGGCCAGCTCCACGGCTGCGTTGACCGAAATCTTGGCTTCCAGCATACAGCCGATCATGCACTCCACGCCGTAGACCTCCGCCGCCGAGGCGATGCGGAGGGCGTTGGTGATGCCGCCGCACTTCATCAGCTTGATGTTCACAAAGTCGGCTGCGCCGGTCTGCATGATGCGCAGGGCATCCGCCGGGCTGAACACGCTCTCATCGGCCAGCACCGGCACACTGGCGTGGCGGGTGACGTACTGCATCCCCTCGAGGTCAGCCGCAGGGACAGGCTGCTCGACGAACTCGATGTCCAGGCCCTTCTCCTGCATCTGGTCGAGGATGCGGACAGCCTGCTTTGCATTCCACGCCTGATTGGCGTCGATGCGGAGCTTGACGTCCTTGCCCACGGCCTCGCGGACGGCGGCCAGACGGGCCACGTCCAGCTCCGGGTCGATGCCCACCTTGACCTTCAGGCAGTCGTAACCGCGCTGGATGGCGGTGCGGGCGTCCCGGGCCATCTCCTCGGGCGGGTTGACGCTGATGGTGATGTCCGTCACGATATTGCTGCGCGCGCCGCCCAGCATCCGGTAGACCGGGGCGCTGTACTTCTGGCCCAGCAGGTCCCACAGGGCCATATCCACGGCAGCCTTGGCGCTGGTGTTGTGGACGAGGGCCTTCTGCACGGCGGCGGTCAGATCCTCGAACTCGTCGAGGTCGCGGCCCAGGATGGCCGGGGCGATGTGGTCGCGGATGGCGCCGATGATGGCGCCGGTGGTGTCGCCGGTGATGACGCCGGTAGGAGGTGCCTCACCGTAGCCCACCGCGCCGGTGTCGGTGTGCAGCTCAACGATGACGTCCTCCACGCTGCTCACGGTGCGCAGCGCTGTCTTGAAGGGGACGCGGAGCGGGGTCGAGATTCGGCCCAGCTTTACCTGTGTGATCTTCATGCCAGTCCCTCCTTATTCTTCCTGCATGTGTACGGTGGCCGACAGCTTCTGATAGGCGACGCGGAGCGTGCCGTCTTCCACATGGATGATGCCGCAGCGGGCAAAACCGTTCTTCTCGAGAAGATGCTGCATGATCTTGTTGTCGGCGTGGGTGTCGGCCCGCAGGCTCTCGCAGTGCTCGAGGCACCATGCGATGACCTCAGACGCCACGCCCCTGCGGTCACCCGCCGAGGCCAGCCGATGGATAGTGCCGTAAGGCACCTCATCGTTGAGCCACTGGCCGTCTTCGATTTTCGCGTAGGTGGGGTCCGGCCCGAGGATGAAGGCAAACACCGCCTCGAGACGGCCGTTCACCGTATAGACGAACAGCCGGTTGGAGTCGATGTCTTCTTCCAGCATCTCCTGCGGCGGATAGCTGTCACCCCACTGGGTCGGGTTGCCCGAATCCGCCATTGCTTTCCGGGCATGGGCATAGATCTCTAAAATTTGCTCCAGATCAGAGCGCCGTGCTCCACGAAACATTCCGTTTCCACCTTCTCTTTCCGTGCGCCGCGGCGCACTCCCGCATTTTTGCAGGTCTGGTTTTTATTGTAACACACTCTGCATCGTTTTTCCATCTTAAGACATCAAAAGACGTCCCGCAGACACGGGACGTCTTTTTTCGCGGTGTGCTCAAAGGTCAGGCCGGTGTGCGGGTGCGGGCCGCGCGGCTCTGACGGTACTCACGGGGGCTCTGGCCGTACCGCTCGTGGAACAGGCGGTAGAAATAGCTGGTGTTCTCGTAGCCGACGTAGGTGATGATCTGCTGGATGTTCCAGTCGCTGCGGCGCAGCAGGCGGGCGGCAGTCTCCATCCGGTGCTTCTGGAGCAATTCCTTATAAGTACGGCCTGTCTGCGCCCGGACGCACTCGCTGACATAGGCCAGAGAGACGCCGTAGCTGCGGGCCACATTGGAGAGGCTGGCCTCGCGGTAATTCTGGGTGATCTCATCCAAAGCCGCCTGCACCAGTTCTTCGCGGCTGACGGCCGCGCCGTGGGCTTCCAGCGGGAAATTCTTGGTGTTCATAGGTATCCTCCGTTGCGGCGCAGCCGGGGACAGGGGGGATGTCGGAGCCGGGCCGCGCTCAGGTCTCGTAAGCGTCCCTCTGTTGGGAGGCTTCTGCTTATAATACGGCGCAGCCGGGCCGGAAATTGCATAAGACAAGAAAAAAACTCCAAAATTTTTCAGACGGGGTTTCGGCGCACATCAGAGGCCCAGCAGGGAGAGAAGGCTGAATTCCTCGGTCAGGCCCAGGTCGCTGACACTTGCGTTGTAGTGGATGGTCGCTTTGGTCAGCGCTTCGTTTCCATCCGACTCGACCTTCATGTTGGCCCAGTCTGCTTCGCTGCCGCTGTAGTAGATGTCCTTCAGCTTGTAGCAGTTTTCAAAGGCGCTGAGCTCGATAGATGTCACAGCCTTCGGGATATAGACCGCCTTCAAATCTGCGTACCAGAACACCTGATGCGGGAGCTTCTGGATGCCCTTTGAAAGCGCCAATTTTTCAATTCCGGAGAACGCGAACGCATTCTCGCCGACACTCGTCACCGTATCGGGCAGTTTCACTTCTTTGACTTGCAGGCTCCGCAGTGCAGCGTCTCCAATCGTTTTCAGATGAGAGGGCAGATTGATCTTCTGGATGGGGCAGGCAAAGAATATTTGACTGGGGAGCTCTGCGATATTGTCGTTCAGCTGGACTTCTGCCAGACTTGTGCAGCTTCCAAATGTGCTTGCCGTACCAGATGTGTTGGCCTCGAATTTCGGATTGCCCTTGATAACGAGCTTTTTCAGATATTCATTATCATAGAACGCAGCATATCCGATCTTCGTCACACTGGCCGGGATGGTGGCTTCCAGCAGTCTGTCTTTGTAGAACGCATATTCTCCGATGGTCAGCAGCCCTTCCGGGAAAGTGACGTTCCGGAGTGCCGTACATTTCTGGAAAGCTCGGTCTCCGATCGACTTGAGGGTGGTCGGCAGAGAAATACTGGAAAGCAGGGTGCAGTTTTCAAAGGCGCTGCTGCCGATGTCCGTCAGTCCTTTCGGCAGAGAGATGCCCGTCAGTTCGGTACAGCCCTTGAAAGCGCTGTCTCCGATGGTGGTCAGCCCCTCCTGCAGGGTGATGCCGGTCAAGGCCGTGCAGCCCTCAAATGCGTGCCCTTCAATGGAACGGACACCTTTTGGAAGAAAGATACTCGTCAGGCCGGTACAGCCAAAAAATGCCTGATAGCCGATATGCTCTACTGTTTCCGGCACCTTGATACTGGTCACACCGGTACAGCCCTGCAATGCCGAAACACCAATGCTTGTGACGGAAATTTTTCCGCTGACCGTATCGACACCATCCGGCAGTACCACACTGCCAGAGGGAATCACGCCATTTCCATCATAGCCGGACAGTTCCAGACCCGTGCCATCCGAGCGGAATGTCCACACGACCCCGTCCGCTGTTCCATTGCGGAGTGTCTCATACTGCTCCGGCGTCACGTTGTAGACGATTTTCGACCGGTTCCAGCTGTCGTTGCCGGAGTCGATGGAAACTTTCTTCCACTCCGACTCGCTGCCCTCGTAGTAGAACGTATAGCCCGTCACCCGGGTACAGTTAAATGCATTTTTTCCAATTTGTTTGAGGCTGTGGGGCAAATAGATGTCAGGCGCTCCTGTATTGTCAAATGCGTTGTCGCCGATCTCTTCCACGCCCGGCATCAGCTTGATGCTCGTGAGCGTGCTGTCTGCAAAAGCATTCTTCCCGATCTTCTTGACATTTCCCGGGATGGACATTTCACTGACACCGGCATATGCAAAAGCCGACTCGTCGATGGTGGTCAGCGTATCGGGGAGTGCCAAAGCCACACTTCCATCCAGCGCCGTATAGAACGCCTCTTCCCCGATGCGCTCGAGCTTTGCCGGGAGATGGATGACATTCAGGCTTCGGCAGACTGCAAAAGCACCCTCCGGTATCTCAGTGATGCCGTCATTCAGGTATACTTCTTCCAGATTACGGCAATAGTAGAACATGCGCTTTCCCAGCTTGGCCGGGCCTTTGATAGTCACTTTTTTCAGGCTTTCCGCAGCAGAAAATGCCCAGTCGCTAAACTCAGTGACCGTCGCCGGAACGGTGATCTCCGTGATGGCTTCGCCGTCAAAAATTTTGCCGGTGATGGCTGAGATGGTGTAGTCTCCCAGTTTTTCCGGGAAGGTCACGCTCTGGGGCAGAGTGCCTTTTTCCTTGTCATAGCCGACAATCGTGCCGGTGGTTCTGCTTGTGGGGCTGACCACCCAGAAAATGCCCGTTGCTGGGTCAGCCAGCGTCACCGTCTCGCCGGGCAGCGGGTCCGGCTCCGGCGTCGGAATGGGGTCAGGGTCCGGTGTAGGCGTCGGGTCGGGTGTCGGGGCAGGGTCCACCGTGGACGAACCTCCGCTGGAGCTTCCTCCTCCGCCGCCTCCACCGCCGCAGCTTGTCAGAAGCATCGCCGCTATCAGGGCTGCGGCCAGCACAGCCATCATCTTATGAGAAATCTTATTTTTCGACCGCATATCACTTTCTCCTCTCTTGTTCTTAACTTTTATCTTACCCCCCCCCCGGCGCTTTTTGTCAATGATTTCCAAATCTTTCTCTGTTTTGCTCAAATGCGTTGCAAAATTTCGGAGAAACAAGCAAAAGCTGCCGCCTGCCTCGGGCAGCAGCTTTTCAGGAAAAGAAAAAGAGGAAAACAGAACTCAGAACATATTCTCGTGGTGATACCGGCCCGTGCGCAGGAACTCCACCCACTCGGCGATGTTCACGGCGTGGTCGCCGATGCGCTCGAGGTACTTGATGACCATCAGCACATCCAGCGCGGCGTCCACTTTGCCGGGGTCGGCGGCGATCTCCGCCGCCAGCATCCGCTTGATGGTGTTGAAGTCGTAGTCCACCGCGTCGTCGGCGTCGATGACGGCTTTTGCCGCCGCCTCATCTTCTGCCGCAAAGGCGCTCATGGCGTCCTGCAGCATCTTGTGGGCTTTACGGCCCATCTCAATGCTCCTGCTCACGGCGGGGTCGCCCGCCTTGCGGACGCCGGCCAGATGGGGGACGATCTCCGCGATGTCGGCGGCATGGTCACCGATGCGCTCCACGTCTGTCACCACTTTCATGGCAGCAGAGATAAAGCGCAGATCACTTGCCACCGGCTGCTGACGCAGCAGCAGAGTCATGCAGCGGTGCTCAATGTCCCGCTCCATCCGGTTGACCTCGGTGTCACCCTTGATGATGCCCTTTGCTTCCTCGGCGTCCGCCGTGCAGAGGGCTTCCAGCGCGTCTTCCACCGCGTCGGCAGAGAGCCGGCTCATCCTGGCCAGCGATTCCTTCAGGGCCGCGAGGTCGGCTTCGTACTGTGTGCGTGTGCTCATATCGCAAACCCTCCTTTTTAACCGAAGCGGCCCGAGATATAGTCCTCGGTGCGCTTATCCTTCGGGGTGCTGAAAATTTCGCTCGTGGGGCCGCACTCCACCAGCTCACCCAGCAGGAAGAATGCCGTGCGGTCGCTGATACGGGCCGCCTGCTGCATGTTATGGGTGACGATGACCACGGTGTAGTTCTTTTTCAGCTCGCTCATCAGCTCTTCCACCTTCATGGTGGAGCCGGGGTCGAGGGCGCTGGTGGGCTCGTCCATCAGCAGGACTTCGGGCTTGACGGCCAGAGCCCGGGCGATGCACAGGCGCTGCTGCTGGCCGCCGGAGAGGCCCAGCGCGCTCTTTTTCAGGCGGTCTTTCACCTCGTCCCAGAGGGCAGCGCCCCGCAGGGAGCTTTCCACCAGCTCATCCAGCTCCGCCTTATTGCGGACGCCGTGGAGCTTGGGGCCATAAGTAATATTGTCGTAGATGCTCATGGGGAAGGGGTTCGCCTTCTGGAAGACCATGCCCACGCGGCGGCGCAGGTCGGTCAGCTGCATCTCCTTTGA
>ERZ839947.1960-NODE-1960-length-16580-cov-4.004962_pt1 | contig 16580 bp, 13 predicted proteins | sample MGYA00519908_ERZ839947 | MGnify/ENA primary metagenome ERZ839947 (study PRJEB31850, sample SAMEA3708857) | human gut metagenome | biome: human gut; feature: human-associated habitat; material: faeces | place: China | collected 2014 ... | reverse complement strand
GGACCCCGACGACGTGGCCGAAGGGCAGACCTGGGAGGACAACCTCAATCCCGAATCAATGGTCAAAATCACAGGCTACCTCGAACCGTCGCTGCGCGACATCCCCGTAGGCCGGGCCGTACAGTTCGAGCGCGTGGGCTACTTCTGCCCCGACACCGACTCGACCCCCGGTCATCTGGTGTTCAACCGCACGGTGACGCTCAAGGACTCGTGGGCCAAGATCAACAAATAGAAAGATCCCCCACCGACAAAAAAAGACATCCGGACGATTCCGGATGCCTTTTTTTATCATTTACCCTCCTATTTCACCGGATTTTACCTACCTTTGGGATCGGAAACGAAAACGGAATAATCGGATGCAGTTGTTATACGTAATAGGAACAGGGGTGCTGGCGGCGTTTTGCGTCCTCCTGGCCGTCCGTATCTGCTACCAGCGCCGGTACATCCGAACAAGCGACCGGATCAACGACTGCATATTCCGCAACGTAGCCGCCTACCTGCTGCTGATCGACCCCGATTTCAACGTTCTGCAAACCAACTATCGCTCCACGACGGGAACCGCTCCGAAAGCCGCACCGCCCAAGGTGGGCAACCAGCTGCGCTGCAAGAACGGCGAGGACGCCGGCGTCTGCGGCACGCACGAATTGTGCGCCGACTGTCCCGTCCGCGCGGCCATCACCGGGGTGTTCCGGACGAAGAAAGGCTTCTCGGGACTGGAGGTCCCGATGGTGCTCTACACCTCCGACGACCACACGGAGACCGTCGACTGCGACGTAAGCGTGGCGGGCAATTTCCTCACCGTCGCAGGACAGCCCCGGGTGGTGCTGACCGTGAGCGACATCTCGGCCCAGAAACGCACCCAGCGCGAACTGGAGAAAGCCCGCGTTCGCGCCGAGGAGTCGGACCGCATGAAATCACGCTTCCTGGCCAACATGAGCCACGAACTGCGCACGCCGCTGAACGCCATCATCGGATTCTCGGAACTGCTCATGGACGACCCCGCCCCGACCGAGAAACAGGAGTACATGCGCATCATCCGCTCCAACGGCGAGGTACTGATGCAGCAACTCAGCGACATCCTCGATCTCTCGAAGATCGAAGCCGGAACCCTCGGCTACGAATATACCGACGTGGAACTCAATGCCGTCATGGAAGAGCTGGAAGGCGGTTTCCGCATGCAGCAGCCCAAGAACAGCCCGGTGCGGATCACCTTCCACAGGAAATATCCCGTCCGCTACATCCGCACGGACCGCAAGCGGCTGATTCAGGTGATCGCCAACTTTTTGAGCAACGCCGTGAAATTCACCTCCGAAGGCTCCGTCGATTTCGGATTCGAAATCCGCGGCGGGGAACTCTACGTCTACGTCGCCGACACGGGAGCCGGCATCCCCGAAGAACACCGGGAACAGCTTTTCCAACGTTTCGTCAAGGCGGGATCGTTCAGGCAGGGCATCGGCATCGGACTGGCGATCTCGAAGTCGATCGTCGAAACGATGGGCGGCCGCATCGGCGTCGAATCCCAACCGGGCAAAGGCTCGACCTTCTGGTTCACGCTTCCCTGCAAGCCGGAGCAATAAGCATCGTTATCCTCTTCGCGGTTTCCAAACCATTCCGGCCCTGCGCAGCGGAATAAAATACGCCTGTTCCTTCCAGACCCCTCCGACCCACCAGGCATCCCAGCGCGACACCGAGCGAAACGCCCGCAGAGCTGCCTGCAACAGCGGGTCAGCCGGATCGCTGACAACAGGACTTCCCTTTTCCGACAACAGTCGCGCCCGGTCGATCCGAACCACCCGCCCTGTGGAATCGGCTGCAAAGACCACATACAGCGACAGCAGATCGGGCGACTTTCCGACATGAAGGCTGTCGAACGCCGCGGCCACACGCTGTGCATTGTCCGTCGCATCCGCACCTCTTTCATACAGCCGGTTCCGGTAGGCTTTCGTCTCCCTCACGCGCCCCTCGGACACCGCAGCCACCCATTCGCGTTCGAGATTCCGCATAAATCCATCGTGTTGGTGATACACCAGATTCCCCGTGCCATAGCGGATCTCTCCGCTGAACCAGCCGGCCCGGGCGCGTGATCCCGCTGCAAATTCGGGAACCAGCTCCGCTCCGGAAAATACGACGTCGCCGTCCTCGGTGTTCACGCACTCAAGCCACAAGATGCCCTCGTCGTCCAGCCGCCAGACACCGATACAGCGACGCCAGCAAGCCGTAGAGCCGGAGGCATCGAGTTCGTCCAGCCGTTTTTCGAGCCGGGCGAGCACGGCGGAATCCGCCGTCGCCAGCGGCAGTGCGAACAACTGCATCGTATCGCGCCCGACGACAAGCCGTTCGGCAGCCTGCCCTGTCGCCGACGCGCGAAAAGGCTGCAAAAAACACACGACTGCCGACAACAGAAGAGCCGCACGTATCATAAGCGAGGGTATTTTTCAGAAAGATACGCAAAAAACGAAGATCGCACAAGTCCCGTTGCGAAAACGACGACATCGGCTCCGCGTCAGCGCATCATGCCGCCGAAGGTCCGCCGGCCGAAAAGATAGCGCAGCACCACCGAGCCGCGGTAGATGTTTTCCGCGGCGGAGCCCTTGCGGTTCGCGCGGATCTCACGCCGTTTGCGGGCCAGCGCCCCGTGCCAGCGGATGAAGTCGCGCCAGGCGCGGAACACGGCGCGGAAGTTATCCCGGCGGCCCTGCATGAGGTAGGACAGCGCGGCGAGCAGGTCGAGCGCCGGGCGCGCGACGGCCACGCAAAGCCGCTGTGCGGGCGAGGCGCACTTGTAAAGCATGGCGAGATTGTTCCGGTGATTGTAGAAGACCTTGGCCGGAGAATCGGTCTGGAGCGTGCCGCCGCCCAGGTGGTAGACCCTGCTCCGGGGCACGATCCGCACCCGGTAACCCGCCAGCTGCATCCGCCAGCAGAGGTCGATCTCCTCCATGTGGGCGAAGAAATCGCCGTCGAAGCCGCCCAGCGCGCGGAACACGTCGGCCCGGCAGCAGAAAGCCGCGCCGCTCACCCAGAACACGTCGCGCTCGTCGTCGTACTGGCCCCGGTCCTTCTCCACGCAGCGCAGGATGCGCCCCCGGCAGAAGGGATAGCCCAGGTAGTCGATGAAACCGCCCGCAGCCCCCGCATACTCGAACTCCGTGCGGTTGGCGCAGGAGATCAGCTTCGGCGCGGCGACCGCCACGTCGGGATTCCGGTCCAGACAGTCGAGAATCGGCGCAAGCCACCCCTCGGGGGTCTCGACATCGGAGTTCAGCAGCAGGTAATAGTCGGCCTCGATATGCTCCAATGCGCGGTTGTAGCCTCCGGCAAAGCCGTAGTTGCGGTCCATGCGCAGGACCGTGACCGACGGAAACCCGGCGGCGAGCGCCGCGAGAGAGTCGTCCGTCGAACCGTTGTCGGCGACGATGACCTCGACGCCGGCGGGAGCCGCGGCCACGACCGACGGCAGGAAACGACGCAGGTGGTCCGCGCCGTTCCAGTTGAGTATGATGATTTTAGCGACCGGCATGAGTTCGTTTGTGCTTCCAGCGGCGATGCGACCACATCCACAGTTCGGGACACTCGCAGATCATCCGCTCCAACTTACGAACGTAACGCTGCGTGATTTCGTATTCGGCGACCTCCTCTTTGCCGTCATAAATCAGTTCGAAGGACATTTCGTAGCGTCCCCGCCGCAGGCGGTTCATCTTCACGAAGTAGACCGGGAGGTTGCAGCGCAGGGCCAGTTTCTCGCCGCCGTCGAAGAAGATCGTATCCTGATTGAGGAAGCGGAACCAACGGCTGTCGGGCCGCCGCGGGGGATTCTGGTCGGCGATAAGCCCCATCACGAGGTTCTTGCCGGCGATGCCTCCGGTCCGGTTGCGCAGGTAGAAACGCAGGCTCTCCTTCATCGAGACGGTCATCGAATTTTCGTAATTGCGCAGCCGCCGGTAGAGTTCCTCCATCACCTTGCTGCGCAGCGGATGGTAGACGGCGACCAGCATCTGCGACCGCTCGTAAAGCCCCCAGTAGGAGCAGTACTCCCAGCAGCCGAAATGGGCCGTCATGGCGATCCAGTCGCGGCCGTGCACCGCTTCCACGTGTTTCTCCACGTCTTTGACCGTAAGCACCGTCCGCCCCTTCTCCTCGTTCATGTAGGCCATGTTGATCGTGTCGACGAAGATTTCGGACAGCGTGCGGTAGAACCGCCGCCGGATGACGGCCAGTTCGCGTTCGCTCTTCTCGGGGAACGAGTTCCGCAGGTTGGTCTTGACGACCTTCATGCGGTAGCGCAGGCAGTAGTAGAGCAGGACGAAAAGCAGGTTTTCGACGACGTAGTACTTGAACCAGTAAGGCATCACGGCGAACACGCGTGCGCCCAGCCAAAGGGTCTCCAGCCAGAAGCGCTGCAAAATGGTCAGATCGGTTCGTTTCATGCCTGCCGCCCGGATTAGGGTTCCACGAAAAGTTTGACGTTCTCGACCTTGGTGCGGATTCTCAACCAGCGGATCAGCGTTTCACGGTCGACCGGAAGCGCGGAATCCCGGGGCGTCACCACGCACACGAGCGTCGTATCGCCGGGCGTACCCTCGACGTCGAAGGTGATGCCCTTGGTCAGCGAAATGGCCCCGATGTTGTCCATCATGGCCCCCACTTCGCGCGAGATGTCGTTCACCTCGACGTTGGTCACCCGGTAGCGTTTCAGCTGCGAAGACATCTCGCCGATCCGGCGGTTCTTCTCCTCCAGCAGCTCCTGATAGCTCTTCTGAAGCGAAACCACGTCGACCTTGTCCTCCGTATTGGCCTGCCGGACGACCAGTTCGGCCTCCTCCAGCCCGAAATTGCGCATCTGCGTACGGGCATTCTCGATCACCTCCTCGCCCAGCGGCTCGCCCACGAGCAGCAGCTCGATCTGCGAGGGGTTCTTGCCCTGCGCGTAGTGTTTGTTGCACTCGATCACGCGGGTATGCGGAAAGTTGAAGACCTGCGACACGTATTTGTCGGCCACGGCCTCGAACAACGAGACGCGGACCATGTGGAACCCGATGACGACGCTCGGGATGAAGGTCACCAGCGTGATGACCATCATCAGCCGCTTGACCGTGCGCTCGCGGACCTTGTCGATGAAGACCTTCTTCTCGTATTGCAGAAAACGCACCATGGCATAGGTCGCCAGCGCGATGAACACCGAGTTGATGAAGAAGAGGTAGAAAGCGCCGATGAAAAAGCGGAACTGCCCCGTGGCCAGTCCGAAGCCCGCCGTACAGAGGGGCGGGATGAGGGCCGTGGCGATGGCCACGCCGGGAATGACGGTCGACGTGCGGTCCTGCCGCGTCTGCGCCACGATGCCCGCCAGGCCGCCGAACAGGGCGATCAGCACGTCGTAGGTCGTAGGCACGGTGCGCGCCAGCAGCTCGCTGCTGTTCGACGAGAGCGGCGAGATGAAGAAATAGACCGTCGAGGTGATGATGGCGACGATGAACATCAGCGCCAGGTTGCGCAGCGACTTCTTGAGCAGTTCGAAATCGTTGATGCCCAGCGCGAGGCCGACACCCATGATCGGGCCCATGATCGGCGAAATGAGCATCGCGCCGATGATCACCGCGGCCGAATTGACGTTCAGGCCCAGCGAGGCGATCATCGTGGCGAAGATCAGCACCCAGAGGTTGACGCCGCGGAACTCCACGCCCTTCGAGACGGAGGCCACGACCTCGTCGCGCTGCGCCTTGTCCTCGTCGAGGCTGAAACGGCCCTTCATAAATTCGCGCAGCTCCCCGAGCCACGCCGAAAACGAACGTTTTACCTTTTGTGTATCGTCTGTACGGTTCTCTTCCATCAATGCGTTTCGATTTGAGTTACTCCTCCCCGTCCTCCCGGACGCGGCGGACTTTGGGTTTTCCGGCCACGACGATCACGAACTCGCCCTTGGGTTCGGTCGTGCGGAAATGCCCGAGCACCTCGGCGACGGTTCCGCGCACGGTCTGCTCGAACTTCTTGGTGATCTCGCGCGACACCGAAACCCGGCGGTCTTCGCCGAAAACCTCGGCGAACTGCTCGAGACACCGGACCACGCGGTAGGGCGATTCGTAGAAAATCATCGTGCGCTCCTCGCCGGCAAGCGCCTGCAACTGCTTCATCCGCCCCTTCTTCTGGGGCAGGAAGCCCTCGAAGCAGAAACGGTCGCACGGAAACCCGCTCTGCACCAGCGCCGGAATCAGCGCCGTGGCGCCGGGCAGCGTCTCGACCTCGATTCCCGCCTCGACGCACGTGCGCACCAACAGGAACCCGGGGTCCGAAATGCCGGGCGTCCCGGCGTCCGACACCAGGGCGGCATTGCGTCCTGCGGCGATCGCCCCGGCAACCATTTCGACCGTGGCGTGCTCGTTGAACTTGTGGTGCGAACGGAGTTTCTGCTCGATGCCGAGGTGCTTCAGCAGGAACGACGTCGTGCGCGTGTCCTCGGCGAGGATGAAATCCACCTCGCGCAGGACGTTCACCGCGCGCAGCGTGATGTCGTCCAGATTCCCGATCGGCGTAGGTACGATATAGAGTTTGGCCATCGTGTCAGGCGAATTTGCGTTCGAGCAGTTCCATCATAAACTTCGCGCCGTCCGAATTGGGATTCCAGGCGTAGTTCTCGGCAATGTGGATCATGCACTCGTCGAAATCGTCGAAGGCGTTGAGCGTCGCGATCGCCTCTTCATAGGCTTCGCCGTCGCCGCCGAACAGATCGCGGATCAGCAGGAACTTGTCGTTGATGCCGATGGCGTTGCGAAGGTCGGCGACCGGTTCGCCGCGGCGCAGTTCCGAAGCCATGTCGCGCCGCGGAGCGATCGTGTCGGCCAGCGTCTGCACGTCGTGGTTGATCACCTCGCCCAGCACGGCCCCGACAGGGACCGCAACCTCCTTCGCTCCGGATTCGGCCTCCTCCGGCTCGGCGGCGGCAGGCGCTTCCGAAACGGTGACGGGTTCCGCCGCGGACTGCGGCACGGACGTTCCGGACTGCGGCCCGGGACCTGCGGACGCAGGCGCAGCCGCCGGTTCGGGAGTCGCGGCAAACCCGGGACGGACAGTCGGTCCGGGCGTCGCAGCGGGTTCGGGACGCTCCGCCGGTCTTTCCGCCGTTTCGGGCCTTGCGGGCTTTTCGGCGGGCGCAGGCGTATCGTAGAGCGACATGATGACGCGCTGTTTGTGACGGTGGCGGACGGTCTCCTCCTCCAGCCCGAACAGCGTGGGCGCGATGTATTGGGGTTTCTCCGCAGGAGCGGGTTCCGGAGCTGGCGCAGGAGCGGGTTCCGGAACGACGACCGGTTCAGCCGCAGCGGCAGGTCCGGGCGCAGCGACCGGCTTCGCAGACGGTTCGGACACAGCCTCGGATTCAGGCGCAGCGACCGGCCCGGATTCGGCGGCCGGTTCGGATTCTCCGGCGACGAATGCGGCTTCGGACGCCGCTTCGGGATCAGGCTCAAATCCGGATTCCCCCTCAAGTTCCGGCTCGGAATCCGACGCCGCAGGCTCCGCCATTCCGGGCGTCTCCGTATCGGGATTCCCCCCGGCAAACGCCCCGGCAGAATCGGCCGCGACCGTCGTATCGGGTTCGGAAAACGGCTCTGCGGGTTCCGCCTCCGCATCGAACGCGGGTCCGGAAACGGCATCGGGACCGGGTTCGAACACGGCTTCGTCCGTCGGGTCGAGCGAAAGCACCGCCCCGAGGTCGATGGGCACCGGAGCCGCCGCAGGCTCCGTCTCCGCAACCGGGAATTCCGGAAGGGATTCCACCTCCGTAAAGCGCACCGCATCGTAGAGCGTCCGCAGTTTTTCCAGCGCCAGGTCGCGTTCGAGGGCCGGAATCTCCCCGGAAGGCTCCCAGCCGTCGACAATCGCGGTCAGCTTGCGCAGTTCGGCACGTATCGTCTTCAAATCCATCATTGCGTACTGTTTTGACCTCCAAAGGTAGAAAAAATTTGCGAAAGCCCAGCCATTCCCCGGAACCTTTTGTCCGAAACATCTCCGAACGGGTTTTTCCGGGACATCCGGACCGTCCCGCCGGGCACGGAAAAGGGAGCGGCGGCCGAAGCCGCTGCTCCCTTGCAGCTGTCCCGCACCCGCGGCGTCGGCCGCCGTGCCGGAGAGACGAATCATTCGGTGATCCGGAAACTGCCGCCGAGCGTGCAGTCGGAGTCGTGCCCTACCCAGACATGGTAGTCGCCCGGCTCCTGGCCCCACTTTTTGTCGAGACGCCAGAACGAAAGGTCGTCGGGCGTCAGTGTGAAGGTCACCTCGCGGCTCTCCCCGGCGCGAAGCATGACCTTCCGGAAACCTTTCAGTTCACGAACCGGACGCGTCACACCGGACAGCAGATCGCGCACGTAGAGCTGCACGACCTCCTCGCCGTCGCGGCCGCCCGTGTTGGTCACGCGGACCGACACGCGAACCTCGCCGCCGACGGCGGTTTCGGGCGTCAGCACCCGCAGGTCCGAATAACCGAACGTCGTGTAGCTCAACCCGTAGCCGAAACAATACTGCGGCGAATTGGGTACGTCGAGATAGCGCGAAGTGTATTTGTTGGGCTTGCCCGACTCGTCGGCCGGACGTCCCGTGCTCTTCATGTCGTAATGGATCGGAATCTGCCCCACCGTGCGGGGAAAGGTCATCGGCAAACGCCCCGAAGGGTTGTAGTCGCCCGACACGACATCGGCCAGCGCCTCGCCCGCCATCGTGCCCGGATACCAGGTCAGCAGCAGGGCGTCGGCAAGTTCCGCTTCACGGGCCAGCTCCATAGGACGACCCGTAACAAGCAGGACGACAATCGGTTTCCCGGTTTGCTTCAAGCTCTCCAGCAGGTCACGCTGCGCGTCGGGCAGCGCAAGCGACGCAAGGCTTGCCGCCTCGCCGCTCTCCCCCGCCTTCAATCCGAGCGCAACCAGCACCACGTCCGACTTCGCGGCTGCGGCCACCGCCTCCGAAATACCGCCTTCGAGGGCCTTGTGCGGGTCGCATCCGCGGGCATAGGTCACACGGTCGGCTCCGAAACGCGCCCGCAGTCCGTCGAGAAAGGTCGAGGTCCGGCCGGCCTCGGCGAAATGAACCCACGAGCCGATCAGGTCCCACCGGGAATCGGCGAAAGGTCCCACCAGCGCGATCCGGCTCCCCTTTTTCAGGGGCAGCACGCCGCCGCGGTTCTCCAGCAGCACCATCGAACTGCGGGCCACGCGGCGCGCGGCATCGAGATGTTCCGGGGCGTAATAGCACTTCTCGCGCTCCTTCGCCTGGTAGCGGAAAGGATCGTCGAACAGCCCCCAGGCGGAACTTCACGGCCAGCACCTCACGGCAAAGGCTGTCGATCAGCGACTCCGGGATACGCCCCTCCCGCACCAGTTCGGCGGCATGGAACAGGTAGGCGGCGCTCATCATGTCCATGTTGACCCCGGCGCGCAGGGCCAGTTCGGCAGCCTGCGCATCGTCGCCCGCCACGCCGTGAGCTTTCAGTTCGCCGATCGTGCCGTAATCGGTCACCACGAATCCGCCGAAGCCCAGTTCGTCGCGCAACAGGTCGCGCATCAGCCAGCGGTTGGCCGTGGCCGGAACGCCGTCGAGGTCGTTGAACGAGGTCATCACCGTCGCGGCCCCGGCATCGAGCGCCGCCCGGTAAGGCGGCAGGTAGCTGTCGCGGAAAACCCGCTCGGACATATCGACCGCATGGTATTCGCGCCCGGCCTGCGGAGCGCCGTAGGCGGCGAAATGCTTCACGCAGGCAAGGACCGACGAAGGGTCGGACAAGTCGCCCTGATAGCCCCGCACCATCGCTTCGGCGACACGCGCGCCCAGATAGGGGTCTTCGCCCGCGCCCTCGGAGACACGGCCCCACCGGGGGTCGCGCGAAACGTCGCACATCGGCGAAAAGGTCCAATGGATGCCCATGGCCGAGGCTTCGCGGGCCGAAACGCGGGCCAGCGACTCCGCGGCGGCAGGGTCCCACGAGGCGGCGACGGCGAGGTTGATCGGGAAGATCGTCCGGAAACCGTGGATCACGTCGGCGCCGATCAGCAGCGGGATGCCCAGCCGGCTCTCCTCGACGGCGATCCGCTGCAACCGCTCGGTCTCCTCGAAGGACTTGATGTTGAATACGCTGCCGCAGCGCCCTTCGCGGACCAGCCGTTCGACGGAAAGTTCCGTCTTGTCGGGTCCCGTGACGGCGCCGCCTCCGCGCTGCTGGACCAGCTGGCCGATCTTTTCGTCGAGCGTCATGCGTTCGACCAGTTCCGCGGCGCGCCGCCGGTCCTGCGGGGTGACGGGCTGCGCCCCGGCGGGATACAGCACGAGGGCCGCCAATACGGTAAAGATGCTATTTTTCATCGGTAAAAGTTTGAAAAGACATGCGAAGGTAATGAAAATACCGCAAAAAAAGGGCCTCGGACGGAATAAACTCACTCCCGCCCGAAGCCCCCGCGATCGCAGCGGCGTCACTCCTTCACGCAGCGCATGCCGTAGGCTGTGGTCATCTTCCGTTCGTAATAGGTCCCCTCGCCCGTGGCGTCGCCCGCCTTCCAGTCGTACATCGGGAGCGGCTTGCCGCCGGCGAGCGTCGACGAACAATAGGCTGCCGAACGCCCCGGATAGTGGATGCGGCCGTTATCGCCCTTGCGGAACATCGTCGACGGGCCGATGAGGGTTCCGCCCGAATTGAGCGCATACCAGCGGCTGTACGTGTCGCCCGAGTCCTGGTTCTTGGCGGCGTTGCCACGTAGGCAAGCAGCGACTGCCATTCGGCCGCCGTCGGCACCCGGTATCCCACCGGGCAGGGATCGTTCAGCCCTTTGCCGCCCTCGGTCCAGCCTTCGGACATCGCTGCGGACGACCGGGTATAGAACGTCGTCGGATTGCCGTTTGCCGTTGCGGCGGTCATCTCCTCGCCGCTGATCTGCCAGCCGGCGGTGCGGGAGGCGTTGAAAACCACCTCGCGCGTCATCGCGCCGAAAGCATCGGGATACTCCGCATGCCCCTCGTAATATTTGTTCTTCGAGAGGATCTTCGCGCCGATGAACGGCTCCTTGCGGCCCCACTGATAGAACAGTCCGTAGGAGCGGAAATCCTGCACACAGGCCTTCGGATCGGTCGAATGGTATTCGGCCCCGACATTGCGGTCCTGCCAGGCGATACCGCCGACGGTCACGTCCGAAGGCATCTTGTCCACGACCCAGACCAGCCACGACCAGACAACCGCGCCTTCGGCGTCGAACAGCGCGACCAGCCCGCTGCCCTGCTTCGACTTGGCCGCAGTGCAGGTGATTTCATTCCGGGAAGCGTCGTAGTCGAGCCCCGAAAGCAACTCTGCGTCGGTGGTCCAGACCCAGTCCGCCGCAACGCCCTTCACATACGCGCCGTCGGTGCGCCGCGCCGGAAACGCACGGGTTTCACCCGCCCGGACCACGACCGTATTCGCTCCGGTCGACCGCTGCACGACGGTCACCTGCTGCGGTTCGACGCCCTCCATCTCGGAGGAGACGGTCAGCGTCGCGCTGCGCGGACGCACGCCCTCGCCGTCGTCGGTCAGCAACAGTTTCACGACCGAACTTTTCGTCCCTTCGGACTGCGACACGGCGCACCAGTCGGTCGCGCCCTCGATTTTCCATGCCACGGATGCACGCAGGTTCAGGGCCGGTTCGCTCCCGGCGCCGTAGACGGTTATATCGGCGCCGTTCTCCGCCAGCACGAGGATCGGCTCGAACTTCTCCTGCGTCACGGTCACGGTGTGCTTCTCTTCGCCCGCGGCGTAAAAACGCACCGCGGTCGTGCGCTCCTCGGGCAGGAAACTCTGGTCGACCGTCAGAACGATCTTCTTCGTGTGCGAACCTTCAGCGACGTTGGTGCGGCACCAATCGTCGTCGCAGGAGACCGTCCACGGCGAATCGGCCGTGATTTCAAGGACGCTGCGCCCTCCGAACATATCGAACGTCACGTTATCCTCGAGCAGTGAAAGGTTGGATTCGGCGACCTCGGGATCGTCGCTGCACGCCGCACAGCAAACGGCTGCCGCGACGGTCAGAAAAAGAAAAAGTCTCTTCATCGTTGAAGTTGTATTTAAGGTTTTGTTCGAATGTCGTATTTACCAGGACACGGACGATTCGTAGGTATGCCCGAAACTGTCGGTGACCCGCACCATGCCGCCCCGTTCGCTGCCCGGATCGACCCGGAACATATGCCACGTATTGGTCGGCGTCCCTCCGCGCACACCCGTCGCCAGCACCTCCTCGTAATAGGGATCGGTGCGCTGCGTCCGCTCCATCGCCACCGCCTGCCCGCCCGAAGCGGGAATCCACTCCACGGCGCTCCAGGCCGTGTCATAACCCCAGACATTGGCATAGACACAGGCCGAATTGGTGCGTCCGGGTGCATAGAGGCGCATCTGCATATCGCGCTTCCCGCCCGCCGGCTTGTAATACCACGAGAGCCGTTCGCCATCGACCTCGACCACGGCATAGCCGCGCGGCGTGCCGTCGCAGTTGACGTCGCCGTTGATGAACAGGTCGCCCGGCGTGCGGGCGATGCAGTGCATGACCTTGCGTCCGTCGTCGTAACGGTAAATGTCATGGTAGTGCTTGTGCCCCCCGAAGGCATGGACCTTATAGGGGCTTATCGCATCGAGGAAACGCTGGAAATTGCGGTGGTTGCGCGCTGCGGTGTTCTTCGTGTGATAGAGAATCGGGCAATGGGACGAGACGACGAGCGTGCTGCCCGCCGGAACGTAGCGCAAATCGGCTTCGATCCAACGGCAAATTTCGTCCGTAAGACCGATCGTATACTCCTCTTCGGCGGTCGGCGCATGGTCGAAAAGGATGTTGTCGAGGAACAGATAATGGATTTTCCCGATGTTCACCGAGTAGTTCGCCGGACCGAAATAGCGTTCGTAGCTCTGCAAGGCGAGCGAATCGGTCAACTCGGCCGGATCGTGATCGTGGTTGCCCGGCAGGCTGAAGGTCGTGAAGCCAAGCGTCTCCAGCCCCTGACGGTACTTCGGGAAAAGCGACATATCGTTCCAGACCAGGTCGCCCAGGCTGACTCCGTAAACCTCCGTCGGAAGCCCCTGCACGGTTTTCAGCACATCGGGAACGACATGACCGAGATAGGAATCCACCGACGTGTTATCGGCAGCCAGCTGAATGTCGGCCATAACGATCAGCGAATGGCGGTCGGACGGAGTCTTGCGTCGTGTCAGCGTAAAATCGGCCCGGTTGACGGCCTGTTTGCGGTCGATTTTGCGGTAGAACCGCGGACAGCCCTGCGTGGCGGGAATCTCGCAGTCGGCAGGCACGGAGACAAAGACGAAATTGCGCCGCGCGAGGTCGGAGGCCAGATAGTAAATCCCCCGTTCGTCGGTCGCCGTCACCTCCAGGCCGTCGCTCACCACCACCCCGGCAATGCCATTGCCGGCGCTGTCCTTCACGATTCCCTTCACCGTCATTCCGGCCTTATCGGGGATCTGTCCGGCGGTCGGGCCGTCGTCACCGCCGCCCTCCGAGGAGGAGCAGGCCGCCAGGACAAGGGCGGCGAGGCACACCGACAGAAGCCGCATGTAGAATTTTGACATATTTTTTTGCATTGAGGATGCGGAGGAGGCCGGACCTCCTCCGCATCACGGTTATTTCATCACGACCCGGATGATTACGCTGTTCTTTTCGGGACGCACCTTGCCCTGATCATCGGCCCTGACGGAAAGCGGCAGCACATAGGAGGAATCAATGCCGTCGGCAAGCATCGAAGCGGCATCGAAGCGGATTTCGGCGCGGTCCATGACCCTGTCCCCCGACAAGCGCACTTCGGGGTCGAAGGCGAAATACCTGTCGGGCATCACCTTCAGTTCGAGTCTGTTTTCCACGTTATAGACATCGAGCACGGAGGGGTCGACCACCAGTTTCACGGTGATTCCGTCGTCATTGTAACCGCCCTTGTAAAGATAGAGATCGTAAACGCACGCCTGGCCCGAAGCGGCATCGTATTCGAGGACCTGGAAATCGTTCTTCGGGATGCAGACCATAGTGTCCACCGTCTCGTAGACGACGTAATCGTCGCCGCACCCTACGGCTCCCAGCAGAAGCAGGAGGCATATCGCAAGATTCTTCATCGCAATCGGATTATTAAGGTTAGTAACCGGGATTCTGCACGAGGTTGTAGTTGATATTGATTTCGCTCAACGGAATGGCCATCCAGTAGGTCTTGGGGGATTCGAACGTGCGGACGCCGCTCTCCTTCATCGTGGAGACCCGGTAGAAATCGGCCGCCGTCCTGCCGTCGAGATTCCACGCCTTGGGACGCCGGGACATCGCTTCGCCCGCCTCTTTCCAACGGCGCAGGTCGTGGTAGCGCATGCCCTCCATCAGCAGTTCGATCGAACGCTCCCGGTGCAGCACCTTGCGCAGTTCGTCGCCGGTGGGAATGCCCCCGGCCAAGGCCCACGAATCCTTGAAATCGGGCAGCCCCGAGCGGCGGCGGACCAGATTCAGGTAATTGAGGCTCGCGTCGCTCAACGACCCGTTGTATTCGAAATCGGCCTCGGCATAGCTCAGGTAGAGTTCCGCAAGGCGGATGTAAGGATAGGCGTACTTGCGGTAGGTCCACGACTTGGTGTCGTAGTTGAAGGCCGACTGGCGGTGAATCCACTTCTTGAGAATATAGCCCGTACAGCTCTGGTACTCCTTCGAGGCGTCGAGCACGCTGCCCTGCATCTCGCCGGCGCGGCATTTGAGAATGAACTCCTCGCCGTTGATGGCGTACTTGCCGCGGTCGTAGCCCACCGACGCATAGAAGCGCGGCTCCTTGTAGACATGGAGGTTGGCAGTCTCCTTTTCGGCATTATAGGCATAGGGGTCGATATGCATGGTCTCGGGGTCTCGGTCCCACGGCAGGCCGTTGTGCGTGTAGTACATCTCCACGCACTCGAACGTCGGAACGATGTTGATGCAGAAGCCGTCGGTACTGTACGGCAGCTTCAGGCGCGCGCCTCCGTAACGCTGCAAGTGCCCGATGCCGGTCTGGTCGCCCATTGCCCAAAGGTACTCGGTCGTGTTCCAGAGCGGTTCGACGAAGCAGTCGTGGTAGTTGATCTCGCCGCGCTCGGCAGCGGTTGCAGCCGCAGTCGCGTTCGGGCTTTCGTAGAGCCTGTGCCCGTTGTCCTCGGCCAGCGTGATCGCTTCCTGGCAGGCGTCGAGCGCCCACTTCCACTTTTCGGGATTGTAGGTCTGGCTCATCAGCGGCGTGCCGTCGTTGTTGCGGAAACGCGCGTAGAACTCCGTGTTGCCGTTGCAGAGCGGACTGGCGGCATAGAGCAGCAGCCGGGCCTTCATCGCCTTGGCCGCCACCGAGGTGGCGCGCCCCAGGTCGGCATCGGGACGCGTCGGATACCCGTGCAGCAAATCGGCCGCGCGGTCGTAGGTCTCGGCGATGAACGTCACGCATTCGTCGAACGGACTGCGGGCCACATAGACCTGCTCCTCGGGAAGCCCCATGTCCAGCTGCCCCCTGACGAGGATGACCGGGCCGTAGTGAGTCAGCAGCACCCAGTGGTAATAGGCGATCAGAAAATAGGCTTCGCCCTTGAACTCGTCGGCCACGGACGGCGAGATGCCCGGGACTGCGTCGATATTGTCGATCATAATGTAACAGTAGCGGATGCCCTTGTACATGTCGTAGTTCGTGCGCCCGGACGGGGAAGAGGTCGTCGCGTCCCACAGACCGTAGTAGGTCTGGCTGGCGTTCTCCTCGTTGTAGAGCATGCTCTTGTAGGGGAAATAACGGGTCTGGCCGTTGGTGGCGGTGATAATGTCGTCGCCGGCGCAGAAGTCGGGCATGTAGCGGTAGGCCGCGATGTTGGGGGCGTAGGTGTAGAGCGTATTGAGGTACTTGCGGGCCTCCTTGGAGGTTTTGAAGATGTCCTCCTGCGTCGCCTGCCCCTCGGGAACCACGTCGAGGAAATCGCACGCGGCAAGCGCTCCGGCGCACGCAAACAGCAAAATGGATATGATTTTTTTCATGTCGCTCGAATTTTAGAAGTTATACTGAAGGCCGAGTTTCACCACGCGCTGCAACGGGTATTTCAAGCCGTTGCCGCTTCCCATTTCGGGGTCCCAGTATTTGAAGGGCGAAATGATGAACAGATTCGTGCCGGCCAGATAGGCGCGCAGGCTTTTGTACGTGAAACCCAGTTCGACGCTCTTCAGGCGCAGGTAGCTGCCGTTCTTGATCCAGAACGACGAGGTCTGCGTGTTGTTGGCGTTGTAGCGGTAATCCAGGCGCGGATAGGCGGCATTGGGATTGGGATCGGCTTCCGACCAGTGGTCGTCGGCAACGTACTGCGTCATGTTGAAGCCCGAATACTGATTGTCGCGGAACGGGTGCATGTCGTACATGCGCAGCGAGACGCGCGCCGTGCCCTGGAAGAAGAACGAGAAGTCCCAGCGTTTGTAGTTGACCGAGGCGCCGAAGCCGTACAAGATCTCGGGCACGGTGGGATAACCCAGCGACGTGCGGTCGTTGGCGTCGATCACGCCGTCGCCGTTCAGGTCCTGACCGGTCAGGGATTCCAGCATGGACTG
>ERZ839947.1959-NODE-1959-length-16603-cov-8.975042_pt1 | contig 16603 bp, 13 predicted proteins | sample MGYA00519908_ERZ839947 | MGnify/ENA primary metagenome ERZ839947 (study PRJEB31850, sample SAMEA3708857) | human gut metagenome | biome: human gut; feature: human-associated habitat; material: faeces | place: China | collected 2014 ... | reverse complement strand
CGCACTACTGGACCAGCCGCGACCCGATTACCGTATCGGCATGGTGGCCCTTCGACAATGCCGACATCACACAGATGCCTGCTGTGAAGGTGGCAGAAGACCAAAGCAAACTGGCTGACTTCCAGAAAAGCGACTTCATCTCTGCCGAAAACCGGAAGGTGGAATTTAACAACCCGGCACTTGAATTTACCCACCGCACGGCACGCATGGCAATCGAACTGAAGCCCGGCACGGGATTCACGAGCGTCGCCGGTGCCACGGTGAGCCTCGTGAGCCTGTCCGCCTATAACGGTAACCCGACCGCCATCAAGACTTACAACGCAAGCGGCAACACCTACGAGGCACTGGCCGCCCCGCAGACCGTTGCGGCAGGCAATCCGTTCGTCCGGGTGGAACTCGGCGGCGGCACCTTCTACTTCCGCCCGCAGAACAACGTCGTATTAGAAGCGGGCAGCCGCTATAAATATACCGTTAAGGTGAACGCCACTGGCTTGACATTAGAGGGTTGCACCATCGGTGATTGGGCTGACGGCGGCGGCGAGAGTGGCGCAGCCGAGTTGGGCTACATCTACGATAGCAACACCAAGACCTACACGGTCTATAACGCCGACGGCCTACTGGCATGGAACGAAGCCGCACAAAAAGACAGATCGATAAATTGCACCCTCACCGCCGACATCGACCTCACGGGCAAAGACTGGTCACCGATAGGCACAAACTTTTATAACTCATACACCGGCACCTTCGACGGCGGCGGCCATACCATCATGGGGCTGACCGTTACGACAAATGACCAATATGTGGGTCTGTTCGGCAGGCTCGGTAAAGCTGGCACGGTGAAGAACGTGGTGATGGATGGCATACAGATAACATGCAATCACAGGTTGGGCTATGCCGGCGGCGTGGCAGGATTTAGCTGGGGAGGCACCATTGAAAACTGCTCGGTGTCGGGCAGCGTCAGCGGCACGATATGCGCCGGCGGTGTGGTGGGTATTCAATGGGAGGCTTCCATCACCGGATGCAGCTCCTCCGCCACAGTGAAGGGAATGGTCCAGGTCGGCGGCGTGGCAGGTGAGACGAATTCGGGTGCCACCATGGCCGCTTGCTATGCCACAGGCAACGTGACCATAGAAATAGACCCCATAGATAATATCCTTGGCGGCGGTCTGGTGGGATTCAACGCAGGAAGCAGCGTCCTTGCCTGCTATGCCACGGGCAACGTAACCAGTACGGGTAGTAGCACTGGCAATGTATATATCGGCGGCTTTTTGGGAGGAAACTACACCACCGTGACCGCCTGCTATTGGAAGAACAATCATGAACAAGGCATCGGCTACAATAAGGAAGGCATCGCCCCCGAAGCCACGAATGTGGACGGCACCAGCGTAACCTGGCAGAACGCCGTTGATGCCATGAACACCGCCTTGCAGAACAAAGGCTCAGAGTGGCGTTACGAACTTAAAGGAGCATTGCCCACCTTGAGGAAGCAGTAAACCGTCGGGGGGAAAAGTTACGCCCGCAACGGAAAGAACCAGAGTAATAAAATAACAGATATTATGAGGATAAGATTTTTTGCACTTGCAGCGCTCGCCCTCTTATTGGGCGCCTGCACGCAGGACGAAGCGGGCTTCCTACCGGAAGGGGCGGAAGGCACCCCCATCGTCTTCACCGCCACGGGGCTGAATCCCGTCGCGACAGCCATCGCCGGCACCCGTGCCCCTGTGGATGGCAATTGGGAGGGTGTGCAGAGCGTGGCAGTGCTGATGGACGGCACGGTGAAGGCATACGACGTGACGCCCTCCACCGCCGACCCCACCAGCGCCACGCTGACCTCCACCGACCCGTACTACTGGACCAACCACAACGACATCACCGTCACAGCGTGGTGGCCCTACACCGCTGGCGAGACAACCCCACCTGCGGTAAAGGTAAAAGCCAACCAAAGTGCCCAGAAAGACTTTGAGGGCAGCGACCTCATCGTAGCCGACGGGCAGACGGTGACCTACGGTAGCCCCACGCTTCGCTTCACCCACCGCACGGCGCGAGTGACCATCGTTCTGACGGACTACACCGAGGGGCTGGCATCCGTGCGGCTGACGGGTCTCTCCACCGAGAATGGCAATCCGGATAAAATCACCCCGTACGGCAAGGGCAGCAACACCTACACCGCCATCGTAGCCCCGCAAAGTGTGGCAGCTGGCACGACCTTCATTACATGCACATTCACTAACGGCAAGACCTTCGTTTATAAGATGAAGAATGCTACCGACTGGCAGGCGGGCGGTGAATATACCTACACCGTCTCCCTCGCTGCGGCAAAAGACCTGGGCTATACCATAGAGAGCAACGGCAGCTACACGGTCTATAACGCCGACGGCCTGCTGAATGTAGCCAAATTAGTGAACGGAGGTAAGACCGACATTAACATTACCCTCGACAAAAACATTGACCTCACAGGCAAAGACTGGACGCCGATAGGCACAGACTACGACAACTCATACAAAGGCACCTTCGACGGTGGCGGCCATACCATTACGGGGCTGACCTTTACGACAAATGACGAATTTGCGGGTCTGTTCGGCTGGCTCAATAGAGCTGGTACGGTGAAGAACGTGGTGATGGAGGGCGTACAGATAACAAGCAATCAAATATATGGCGGCAGTATTGGCGGCGTGGTAGGATATAGCTGGGGCACCATTGAAAACTGCTCGGTGTCGGGCAGCGTCAGCGGCACGGATTGTGTCGGCGGTGTGGTGGGTTCACAAAAGGCTGGTTCCATCATCGGATGCTGCACCTCTGCCACAGTAAAGGGAACGCACTATGTCGGCGGTGTGGCAGGAGAAAAATGGGGCACCATGACAGCTTGCTATGCCACAGGCAACGTGACCTTAGAAATAGCCTCCCAAAAGAATCTCTATGGCGGCGGTGTAGTGGGATTAAACGGAGGAAGCCGCGTCCTTGCCTGCTATGCCACGGGCAACGTAACAAGTACAGGTAGTAGCACTGGCAATGTGCATATCGGCGGCTTGTTTGGAGATAGCTACACCACCGTGACCGCCTGCTATTGGAAGAACAATCAGGAACGAGGCTATAAGACCGCCCCCGAATCTACGAAGGTGGACGGCACTTACGTTACCTGGCAGAAAGCCGTTGATGCCATGAACACCGCCTTGCAGAACGCTGGTTCAGAGTGGCGTTACGAACTTAACGGAGCATTGCCTACCTTGAGGAAGCAGTAAACCGTAGGGCGGAAAAGTTCCGCTCGCAACGGAAAGAACCGAAGTATAATCCCAATAAAGAAAGGAGGACGTGATGGAACACACGGAGAATCCACCATATTGGTTTTGGCATCAAGGCATTGTCAATAATAATATAGTCTCCAGTGTAAATATGGAAGCTGTAAGCCGGACATTGTCAAGATTGGTGCTCATTAAAGACAACAAATCAAGTAATTAAATAAAAAACATGGGACTTTTTCACAGAGGCAAGAAAAATAATGACGATGAGCCGGACAGTGTTCAAACCAATTCATTCTCTGATATTATGAATGGTTTGCAGTACGCCGTAAACTGTGCACAAGATACATTACAGAATCATCAGATACAAAATCTGACCAGACTTTTTGAAGGAACAAATGCAAATAACGCAAATACGTTCCAATCAAAAAAAATCATGGTTGGAGACAAGACTATTGATATTCCACTTATAGCCTTGATATCCCATCATTATCTTGCAATGGATAATGTGCAGATAAAGTTCAAGGCGAAGGTCGGAAGCGTGGAATCACAGATTCCGGAAAACAACTTATTGTTATCCAGCCCACAAAGAGCCAATCTCCAGATGCAGATGAGCAACATAAAACCGGATGCGGATGATGTCATGGAGGTTTGCGTCAATTTTAAGGTTCAGGAGACTCCGGAGAGCATTTCCCGAATTATTGACGATTTTGTAAAAAATATCTAACAATTTTAAAATTCAAATGTTATGGCAGAAGAAATAAAGAACCAAGGGCAACAAGAAAATGCGGAAAACTTGAATGAAAATGTAAGCGGACAGGCGAAAGAAATTATCTCCGCTGCATTGGAAGAGACTCAAAACAGAGAAACTTCTCCAGTTCTTAAAGCAGATTCAAACGTGACTGACAAATTCAAGGGGCTTCCCATGCGGGAACTTATTGCAGCTCCACTTATTGCAGCAGCCGAAGCACAACAGGAATTGGCAGCGACAGCATGGAATTTCTACCAGCAAATTGCATTTGATGGTAAAAGCGGCAATAAAGCGCGTATATTGGAATTCGATGTCGAAAGACCGATACAGCAGGATGGAAAAATGACAACAATGTCACAAAGTGTCAAGGCTCCGTTTATAGGATTGGTGCCTATTCCTTCCCTGCTCATAGATCGCGTGGATGTCGATTTCCAGATGGAGGTTACCGATACATCAAACGTAAAAAGCACTACCAACGCAGAAGTAGAGGCAAAAGCTTCTGCAAAACATTGGTTTATAAATGCGGAAATCAGCGGCAAAGTCACGACCGCCCGCGAGAACACCCGCATGACCAACCAAACGGCAAAATACCAGATACATGTGACAGCCAGTCAGCAGCCGCAGACCGAAGGTCTGTCTAAACTGATGGATATAATGGCATCATGTATCGAGCCTATAACAAACGAAAGTAACAGTAAGTAAATATATGAATTTGATTCAAGCATTAAGATTGCCAAACAGTCGAGCAGTAATGACAAATATTGCACGGTTTCATTATCAAAATATTTATAATGTAGGTTTGACCCCTCCGATTGTCACGCAAAGTAATTTGACATTTCAAATAAAAGGATATACCCGTAACTATCGTTTTCTTAGATTAGACTATGCCTGTGTCATATATATTGCGGATGGAATAGCAGTCGTTGCTTCAAATGGCATAGATACTTTAAGTTCAGGTTTTTCGGGGTGTTATATGGCCAGTTTTAGGCACAATGGCATTAGGTATGTTGCTCATATTCCAACGCCTAACAATAGTATTAAAACATCATGGAATCGGGCGGTTAAAAATCGAATAATAGATAATGTTGTTCTTTTTAAACCTACTGAAGGATTGGCGAGAATCCCAGGAACCATTGGTATTTGGGGAATTATAACATTTAACGATAGATGTTATCGGCTTGATGTAAATGAAAACGCTCCTCCAAGTCAAGCCATACGTGGCCAAAGAATTTTTAACTCAATCCCGAGAAATCCCATACTAACAGAAATTCCACCTATCGCCGGTGGTCAGATGCCTTAATAATTATAACAATTGTAAATAAGGGAAGAATGGTTGTTTCATTGAGGAGTAGAATTCTATTCGGATATATAATTCTGGTGGCGGTCATAGGCAGCATGGCCGCCATTCTCATCCATGAACCTGCGAAGTTCCACGACCTATATGCGTATTTTAAATAACGGTATTTACACAAACAGCAAATGAGCGAACAATTCGTTACCACTACCAAGCATTTCCGCAAGCTGCTTGCCGCAGGCTATCTGTTGATAGTCCTGCTGGTGGGCGGCATCATCTGCACGTGGCTCGGAGAATGGCGCGACTTGGAGTTGCTGGAACGGGAGAACCGTGAAATCAACCGCTTCCGCAAGGAAACACACGATGCGTATGTGGGTGTGGTGGAGTTGTCTCTTTTGGGCGAGTCGGTGCTGGAATGGGACGATAAGGATGTGGCGGCATACCGGCGGCAACGGATGACGGTGGATAGTATGCTTTGCCGCTTCAAGAGCCATTACGAATCGGTGCGCATAGACAGCGTGCGCCACTTGCTGGAGGACAAGGAAAAGCGGCTGTGCGCCATCATGGAGGCTCTGGAACAACAGGCGGACATCAACCGCCGGATAGCCAAGCAGGTGCCGGTGATAGTGCAAACGAGCAGGCAGGAAGAGCCGAAGAAACAGAGGAGGAAAGGTTTTCTCGGGTTGTTCGGCAAGAAACAGGAAGCACCTCCGACGACGACCACCACGATGCTCTACACACTGAACCGTGATATGATAGCGCAACAACGTGCCCAAAGCCATCGTCTGTCGGAATATGCCGACAGCCTTGCCAGCCGCAATGCGGAACTGAACCGCCAACTGCAAACCCTTATCCAGCAGATGGACCACAAGGTGCAGGCTGACTTGCAGGAACGTGAGGCGGAAATATCCGCTATGCGTGAAAAGTCGTTCTTGCAGGTAGGTATCATAACGGGTGTCATGCTGCTGTTGCTCATTATTTCATACATCATCATTCACCGCTATGCCACCCGCATCAAGCAGTACAAACGTAAGACAACAGATTTAATCGGGCAACTGCAAAAGTCCGTAAAACAAAACGAATCGTTGATAGCCTCACGCAAGAAAGCGATGCACACCATCACCCACGAGCTACGCACACCACTGACTGCCATACATGGATATGCGGAACTGATGCAGGACAACGAAGAAGAAAAGATAAGCGGTTATGCGGACAATATCCTGCAAGCCTCCAAGAGAATGACCGACATGCTCAACTCCCTGCTTGACTTCTTCCGCTTGGACAGCGGCAAGGAACAGGCGAATGTCCGTCCGTTTCGTTTGGAAAACATCGCGGAGCTGTTGCAAACGGAGTTTACGCAACAAGCAGAAGCAAAAGATCTTAAACTTACCATCGAGTGCCCGGAGGGTATTATCCTGAATGGCGACAAGGAGCGCATCATACAGATATGCGACAACCTGCTGGGCAATGCCGTCAAGTTCACGAATGCCGGAAGCGTTTCACTTGTCATAAGCTATGACGGCAATAGGCTGACCCTTGTAGTAGAGGACACCGGAACCGGCATGAGTGCGGAAGAACAACAGCGAGTGTTCGGAGCGTTCGAGCGGCTTTCCAACGCCGCCACGCAAGACGGTTTCGGATTGGGGTTAAGCATTGTGAAACAGATAGTCGGGATGCTTGGCGGCACTATACGCTTGGAAAGCGAAAAAGGAGAAGGCAGTCGTTTTACTGTGGAGTTGCCAATGAACACTGCCGATATTGGTATTGAAGAACAGACAGCCGCAGAAAGTCTGGCTCATATAGAAAGACCTTATTCTGTCATCGTATTGGACGACAATCCGATGGTATTATCCATGACAAAGGAAATGTATGCTGGTATAGGTGTGCATTGCGACACGTTCACCACTATTGGCGATGCAATGGAAGCCATGCGGCAGCACACATACGACCTCATGATAACCGATATGAAGATGCCGGAGATTAACGGCTATGAGGTGTTGGAGTTGTTACGCTCGTCAAGTGTCAGCAACTCGAAAGAGATTCCCATTGTCGTGGCGACCGCCTCCGGCAGTTGCAGCGAAGAGGAGCTGTTGGAAAATGGATTTACCGCCTGCCTGTTCAAGCCATTTTCCATTTCCGAACTGGTTGCTGTATCAGACAAATGCCTTTTGATAAGTACGGACAAGGATGAACTTCCCGACTTGTCCTCTCTGCTTGCATATGGTGACAAACGGGCGATGCTTGACCGTTTGATAACCGAAACAGAAAAGGATATGCAGGCTGTCCGGGAAATCATGGAGAGGAATGACCGCAAGGCGTTGGACGAATGGATACACCGTCAGCGAAGTTCATGGGCTGTTATCCGTGCTGACAAACCCTTGTGGAACCTGTATGAACTGCTGCATCAAGAATCTGAATGTTCCGAAATGGAATTGCGGAAATGCGTGGATGCCATGCTTCGTATGGGAACAGTTATCATAGAACTTGCGCAAAAGGAAAGGAGGTTGTCGGATGAAAGTATTTGTGATTGAGGACAACCCCGTCTATAACGATTATGTCTGCAACCTGCTGAAGAAAGACAGCTTCGATACTATGTCGGCATATAATCTTGCCACTGCCAAGAAACTATTGGTAAAGTCAGAGGTGGATGATATTGTCGTTGCCGACCTACGCCTCCCCGACGGTGAAAGCATAGAGTTGTTACGGTGGATGCGTGCCAACGACAAACAACAGGTGTTTATCGTTATGACCAATTACGGGGAGGTGCATACGGCAGTGGAAAGTATGAAGCTCGGCTCAAAGGATTACATACAGAAACAGTTGTTGGAGGATAAACTGATACCGCTTATCCGCACCCTGCAAAAAGAACATGAAAAGCGACTACAATGGAACATTCCGATATTCGTCCGGCAGGGCGAAGCCTATCAGAAAATCAAGAAACGTGTGCGCCTTGTAGCCACCACCCGGATGAGCGTGCTGATACTGGGCGAGAACGGTACGGGCAAGGAACATATCGCACAACATATACACCAACAAAGCAAACTTGCCGATAAACCTTTTGTGGCAGTGGACTGCGGAGCCTTGTCCCCGTCATTGATACAATCCGCCTTCTTCGGACACGTCAAGGGCGCGTTTACGGGTGCCGAAGCAAACAAGACGGGGTATTTTCTGGAAGCGGATGGCGGCACGCTGTTCCTTGACGAAGTGGGCAACCTAACAATGGAGATGCAACAGATGCTGCTCCGCGCCATACAGGAACGCCGTTACCGTCCCGTCGGAGCAAAGGAGGACAAAACAGCCAACGTGAGGATAGTGGCTGCAACCAACGAGGATTTGCAGAAAGCCGTAACGGAAAAGCGGTTCCGGCAGGATTTGCTCTATCGCTTGCAGGAGTATGTGATAACCATGCCGCCCTTGCGCGACTGCCCGGAAGACATCATGCCATTGGCCGAGTTCTTCCGTGAAATGGCAAACCGTGAGTTGGAACGTGAAGTAAAAGGTTTTGCCGCATCTGCCCGTAATGCCCTGCTCGCCCATGCGTGGCCGGGCAACGTGCGCGAGTTGAAACAGAAGATACAGACGGCAGTCCTGCAATCAGAAGGCGATATGATAACCGAAGCCGATTTGGAACTTGACAATGAACCGTCCGCTACTTCCGCTTGTTTTACATTGAAGAGCGGGGATGAAGAAAGAGGACGTATCCTGCGTGCTTTGAAACAAGCAGCCGGTAACAAGAAAATGGCTGCAAAGATACTGGGTATCGGCAGGACAACGCTGTATAATAAATTGGTAGAATATGGATTGAATGAAGAAAACTGACCGGAGTATGGCTGTAAATGGCAATAATTGATTAACTTTGCAATTGTATTTCAGAAAATAGCAGGCGATTGGGTAACTTTTCGCCGATGATATAGACATAAGACCGCAAGGCGTTTCGAGCGAAAATCTGGTAAATTGAAACTACGGAGACGATTGCGTGATGCTTATGCTATGCTTACGCATAGCGTGCATTCACGTACTCTCCGTAAAGGCTTTACCAGAGCCATCGCTTGAAAGTAGTGTGAATTGCACGCTACTTTTTTGCCTCGCCAAAAAGGAAAGGAAATACGTTATGGCGAAAATACAATTACTTGCCGTTATCTCAATAGATGGCTGTCCGATGAAACTGCATCCCCGGAAGCGGTTGCTTCAAACCGAAGATTACGGTATGGATGAAATACGTGCCAATGCCCTGTATAAGCTGACATCCGACTATTCGGTATCCGTGCTTCAAGAATGGAGAGAGGAAGGTGGAAGCATTTGCCATTTGTTGGAAGTAACTGCCGGGAATACCGAATATGCCAACGGACTGTTACGGATGAACGTGATAGATGAAATCATACTATACGTTGTTCCAACCATCGACGGAAACGGAGCGCATTTTTTCAAGTCAGCACTACCTATGAATGACTGGCGGCTTATGGAGAACAAAACTTATAGGGACGGAGTAATCCGGCTTACCTATCATAAAGAGCCACGGGCATAAAATGTTCAGATTATGAACATCTTGGCGGAATTTCCGTGTTCAGAAAGTGAACACATGTTCAGAATCTGAACACATTTCACAAGGGATGCAATCAAGGATAAAATTATTTTTGAATTTTATCTTTCTGAAAAACAATGTAGTACAATTTTCTCACAATCTTTTCTCGTGTTTAGGGCTATGATTTGCCCATATATCAGTGTGCGCACACTGATAAACAAGTGTAAACCCTCAAAACAGAAAAGATAATGAACCATCTCATATTGGCGGAAACACAGTTTTTCGCCCTGATAAACGGAAAAGACAACGGTAGCACGGAAACGGCATACGGCGGATTCGTGCAGGAAGTAATAAACCTGTGCTACGGCGGCAATGATGCCAAGCATATTATTGTGGCGTTGGCTTTTGCCGAAATCGAATTACAGCACCATCCGCAGAACTTGTCGGCATCGGAGGAGAATGTCGTCACTGTGTATATCCGCAAGGCGTTATCATTCATCCGAAAGATGCAGAAGATGGTATCCGCTTCTGCAATTACCTCCGTGCCACCACTAACATCCACATCCGAAACCAAAGCCACAGTCCCAGCCCTGCAATGGACCGGTAATGCCGTCGAGTTGGTAGAACTAATCTATGCCCTCTACGCCACCGGCTGCATCAATGGCGGCAAGGCTTCGCTGAAAGAGCTTGCCCCTGTCCTCTATTCCTTTTTCGGTGTGGAGTCCAAAGACTGCTACCGCTTCTATACGGACATCAAACGCAGGAAAAGCGACAGTCGCACCTACTTCCTTGAAAAGATGCAGGACAAACTGAACGCGAAGATGCGACATGACGATGAATTGGAGCGGATGAGGAGATAAACGAATGCCAAACAAAGGATAAGCGGCCGGATTATACGGTTTCTTATCCTTCTTCATTTACAATCACTCTATTATCTGCCGGAAAGCCGATTAAAATCATTAACTTTGCAAGTATTAATCAATGACGGATGAAAATAGATAACCTCGAAATATTGAATGGACTGATTGCCGGAGCCGAAGGCGGGACAGTTGAGTTCAAAGAAACTACCGGGCAGTTGGAGCGTGGAATTGAAACTCTTTGTGCCTTCTTGAACGGTACGGGCGGCACGGTGCTGTTCGGTGTAACCGACAAGGGAAAGATTATCGGTCAGGAAGTGAGCGACAAGACGAAGCGCGATATTGCGGAAACCATCAGACGAATCGAGCCGTTTGCGACCATTGATATATCCTATACAGACATTCCGGGAACGAACAAAAGTGTTATAGCTTTATCAGCGGAAGAACAACGATATATGCGCCCGTTCACCTATAAGGGGAGGGCTTATCAACGGATAGAGAGCGTTACATCTGCCATGCCGCAGGGTATATACAACCTGTTGGTTATGCAGCGAGGCGGAACCTATGCTTGGGATTCCATGCAAAATCCCAGCTTGAAAATATCCGACCTTGACGAAACGGCAATCTTGGGCGCAGTACGTGGAGGAATCAGAGGCGGACGTTTGCCGGAAGGTTCTATGCAGGAGGATGTCCGAACCATCCTTGAAAAATTTGACTTGTTGAATGATGGAAAGCTGAACAATGCTTCCGTTGTCCTATTCGGACGAAACTTCTACCATTATCCCCAATGTCTGCTCCGTTTAGCCCGGTTCAAAGGAACGACAAAAGATGAATTTTTAGATAATCAGCGTGTGACAGGCAATATATTCAACTTGCTGGATGCTGCAATGGCATTTTTCTTCAAGCATTTGTCCCTTTCCGGTAAAATTGAAGGTTTGTACAGAGAAGAGGAACTGAATGTGCCATATAAGGCATTGAGAGAATGTTGCATAAATGCTTTTGCACATCGTGTTTACCATCGCCCCGGCAGTTCAGTCGGGATTGCTATCTATGATGACCGCGTGGAGATTGAAAACAGCGGAACATTTCCGCCTGATATTACCATTGAGAAACTGTTGGGTGGCCACAATTCCGAACCACAAAATCTGATAGTAGCCAATGTGCTGTACAAAAGTGCAGTATTGGAGAGTTGGGGACGTGGCATAGCCCTTATGGTAAACGAATGTCGCCGTGTCGGTATTCCGGATCCGGAGTTTCATACCGACGGCAATGCTGTATGGATTGTGTTTCATTATACAAGAACTACAGTAGGACAAGACCCCACAGCAACCCCACAGCAACCCTATAGTAACCCCACAGTAACCCCACAGTTAGGAAAACTGTTGTCTGCTATTGGGAACAACACTCTCTCTGCTAAAGAAATCATGGAGAAAACGGGAATGAAAGATAAAAGGAATTTCTTAAAGAACTATATCCATCCGGCAATAAATTCCGGTTTGGTCCTTTCACTTTATCCCGTAGGCTCCAAGAGTCCGCAACAGAAATACTATCTTACTGATAAAGGTAAAGGTTTCCTGCAACAATAACGGGTATGGCTAAAAAGAAGAAACATAAGAATGATGTAAAAACTGATTTACCGATAATCATGGATTATGGTATCGGCAGTATATCCGTTTATGACCCGGCAGACATGATGCCATACAACGAGCCGCCAATTAGCGAACAAATCCGCTTCAAGAAACTCGGCAAAGAGATGAAATCCGAGTTCAAGTGGCTGGTATCTTCCGTAGTGATTGAGTATTGGCAAGAAAACCGACAGATACCTTTCGGTGAAGAAATGTCGAAACTCAGAACCAGACTGTTGAGAATGTTTGCCGAAGAATACAGCATACTGCTTAAAGACGATACAGAGCTGAAAAATTATTTGCTGACGCTTGCCATTACCACCATCAACAAGCATCTCAAATCTGAGAATAAAAAGAGGGCGTCAAAACTCTCTTTTTAACAAAATTACCCTTGCTACAGATATCTGTGACAGGGGTAATTTTCATATTTGGGGTGTTTTGACACATCCCCTTTTTCATATATAAAGGAATCTGTTATTTCTGCTGCAACAGGTGTTTCAAGTTTTCATCATTTGCGATACGTTCCAGTTCCTCTTGAACAATCTGCTTCACTTCCTCCTTGATGCGCCTGTAATTCGCCTGAACCGTTTCCTTCATGCGGTCGTTGCCGTCCCCGTCCGTAAAGTCGGTAATGACGGGGATTTTCTTGTAGGCTTTCTCCTCGCGCCTCACCTTCTCGGCATCCACGACAATCTCACAATGAAAAATCTTCTGCTCGATACGCTCGTTGAAGTTGTCGGACACCGAACCGACAAACATACCCTGCGTCAAGCCGGAAATCTTGCTTGGCGGGATGAGTGAATCCATCTGCGTGTTGATGGAGGTGGAAACATCCTGCCGGTTGATGGAAATGGACTGCCGTTTCTGCAACACCTTACCGAAGCGTTCGGAAAGCGTCTTGGCGGTTTCACCCACCACCTGACCGGAAAAGATATTGCCGACGGTGTTCATCACGACCTTCGCTTCTTTATCACCGTAGTCGCGCACCAACTGGCTGAAATCCTGAAAGCCCAGACACACGGCAACCTTGTTGCTTCGCGCGGTGGCGATAAGGTTGTCCAACCCCTTGAAATAAATCGTGGGCAGCTCGTCGATGATGACCGACGACTTCAGCATCCCTTTCTTGTTGATGAGTTTCACGATACGGGAGTTATACAGACCGAGAGCGGCCCCGTAGATATTCTGACGGTCGGGATTGTTGCCCACACAGAGTATTTTCGGTTCTTCGGGATTGTTGATGTCCAGCGTGAACTCGCTGTCCGACATCACCCAATAGAGCTGCGGGGAAATCATCCTTGACAAAGGGATTTTCGCGCTTGCTATCTGCCCCATCAACTGCTCCGCAGCCCCTCCGAGCCATGCGTCCATGAACGGAGAAAGATAGTTTTCCAATTCCGGGTAAGAGGTCAGTATCGGGAAAATATCCTCATAGCGGCGGTTCAGGAACTCAATCGCATGGGGGAATGTACAATACTTGCCGTTCTGGAAAATTTTGAGATACCAGATAATAGCCGCGAAAAGGATGATGGGCGATTCTACGAAAAAGTCGCCCTGCTTTTGCACCCAACTTTTATTTAAGTTGAGCATAATGGTGTACGCACTCTCATAAGCGTCCGTAATATCCTCCATGAAGTCCGGGTGAATGGGATTGCAACGGTGCGAACGTCGCGGGTCATCGAAGTTTATCACATAAAACTTCGGTTTCACCTTGTAGCCCTCCGGGTGGTTCAGCAGATGGTTGTATGCTATCGTGGACAAGTCGCTGAATTTGAAGTCGTACACATACATCGAGAAGCCCTTTTCTATCTGCTGCTTGATGAAATTATTTACCACTGCATAGGATTTACCGCTGCCCGGCGTACCCAACACGATGGAAGCCCTAAAAGGATTCACGACATTGATCCAGCCATTGTTCCAACGCTTTTTGTAGTAAAACCGTGTCGGAAGATTGACCGAATACTCGCTTTCGATAAGCCTTGTTTCCTGCATGAAACTCTCGTTTTCGTTATTGAACACATCGTCCATAAGGTCCTGTTTGAGAAGGCGGGAGATCCATACACCGGCGGCAAGCAGGCAGAGATAGCCGACGGCAAGAGTGAGTATATAAAAGGCGGTGCGTGCCATTAACGGTACGGGCAGGCTGAGCAGCCACCAGTTGAAAAAGAAGAGGACAACACCTGCGGAAAGGGCTGTCCAGATATGCGCCCATTTGATTTTTTCCTCCTTTACACCCTTCGTGCCCAGACACGACAGGGCAAGGAAGGTAACGGAGAAAAGCTTTGTCCAAAGGATGGAGCCGAACAACCCGGTCGTGCGCTGGAAGTTCAGCAGAATCCTGTCCACCACTCCGATACTGACATTCCACTCCCGGATGGCCGGATAGCAGAACCAATAGATATTAACAACTACGAACAACACGCTGAGGGCACGCATAAAGTCCATGACTTTTGCCAGTCCCCTGAGATCATCTTCTTGTGACATAATACTGAGTTTTAAAAAGTTATCGTCTTGATAATTATGTAATACGGGTTCAGTCCTGACGGCCGTAACGCCGACGGCGTTTCTTCTTGTCGGGCTTCAGTAGCCTGGGATGCCGGGGGACATAGTTCAGCTCCGGCTCCATGCCGGAAAGTAGCCCTCCCAGAATTTTCTCCCCGTTTCCGGAAACCACAGCGGACGGAACGGACGGCAGAAGTGGCGGCAGGAGATCTTGCGGCCGCTCCTGAAAGCATCTGTCCAGCGTGTTCGCCGAAAACTCCTTGCCCAGACGTGAGCCGTTGAGCACGGTGCGGCTGCGGTGGTCTATAAAGGTAACGCCATAAATCCTGCCGGTTCCGTTGCGGCGGAGAACCAAGTCTATCTGTTCTTTCGCCAGCCGGCTACGGAACTCCCGTTCGTCCACGGATCGGCGCAAAGCTTCGGCCACTAACGGCCGAAGCCGTTCACGGCACGGGTCGGACTTGATTCTTGCGGCGGATTCCCGCATCTTCCTATCCAACTGCTGTGCACCGGCCGTTTTTCCCAGCCGGGAGGACTTTATGGGAGTGGCCGCCGTTTCACCGTTGCCGTCCAAAGCGGTATAGAGTATGCCGTGATAGGTGCGTCCGCCAATTTCCCCCTTCACTTCTTCCACTCCTATATTATACAGGGAAAGCAGGGCACGGAGTTCGCCCATTGTGCGGAAGCTGTAAAGCTCGAGCAGGGGTTTGAGGGTACAGGCGATCTGCCGTTTGATGTCCCCTTTGGCAACATCTACCGGCTTCAGCTGCCACTCTTCGCCTTTCTTCCGGCCTTCCGCCGGATGCAGGCCGTATTTCTGCTCCAGAAGTTCGGTAATCTCCTTGCTGCGACGGTATTCGAACTTGTCGGATACTTTCCTTCCCTCACTATCGACACGCAGGGAAACGATGTGGATATGATGCCGGCCGATGTCCTCGTGCTTGAAGACAAGATAGGGCTGGTTGCCGTAACCGAGCCGCTGCATATATTCCCTGCCGATTTCCGCCAGCTGTCCGTCGGTCAGCACGTCGTCGGGATGCGGGTTGAGGGAGATGTGTATGACCGGCTTCTCGGTGCGGTAATGGTTCGGCATCCATTCGAGAAACTGCCTCACGGATTCATCCGGACGGAAACGCCCGTCTTCGGGATAACGGAGGAGATGTGCCGAAAGGACTTTCGCACCGCCTTCATCGACCTTGTTCTGGTTGTAGACCAATGCACCGTACAAGTTCTTACCCACGCTGATCCTGGCTACCATGTGAGGCGAGTTTTTGGGAAAGTTCGACAATCCGGCGGTTCAGCTCCACGAGTTCAAGGGTGAGCTTTTCAAGTCTGTAAAGCAGTGCCAACGCTTTCTTTTCGGTGAAATGGATGTGCAACTCCTTGACTGCCTGATTGTAATTCACTCCTATGGCACGGAACTGCCGGAACAGTTCCGTGAGCTTGGCCACATACTCCATTGTGGCACGGTCTGTCCGGATCACCCTGAACTCCTCGTTAAAGATCCGTGCGGCGATGAACTTGGATTTGGACAACAGGCCGGACTGCTCAAACATGGTGAGAAACCGTGCATGGCCGGCTTGACGGTTTCACGGCGGACGGCCGGGTTCGACTTGGGCAACCTGCCCCCTTTTCCCCGTGTGCGGGGACGCTTTTTCTCGTTGTTCATATATACGTTTTTTATGTGGTACAATTCCACCGGGTGGCATTGCCGCCGTCTGTTTCTCCCCCACAATTTGCGACTTCGGAGCAAATTGCAGCCCCCTGCAAGGGCAAGCGTTTTTTGCTGCAAAACGGAGTGGTGCTGCAAAAAACACAG
>ERZ839947.1951-NODE-1951-length-16682-cov-2.847718_pt1 | contig 16682 bp, 19 predicted proteins | sample MGYA00519908_ERZ839947 | MGnify/ENA primary metagenome ERZ839947 (study PRJEB31850, sample SAMEA3708857) | human gut metagenome | biome: human gut; feature: human-associated habitat; material: faeces | place: China | collected 2014 ... | reverse complement strand
GATAGCGGGCGGTTCCGGAGAGGGTACCGCCGGTGCCCACACAGGCCACCAGCACATCGACCTTGCCCTGGGTGTCCGCCCAGATCTCCGGGCCGGTGGTGCGGTAGTGGGCGTCCGGGTTGGCGGGGTTGTCGAACTGCCCGGGGATAAAGCTGCCGGGGATGGAGCGGGCAAGCTCCTCCGCCTTCTCCACCGCGCCCTGCATCCCCAGCGCGCCGGGGGTGAGGACCAGCTCCGCCCCATAGGCGGCCAGCATGGCCCGGCGCTCCGCGCTCATGGTATCCGGCATGGTGAGGATCAGGCGGTAGCCCCGGACGGCGGCCACACAGGCCAGGCCGATGCCGGTGTTCCCGGAGGTGGGCTCAATGATCACAGCGCCGGGCTTCAGCAGCCCCCGGGCCTCCGCGTCCTGGACCATGGACAGACCCACACGGTCCTTGGCGGAGCCGGCGGGATTCAGGTATTCCAGCTTGGCCAGCACCTGGGCGGAGAAGCCGTGTCGGGTCCCATACCGCTCCAGAGCCAGCAGGGGGGTGTGTCCAATCAGATCTTCCACGCTGTGTGCGATTTTTGACATAGCAGTGCCTCCTTACAAGTCGATATGACCGGTATCATCAAAAGGATGATACCGCCTGCTCCGCGGCTTTGTCAACATTGACCTTTGCAAAAGAGGGCGGGAGGGGGTATAATACCCGCAGAAATGCTGCGGCCCCTCCGTCTGGGAGAGGCCGGGGCGGACAGTCATATTAGGAGGTCTGCGGAATGAAGGTCGGCATGGTACTGGAGGGCGGCGCGCTGCGCACCATTTTTTCCACCGGGGTGCTGGACGCGATGCTGGAGAAGGATCTGATGACGGACTATGTCGTGGGCGTATCCGCCGGGATCGCCTATGGGGTGAGCTATGTCTCGCGTCAGCCCCGGCGCAATCTGGAGATCCTGACCCGCTTTGCCAACGACAGGCGCTATATGGGCCTTGGAAATCTGCTGGACCGGCATAACCGCAGCTATTTTGGACTGGAATTTTCCTATGAGACCATCCCCAATGAGCTGGTTCCCTTTGACTACGATACCTTTGCCGCCTTTCCCGGGAAGGTGGAGGCGGGGGTGACCAATCTGGAGACAGGCAAGGCCGAGTATCTGGAGGTCCCACGCCGGGACGACAGCTTCCTGCTGCTTCAGGCCACCTGCGCCATGCCCCTGATGTTCCCGGTCTACCGGCTGGGGGGAAAGCCCTATCTGGACGGCGGAGCGGCAGAGACCGTGCCCTATCCCCGGGCCTTTGAGATGGGCTGCGACCGGGCCATTGTGATCCTGACCAAGCCCAGGAGCTTCGTGCGGAAGCGGGAGAAGCTGCTGCCGGTGATCGAGCGGCGGTACCGGGAGTATCCTAACTTCTGCCAGACCATGAGAGAGCGGGCGGAGCGGGACAACCGGGCCCGGGAGGAGCTCTTCCGCCTGGAGAAGGAGGGAAAGGTGCTGGTGCTGGCCCCGGAGGACCTCCGGGGCGTGAGCCGCATCGAGCGGGATGTGGAGAAGCTGCGCCTGCTGTGGGCGGACGGCTACCAGCAGGGGATGGAGCGGATGGAGGAGATCCGCTCCTTCATGGGCCGGTAGGGGGAGCGTTCTGCCGCCCCTCCGGCGCGTCCAGGGCGTACAGGGCCAGCAGATCTCCCAGAACGGTGAAAAAAGCGGCCAAGCGGCTCAATTCCTCCTGGGTCAGCCCCCGGGCCAGGGATGCGGCCATTCCGGCGGCGGCCGCAGCGGCGGCGTCGCTCCCGGCCCAGCGGTGAAAGCAAGACAGACGGACCACCCCCGGACCATGCTATGCAGCAGGCCCCCCGGGCGGTCCCTTTTTTCGCTCTGCCGTCGATCGGCCCATTTCCAACCTTCCCATTTGCCGGGAAGTGTGGTACAATAAGCCGATAACACAAGGAGGGCGGCATGATCATACTAGGTATCGATCCCGGAGTGGCCACCATCGGGTTTGGCGTGATCCGGGCGGAACGGGGGAAAAACACCCTGCTGCGGTACGGCGTGATCACCACGCCGCCGGGGATCCCCCTGTCCAGCAGGCTGCTTCAGATCGACCGGGACATGGAGGAACTGATCCACACCTTCCAGCCGGACGAGATGGCGGTGGAGGAGCTCTTTTTCTCCAAAAATATCACCACCGGCATCGCCGTGGCCCATGGCCGTGGCGTCATCCTGCTGGCGGCGGAGCGGCTGGGGGTGTCCATCTTCGAGTACACCCCCATGCAGGTGAAGCAGGCGGTGGCGGGCTATGGCGGGGCGGACAAGCGGCAGGTCATGCTGATGACCCAGCGCCTGCTGAACATGAAGCAGATCCCCCGGCCGGACGACGCCGCTGACGCTCTGGCCATCGCTATCTGCCACGGGCGGTCGGCCACCAGCCTGCTGAATACAGAGCGGGTCTTTGACCCGAACCGGTACGATACCAGGTGAATTAGGAGTTAGGAATTAGGAATGGGGAATTGGACGCGCCTGAATTTCTAACTCCTCATTCCTCATTTCGAACTCAACACAGGGGGAAAAGCGAAATGTTTTACTATCTCAGCGGCACGGTGGCCCACATAGAACCCTACCTGGCCGTGATCGACTGCGGCGGGGTGGGCTACGCCTGCCGCACCACAAGCTATACCCTCTCCGCCCTGAAAAAGGGTGACAAGGGAAAAGTCTTTACCCATCTGAACGTCCGGGAGGACGCCATGGAGCTGTATGGCTTTGCCACTCAGGAGGAGCTGAATTTGTTCCAGCAGCTGATCTCGGTGTCCGGTGTGGGCCCCAAGGCGGCCCTGTCCATCCTGTCGGCCAGCACCCCGGCCAATCTGGCTCTGTCCATCATCACCGGGGATGAGAAGGCCCTCACCTGCGCCCAGGGTATCGGGAAGAAGATCGCCCAGCGGGTGATCCTGGAGCTGAAGGATAAGCTGGCCAAGGGTCAGACCATCTCCGCCAAAGGGGAGGTCTATGGCGGCAGCGGCGTGACCGTCATCCCGGAAAACAAGCTGTCTGAGGCGTCTGCCGCCCTGGCGGTGCTGGGTTATTCCCAGGGAGAGATCAACGTGGCCCTCAAGGGGATCGACCTGGACAGCCTGACCCTGGAGCAGATCATCAAGGCGGCGCTGAAGAAGATGATGAAGCAGTAAGGAGGGGCACGATGGCCAAGTATGAGACCCGCCTCCGGGGCGATTTTGACGAGACCCTGCGCTATCTTCACGACGGGATCCTCGACAAGAGTGCTTCCGCCAGCTATGAGGATGAGAGCTGTGTACAGTGCGCCGGGGTGCGCTGCTGCGTCCGTGTGTATGAGCGGTACAGCTGGTCGGGAGGCAACCGCCTGTCCATGACCCTCACCCTGGTGGGAGATGGGGAGGACCTGTTCCTGTCGGCCATCACCTCCGGTGGCAGCCAGGGGATGTTCTTTAAGTTCAATACCTGGGGGGAGGAATTTTTCCTGGATACCCTCCGGGAACTGGCGGAGGGCAGGATATGATTTCGCTGCTGCTGGTCGTGGTAGGAATGATTCTCTGGATCGTTTCGATTGCTTTTTTCTACTCTTTTTTCAATTCTGATGGAAAAGCGGCTGGAGGGCTGGCTCTTTCAGGAGGATGAGGCAAAGATGAGGCTCCACGGCATCTGGGCGGGAGCATTGTTTTTAGGCGGCTTTTTCTGTATGCTGTTGGTGCTGATCGGACTGTTCTGAAAGGCTGTCCCGGCTCTTCTGGGTTTTCCACAGAGCAGATGAACGGGAAGCGACCTGAGAACGGGCGATATTGTGACGGAAACTGATTTGGAAGGAGAAGTGAAGCGTTGTCTATCGACTTTTCCGGAACGGAATATGAGAATGAGGACCTGGAGCCTCTGGTGACCACCTCCCTCACCCGGGAGGACGAGGGAGAATACTCCCTGCGGCCCAAGACCCTCCGGGAGTACATCGGCCAGGAGAAGGCCAAGGGCAATCTGGAGGTGTTCATCCAGGCGGCCAAGATGCGGAACGAGCCGCTGGACCACGTCCTGCTCCACGGCCCCCCCGGGCTGGGCAAGACCACTCTGTCCGGCATCATTGCCAATGAAATGGGGGTCAACGTGCGCATCACCTCCGGCCCCGCCATTGAGAAGCCCGGCGATCTGGCCGCGCTGCTCACCAATCTGGCGGAGAACGACATTCTCTTTGTAGACGAGATTCACCGGCTCAACCGCTCGGTGGAGGAGGTGCTGTACCCGGCCATGGAGGATTATGCTATCGACATCATCATCGGCAAGGGCCCTTCGGCCAACTCCATCCGGCTGGATCTGCCCAGGTTCACCCTGATCGGGGCCACCACCCGGGCGGGCCAGCTGTCTGCCCCCCTGCGGGACCGGTTCGGCGTCACCCTCCGGCTGGAGCTGTACACGCCGGAGGAGCTGGCACTCATCGTCACCCGGTCCGCCGGGATCCTGGAGGTGCCCATCGAGGCGGACGGCGCCATGGAGATCGCCCGGCGCAGCCGGGGCACGCCCCGCATCGCCAACCGGATGCTCCGGCGGGTGCGGGACTTCGCCCAAGTGCGGGCCGGAGGCGTGATCACCAAAAAGGTGGCGGATGAGGCCCTCACCGCCCTGGAAATCGACTCCCTGGGGTTGGACTCCATCGACCACCGGATGCTCCGAAGCATCATCGAAAATTACCGGGGCGGCCCTGTGGGGCTGGAGACCCTGGCGGCCACCATCAACGAGGAGTCCGTCACCCTGGAGGACGTATATGAGCCCTATCTGATGCAGCTGGGCTTCCTCACCCGGACCCCCAGGGGGCGCTGTGTCACCCCTAAGGCGTACCAGCATCTGGGGCTGCCCGTTCCCGGAGGGGAGTGCGGGAGCGGCCTGGACCAGCTGACGCTGTGAGACGTTCGGCCCTGTGAGGTTTTGAGGATACAGAGCAAAACAAAGTTTTGCGTCAAGGTTCTTTTTGGTTCTTTTTCTTTCAAGAAAAAGAACAGAGAAAAAATGAGGTGTTGCAATTATGGGAAAACTGTTTGGAACGGACGGCATCCGCGGCGTGGTCAACGCTGGCCTGGACGCGGATCTGGCCTATAAGGTGGGACTGGCCGCGGCCGAGGTGCTGGCCAGCGGCAAGAAGGCGGGGGAGAAGCCCCTGGTCACCATCGGCAAGGACACCCGGATCTCCGGCGACCTGCTGAAGGGCTCTCTGATCGCGGGACTGTGCACCGCCGGGGCCGACGTGCTGGACCTGGGCACCCTGCCCACTCCGGGGGTGGCCTGGGTGACGGTGGACGAGAAGGCGGACGCCGGCATCGTCATCTCCGCCAGCCACAACCCCTTTGAGCACAACGGCATCAAGATCTTCAACGGCCAGGGCTTCAAGCTCTCCGACGAGCTGGAGGGGAAGATTGAGGAAATTTTGCTGAACGATATCGCCGTGCCCCTCAAGACCGGCGGGGAGATCGGTCGGGTGATTTACGCCGATGAGAAGGAGTCCCAGGATTATATCGACCACTTGGTGTCCACCATTGGCTCCGAGCTGGCGGGGCTGCATATTCTGGTGGACTGTGCCAACGGCGCGGCCTCTTCCACTGCGGCCCGGCTGTTTGACCGGTTCCCCGACCTGCACACCGACGTGATTCACGCCGATCCCGACGGCGTCAACATCAATAACGGCTGCGGCTCCACCCACCTGGACCAGTTGAAAGCCATGGTGAAGGCGGGCGGGTATGATCTGGGCATCGCCTTTGACGGCGACGCGGACCGCTGCTTGATGGTGGACGAGACAGGAGAGGAGATCGACGGCGACCAGGTGATCGCAGCCTGTGGGCTGGCGCTGAAAGAGGCGGGGGAACTGGCCGGCGGAGCTATTGTGGGCACCGTTATGAGCAATCTGGGCCTGCACCGTTTCTGCAAGGAGCACGGCATTGGGCTGTTCTGCACCAGTGTGGGCGACCGCAACGTGCTGGAGAAGATGGAGGAGTGCGGCTATGTCATTGGGGGCGAGCAGTCGGGGCACACGATTTTCCGGCGCTACGCCACCACCGGAGACGGCCAGCTCACCGCGCTGCAATTCCTGGATCTGCTCTGCCGCTCCGGCAAGAAAGCCTCCGAGCTGGTAGGGGAGTGCAAACGCTATCCCCAGGTGCTCATCAATGTGCCGGTGGCCGATAAGGCAAAGAAGGAGGCCGTCCTGTCGGCCCCTGCGCTTCAGAGCGCCGTGGCGGAGCAGGAGGAAAAGCTGGCCGGAAACGGTCGTGTTCTGGTGCGCCCCTCCGGGACTGAGGCTCTCATTCGCGTGATGGTGGAGGCTCAGACCGAGCCTGTAGCGCGGGAGACGGCGGAGCTTTTGGCAAATGTAATAAAAAATCATGGATCTTAACGGGAAATTTTTGCGCAAAAGCTTGACAAATCCAGAATTATCCGCGTATAATGTATAAGGAGAACCGGTATGAAACCAGATCATATTCCTTCCCAGGAACTCACGGACGAAACGCTGTGCCGTTTGGCCGCCTCCGGCGACCGTGTGGCGGAAGAGCGTCTGGTCATGCGCTATAACCGCTTGGTGCGGATGTGCGCACGCCCCTATTTTCTGGCGGGCGGCGACAGTGAGGATCTGATTCAGGAGGGTATGGTCGGCCTGTTAGCCGCGATCCGAGAGTATGACTCCTCCAAAGCGGCTGTATTTCGCACTTATGCGGAGGTCTGTATCAAGAACCGCCTGTTCTCTGTGATAAAAGCAGCAGCGAGAGATAAGCACACACCGCTGAACAACTCAGTCTCGTTCGAAACCCCTCTTTTTAGCGGGAACGGAGATCGGTTTGCCTACCATGCGCCAGGCCGGCAGGTGGAAGACCCGGAGGAGATATTTCTCAGCCGGGAGTCCTTCCGGGAACGAATGGAAACACTGATGGGCCAATTGTCCGGTTTCGAAGCAAGCGTACTTCGGTTGTATCTGAACGGTCTGTCCTATTCTGAAATCGCAGCCGAGGTAAACAAGTCCCCGAAATCGGTGGACAACGCTGTCCAGCGCATTCGGCGCAAGTTGGCACAGCAATCTTCATCTGGCGATGTCAGCGTAAGCTGAACGCAATATTACTGACCCAGCACAATCGGATCATCCGGACCTGGGCAACAAAGCAAAGAGAGGGTAAAATCATGTACGAAGACAAGACTCTGGTATGTAAGGAATGTGGCCAGGAGTTCGTGTTCACCGCCGGTGAGCAGGAGTTCTACGCCGAGCGCGGCTTCCAGAACGAGCCCCAGCGCTGCAAGGCCTGCCGTGATGCCCGCAAGGCCGCTTCCCGTGGCCCCCGCGAGTATTTCACCGCTACCTGCGCTGCCTGCGGCGGCGAGGCTCGCGTCCCCTTCGAGCCTAAGTCCGACCGTCCTGTCTACTGCAGCGAGTGCTTCGCCAAGATGCGTGAGCAGCAGGGCTGAGCGTAAACAGTCTGTGAAAAAGGACGCCCACTGGGCGTCCTTTTTTGTTGCCTTTCGGGAGAATGGGATCACTTCAGGTATCGATCTCTACTCCGTCCGACGATATAATCAATGGAGGTGCGGTAAAAATCCGCCAGAAGGATCAGGTGCCGGACGGGGATCTCACGTTTTCCGGTCTCGTAGCTGCTGTATACCCGCTGGTCGATGCCCAGAAGGGCGCCGACCTCCTTCTGCGTCATGTCCGCGTCCTGCCTCAGGTCCAAAAGCCGTGGGAAGTACATCAAAATTCACCTCGCTGCTATTATTTTGCTTACTATCGTTTGATTGTGTTTATTTTACTATCAAATAGTAGTAAAATATTAAAAATGAAATGGATCGTGGGGTATATGAAGTGGATCATGCTATGAATTGGGATGAAGAGATACAGAACTTAGTGAGGGACATTCAAATGGAGGCAGTGATTATCGAGCTCTGCCGTTTGGCAGTAGACAAACAATCTCCGACACTTGCTGAGTTTTCGTCACAATTTTTCAGAGGTTCTGGCACGTTCCAGTTCCTGCTTGGAACAGCGGAGCCGTGATCGTTTCGTATGGAGCCAGGAGTTTGTAAGCAGAATGGAGACAGATACCGTCACTGGAAAGAAAAGAGCGAAAAATTGGTTGCAAAATAGCGGAGGTTAGGGTATACTATCCTCATCCTAATGACTAACTGGAGGAATCCTGACATGACCATTACTAAGGACACCATCATTGGTGATATTCTGAACATTGCCCCCGAGACCGCCCCTCTGTTTATGAACATCGGGATGCACTGCCTGGGCTGCCCTGCGTCCCGGGGCGAGACGGTGGAGCAGGCCTGCATGGTCCATGGCGTTGACGTGGACGAGCTGCTGGCCGCTGTCAACCAGATGATCGCCGACGGCGAGTAAAGCACGACAGAGCGGAATCGAACAGGCCGGGACGGATCTCTCCGCCCCGGCCTGTTGTTCCGTGGGGCGGCGTCCCCGGGGAGGAGAACAGAATGATGACAAGACGGATCGAGCTGAGTCCCCGCCTGCGTCTGGCGGCGGACCTGGTCCCGGAGGGGGCCCGGCTGGCGGATGTGGGGACAGACCACGCCTATCTGCCCGCCTGTCTGCTGATGGAGGGAAAGATCCCCTCCGCCATCGCGGCGGACCTGCGGGAAGGCCCCCTGAGCCGGGCGCGGGAGACGGCGGCGGAGTACGGCTGTGGAGACCGCATGGCCTTCCGCCTGTGCGACGGGCTCTCCGGGATCCGGCCGGAGGAGACGGACGCGGTGGTGATCGCCGGGATGGGCGGGGAGACCATCGCCCAGATCCTGGAGGCGGCCCCCTGGGTACGGACACGAAAGATCCCGCTGGTGCTCCAGCCTATGAGCTCGATTCCGGAGCTGCGGCAGCGGCTGGGGGAGGACGGCTTCCACATCCTGGAAGAACGGCTGGCCCGGGAGGGGGACACCCTCTATGTGGTGATGCGGGCGGAGGCGGGGGAGGAGCCCGCCATGACGCCCGCCCAGCTGTGGGCCGGCCGGCAGAGCCGGGACCCCCTGCGGGGGGACTATCTCCGTGGACTCCTGGAGAAGCTGGACCGGGCGCTGGACGGCCTTTCCCGGGCGAGAGACGGGCGGGCGGAGGACCGCCGGCGGGAATTGGCGGCCCTCCGGCAGGAGCTGTTGGAGATGCGAGAGGAGTGGGAAGCATGGCAGCGGTGACAGAGATCTTTGAGGCGATGGACCGGTGGGCCCCCTTTGAGACCCAGATGGACTTTGACAATGCGGGGTTCCTGGTGGGCCGGGGCGGCCGGGAGGTCGGAAAAATCTTGGTGGCGCTGGACATCACAGAGGAGGTGGCGGAGGAGGCGGAGCGCTGGGGCGCTCAGCTGATCGTCGCCCACCACCCGGTGATCTTCCACCCGGCCCGCCAGATCACCGACGGGACCCCCACCGGGCGGATCCTGCTGCGGCTGATCGAGGGCGGCGTGGCGGCGATCTGCGCCCACACCAATCTGGACGCGGCGCAGGACGGCGTCAACGAGTGTCTGGCCCGGGCCCTGGGGCTGACAGAGCTGGAGCAGCTCCACCAGGACGGGGTGGACCGGAACGGGCGGCCCTACGGAGTGGGCCGTGTGGGCCGCTGTCCCCAGGCAGGGTGCTCCGGGACCGAGTATGCCCGGCTGGTGAAGGAGGCCCTGGGCGCGGCGGGGGTGCGCTTGACTGACGGAGGCCGTCCGGTGTCCCGGGTAGCGGTGGGAGGCGGCTCCTGCGGCTCTATGCTGGGGGACGCCGCCGCCCTGGGGTGCGATACCTTTGTCACCGCCGACGTGAAATATGACCAGTTCCTGGAGGCGAAGGCCCTGGGGATCACCCTGATGGACGCGGGACACTACGCCACTGAGCAGGTGGTGTGCCCGAAAATCGTGGAGTATCTGGCCAGGTGTTTCCCGGCGCTGGAGGTCCGTATGTCCCGGACGCACCGGGAGGTCTATGGCTGGGTCTGAGGCTGCCTGCGTGGTTTCCGGGGATGGACGCGGTATCGGAGAGAAAATGAGAGAAAAATGCTTGCATTTTGATCCGGAATGTGATAAAATCCCTTAGTCTGAAATAACGGGCGGTCCTCTGCGGCCGCCGCGCACAGGGGTGCGCGGCACGATGGCGCGCAAGAACGCCTCTACAACAGGAGGAAAATGTTATGGATTTGATGCAGTCTTTTACTCAGAAGCACCTGAAGGCCGAGCCCCCCGTGGTCACCGTGGGTGACACCGTCCGGGTCCACCTGAAGGTCAAGGAAGGCAACCGCGAGCGTATCCAGATCTTCGAGGGCACCGTCATCGCCAAGAAGCACGGCGGCATCGAGGAGACCTTCACCGTCCGCCGTATCTCCTACGGCATCGGTGTGGAGAAGGTGTTCCCCCTCCACGCTCCCTCCATCGAGAAGGTCGAAGTGGTGCGTCACGGTAAGGTCCGCCGCGCCAAGCTGTACTACCTGCGCGACCGCGTGGGCAAGGCGGCCAAGGTCAAGGAGGCCCTGTAATCCAACACGAGAAAGGAGCGGTTTTGCCGCTCCTTTTTTCGTACAGTCCCCGCAAAGCGGGGGAGAGGAATGGAGGAGAACCCATGAATATCCAGTGGTATCCGGGGCACATGACCAAGACCCGGCGGCAGATCGAGGCGGATCTGAAAAATGTAGACATCGTGGTGGAGATCATCGACGCCCGGATCCCGGTGTCCAGCCGGAACCCGGACATCGACGCCATCACGGCGGGCAAGCCCCGGCTGGTGGTGCTCAACCGGGCGGACCAGGCCGACCCGGCCGGAAACCGGGCCTGGGGGGCGTGGTTCCGGAAGAAGGGCTGGTCTGTGCTGGAGACCGATGCGAAAACAGGCTCCGGGGTGAATCAGTTCTCCCGCGTGGTGCAGGAGGTGCTGAAGGACCAGATCGCCCGATGGCAGGAAAAGGGTTTGGTGGGCCGTCCGGTGCGGGCTATGGTGGTTGGTGTTCCCAATGTGGGCAAGTCCACCTTCATCAACAAGGTGGCTCGGAAGAAGTCGGCCAAAGCCAGCGACCGCCCTGGTGTTACCCGGGGAAAGCAGTGGGTGACAGTGGACCGGGGGCTGGAACTGCTGGATACACCGGGGATTCTGTGGCCCAAGTTTGAGGACGTGGAGACCGGGATGCGCCTGGCATTCACCGGTGCGGTGAAGGACGACATCATGGATGTGGAGACACTGGGATGCCACCTGATGGCCTTTCTAGGGACGCAGTATCCCAATGTGCTGGCGGAGAGCTACCGCCTGAAGGAGGTCCCTGCCCGGGAGGCGGAGGAGAACGAGGTGGCTTACGGTTACCGTCTGCTGGAAGCCTGTGCCCAGAAGCGGGGAATGCGGATCTCTGGGGGAGAATTTGACACCGAGCGGATGGCTAGAGTGCTGCTGGATGAATACAGAGGCGGCAAGTTAGGGCGCTTTACACTTGAACTGCCGGAAGAAGTTTAAAGTATAAGACAGGAGGCCGGGAAGGGATGGATGAGATTTGGCAATATGAGCGGGAGGCCCTGGCGGTCGGTCACACTGCGGTCTGCGGCTGTGACGAGGCGGGGGCGGGGCCCCTGGCCGGCCCGGTGTACGCGGCGGCGGTGATCCTCGCCCCGGGGACCGAGCTGCCGGGGCTGAACGACTCCAAGAAGCTGACGGAAAAAAAGCGGGAGGCGCTGTTCCCACTGATCCAGGAGAAGGCCCTCTCCTGGGCGGTGGCCTGGGTGGACGCGGAGGAGATCGACCGCACCGACATCCTCAGCGCCCGGATGAAGGCCATGCAGCTGGCCATCGACCGCCTGAACCCTACAGCGGATTTCGCCCTCATCGACGGCAACCGGGACCGGGGGCGCAGTGCCGCCATTACCACTGAGCACAGAACTATTGTAAAGGGAGATAGCCTGTCGGCATCTATTGCGGCAGCCTCCATCTTGGCCAAGGTAAGCCGGGATCACTGGATGGTCCGGGCGGCGGAGGAGTACCCTCAGTACCAGTTTGACCGGCACAAGGGCTATGGCACCAAGCTCCACTATGAGCTGCTGCGGCAGTACGGGCCCAGCCCCATCCACCGCCGGTCCTTCCTGAAAAACCTGTGAGCGGGGAGGACAGCCGCCTCCGGGGCCGCTGGGGGGAGGCGCTGGCGGCGGAATTTCTGCGGCGGAAGGGCTATCGGATCATAGCCTCCGGCTGGCGGTGCCGCTTCGGAGAGCTGGACCTGGTTGCGGAGGGGGGGGAGTTCCTCTGCTTTATTGAGGTGAAGCTGCGGGGGAGCGAGCGCTTCGGCACCGGGGCGGAGCAAGTGGACCGCCGCAAGCAGGAGCGGCTACGGACCACGGCGGAGCTCTACCTCCAGCAGCACCCTTCGCCGCTCCAGCCCCGCTTCGACGTAGTGGAGATTCTGGCCCCCCAGGGAATGGCGACGAAAAGGCCCGGGATCCGACAGATCGAGAACGCCTTTTGAGGAACGGCGCGAAAGATCTGTGCGGATTTGCGGCGTCGGGGTTGACCTCAAAATCAAAAGATGGCATAATAGTCCATCAGAGGGTCCGCGCGTGAGCCGGACCGTACCAACCCGTCAACAGGGGAAACTAAAGATTGGAAGAGATCGAGATGCAATACATCAGTACAAGGGACAGGGAGCAGCAGTTCTCCGCCTCCCAGGCCATCGCCAAGGGCCTGGCGGAGGATGGCGGCCTGCTGACCCCGGTATATCTGCCCAAGCTGCCCCGCCGCGCCCTGGAGGAGCTGAAGAATATGTCCTATCAGCAGCGGGCGGTCTATGTGATGAAGCTGTTTCTGGATGAATTTTCCGTGAAGGAGCTGACAGACTTCGCCAACGCGGCCTACGGCCCGGAGAAGTTTGACACGCCGGCGGTGGCCCCGGTGCGGGCCCTGGACGGCAATACCTACTGTCTGGAGCTGTGGCACGGCCCCACCTGCGCCTTCAAGGACATGGCCCTTCAGATGCTGCCCCATCTGCTCACCGCCTCCCTGCGCAAGCAGGAGGAGGAAAAGACGGTGTGCATCCTGGTGGCCACCTCCGGCGACACCGGAAAAGGCGCCCTGGAGGGCTTCCGGGATGTGGACCACACCAAGATCCTGGTATTCTATCCCAAAGACGGCGTCTCCACGATCCAGGAACTCCAGATGGTCACCCAGGAGGGGGCCAATGTGGGGGTCTGCTCTGTGGTGGGTAACTTTGATGACGCCCAGACCGGTGTGAAGCGGCTCTTTTCCGATGAGAAGCTGCGGGAGCAGCTGGCCCGGCGGGGATACTTCCTGTCCTCAGCCAACTCCATCAATTGGGGCCGGGTGCTGCCCCAGATCGTCTACTATATCTCCGCCTACTGCGATCTGCTGCGGGACGGCAGGCTGGAGCTGGGCGACCCGGTGAACGTGTGTGTGCCCACGGGCAATTTCGGCAACATCCTGGCGGCCTACTACGCCCGGGACATGGGGGTGCCCATCCAAAAGCTGATCTGCGCCTCCAACAGCAACAATGTGCTCACCGATTTCCTGTCCACCGGGACCTATGACCGCAACCGCACCTTCTTCAATACCATCTCCCCCTCCATGGATATCCTGATCTCCAGCAACCTGGAGCGCCTGCTGCTGGCCATCACTCAGGAGGACAGCGAGGTGCGGGGCTATATGGAACAGCTGAATGCCACCGGCCGCTATCAGGTGAGCGACAGGGTGCGGGAGAAGATCCAGAAGCTGTTCAAGGGCTACTGCTGCGGCGATGAGGAGACCAAGCGGGTGATCGCCGCCATCCATGAGAAGTTCGGCTACCTCATCGATCCCCACACCGCCGTGGGCTTCTCCGCGCTGAGCCAGTACCGGGCGGAGACAGGGGATGAGACGGCGGCTATTGTGGCCTCCACCGCCAGCCCCTTCAAGTTCTGCACCGACGTGCTGGACGCCCTGGGGGTGTCTGACCGGGCCCAGGGCCTGGACGTGCTGGACCAGCTCAGCCAGGTCACCGGCGAGCCGGTCCCCGCCCCTCTGGCCGCGCTGCGGAGCAAGGAGTCCCGCTTCCGCCAGACGGTGGAGAAGGAGCACATGGTGGACGCCGTGCTGGGGATGCTGGAGTAAGGAGGCGCTATGGCCCTGTACGCCATTGGGGACACCCATCTCTCGCTGGGTGCGGACAAGCCCATGGATGTGTTCGGCGGCGGCTGGAGCGGCTATGTGGATAAGCTCCGGGCAGGCTTTGCAGAGATCGATCCGGAGGATACGGTAGTCCTGTGCGGCGACCTGTCCTGGGGCATGAGCCTGGAGCAGGCCCGGGAGGACTTTGCCTTCCTGGACGCATTGCCCGGACGGAAGATTCTGCTGAAGGGGAACCACGACTACTGGTGGACCACCGCCGCCAAAATGGAACGCTTTTTTGCGGAAAACGGCTTCTCTACGCTTGAGATCCTCCATAACAACTGCCGCCTGTACGGCAGCCTGGCCCTGTGCGGGACCCGGGGCTGGTTCTATGAGGAGGACCGGGAGGGGCACGGAGCAAAAATCTTCAACCGGGAACTGATCCGCCTGGAGGCGTCTCTGAAGGCGGCGGGAGAGCGGGAGAAATACTGCTTTCTCCACTATCCGCCTCTCTATCAGGGCTACCGCTGTCAGGAGATCATCGACCTGCTGGAGCGCTATCAGGTCAGCCGGTGTTTTTACGGTCATCTCCACGGCGGAAGCCACCGTCTGGCCATCTCCGGACGTCAGGGCGGAGTGGACTATGACCTGGTTTCTGCGGACTATTTGAGCTTCCGACCAAAAAAAATTCTGGATTAGCAAAAAAATCACGAAAAATTCCGAAAATTGCTCTGGTCAAACAGACATATATCTGGTAAAATATCGTGGCGAAAGTATACGGCGCGGCAGAGGACGCCCCGGAGCGGTGCTCTGGACCCCGGCCCCGCGCCCACAGGAGGAAAAGTTACATGAAGGTCACCAACGTCGAAAAGAAAGAAAACAGCACAGTCGAGCTGACGATCCACGTGGAAGCCGACGAGTTTGAGGCCGCGGTCCAGAAGGCCTATCTGAAGAGCCGCTCCCGCATCGCCGTCCCCGGCTTCCGGAAGGGCAAGGCCCCCCGCAAGATCATCGAGGGGATGTACGGCTCCGGCGTGTTTTATGAAGATGCCATCAACGATGTCTACCCCGGCGCCTATGAGGCCGCTGTGAAGGAGCAGGGCCTGGAGGATATGGGCCACCCCGTCATGGACATCGTGGAGGTCAACAAGGAGAAGGGCCTGATCTTTACTGCCCTGGTCTCTGTCCGCCCCGAGGCCAAGGTGAAGGCGTACAAGGGCCTCACCGCCCCCAAGGCCGAGGTCAGCGTCACCGATGAGGATGTGGAGAATGAGCTGCAGCCCTATGTCCGCCGCGCCACCCGTCTGATCTCCGTGGACCGCGAGGTCAAGCTGGGTGACACCGCCGTCATCGACTTCGAGGGCTTCGAGGACGGCAAGCCCTTCGAGGGCGGCAAGGGCGAGAATTACAGCCTGGAGATCGGCTCCGGCTCCTTCGTCCCCGGCTTCGAGGATCAGATCATCGGTCTGAAGGCCGGCGATGAGAAGGATCTGGATATTACCTTCCCCGAGGATTATGTGGCCGATCTGGCCGGCAAGGCTGTGGTGTTCAAGGTCAAGGTCAAGGAGGTCAAGGAGTCCCAGCTCCCCACGGTGGACGATGAGTTCGCTAAGGATGTGTCTGAGTTTGAGACTCTGGCTGACTTTAAGAAGGACCTGGGCGAGAAGCTGACCCAGCGCCGCACCGCCGAGGCCCAGAACGACTTCGAGCAGGCCATTCTGGAGCAGCTGGTGGACAACCTGGAGGCTGATATCCCCAACGGCATGGTGGAGACCCAGCTTGACAAGATCATGGACGAGTACGCCATGCGGATGTCCAGCCAGGGGATGTCCATGGACGACTATCTGAAGATGATGGGCATGACCCCCGAGATGATGCGCGCCTCCTCCAAGCCCGCCGCCCTGAACCAGGTCAAGACCGAGCTGGCTCTGGAGGCCGTGGCCGCTGCGGAGAATCTGGAGATCACCGATGAGGAGTGCGAGGCCGAGGTGAACAAGCTGGCCGAGCAGTACAAGCTCACCGCCGAGCAGGTGAAGGCCGCCGTCTCTCTGGACGCCCTGAAGCACGACCTGCGGCTGCAGAAGGCCTCTGAGCTGGTGGTGGCCGAGGCCAAGGTGGGCGAGGCCCCCAAGAAGGAAGAGGAGGCCGCCGAGAAGCCCAAGAAGGCGACCCGCAAGAAGAAGACCGAGGAGGCCGCTGAGGAGAGCGAGTCTGCGGAGAAGCCCAAGCGCACCCGCAAGAAGAAGGCGGAGGAGTCCGCCGAGGAGCCCAAGGCGGAGTGATCTGATCCGGTCCCGGGGCGGCCTTGGGCCGCCCCGGGCGTATCCGTCTGTGCCCTCTGCCTGTTCCAGGCAGACAGGCAGAAAAGTGGAATCATTTTCCGGCCCGGCGGGCATACTTTGGTATCACCGTCTGAAAAGGAGTATATCGTATGAGTTTAGTTCCCTATGTAGTGGAGCAGACCACCCGTGGCGAGCGGTCCTATGACATTTTTTCCCGTCTGCTCAACGACCGCATCATTTTCCTGTCTGAGGAGGTCAACGACACCACCGCCTCCCTGGTGGTGGCCCAGTTGCTGTATCTGGAGAGCTAGGATCCGG
>ERZ839947.1948-NODE-1948-length-16730-cov-3.552384_pt1 | contig 16730 bp, 8 predicted proteins | sample MGYA00519908_ERZ839947 | MGnify/ENA primary metagenome ERZ839947 (study PRJEB31850, sample SAMEA3708857) | human gut metagenome | biome: human gut; feature: human-associated habitat; material: faeces | place: China | collected 2014 ... | reverse complement strand
TAAAAAGAAATGCTATTACAGTCTGGGGGGTGTAGAGACGTAGCGTGCGTGCTGCGTCTCTACAGCTAAGATTGGTACAAGACCTTGCCCTCTTCGGATATTAACAGCAAGGTTAGTTCGCCGTCGGGAAGGATGGGAGCGCAATACGATTTACATTTTTGTAAAAGTAATGGGAAGAAACGATTTTGTTCTTTTTCCGCAAGAAGCTCCCATAATTCACGGGCCAACGTAATCCGATTGATTGCATCTACGGTCGCCTCCTCGCATTTCGCTTCTTTCGCTACATCTTGAAGGAAGCCTTTGTTCATGACGACTTTTTTGCTGTGTGTATCTAGGAAACCTTCCGCAAGTTTCACCGCCTTGCCGATCATGATACCTAAGATAACCTGCTTGAAACCTAAATCGGCAGCGATCTTTAGCGTCTCTCCGATAAAGTTCCCGTAATGGACGAATGATTGTGGAGGCAAAGAAGCGTATAAGCTCCGAAGGTAGCGTTCACTCTTCGCCCCGGAATTAATAACCAACGTCTCGCAACCTATCGCTTTGGCGACACTGGCTTCTTTCCGTATCGAGGCGATAAAAGCGTCCGATGAGAAAGGACGCACGATTCCGGATGTCCCGATAATGGAGATTCCCCCGATAATTCCAAGTTTCGGATTGAAGGTACGTTTCGCCAACTCCTCGCCACCGGGAACCGAGACCGTGACAATAGCGACGGAATCGGGTGAGGGCAGGAGTGGAATCAGCTCTTGCCGGATCATCTTACGGGGCGTGGCGTTTATAGCCGGGCCGCCGACTTTCAAGCCGAGTCCCGGAAGGGTCACGGTTCCGACTCCTTCACCTGCTAGGAAGATGACTCTTTCCGTATCGTCACAACCGGACGCTTTGAGAGATAATTGAACAGTAACCCGGATCCGGCTATGATTCGTCACGTCCGGATCATCCCCAGACTCCTTGATCACGGTACAGGTGGCGGAACACCCGGCCCATTCGGTATAGGCTACCGGCAACGTTATCTGTTCTCCCGAGGGTAATGTTATCTGGCTTTCTGTTTGTTCCTTCCGTGATAATAAGGCCAATAAAGCGGCTTTTGCGGCGGCGGTAGCACAAGCTCCGGTCGTATATCCGCTTTTCAAGGGAAAGAATTCGGGTAATAGGCGTTCGATTTGTTTGCGCAATCCGTCTTCACCATACACTCGGTAGAAAGTTTCCGGTAATGCGGGACGCTTCACGACAAATACTGGTATTCCGAATTGGCGGGCAGCGTTCACTTTATCCGTAAAATAGCCGGAGAAACCACTTTCCTTTGTCAAGATCGCATCCGGATGGAGTTGCTCCAACAACTTTAACTCATCCTCACCTTCTCGATAGAAAACCAGACGTTCTTGGGGGAAGCCCTGCTTCTCGGCCAACGACAAAGATTCCTCCCGCTCCAATATACGGAACCAAGTGGTATGCGATCGCCAATAAGGGCGGAGCGGGGCAAGGGTGTTCACGCCACTGAGGGCAAGTAGCCGTTGGATACCTTTGTTTTCCATTTGGTGAATTGCGTCTGCATAACTATCGCACCAAATCAAGTCCTCATCACGAGGTGGATACCGACGTTCGTAACGGATCACCGGAATCTGTAAACATTTCGATACTTTTTCGATCGTTTGGTGTAACACTTGAGCGAAAGGGTGTGCCGCATCAATCAATAGCTTAATCGCGTGGTCACGACAAAAACACTCCATTTCCTCCGCATTCATGGCTCCGGTCAAACGGATTCCATGCGCGCATTCAATGGATTGCAAAGTTCCTTTCGTAGAATAGTAATAGATAGCGGCTGCCTCGTCCGCTACCCGCACAGCCACACGACCTTCTGTCGTTCCTCCAAGGATCAGTATCATTACTTACGGAAAAGATGTTTGAATTCATCCGCATATAAGCGGGATAGACCCTTGCGATTATCGATGGCATCCCCGACGACAAGTAATGTTGTCAGTGTAAGATGATTCTCTTTTACGATTTTCGCGAGATCTTTCAGTTGCCCACGGTAGATCCGCTCGTCTTTCCATGTCAATTTATAGCAAGCGGCTACCGGAGTGGTTGGAGCGTAATGTCGCGATAATTCCTCTTGGACCTTCTCTACGACACCGGCGCTTAAGAAGATACACATCGTACTTTGGCTTTGAGCCAGTTTGTGCAGTTGCTCTTTCTCAGGCATGGGCGTACGTCCTTCGCCACGAGTGAGGATGATCGTTTGTACTTTCTCCGGAATCGTGAACTGGGAATAAAGAGCGGCGGCGGCGGCTTGGAAAGAGGAAATACCCGGAGTGATATGATAATCCATCCCGTATTGATCAAAGTAATTCATTTGCTCTTGAATAGCTCCATAGATGCAAGGATCGCCCGTGTGCAAACGAACGACAAACAATCCTTTATCATAAAACTCTTTCATCAACGCAAACTGTTCTTCCAGATTCATATCCGCCGAGCTTCGCACCGTAGCGCCTGCCTTCGCGCATAAGGTAAGTTCTTTCGGGACGAGGCTTCCTGCATACAGGATCAAATCCGCTTTCTCCAACATTTGCCGTCCGCGGATAGAGATCAAGTCCGGATCGCCGGGACCGGCTCCTACGATCTCGATATGTCCCTTGCGGCAGGCCGTCCGATCTAACGCTACGGCAAAGGTATATTCATTTCCTTTCCCTAAATCCGCTTTTTGCTTCTCGACCAAAAGCGGACCGCCATGAGCCGCATAAATGGCGGAAGCTTCCGATACACTTGGGGATTCGGTTACCTCCAGTACCTTCTCCGAGGGATTGGGTACCGGGATATCTTTCAGCTCCTCCGATGTATAGGTGTGGAAAGGGCATTCCATAACTCCATAAGCCAATAATGTCAGCACCGGTTCGCATTTCTTCAAATCGATTGTATTTACATCCGCCAAAGCTTCCGGATATAGGCGTTTATCACGCAATACATCTTTAATATGTTCGTAAACGACCGTAGGATCGCCTTGCATATCCTTGCGGCAACCCATTCCTAGGTGGAGGACTTTCGGTATATAGGTGATCGTAGGGATGGATGTATCGTATTGTTGGGGACTGACGATCATCAATAACTCATAGTCTTGCTGCGGTATCGCCTCGAAGGAATAAAAGATAGAGACATGAGACGGGACCGTACGCTCCAAATAATCCGTTCCTTTATCTCGTATATCAAGGAGTAGCGCTGTCGGTTTTCCATTGACAAAAGTGGAGATGGCGGCATTGCTATCTTTGGCGATCAAGGTCCAATCGTATTTCTTCCCTAATGTATCGAGCGCCCATAGGTTTGCGTTGTCGCTTTGTGTCGTAATAATCGCTTCGGCTCCTAATAGGTTCGCTAACTCTTTGGAAAGATCGTTCGCTCCACCGATATGTCCAGATAAAACAGGAATCACGTATTTGCCGGTACTATCTATACAAACCACGGCCGGATCGGTATGTTTATCTTCCGCGAAGGGAGCGATACTGCGTACGCAAATTCCCATCGCTCCTATAAATACCAAACTACTGGATTCGTGAAAAACCTCTTTTGAGAAAGAGCCGAATGGTAATATCTTCGCCTCGGGATAAGAAGCAAGAATTCGCTCAGCAAGCCCCCGGCTGCTATCGGATATTGGAATAATTGATATTGTACTCATAATTTATAAATAACATTCACGGTAATCGTATTAAAATCATCAATCGTGATACGGGTTTGGGCGGATATCCGAAGACCGGTTTGGCGGACCGCTTCCTCTAAAAGCGCTTTGCTTTCGTCGGATACGGAGTTGAAGACGATGACACCGTTCTCTTTCATCTTTTTGGAAACTACCATAAGGATCTCCACTAATTTCCCGCCATGTCCGCCGATAAAGATTGCATCCGGAGCCTCCAACGCTGATAAATCCACCGATAAGAAATCTCCGATTATAGCCTCGATACCCGGAGTCCCAAAACGACGGCAATTCTCAGTCATTAACTTTCGTCCCTCTTCCCGGATCTCAAAACTCGTGATATGCAAATGCGGGAACAGCAATTTAGCCTCTATCGAGACAGAACCCGTGCAAAAGCCGATATCCCAAAAACGTTCCCGGTTTCTCAGATCCAGCATGCTTAAAGATAACAAACGGATCGGCATTTTGGTTATCATCTTCTCCCGCCCGCTCAAATGCTCGAACGCGGAATCCGGCAGGCCGAACTTACGGGAATGCCCGTCACGCTCTTTCCGGAGAATCAAGCAATTCGGATGAACGAAATTATTCATTGCCGCAGCTTGTATACTGAATTGGCGGATGCTCTGCCGTTCGGTATTTCCTAACCGTTCTCCCACGAACATGGTATAATTATCATAGCCGTATTCCAGCATCCGGCGAGCGATAGTCGTAGGCGTATGTTCCCGATCCGTGAGCACGCCTATCTTAGACGCACTTTCGATCAAGGCACGATCGAACTCGTGCCAAGGCCGTCCGGTAAGGGAGACGATCCGCATATCGTGGTAAGGCATCAATAGATTTTGTGCCAAGAGTTGCAAGGAATTAAATGACGGGTACAGGCGGATTTGCGCATCCGGCAATCGGTTTTGAATCGTAACGGCGAATCCGAAAAACAAAGGATCTCCGGAAGCGAATACAACGATGCTTTCCCGACCGTCGTACGAACGATAGCGATCGAAGACCTCGTCCAACGGGACTTTTATATCGATCCAGTCCGCTTTCTCGGGCAAGAGCGAACGTACGATCTCATGATGCCGCACGCCTCCGGAGAACACCCGGTGGGACGAGATTATCTCCAATATCTCCGGCGGAAAGTATTGCCGCATATTATCATCCAGCCCTATGACATAAAATCGGTTCATACGTCTCTTCCCGGCTTTAATTGTTCTGCGTCATTAAAACAAAGGATGGCATTCACTAGCGTAGCCGCTAAATTACTACCTCCTTTACGACCTTCCACGATTAGTTTCGGTATACCGATAAAAGGTTTCACCATATGTTTGGATTCCTGCACATGTACGAAACCTACCGGAGCCGCGATAATGCCAGCTGGAGTGGCTTTACCTTTACGTATTAAATCGCATAATTCCATAAGGGCGGTCGGGGCGTTCCCGAAGACAAACAGAGCGGTCGGATGCTCTTCCACGGCCCGACGAATACCGGCTTGGGTACGGGTAATTCCTTTGCTCGAAGCCATCTCAGCGACCCGCTCGTCTTGAAGGTAGCATTTCACTTCGACACCCAGACGTTGCAGAGCTCCCTTACGAATGCCGGAAGCAGCCATCGTGACATCGGTGATGATCGTAGGAACTTCCCCGCCGCTGATCTTATTATATAATGTAGAGACAGCATCCGGGTCGGTATAAAGGATGTTTTCCATATCGAAATCGGCCGTCGTATGAATGGCATGGAGTAACGCCCATTTCTTATCCAACGGGATCTCTTGGTTTTTCAATTCCTTCTCGATCGTACGGAAACTACGGATCATGATGTCCTGTCCGATACCCGTATCCGTTTTCTTTTGTTTGATCTCGCCATAATATCCCCGGGGAGTGATCATATGATTCCCGGAAAGATATGTTTGTGAGTTTCCGATCAAGACTACCGTGAACATATCGATCTGCTCGGGGTCCAGATCCGCGAGCGTAGTGACGAATACTTCTTGCTCCTCCCGTCCGGCCTGACGTACATAACCGACCGGAGTCTCCGGCTTGCGTTCTTGCAGGAACAATTCTTTTAAGCGATAGAGTTGCCAATAACGTCCCTCGCTTTTCGGATTATAGATCGCCGTAACAAAATCGGCCATGGCCGCCGCGTGAATCCGCTTCTCGATCAGTTCCCAAGGAGTCATCAAGTCTGAGAGGGAAATCACACAGAAATCATGTCCGATAGGAGCGCCAAGCAAGGACGCGGCTTTCTGGAAAGCGCTGATGCCCGGATACGACTCGATCTCGATCTCGCTTCCGGATTCTTTCTTCATCTCATAAATCAGAGGAGTCATGCCATAAATACCGGCGTCACCGGAACTGATCACGCAAACAGTCTTTCCCTCGTTGGCATAAGCGAAAGCTTGCTCGGCACGAGCTTGCTCACGTTTCATACCTGTATCTATACATTCCGTTCCCTCACGAAGCAAGTGGGTGATAAAACGGAAATAATATTTATATCCTATGATGACATCCGAGCTTTGGATAGCGGCCAAAACCGCAGGCGTTATATCGGCCTCGCTACCGGGGCCGATTCCGGCGACTATAATCTTGCCTTTATTCATTCAAATCTATTTTATAATACAATGTTCTCAATAAATATAATACAAATATACAGGCTTTACTTCTTTCTTCTCGCTTTTCGCCTGATATATTTTATCGCAAGCCATACACCGGATAAGGAAACGAACGTGCCTCCCAACATGGTTCCCCACATCACGATATTCCATAAGACCGGATGATCTACCAAGAATTTCAGATTCAAGCTATGCAATGCCGGATACATCCAATGGTTCCAACGAGACGGCGTATTTACATAACGGTATTGTCCATTACGGGGATTAATGTAATAACAACTATTATCCACGTCTTGAATAGATACTTTCCAGACCGGGAGTTCTAAATTCCTTTTTCGTGAGATATAATACGTATCATAAGCATCCAACAGTTTGATATCAGCCGTGGTCCCGATACCATGTATCTGAGACAATACGGAACGGATTTCTTCCGGTCGCAGGTTCAATAAAGATATCCCGTCACTCTTATTTGCGTTCACGACAATATCCTTCGTGTCTGTTTGTACGATGTAAAAGGGTATATCACCAAAACTACTCCATTCCAATTGACGGATCTGGCCGGGATAGGCTTGTATGACCGCCCTGTAATCCAACGGATAATCGAGTGGGGAAGGAGCCATCTTCCGCAGTTCTTGAACCGGGTTTATATCAAGCTTGGCTTTCAACCCCCAATCCTGTACACGAGCCAAAGACATCATACCACTAAAGCAGAAGGTGAGGACAAATAAACCGAATAACACCCCAAGAATATGATGCCATTTATACCAGAACTTCTTATAAGGGGAAATCAAATGACGTCTCCTCGCTAACCGGAAATCCCGTATTCCTAAATAGATCCCGGCGATACACATAACGCACCCGATTCCGGATAACCAGACAACTACCTTTATCCATAATTCAGCGTCTTGCCGCAAGGAAGTGAAATAGACCCAATGAGGGATCGCCCCGAGCCAAGCCCAGAAACGACTGTTTTTATCCGTATATTGCAAAACCTCCCCGGATTTAGAGGATATGTATAATTCATGTCGTTCCGGATCGGCGAAATGGAATTTATAGATCGGAAATTCCTCTTTTAAACGACCGAATGGAATCCATTGGTCCAAGGTGTACAAGGAATCTACCTTCGCTATGGAAGAGGTATTCCATAGTGATGCCACACGTTGGATATGATTCCAGTCGATTACGGGTAATCTTTCCGTCGAGTCGGCAGGAATATCATAGCTCCCTTTCTCCGTCCGGAGATGAAAAACAGTTTGTCCCAAATAGCTGTTTAAGGTAACATGGCTTATCCGCTCGTTCTGCGGTAAACGTTTCTCTATCTGGTCTAACGAAGGAAGATTCTCCGGAGAGAGAATATCCATCTTCGCCCGTTTATCGGCCCGGTCCGCTCGCGGGAACGTATGGTAGATCATTACCAATCCCGATAGGAACCAAACGAGAAACAGGATACTGAACGCCGTGCCCAGTATCCTGTGTATAAATAGCGTGATCTTTGTCAATAGATTCATGAGCGTATGTTCTATATATTATAATGTATAGGAGATAGCCACTTGGAAATTACGAGGCATGCTTGGCACCATCTGTTGTCCGAGCGCTTGGTTATAATAATTGTTGTCAAACAAGTTATTCAAGTTGAATGTAAGGTGAATATTGTTGTTCAACAAATAAGACATACCGAAATCGGTTACCCAATACGGATCGAACCAAGAGTTGTTTGACGTATTACGGTATACTTTACCGGTATAACTGCTACTCAAGTGAAATTCCAGATTCTTCAAGACACCCCGAGGGATGGTATAACTGCCGTATGCGTAGAAAGTCTGGTTCGGTACGTTGCTCTGCCAGTTTCCTTCTTGGCTATTCAATTGTTGCTTTGTCTCATCCGGGTTATTGCCATAGATAGCCTCGATCAATTCCGGATCCTTTATTTCTTTCATCTCCCGGATCTTGGAGTCGTTCAATCCATAACCGATCGTCAGCGCTAAGGTGCTTACCGGAGAAAGAGTGACATCAAAATCAAAACCTTTGGAATCTTGTACACCCACCTGTCCGATTACACTCATCGTGGTAGTCTCGCCGTTTACTTCCTCTTGATAGTTGTTGGTCAACGTAGCCGTACTGTTCATCTTCCGGATATAGAACAAGCTGGCATTGGCGCTTAATATATTGTTCAATTGATATTTAAGACCCACCTCGGCTTGGTATCCTTTCTCCGGCTTAAATACTTCCTCATTGCGAGCAGGCTCGAAACGATTTCCATCACCTCCTACATAAATGACGTTATCTTGATAGAACGTACGGATCGGCTTGAAGAAAGAGGCGAAAGACGCATAAATGGATGTATTCGGATGGGGCAGATAGACCGCTCCGAAACGATAAGTCAACGCCTTATTCTTTATCATATTGAAGCTTGAATGCTCCTCATACTCACGTCGTCCGGTAGGAGTTGTAGCGCTGGCGGACATATAACGGAAAAAGTCGTAACGTAGAGCGGCTAATACCTTCCATTGCTCGTTGAACTCAACCATATCTTGAAGATAAAGGCTGTTGGAATAATGATGCGTAACCGTTGCTTTCGAGAATTTACTGGTCATATATCCCATGCTATGCGGATCATAAACGGATACATGCGAATAAAGGCCGGGACCCTGAACATCATCTCCTAAATTATAGCCCGAATAGCTGGTACGATTCAAGGCGACGAAAGAGTAACCTCCCATATACGTATGCTTTATCTCACCCGTCCTGAATTTACCGCTTAGCTCGAGCGTATTGGCTACCGTCTTGGCTATATGGGAGAAGCGAAGCGGGAAAGAAAGATATACACTGTCCAAACAGATATATTTTTTCTGGCCGTTTTTCATATAATAATGATCATAGATCGGATCATCACTTTCGAGATAGTCGAGGGCTTCCGTCCCAAAATAGTTGATATCGTCGTTATTGTAAGAAAGGCGATCTGTTAGTTTCGCGCCGTTCCAAAAAGTATGTGTGTATTGCGTCGATACGTTCCATGCGTGATTCTTCATAAAGTCGGACTCGTTATTGTAGCGAGCCTCACGGTCAAGTCCCGGTAGCATCTCATTTTTATGGAGATATAACTGTCCTGTTTGCACATTATATACATCATTTGCCATTAAATCGGGAAGACCGATCTCCGTCCCATAGAAGTCGCGGTTAAAACCTCCGCGAACATCTAATATGTCACGTTCCGTCATTTTAGCTTGCAATGCCAGATAACCGGAAAAGCGACGGTTGCCATTATCACGCCAGCCCTCTTGATCGGAAAAGTTGACATTGGCGTAATAATTGACCGGACCGACCAATTTACCGCCCATGCCAAGTGTCGCCTCTTTATTCTCGTAACTACCGTAGGCCAATCGAGCATTAACGCTCTGTTTCTCTGACGGGGATTTACGAACGATATTCAAGGTTCCACCTACGGCTGAATGTCCGTAAAGTACAGAAGCCGGTCCCTTTAATAATTCAATAGACTCGATACAGGATAGATCGGGTACGGGATAAGAGTTGTTTATTGCCGAACGTTCATCGCGGATACCGTCTATCATCATGATAGAATGATCGAAACCACGGATCGACAATTGTTGAAATGCGCCATAAGATGTCTGGAATCGTACGCCCGGCATAAAGCGTACCGCATCTTGGATATTACGGATACCTCGCAACTCCAAACTACTCGCCGTAATGCTATTAATTGAAATAGGAAGATATTTCATAGGTACGTCCAACTTCGTGATTTGTGGACGTGGCTTGCGTGCGGCGGTCGCTACGACTTCTTGAATATTGAATGTCGTATCGGCGAAATTCGTGTACTCATTCTTGTGTTGTGCCTGCATCGTACTGATACATAAGGCTGTCAACGGTAAGATTGTCAAAACTCTTTTCATATATTTAGCATTATAACTGTTTATTGTATGCATGTGAAATCCCTTTCGAAAGAAATTCCATTTTCCTTCGAATGAAAATTTAGTTTCTTTCGGAAGGAATTACTTTTTCTTCCGAAAGGAATAAAAAACATTGTGTAGTGAACTTTTTTAGTCCTTCTCTACCGCATAAGCTTTCTTCTTATCAACGATATCGATCATCTTATGTTTAGCCATGAAACGGGCATGTTCGATGAAGATCTTCTGGATATCCGGATTCTGTCCCAGACCTTCCATAAATACGCTTACCTCGTAGCCTTTCTTTTCCAATTCCTCTTTCCAATCACCGGCGATATCGTTTTTCGCATGGTCTCCGGCAACAAACATAAATGGTATCAACAAGACTTTCTTCGTTCCATTGGCCTTTACTTGGGCTACCATCGTATCAAAAGTAGGATAGCCCTCGATGGTTCCTACGGAATAATCCTTGAATCCCTTCTCCTTCAACATATAATCCAACATAGCATATTGGGCCGTCGCCGGTGTATAAGTGCCATGGCCTACCAATAAAGTAGCGCCTTCTTTCGCCCCATTTTTTGTGATAGCGACGATTACCGCCTCATAATCCTCCGGTGTATACAATAAAGGATTACCGATACGAATCTCCTTGAAAGAAGATTTCATGGTGGCAACATCCTTACGTAAGGATTCCATCTCGATACCTTCGATTATATTCGTGGATTGGATCAAGACATGTGTATAACCATCAGTCTTTAATTTTTCCAAGGCCTCGATCGGGTTCAGTTTCTCTACGCCACGAGCTTTTAAGCGGCGCATTACAATGCGAGAAGTCCATGCCTCACGCAACTCAACATCTTTGAAAGCTTCTTTCGCTTTTTGATTGATCGCGTCGATTGTCAAGGCACGGGTATCATCATGGGTTGTTCCAAAATGTACCATCAATAAAGCGGCCTTATCGCCCGGTTGTAAAGAGGCGAATAAATCGGATGCTACAAAATTCTCGCCATCGTGCGCACGACAAACTAGGCTGATGACCAGCAGGAAGAAAGATAGTAAGTGTTTCCTCATCATATGAATATATTAATAATTAGATTACATATCAATCCCACGGAGACAACGTATTATTCCGTCTCCAACATCTTTTAGATATAGGTGATATTTCTATCCTCTTAATTACTCCTAACCCCGGGAGGAATTAATCATTACTTCGCTTGGCAGGTTTCCTGACTGGCTCGGAAAGCAACCTTCCCATCTTTCTTAAGACAGTGGCATAGCAGAACGCTTTCCTTTTCAAGAGCTTCACAGTAGCGGGCACTGTTCCGGATTCTAACCGGATTCCCTTTTATAGAATTGTCGGTAGACAAACTCTATCACCTAAGCGGTCGCAAATTTATATAAATAATCCCGAAAAGTAACAACATCTTTCAAAGAATCCCTGTTTCAATAGCATCTTTTTTGTTTAACATCAAATAAATAGATATGGAATGGATAACTAATTTACTTCAACATTATCCGGAGCTAGCTATTTTCATAACCTTAGCTCTCGGTTTCTGGATTGGCAAGTTTAAGATAAAGAAGTTCACGCTGGGAACGGTTACCAGCGTATTATTGGTCGGTGTATTGATCGGGCAATTAAAAATCGATATAAGCGGACCGTTAAAGTCCGTCTTTTTCTTGATGTTCCTCTTCGCTGTAGGATATAGCGTTGGGCCACAGTTCTTCCGGGGATTGAAAAAGGAAGGTCTTCCTCAAATGCTTTTCGCCGCCGTCATGTGTATATTTTGTTTGATCGCTCCTTTTTTGTTAGCGAAACTTATGGGATATAACGCAGGCGAGGCCGCAGGATTATTGGCGGGCTCCCAGACGATGTCGGCAGTATTAGGAGTTGCCGAAGATACGATCGGACAGATGAATATTAGCGATACGGATAAAAGCGCTATGGTAAATGTAATGCCCGTGGCCTATGCGGTAACTTATATTTTCGGTACGGCAGGATCCGCATGGTTGGTGAGTGATATCGGGCCACGTCTTTTAGGAGGACTCGACTACGTGAAAAAAGCGTGTAAAGAGCTAGAGGCTAAAATGGGAAATAACGACGAGAGCGAGCAACCGGGCTTTATGCCTGCCGCCCGTCCGGTAACTTTCCGGGCCTATAAGATTAGTAATGAATGGTTCAAGGAGGGTAAAAGCGTAAAGCAGTTGGAGGAATATCTGGACCAATTAGGACGGCATTTGTTCGTGGAGCGTGTCCGTATTAATAATGTACTAACCGATGTTAAACCGGATTTGGTTTTACATACCGGAAATGAGGTTGTCCTAAGCGGTCGCCGGGAATTCGTGATCGGAGAGGAGAACTGGATTGGCGACGAGGTCAATGACATTGAATTGCTCGATTTTCCGGCAGAGACGTTACCCGTACTAGTGATCCATAAGGAATACGTGGGGAAAAAGATCTGCTATTTACGCAATCAATCGTTCATGCACGGTGTTAGCGTCAAGTCCATAAGGCGTGCGGGTATCAATATCCCGGTCTTGGCCGCTACGGTGATAGATTCCGGTGATATGTTGGAATTGGTGGGTATGAAATCAGAGGTAAATAAAGCGGCTACGACTTTAGGATATCCCGATCGCCCAACCAATCAGACCGATTTGATTTTCGTGGGTATCGGTATTTTCTTAGGGGGAATTTTAGGTTCGCTCGCGATTCATTTCGGAGGTGTCCCGATCAGCCTGAGTACGAGTGGCGGCGCTTTGATAGCCGGACTCGTCTTTGGATGGCTTCGTTCCAAGCATCCGACCTTCGGGCGTATTCCGGAGCCTTCCGTCTGGATATTAAATAATTTGGGACTGAATATGTTTATCGCCGTAGTCGGTATCACGGCGGGTCCCAGTTTCGTGACCGGATTGAAGGAAGTCGGTATAAGTTTATTTATTATCGGTGCTTTAGCGACATCTATCCCGCTTATCATCGGTATTCTGATGGGACGTTACGTTTTTAAGTTCCACCCGGCTATCACTTTAGGTTGCACGGCAGGTTCACGTACGACAACCGCCGCATTAGGAGCGGTGGAAGATGCCGTAGGAAGTGAGACTCCAGCCTTAGGCTATACCGTTACCTATGCGGTGGGTAATACTTTATTAATCATCTGGGGTGTCGTTATTGTGCTAATCATGTAATATATATAATGTATGGACAAGAAGAAAATACATGTCACGAGAGAATATGAGAAAAAGATGTCGGAGATTAGCCCTTTCGAGCTAAAGAACATCTTGATAGAGTTAGCGGATGAGAGCGCTCGTAAAAGTACGCACATCATGCTGAACGCAGGAAGGGGAAATCCAAACTGGATCAGTACGGTTCCACGGGAGGCATTCTTCCTATTAGGGCAGTTCGCCTTGGAGGAATGCCAGCGGGAAACCGAATTGGCAGATGAGATGGCCGGAGCCGCAGGGGTTCCCAACCGCAAAAGGATCGCGTCTCGCTTCGTACAGTTTCTAAAGAAACATGCGCAATCTCCCGGCGCTACTTTATTGAAGGGTACCTATGAATATCTGGTCACGGAAAAAGGTGTAGATGAGAATGAGCTTGTATATGAATGGGCGGAAGGTGTCATTGGTGATCAATATCCGGTTCCCGATCGTATCTTGAAATATACAGAAATGCTCGTGCGGGATTATTTAGACCAAGAATTATGTGACAACCGGCCCCCCGAGGGAGTATTCGACCTTTTCGCTGCCGAAGGCGGAACTGCCGCCATGTGTTACATCTTCGATTCCTTGCAGCAGAATTTCTTGTTGAATAAGGGAGACAAGATCGTCCTTTTCGCTCCGGTATTCACTCCTTATATAGAGATTCCGGAACAGGCCCGTTATCTTTTTAATGTCATAGAGATAAAAGCTTTGAAGATGACAAAAGACGGCTATCACACGTGGCAATATCAAGAAAAAGATTTAGATGTCCTGAAAGATCCTAGCGTGAAAGCCGCTTTCATAACAAACCCGAGCAACCCGCCTTCATACGGATTGACAAAAGCATTGATGAATAGGATCGTTGAGATCGTACGGAACGACAATCCCAACCTTATGATTATTACGGATGACGTGTATGCGACATTTATTCCGCATTTTCGCTCGATGATGGCCGAATTACCAAAGAATACGTTATGTGTCTATTCTTTCTCCAAATATTTCGGGGCAACCGGATGGAGATTGGCGGTAATCGCTTTACATCAAGATAATATTTACGACCGGATGATCCGTGAATTGCCAAGAGATAAACAGGAGCTTCTAAAAAAACGATATAGCAGTCTATCCTTACATCCCGAGGATATCCGCTTTATTGATCGTATGGTAGCCGATAGCCGTCAAGTAGCCTTGAATCATACGGCCGGTCTTTCCCTGCCACAACAAACACAAATGTCTCTGTTTGCGTCTTTCGCTCTATTAGATGCGGAAAATACCTATAAGAAAAGGATGCAGGATATGATCCACGAGCGTTTACACACATTGTGGGAAAGCACCGGATTCACCTTATTAGATGACCCTTTGCGTGCGGGATATTATAGTGAGATCGATATGCTTGTCTGGGCTAAGAAATTCTATGGGGATGATTTCGTGGAATATCTAAAAAAGAATTACGAACCTCTGGATGTCGTTTTCCGTCTGGCACAGGAAACTTCCTTGGTTTTACTGAACGGAGGAGGTTTTGATGCTCCCGAGTGGTCTATCCGCGCATCTTTAGCCAACCTTAAACGGGAAGATTATGTCCGGATCGGAGAGGGTATCGCATCTATTTTGCATAGTTATGCCCAAAGATGGAAAGAAAGTCTCGATAAGTAGAAAAAACAGCTCCAAGGCTTGAACAAAACGGGCTAATGGTACGTTTTATTAATAAACGTGCGATTAGCCCGTTTTTCTAAGTTATCCGGGAGATTATAAATAACCTCTATAACCTCATAGAAATTATCGAACAAATTGTATTTCATTATATTATATATTTGTTGATAATAAAAACAAAGACTCATTGGCAGATGTCTTATTTATTACATTTTAGCTGGTTATAGATAAATATATTTGCGAAAAGGCTTACAATAAAAAACGAATATGAATATGGTGTACGACATTGACATGCTTAGAAATTTCTATGCGAATTTCCCCAGAAGAGTGGACACAGCCCGCGAACGTATCGGTGGTCGCCCAATGACCTTGGCCGAGAAAATCTTATATGCGCATCTATACGATGAAAGCTCGACTCGCCTTTTCAAAAGAGGTGAGGATTATGTGAATTTCCGTCCCGACCGTGTGGCTATGCAAGATGCCACCGCTCAGATGGCGCTTTTACAATTCATGAACGCCGGAAAAGAAAAATCCGCAGTACCGGCTACCGTGCATTGCGACCATTTGATCCAAGCGAATATGGGAGCCAAAACGGATATCGATACGGCTACCAAAAGCAATAGCGAGGTCTATGATTTCTTGAAATCGGTCTCCGATAAATATGGAATCGGTTTTTGGAAACCCGGAGCAGGCATTATCCATCAAGTGGTATTGGAAAATTATGCGTTTCCCGGCGGTATGATGGTAGGAACTGATTCACATACCCCGAATGCCGGAGGACTTGGAATGGTCGCTATCGGAGTAGGAGGAGCCGATGCCGTGGATGTCATGACCGGAATGGAATGGGAACTGAAGATGCCGAAACTAATTGGTGTTAAGTTAACTGGTAGTTTGAATGGTTGGGCCTCGCCGAAGGACGTGATTCTTAAGCTAGCGGGCATCTTAACCGTAAAAGGTGGAACGAACGCTATCATCGAATATTTCGGTCCGGGCACCGCCTCCATCTCGGCGACCGGAAAAGCTACGATCTGTAATATGGGTGCCGAGGTAGGAGCGACTACTTCTTTATTCCCATTCGATAATACAATGGCTCAATATCTTCGTGCCACGGGACGTGACGAGGTAGCGAGCTGGGCCGAAGCTATTGGTGAATATCTGGAAGCGGATATGGACGTTCGTGCCGAGCCAGATAAGTTTTACGATCGTGTAATCGTTATTAACCTTTCCGAATTGGAGCCGCATATCAACGGTCCGTTCACGCCGGATGCAGCTACGCCTATCTCGGAGTTTGCCGCAAAAGTAAAAGCGAATGGCTATCCCCGAAAGATGGAGGTCGGATTAATCGGTTCCTGTACCAACTCTTCTTATCAAGATCTAAGCCGTGCGGCATCCATTGCTCGCCAAGCTTATGAGTATAAAATACCGGTAGCGGCACCCTTGATCATCAACCCGGGTTCCGAGCAAATCCGTTATACGGCGGAAAGAGATGGTATTATCGGTGATTTTGAACGGATTGGCGCAACCATTATGGCGAATGCCTGTGGTCCTTGTATCGGACAATGGAAACGTCATACGGATGATAATACCCGTAAGAATTCGATCGTTACATCATTCAATCGTAACTTCGCTAAACGTGCGGACGGTAATCCGAATACACATGCTTTTGTCGCTTCTCCGGAACTGACACTGGCCTTGACCATCG
>ERZ839947.1938-NODE-1938-length-16789-cov-3.879826_pt1 | contig 16789 bp, 20 predicted proteins | sample MGYA00519908_ERZ839947 | MGnify/ENA primary metagenome ERZ839947 (study PRJEB31850, sample SAMEA3708857) | human gut metagenome | biome: human gut; feature: human-associated habitat; material: faeces | place: China | collected 2014 ... | reverse complement strand
ATGTAGGCGTGCAGCTGCTTTGCGTTGTGGGTGGTGGTGGGCGGCTGCATGGGGATAAAGAATTGTGTGTACATGGGGTTCACCTCGTTTTTCTTTTTTGATGCAGGCCAACGTGATGGGGAGGGTTCCCCGGATGGATGGGGGCTGTGCACGCCCCATCCTCCGGGATCCCCATCACACACGGACGGATTATGCTTATTATATATAGGCATTTTCCGTCCCGGATCCGTAGGAAAATGCGGCATTTTCCGAAATCCGGAAGCAGGACGCGGACGGATTATGCGGGCATTTTACCGTTTTTGTACGTTGCGTAAAACAAAATATTGCAATTTGTAATCATCCGTTGGAACCGGGTTCTTTGCGTCCCACGTCCGCGCCATCTACCCAGTAACCGCCGTCCGCTTTCAGGCGGCGGCGCACGGTGTCCGGCTTCAGGCCCATATACTCGGCCATGGCGTAGACAGTGACCTTGCCGTCCATCGTGCAGGATTCGTAGGCGGTGGACAGCTCCACGGACTTGTTCTTGGCCAGCTTCTCCCGGCTGCCCCAGCGCTTTTCCGCGCCGCGTGCGGCAAAGCCCTTGACGTCTCCGTCCGGCTGCAGATCCTCCAGCAGGCCGCTGTCCGGCTTGTGCACCGGGTAGTCGAACCAGAGGTTGACCGGGTCGAACCGGGCAAACTCGCGCAGGGTGCCCTCGATGCGCCACGCGGTCATGCCGTCGGCCTGCTTCTGGGCGGCGGCGACTTCGGCGTCAATGGCCCGCAGGTCGGCCAGGCCCAGGCACTCCTTGGCCACGGCCAGCATCCGGCTCTTGCTGAGGGTATCGTCCGGGCCGTAGGCGTCCGCATGGCCGCGCTTGTCCAGTATGGCCTTGATGACCCGACAAGCTGCCTTGTTGCGCAGCTGCTCCCGGATGGCGTCGGTGGGCGTCAGCTCGGTCATGTCCAGCATGGCGTCCGGGTCACGGGCGAACACGCCGGAACCGGACGCACGGTCCATGCTGCGCTTGCCGCCCTGGGCACCTTTGCTGTGGTGATGGCAGTAGATCACGGCGCAGTCCAGTGCGCGGCACACAAGGTCAAACTGGTTGCAGAACTTGGCCATCTGGTCGGCGCTGTTCTCGTCGCCGGTGATGACCTTATAAATGGGGTCCAGCACCACGGCCATGTAGCCCTTTTTCTGGGCCCGGCGGATGAGCTTGGGGGCCAGCTTGTCCATGGGCACGGACGCACCGCGCAGGTTCCAGATGTCAATGTTTTTCAGGTGCTCCGGCGGCAGGCCCATGGCGGTGTACACATCCTTGAAGCGGTGCAGGCAGGAGGCCCGATCCAGCTCCAGATTGATGTACAGCACCTTGCCCTGGGCGCAGGAGAACTGGCCCAGCCACGGCTTGCCCTCGGCAATGGCGATGCACAGCTCGATGAGGGCAAAGCTCTTGCCGGCCTTGCTGGGGCCCGCCAGAAGCATCTTGTGCCCTTTGCGCAGCACCCCGAAGATGAGCGGGTCTGCCAGCGGGGGCAGGTGCTCCCAGTCGGCGGCGAGGTTCTCGGTGTCCGGTAGGTCGTCGGTCTCGGCTTCCAGCCAGTCCACCCACTCGTCCCAGCAGCTCTTGCCGAAATTGGTCTCCAGAAGCACCTGCCGCTTGTCGCCGCGCAGGATGCCGGGCATCCGGCTCAGGCGGCTGGGGTTGCGGTTCTGCTGGTCGAGGGTCAAGCCGTTTTTCTGGCAGGCAGCGTAGAGGTAATCCACCCGCTTGCGGTACTCGGCATAGTCCGGGGCGTCCACCTTGACGATGGCGTGGACGCTCTTGCCGCCGGAGTACACCAGCGCGGCGCAGGGCAGCTCCAGCTGCTTGATGATGGCCTGCTGCTTGCCCAGCTCCATGTTGTCGCACTCCACGAGGGCGTAGCGATAAGCGGTGATGTTGGCGTCTTTGCGGCCTGTGCCGTCCACGGGGTTGAAGCAGATCCAGGCACCCACCTCCGGGTCCCAGTCGCCCACCACCTTGCCCAGGTCCCCGCCGCAGGTGCCCAGTTCGGCAAGGAGCTGCCCGGCGGTGCGGGTCCAGCTGCCCTTGGCCGGGCGGCGTTTGTCGTCGGCCATGAAACTCTCGGTGACATAGGCCACATACTCGTCCTCTTCAAACAGGGCCTGCAGGTAGCGCCTGAGCTGGTCCACAGGGTCCCACTGTTCCGGCAGGGCGAGATCGTGGGCTTCCACCCAACGGGGGTCTACAAGCTGGCCGTCTGTGTGGTTCGTCCCGGCGGAGATGTCGTCGTTCCAGTCCAGTGCATGGCCGGCAGGGCCTCTCCATCCGCTGGAATAGGCCAGCTGAAAGATACTGCTGGCCGTGACGGGGCTGCCCCCGCCGCCGTGGAAACTGGCCCACTTCTTGGCGCACTCGCCTTTGTGGTAGCGGCCCCCGTCCCGGGCGCTCCACTGTTCCCATGCTTCCACGGGCAGGCCGCCGTCCTTGAGGGCCATGCCCACCGCCACCCACTCGTCATAGGTCAGGGCGGACGGGCTGAGAAATTCCAGCGCTTCTTTGAGATCGTTTTCATGTTCCATGTGCGTTACCATCCAAAGTCCGTCGGCACGGCGGGCTGTGCGTCAGGCGTGAAGGTTTTGGGGTCCACGCCCTTGGGCACGCCGCGCCAGCCGCCGGCTGCAATGCGGTTGATCATGCGGCTGGCCGCGTCAAAGCTCCAGCTGCCCACATGCCGGAAGCCGTAGCGTTCCAGCAGGCGGATCTGCTTGGGCGTGGTCAAGCCCTCGGTCTGGCGCTTGTGCAGCCGGTCCAGCAGCAGGGCCGCCTTGCCCGCCGATTCCACCGCATCCGGCAGGATGCCCAGCTTTTCCAGCGCGGCGGTCTGCTTGTCGCTGGGCGGCCCGGCTTCCCACCCGAAAGCGGGCACATAGCCGGAGAGATCTTCGGCCTGGATGCTCATCTCGTACTGCAGCGGGTCCACCAGCTTTGCCTTTTTGCGGCGCTGCTCGGCCAATTGCTTTGCAAGGGCTTCTTCCCGCTGGGCCACCACGTCCTCGCCGGCCTGTGCGGCAGCTTCTTCAATGTCCTCCGGGCAGCCGGTCTCGGCCAGATGCTCGGTCATCTGGCGGGCCACAGTGCGGTCCTCACAGACCAGGTCTGCCGGGCGGCACAGCTCGTGCTTGTCGGTCATCCACAGGAAATCCAGCAACAGCAGGTCGGTCTTGCCCGGGGAAAGGCGGGTGCCGCGCCCCACCATCTGGCTGTACAGGCTGCGCACCTTGGTGGGCCGCAGCACCACCACGCAGTCCACGGAGGGGCAGTCCCAGCCCTCGGTGAGCAGCATGGAGTTGCACAGCACATTGTATTTGCCGGCGTCGAAGTCGGCCAGCACCTGCCTGCGGTCGTCGCTCTGGCCGTTGACCTCGGCAGCCCGGAAGCCGTAGGTGTTCAGCAGGTCCCGGAACTTCTGGCTGGTCTTGATCAGCGGCAGGAACACCACCGTTTTGCGGCTCTTGCAGCGCCGAGCCATTTCGGCGGCGATCTGCTCCAAATACGGATCAAGGGCTGTGCCCAGGTCGCCCACGGCGTAGTCGCCGCCGCTCATGGTCACGGACGAGATGTCCAGCTGGAGCGGGACGGTCTGGGCCATGATCTTGCACAGATAGCCCTCCTTGATGGCGTCGGTCAGCTTGTACTCAAAGGCCAGGCTGTCGAACACCTCGCCCAGATTGCGCATGTCGCCGCGGTCCGGCGTGGCGGTGACGCCAAGCACCTTGGCCCCGCTGAAGTAGTCCAGGATGCGGCGGTAACCGTCGGTGATGGCGTGGTGGGCCTCGTCGATGATGATGGTGCCGAAATAATCCTGCGGGAAGCGTTCCAGCCGGGCGGTGCGCTGCAGGGTCTGCACGCTGCCCACCACCACCCGGAACCAGCTGTCCAGGCAGGTGGATTCGGCCTTTTCCACGGCGCTGACAAGGCCGGTGGAACGCTGCAGCTTGTCGGCAGCCTGTTCCAGCAGCTCGCCCCGGTGCGCCAGAATGAGCACCCGGTCGCCGGCACGCACCTGATCGGCGGCCACCGACGCGAACACGATGGTCTTGCCGGTGCCGGTGGGCAGCACCAGCAGGGTGCGGGCATGGCCGTTCTCCCACTCGGTGTGGATGGCATCCCGTGCGGCCTGCTGGTAGGGGCGCAGGGCTTGCGTCTTTGCCATTTAAAACGACCCCTGTGTCCAGCCGTGGGCAGGCGCGGCCGTGGGCTCCGGCGGCGGCAGGAAGCGGGTCACCTCGTTGCTCTGGCCGGTCTCGCCTGCGTGGGGGCCGCTCTGCTTGGTGTACTCCCGGATGCCGAGGCGGCACAGGCCCTTGCTGCCCACCACCTCGTTCCAGCGGGGGCGGAAGGTCTCGCCGCGCTTGCACTGGCCGATGCTCTCAAAGAACGCGCCCAGCAGACCCTGGGTCTTGGTATGCAGGTACAGGCGGTGGGTCACGGTGGTGTCGCCCTTGGCTCCGCCATAAATGCGCAGGGTCAGTTTTGCCATGGAGCAGGGCGGCAGCTTGGCCCCGCCCTCATAGCGGGCACGCTCCATGCCGGTGACCTCAAAGGGGTAATCCCCCTCCGGCAGCAGGACGAACTCCTGCTGTTCGTTGGTAAATTCGTCATCCCAGCCGAATGCGCGGCCTTCAGTGTTCATGTCATTCATAAGTAAAACTCCTTTTCTTCATTGATTCTTGGCTCCCCTTCGGGGGAGCTCCGCAAGGCGCTGGCAAGACCAGACCGAAGCGGTGAGAGGGTTAAAACGGCAGATCACGGCTGTCCAGAACCATCTGCAGCACCTGCGGCCATGCGGCGATCAGGCAGCCCTCCACAAAATCCATGGGGTAGTCCTTGATGGGCATATCCTCCGGGAAGTAGCCCCGCTCGCCCACTACATGCTGCAGCTCTTCCGGAGTCACGTTGTTGGCGCTCATGAGCGGGGCCAGCTTTTCCGGCACGCCCAGCGCGATCAGGTCCGGCGTGAGCAGGGCGGGCGGCACTTCCTCGCGGGGCGGCTGGGGCTGCAGAGTCGGTGTGGGCAGGATGTCGGCTTCTGGCTGGCTCGCCCTCTCAGTCACGGCCTGCGCCGTGCCAGCTCTCCCAGAGGGAGAGCCAAGAACTGCCCTGTTCTCAGTGTTGCAACCGGGAATGCAGGCGGCAATGCTGGCGTACTCAAAGGGCACTTCTTCCAGCAGGCCGAAGCGGTTCTTGGCGTCCCAGCAGGCGTGGTGGGTGGTGTACAGCACCCGCTTGCCGCCGCTGGCCTTGTTCTTGGCGTTGGGGCCGCTGCCGGCCTTTTCCACCACGGTCTTGTAGTTGGCAAACAGCAGCATGTCGCACCATTCCCGCAGCAGCGGAGCCACCTGCTTGGAGGTCTTCATGCTCCAGCGGTCGTAGTTGCCCACGGCGTCCGGCTGCTCGAACTTGGTAATGGCGGCGTGTGCCAGCACCACCACGTTGTGCCCGGCGTTTAGCACCTCTTCCAGCGCGTCCAGCAGCTTGCTGAACTCCTCCTTGACGTAGGTGTAGCCCTTGCCGTAGCCAAAATCTTCAATGCCGTTCACCTTGGCGCGGGCGCACACGGCCTGGATGCACAGGCGCTCGGCCCAGTCGGCTGTGTCGATGACCAGCGTGCTGCAGGGCACGTTGCCTTTGCGCACCTCGGCCACCTCGTCCAGCAGCATGGCCCAGCTGGTGGGCTGGGGCAGGCGGGCGACGGTCAGGCGCTTGGTGCCGCCCTCGGTGTCGATGAACACCGGGTCCGGGAAGTGGGACGCGAAGGTGGATTTGCCAATGCCCTCCGGCCCGTACAGCACGGTCTTGACCGGCGCAGCCTGCACGCCGGTGGTCACGGAATACTTGCTCATTTAAAACGCTCCTTTCGTCCAGCTCCTTGGCTGGGGCTTTTCGGTGACAGGCGGCTCGGCATCCTTTACCATGCCGTCCTCAATGATGATCTGGCACTCGCTGCCGGTGGAAACCCGGGTGGCGATGGCCTGCAGGTGCTCTGCTTCCAGCCAGCGGCTAAACTCGGTCAGGGTGGTCATGTCCATCTGCTCCAGCTTGTCCAGCAGCACGAAACCGCAGTCCGGGTTCAGCCGCCGCACGATGGCCGTGGCCACCCGCAGCTGGTCGCTGCCGGACATGTCCCGCCAGCGCTTGCCGTTGTAAGTAAGGACGCCGTCCTCCACGCTGAGGCCCGGCAGGGGCAGGTCGGCCCCGTTCAGCAGGGCCATGCGCTCGGCACGCTTGTCCTCGATCTGGCCGGTCAGCTTGTCGTAGTCGCTGGCGTACCGGGCGGCCTCGTCCTCGGCGCGGGCCTTTTCGAGGTTGGCACGCACCTTGCGGTTGGTCTCCTCGATGCTCCGGATGGAGGCTTCCAGTTCGGCGGTGGATTCGTCCTGCAGATCTGCGGCAGAGGTCTGGGCGATTTTTACGTCGGCCTGCATCGAGGCAAGCCGCTGCTTTTCCGTGTTCAACTGAAACTCAAGGTCCGCAACCACCTTTTTCTGCCGTTCGAGCAAATCGGTGAGCTGAGCGAATTGATTGCGCTTGCGCTGGTTCTCGCCGTTGCGGGCAAGGATGTCCTGCTGCTGACGGATGAGGTCGGACGCGCTGACCGGCTCGTCCGGGGCTTCCGGGTAGGAGGTCAGTTCCTCGGCAAAGTGCTTTTTCTGGGCGGCCAGCTGGCCGGTGAAGGTGCGCTTGTCGTACAGGCCCTTGATCTCCAGATCTTTGACCTGCAGCTCGGACCCCACGCCGATGATGCGCAGCAGGATGTCGGCTTTTTCCTTGTCCGACGCTTCCATGAAGCGGGGCAGGTCGAGGGCCAGCGGCTCCACGAACGCATTGAGCAGCTGCTGGCCGCTGCGCCGGCCGGTGGGGTCGGTGACGGTCAGGCTGGCGTTCTTGCCCTTGCGCTCCACGACCACCCCGTTGGACAGGGTGACCTTGAGGTGCGCCGGGGCGACTGCGCCGTCCCGCTGGGCGGCATCCGGGCGGAAACGCTCCCCGCCCAGCGCCCACGCCAGCGCGTCCAGCACGCTGGTCTTGCCCTGATTGTTGTTGCCGCCCACGAGGGTGAGCCCGGTGGGCGACGGCGCAAAGGCCACCGCCTTGATGCGCTTGACATTTTCGGCTTCCAGAGCCGTGATCTTTACAGACATTTCGTTACCTCCCCTTGAATGCTGCCGATGGTGTGGACGATCTGGTTGGCAAGCGCCTCCCGCTGCTCTTCCGGCAGTTTGCGGAACTGCGGCTTTACCATCTGCCAGGTGTTCAGCATGGCCCGGCTGGCCAGCAGGACGCTGTCGTAAGCGTTCCGGACGTCCTGCTCTGCGTCTCCGGTGACGGCGTCCAGCTTTGCCTGCAACTCGGCATTCATGGCGTCGGCCATTTCTTTTGCCTGCCGCCGGGTCTCCTCTTTGTCCACCACGGCGGTGATGGGCTGCTTTTTCAGGGCGTCGTTCTCGGCCTTGAGCTTGTCGCCCCGGAGCTTGGCCGCTTCGGCCACCTGCCGGGAGCCTGCCAGCTGGTTCTCCGCGTCCTTGGCGCGGGCTTCGGCCTCTGCACGGGCCTGCTTTGCCGCCTCACACTCCCGCAGCAGCTGCCCCTTTTCTTCGTGCAGGGCGTCGTTCTGGCTGACCTCGTAGTCAAGATTTTCTTGTGCCGCCTTTGCTTCGTCCTGTGCCTTGCTCACCATGCTCCATGCTTCTTCCTCCCGGGCTTCGGCGGCGGTGGCACGGTCCTTCAGGCCGGAGATGTCGGCGTGAGCGGCCTCCAGCTGGGCGTCTTTGCTCTTGATCTGGGCCAGAAGGTCCTGGACACGCTGGCTGTCCCCGGCGGCGGCCACCACCTGGTCCGCACAGCCGGACCGGGCAATGAGGTTCAGGTCCTTCCGGGTCAGGTTGGGCAGCTGTTTTAATTCGTCAACAGTTGACGATTTAAAAGCGTCGCCGTTCTGCACCATCTTTGTGGCGCTGCCATGGCTCAAACCCTTGCTCTCGTACCACTTTGTCCATGTACCGCCGCCATAGCGGCCAGCCTTGGCCGTCAGGGCGTGCACCCGGGCCAGATAGATGCAGGAGATGAGATACTCGTCCTGTGCGGTGCCATAGTGCAAATCGAACTGCTGGTCAGCCTCTGCAGCCTGCCCGGACAGGTCGCCCAGGGCGGAGAAATCAAAGGTGGGGGCGGCAAGAGAGTTCATCGGGAAGGAGGTTGGGGTTTTGTCTTGCGGGGCTGAATGGGCAGGTTTCGTCATCAAGGTCGTTCCAGTCGTCAAAGGCGCACCACCAGTCGCAGAAGAAGCGTCCGCATTCTCGGACGGGGCCGCAGAATCCATCGTCGTACATTCCAGTTTCTCCTTTGCCTGAGTTGCCTTTTTGATGTCGGCCAGAACCTTTTCCATTTCCTGCTGCGGGGTCATATCCTTGCGGCTGCCGCCCGAGTTGAAGAAATGTTCAAACAATGCTGCTTTAGCTGCAATGCCCTTTTTGTTTTGAGCACAGCACAGCGTGTACTGGTAGCGGCCATTGTGGCAGTAGTCTGTGGCTCGAATCTCGCCTCGAGAAAAGTACCCAGTCAACTCACCTGATGTAAAAGTTTTCTTGACCCAGGAACTGATCTGCTCCAAAAAATCAAAATCCAGACTGACGACAGAACAGGTGCATTTGTCCTTGGTGGAGCCGATAAACCTGGAATCATAAGCAAGCGTTTTGCTCATGCGACATTCATAACCTTTGGCCTTTTGCTCTAAGCTCTTGGCCTCCTCGTTCCACTCGTAATTGCCCCACGACAGGACATAAGGACAACCATAGCATTCATGGCCCGGGCCGTACCCTTCCAGACGATTGCCGGTGTTGTCGGCATTGGTGGACTTTTTTACCCGCCGCCCACACTTGCAGATGTAGGTGCTCATACCCGCACCTCCGTGTCCTTCAGGCGGTCCAGCATTTCAGATTGCAGATCCTTGCTCAGGGGCTGCAGGGTGTTGTTCCGCCAGCCGTAGCAGAGGATGGTGCCGTAGATGTTATGGCCGCGATAGATGCGGTTCAGCCCTTTGCCGAGAACGCCGAACAGCAGCACCGCCGGGGTGCGAGGCAGCACCTCCTGCATGCAGTCGCAGCCCAGCATGGCTTCGATGCCCTGCAGTGTGTCCGGCAGGGCGGTGACCACCGGGGCCTTGCCCGGCTCGATCAGGATTCCTTTCATTGTAAAACCTCCGATTTTGTGATATTATCGGGGTGATGTGATTGGCGAATCCATCATCCCTTGCAGCTCGTCGGTGTTGGCGCACCGGCGGGCTTTTTGTTTTTTGTACTTGCGGCGTTGCGGTAGGCTGTCCACCTCACTGCGGGGGATGTACTCCCGCTGGATGGTGTACTTGACGTGCTGGCGGCCATCGCACAGCCAGTGGCTCACCGCGCTGGCAAAGCTGCCGGAGCTGGAATACCCCAGCCGTCGGGCGCACATTGCCGCCGTGCCGGATGCTACCAGATCTCCGGTCTTGGCATCCCAGACGGTGTACCACATGACGTTGTGGATGTAATCGTTCATGCTCCGCGTTCCTGATTCTCCGGGTACTCCGGGTTCCGGGCGTGGTTGCGGGTAATCTTGCCACAGCCGTGGCGGCCCTTGGCTTCCCGCTCCTCGCGGTCCTGTGCCAGGAAGCCCAGCTTCATGAACAGCGCTGCAAGCAGTACCAAAATCACCGCTGTGGTGAAGGTGTTGCCATTGATTGCGCCGCCCGTCTGTGCGGTGCCCTCGGCACCCATGCCCAGCACCAGACCCACACTGCCGCAGGCCACGGCCAGCCAGTGCCATACTCTTGACTTAATCTTCATCGTCGTCCTCCTCTTTCAGCGCGCGGATCGTGTTGTAGAGCAGTCCAGACGCCCAGCCCATCTGCCGCTCAAAATCGTCCGGGAAATAGCTCTTCAGAATCTGCGCGATTGCGCACACCAGAAGATGCAGCACGTCGCTGGGACCACCTTCGATCTTGATGGTCGAGTCCTCACTGTCGATGTAAAGTTTTGCCTTCATGTTCATGCTCCTTTCTCAACCTTCGGGAAGAAATACTCTCCGATCTGCTCCTGCGGGATGTGAAGCTCCCTGCAAATGGCGGTGATCTCGTAATGGCGCCACTCATTGTTCTTTTTCTCCGGCTTCGGGTTCAGGCGGGTGGACAGGGTGCTTTCACCCATGCCGACCAGCTTAGCAAACTCCCGATGCTCAAACCCTTCGTCCTCGATGAGGCGGGCCAGCTTCAGGTAAGGGCTTCTTGGCTTTCTCATGGCTTTTGTCCTCCTTCTTTTTGCGGATGTGTGCCAGCCGGTCAGGCTGGCGTTTGTCCCAGCGCTGTTCTGCCCAGCGCTTGTTGCGGCCGTTCACTGGGCGGCCTCCTTCTTGTCCGGCAGGGCGGTCTCCAGCGCCGTTGCCATGATCTCGTCAAAGCCGGGCAGGCCGATGGCCACGACCTGCAGCTGGTTGATCTGGGCGTCCAGATAGTTCTGCCAGTCCCGCTCGACCTGCGCGGCGTGGCGCTCCTTGTCGCAGTTCTTGGCGTGCAGGGCACGGACGTCTGCCAGCAGGTTCTTGGTTTCGTTGCGCCGCTCCACATAAAAATCGTGGTTCTCGCGGGCAATGGCAAGGTTCTTCTTTGCATCGTTCACGGCGGCAATGGCGGCGTTCAGCCGAGTGTTGGTGGCTTCCAGCTGCTCAATGTGCTGCTTGGCCTTCACGCTCTCATACGCGCCGTGCTCCCGGATGGCGGGGAGCACCTCGCTGGTCACCCACCGCTTGAAAGCCTTTGCCTTGGGCATCTTGCTGCTCAGGATCAGGCTGTACAGGCCGCTTTCGTTGATGATGAGCATTTCCTGCTCGCCGGAGGGGGTCTCCGTTTTGGAGATACCCTTGTCCTCAGGGTCAACATGCTTGCGGATTGCATCGGTAGGTTTTGCGTACCCCAGTGCCACGGCAACGTCCTTGCCCACAAGCCAGGGCGTGCCGTCAATCTCGACGGTGCGCACGGACCCGAACTCCGGGTTCTCAAAGATCTGTAAGTCGTTCACAAAATATGTACCTCCTTGTGTACACATCGCTCCTGCGGTAAAATGGAGAAAACAGGAAGGATGTGCATGATATGTGGAATAAAATGGTTGAGTGGCTGAATGTGCGGGACAATGTGACTTTCTTGATCGCAGTAGCCAGTTTTGCTTTGTCGATCTGGAACTTTGCATCGGATAAGATCAAAAATCGAAAAAATTTCATCGTCAAAGTTCAGAACGTTTTCTGTTTGGGACCCAGTCCTGAAAAGGAATACACAGAGGTCCTCAATATCTGCTTTATCAATAAGTCCAGAGAAGCAATTACCTTGAGCCGACTCGAACTTTCTTCTGAACTGGGCGAGTGCGTATTCGGCGAGTATCGTCTGAAGCTTCTGACAAACAGCCGGAAGCACGGGAACAAAGAAGTAAGTCGGTCAGAGTGGTATTCCGATATTTTCCCGGTTAAAGTTGAAGGTCTCGGATATGAGCACATGGTCTTATCTTCAACTGGGAGCGCAAAACACATTGCAGAGAATGCGCCATATAAGCTGAAAGTTTTCAGCAATAAAGGAATCATCACAAAAACTTTTACCAGTGATTTTTCCAACGCTGGAATGCTGTCACAATGCCGAGAACCAGACTCGCACACAGAAGCACTTGAGTGAGTTCGTTTTGCGTCATCTTCTTCACCTCCTTGTTGGATAGGGTGTTGTCGTTCATGTGAATGTGTACCTCCTTGTTGGTGGCTCCCTTCTGCGGTATACTGGGTGAAAACAGGAGGGAGGTGGAAAAATGGATAGAAAAGAAATCTGCGAAGCAATCGTTCTGACTGCAGCTGAGAAAAAACTGCTGAAAGAGATTTACAGGAATCCGCACCGGAAATGTGAACGGGCAGAAGTAGAAGCACTTGAAGAGGTAGGTCTGGTGGAACAGGACACGGAAAAACAACCAAACTTTGGCGTTCCATTCCCAGTAGGGACCTACTATGTATCAGACTTCTATTTTGTGTACAAAGAGTACCTGCGGGACAAGCGCCGGGACATGACCCTGCAATCCCTCTGGCTGCCTATTGTGGTCAGCATCATTACCACCCTAACAGTAAACGCACTACAATGGTTGTGGCCGCTGCTAGCACAATGGTGCGCCAGTTCTCCTCAATGAAGTCTTTCATCTTCTTCACCTCCTTGTGGGTGGCTCCCTTCTGCGGTATACTTAAGAGGAAGGGAGGCGTGTTGTATGGGTCTTTACGATAATCTTAACAGTGCCTGGCAGGTTCATGATGTCATGAGGCAGTTTGCGGAACAACAAGAGCAAGAAAATCGAATGATACAAAATTCGATTGCTCGCAAGGAAAAATTGGCAAACGCCCAACTTGGTTCCGCGGAAGATATTCGCAAAATGTTAGAGATGATGGAAGCTGACCAAAAAGAGCAAACCGAGGAAAACAAGAAGAATAGAGAGCTCGCTCTCAAAAGCTATAAGGTTTCCCTTGCGGCCGCGTTTTTTGGCGGTGCGTCCTTTTTGGCTGCGCTCATAACGCTAATCTTACAATTGTTAGGATGAGTGCGGCAATTTGAAAAACCAGTGCGATGCACTGGAAGAAAAGTGCAAGTCTCATCAACTCTGCCGTTGTCCAGTTGGAAAGCCGTTCTTTCCAGCTGGGCTTTTTGTGGTTCTCCATCTTCTTCACCTCCTTTGGAATGGACTTGCGAAAACTAAAGTTTTGCGGCAAAAAAATAAGCGGGGATTTCTGCGTCAGGGATTGCGAGGACACGGCATAAATCACGGATTTCGGTCTGAGTGAAGTCCGTGTGACCACGCAACTTTTTGTTTAAAGTTGTAGGAGAAATGCCGATTTTCTGCGCAACATCGCTCTGCGTCATACCTCTGGCGCGGATGCGGCCAAGCAGATTTAAGTAATCCATTTGTATCACCTCCTTGCCAATACTATACAACTTGCGATTTCTAAAGTCAATACGTTTTCTAAAGATTTTTGAAAAATATCTTGCGCTTTCTATAAAATGGCGCTATACTGTGAATAAGACATGACGGAGGTACGTTCAAATGAAAAAGAGCGATTTCGCAAGTCGGCTATCACAGGCTCTCGAGACACGAGGGATGAAGGCCGCAGACCTCTCCAAGAAAACGAAGGTAGCAGAAGGCACTATAAGTTGTTATATAAATGGACGCTATGAGGCAAAGCAAAACCGTGTGCAGGTCTTTGCTGAGGCGTTGGACGTGAATCCGGCATGGCTCATGGGCTATGATGTACCAATGGAAGCGGAGCGCTCCCAGCCCGCCCCCGCACCCCGGCCCATCCCGAAGGGGTTTGAGCCGATGCCCAAGATGAAGAAGATCCCGCTGGTGGGCTCCATCGCCTGCGGCACGCCCATCCTGGCCCAGCAGAACATTGAAAAAATCGTGGACGTGCCGGAGAACATCCGGTGCGATTTCTCCCTCATCTGCCACGGCGACAGCATGGAGGGTGCCGGCATCCATGACCGGGACGTGGTGTATATCCGCATCCAGCCCGAGGTGGAAAACGGCGAGATCGCCGCGGTGCGCATCGGCGAGGAAGCCACCCTCAAGCGGGTGTACTACCAGAACGGCACCCTGACCCTGATGCCCGCAAACGCCGCCTATGCGCCCATGGTCTACACCGGCCCGGAACTGAACAACGTGCAGATCGAGGGCAAGGCCGTGGGCTGGACCCACTGGGTGGGGTGAGAGGAGAAAAGATGGAGAACAACTTTCAGTTTTTGATCTACCGTTCTGCGGAAGAAAATGTTTCGGTTGATGCGATCGTGAAGGAGGAAAGCATTTGGCTGTCCCAAAAGGGAATGGCAGAACTTTTTGAATGCTCTACGGATAATATCTCACTGCATCTGAAGAATATTTTTTCTTCTGGTGAGTTGGACAAAAATTCAGTTACCGAGAAAATCTCGGCAACTGCCGCAGACGGAAAGAACTATCCAACACAGTTTTACAACCTCGATGCCATCATCTCCGTGGGTTATCGTGTCAACTCCCGCCGGGCCACGCACTTCCGTATCTGGGCCACAGGCATCCTCAAGGAGTACATGACCAAGGGCTTCGTATTGGATGACGAGCGCCTGAAACAGGGAAAGGATGCCTTTGGCAAGGACTACTTCCGAGAGCTGCTGGAGCGTGTCCGCTCCATCCGTGCCAGTGAGCGCCGCATCTGGCAGCAGGTGACGGACATCTTTGCCGAGTGCAGCATCGACTATGACCGTAACTCCCCGGTGACCAAGGACTTCTATGCCATGGTGCAGAACAAGTTCCATTATGCCATCACCGGGCAGACGGCGGCGGAGATCGTGTACAACAAGGCCGACCATACCAAGGAACACATGGGGCTGACCACATGGAAGAACGCTCCGGAGGGCCGGGTGCTCAAATCGGATGTTTCGGTGGCCAAGAATTACCTGTCTGAGAAGCAGATCCGCCAGCTGGAACGCACGGTGTCCGGTTATTTTGACTACATCGAGGATCTGATCGAGCGGGAAAACACGTTCACGATGGAGCAGTTCGCGGCCAGCATCAACGAGTTTCTGTCTTTCCGGAGGTATGACATTCTGCCGGACAAAGGCAAGGTGTCGGCCCGGCAGGCCAGAGCGAAGGCCGAAGCGGAGTATGACCTGTTCAACCCGACCCAGAAGATCGTGTCTGACTTTGACCGGACGATCCGCCAAATGAAGGAGGACAACTGATGGAACACTGGGCGGGCCGGTGGAATAAACAAAAAACGCCCCCGGTGCTACCAACACCGAGGGCGTGCAGATCAGACTGCCCAGAGGGCAATACAGACCGAACAACTGTATTCTACCACCTCCGGGCAGGCTTGTCAAAGTGTATCTGTGGAGGTGTATTTTATGGGAAAACGAACCAACACGGCAGCCTGGCTGCCGAATCAGCAGCGCTGGCAGATCAACGTCCAAAAGAATGGCGTGCGCAGATCCTTTACCAGCTCAAAGCCCGGCCGCACCGGCCAGCGTGAAGCCAATGCAAAGGCGGACGCATGGCTGGATGACGGCATCAGCAATACTCGGATGCTGGTAGAAGCAGCCTATCCGCAGTGGATCGGCGAGCTGAAATTGACCACCAGCCGCTCCAACTGGGAACCGATCCAGAGCCGGTGGAACGTCTGGGTGCGTCCAGTCATTGGCCGGAGGCGTGTGGGAGACCTGACGGAACAACAGCTGCAAGCCATCATCGACAAAGGATTTGCAGGAGGACTGAGCAAAAAATACCTTTCCAACATGTGCACGGATTTGACCATGTTCTGCAAATGGCTGCGTCTGAGCAAAATGTCCACTCTGCGGCCGGAAGAACTGCATGTGCCAAAGGGTGCACGCTCCAAGGAAAAAGAAATATTGCAGCCGGAGGATCTGCGTACACTTTTTGAGGTGGACACTACGATCCTGGACGGCAAACTGATCGAGGATCCTTATGTCAATGCGTACAGGTTTAGCGTTGTGACTGGCCTTCGTCCGGGCGAGCTGATCGGACTGAGCTGGAAGGACGTTAAGGGTGGCCGGGTGAAGATCCGGCGAGCTATAAACACCCGTGGCGAGGAAACCCGCGGCAAGAACGACAACGCTGTGCGCGCCTTTGCACTCACCGATAGTGCGGCCGCTATTCTGCAGGCACAGAAAAAGCTGACAGGCGGGCAGGAGAGCGTGTTTGGCATCTCCTGTGAGGACACATATAGAAAATATTGGCGGCGCTACTGCGAGGCCAACGGACTGCACTATGTTCCGCCGTATAATCTCCGACATACGTTCGTATCACTGGCAAAAACGCTGCCAGAGGGACAAGTCAAGCCCTTGGTTGGCCACTCCCGCCAGATGGACACGTTCGGGATCTACGCGCATCTTATTCATGGCGAGGATGTGCAGACTGCCGCAGACCTGGACAACGTTCTCAGCAGGGTTCTTGATCCGGAAAGTCTTGAGAAATAACACATTTTGTAACACGTTTCTATTTCTCGCACCGTGTTTGCGGTTTCCTTCCCGGAGAAGCGGATTTCGGAATTTAACGGAAGTACGTTGGATGTGTATGCCGGGTTTTCGCCGGAAAAGTTCTGGACCGGGTTCGACCCCCGTCGGCGGCATAAAGAAAAGCACCTGAGAACGATGGTTCTTGGGTGCTTTTTTTCATGCTTGTATTCCGGAAAGGGGATGATATGCACATGCTGCGGTCGAGCGGATGGAGAGGCTTTGCGGCCTGTTCACAGTTCATTCGGAAAAAGTGCTTTTTCTTTCCATGGTTTCATGCTATAATAAAAAAACGATACGATCCGTGATCGTAACGGGGCAGGGGGCCGCTGGCCGTCCTGCCGGGGCAGTGCCCGCAAACTGCGGCGGGCGGGAAACAGAAAAAGAGAGGCGAATCGAGATGTTGGATATGATCAAATACAGCACCGGCGGCGCATACTATGCCCGCGGCGAGTGGGTGCCGGCAGACGGCAACGCACCGGCAGCACTGGCCGCCAAGGGCTTTGATGCCGTTGCGGTGGAAAACGCCAAGACCGGTACCATGGCCTACAGCATTCTGCAGGCTCACAACACCAGCGGCGATGCCGAAAACCTGAAGATCAAGTTTGACGCCATGGCCAGCCATGACATCACCTTTGTGGGCATCATCCAGACGGCCCGCGCCTCGGGGCTGGAAAAGTTCCCCATCCCCTATGTGC
>ERZ839947.1913-NODE-1913-length-17088-cov-3.228674_pt1 | contig 17088 bp, 13 predicted proteins | sample MGYA00519908_ERZ839947 | MGnify/ENA primary metagenome ERZ839947 (study PRJEB31850, sample SAMEA3708857) | human gut metagenome | biome: human gut; feature: human-associated habitat; material: faeces | place: China | collected 2014 ... | reverse complement strand
TTGCGGTGACAGAACTTGTGAAGAAAGGCCACCTGACCACCATGCAGCTTGTGGAGAAGATGTGCGTGAATCCGGCGAAGCTGTATCACTTTGATAAGGGATATCTCGCAGAGGGCAAAGATGCGGATATCGTGATCTTTAACGAGAATGAGGAGTGGACGGTCACAGACGCTGAGATCGCGTCCAAGTCCCACAACACGCCGTTTATCGGAACAAAGCTTTTCGGCCGTGTGAAGTATACGATCTGCGGTGGAAAGATTGTATACAAGGATTAAGAACATACAGCATAGCTCCCTGGCATCGGGCTGATAAGACTCAGAGAGTCCGGTTGGAGCTGGATCCGGGGAGTGCAGCGGTTTTCAGCAATGCAGGAGGAGGCAAAGCTGAGAATTGTGAGAAATAAAGAACAGGAGCAAACAAGTTATGAAAAAATACCAGGTGCTTCTTTTTGATGTGGATGGAACACTTCTGGATTTCGACAAGGCGGAGAAGATCGGCATCGAGCGGGTACTCACCCACTTTGGCGTACCGGCTACAGAGGAGAACATGCAGAAGTACCACCATCTGAACAAAAGCTACTGGCAGAAGTTGGAGCGCGGGGAACTTACGAGAGAGCAGGTGTTAAGCCTGCGATTTGAGGATTTCTTCAGTGACTTCGGAATCAAGGTAAATGGCGCTGAGGTCGATGGATTGTACCGCCAGACATTAAATGAGAGTGCGTTTCTTTTAGACGGAGTCATGGACCTCCTTAATGGCTTAAAGAATCGCTATGAGCTTCATATCGTTACAAACGGCGTCGCTGAGACCCAGTATAAACGCCTCGCGGTAGCAGGTCTGGACAAGCTGTTTAAGGGAATCTACGTTTCTGAGGAATCCGGATATCAGAAGCCGCAGCAGGAGTACTTCGATTACTGCTTTGAAAAGATGGGCAGAAACGACGTGGAGAACATGCTGATCATCGGCGACTCCCTGACTTCTGATATCCGTGGCGGAAACAACGTGGGGATCGATACTCTGTGGTACAACCCGCACCATCAGGAGAATACAGCCGGGGTGCATGTGGATTACGAGGCGGATACGTTGGAAAAGATAGGTGAGATGCTGAGTTAATTTCGTCAAGACAGCAACAGGCAAGTTTCCTGAAAAGTTATGTAAACTAAAAGCACCTGGAATGAGATAAAATCCATGGAAAATCATTTTGAAGGCTGGTTTTACTGCTGGTATCTTTCAAAATTGCAAAAAGTCATAGCAATACTGAGAAATATTGTCAGACATCTTGACAAATACGAGGGTTTTTCTTATAATTAAGCTTTCCCGGAGAGCATTGTCCGCCGCATACGGATCCGGTGAAGGGACAGAAAGAGCGGCGGCGAATATATAGAAATGAGGGGTGTATTTCATGAACAAGAACACGACAGATATCACATTATCGGCTTATTTTAATGACATCGTAATCGGATACTACGAGGACGAGGATCTGGTAAAACAGTTTGGAAGACAGCTTGGTTTCGACGTGGATATGGACACCTTTATGGCGGTATCGTTCCAGTATCCGTCTGATATGAATGTAAAACCGGAAGACCGTGAGAAGCTCACAGACGCGGCAAACGCGATCATCGCTCTCTCCGATATCAACAAGAAGATCGGTGGAAAGCAGATTATCACCTGCGACAGCGGCGTATGCGTGATCCTGATCATGAACGACAAATCCGCAATGCGTGACCTGATCCCGCAGATCAAGGAGACAGCCCTTGAGCAGGTAGAAAAGATCAATTCTGACAGAAAGATCCGCGTCGGCATCGGTACGATCGAGAGCGGAATCAAGGGAATCAAGCATACATACATCAATGCCCAGGATGCGGTAAAGGCCGGCGAGATCTTCAAGAAAGACCGTGTGATCCTTGAATACATGGGTATGGAGATTTACAGCAGCATCAACCAGATGGTTGTAAACTTCGGTGACCGCCTTACCAGAACCGTATTAAAACAGCTCGGTGAGACTGAGAAGCGGGTTCTCGCGAAATACTACAAATGCAAAGAGGACATCGCTGAGACTGCAAGACAGCTCGGAATGTCTGAGGATGATGTAAAGACAAGCTTAAATATGGTTCGCATCAATACCGGACTTGACGTAAATGATACAGAGGATAACTTCAAGCTCCACTTTATCATGATCGCGAAGAAAGTCCTTGAAAACGACGAGAGAATCAAGAAGAATCGTTAATTCACCAGAAAGTTTCTGTTGCTGTCTGCCAATGGCATGAACAGCGGAGTGTAGAAGGTGGACGATACAGAAGAAATCAGCAACAGCCCTGCGCATAATATGTGCCGGGCTGTGAGCCGTTATGGATGGTAAAATGCTGAATGGTAAAAGATAAACAGGCGGGGATCTGCCGGACAGAAGGGGATACAAATATGAAGACAATGCTGGAGCGCGGAGCCGGAATTCTGATGCCGGTGTCAAGCCTGCCGTCACCATACGGAATCGGTACATTTGGCAGTGCGGCCTATGATTTCGTGGACTTCTTAAAGAAAGCAAGACAGAAATACTGGCAGGTTCTGCCGGTGGGACCGACAAGCTACGGGGACAGCCCGTACCAGTCATTTTCCGCTTTTGCGGGAAATCCGTACTTTATCGATCTGGATACCCTGGTGAAGGAGGGACTTCTCACACAGGACGAGATCAACGCCTGTTACTGGGGGGATAATCCGACCCAGGTGGCGTACGACGCGGTGTTCTGGTACCGGTTTCCACTGTTGAAAAAGGCGTACGCGAGAAGTGAGTACCGCGAGGAACAGGGCTACGAGAAGTTCTGTATGGACAGCTGGTTCTGGCTGAATGATTACGCATTTTACATGGCGTTAAAGTTCCATTTTGATAATAAAGAATGGCTGGCATGGCCGGAAGATATCCGGTTCCGGAAGAAAGAAGCGGTGGAGTCCTACCGAGAGGAATTGAAGGACGAGATCGACTTCTGGAAGTTTTTACAGTATAAATTCTACCAGCAGTGGGGAAAGCTCCGCGCGTATGCGAACGAGCAGGGAATCTCCATCATCGGAGATATTCCGATCTACGTGGCGCTTGACAGTGCGGACGTCTGGACCCATCCGGAGTTATTCCTTTTGGATGAGGAGAACCTGACCCCACTCAAGGTTGCCGGAGTTCCGCCGGACGCCTTCAGTGAGACGGGACAGCTCTGGGGCAATCCACTTTACCGATGGGATGTTCAGGAGAAGACTGATTTCGCATGGTGGAAAGAGCGCATGAAAGCGTCTGCCCGCCTGTATGACGTGGTCCGCATCGACCACTTTATCGGTGTGACCCAGTATTACGCGATCCCGGCGGGTTCCGAGGACGGAAAGACCGGTGAGTGGTTAAAGGGACCGGGAAAGAAGCTTACAGATGCCATCAACATGGTCATCGGTGACACGAAGATCATCGCGGAGGATCTTGGAATCTTTGTTCCGGAGGTCAAGGAGCTTCTTGAGGAGACAGGATATCCGGGAATGAAGATCATCGAGTTCGCCTTCAGCGGCGACCGCTTCAACGAGCACCTGCCGCATATGTACTCCCCGAATTCCGTCGTTTACGGCGGAACCCATGACAACGAGACCCTGGTGGGCTACTTTAAGCCGGAGGCGCGCCAGTGGTGGGAGTTGCAGTATATCGCAGACTACATGGGTGTCTCCCATCAGCATGAGGTCGTAGACAAGGTCTTAAAGACCGCCTACGCGTCTGTAGCCAGCGTTGTGATCTTCCAGGCGCAGGATGTCTTAAAGCTCGATAGCTGGGCGAGAATGAACACGCCGGGTACGGTGGGAAACAACTGGAGATGGAGAATGAAACCGGGCGAGCTGACGCAGGATCATATCAACCATCTGTCATGGCTGGTCGATACATTCGGACGGTTTTAGATCGAAAAAAATGCAAAAATCACGGTAGAATTACCGAAGGGAAAAGTCAATTTTTGTCGAGAAAAACAGATGTTTGCGGTACGCGGCACAGTGCCGAGAAATAAGGAAAAACGGGCGGTTCGTAAGGATAAAACAGACCGCTCGTTTCTTGGAAATTCGATTGACACAAGACCAGAAGTGTGATATTGTTAAGTTAATTCCGATGCACTATTGAACTCACATGTTTTTGTAAGTCATTTGCGCGATACGATGAATTACAAAAGCATGTGAGTTTTTTGAAATAAAGACCAACAGCGATGTGTGGGGATTTCCAATAGTCTTAGTACGGAAAAATTCAATTTTTTATGGAGGTACCAAAATGAACAACGGTACAGTTAAGTGGTTCAATTCTGAGAAAGGCTACGGATTCATCTCCAACGATAATGGCGGCGACGACGTATTCGTACACTTTTCCGCAATCGTAGGCGACGGCTTCAAGACTCTTGAAGAGGGCCAGAAGGTTACTTTCGACACAGAGCAGGATCCGAAGAACAGCAAGAAGCTTCGCGCTGTTAACGTAGTTAAACTCTAATTCGAATAGAAGAGAAACTAAGAGAACTGCCGTTCCGAGTTGTACTTGGAGCGGCAGTTCTTTTGTTGGATAGGATTTTTCCTTGAAAAACAGGCTTTTTTCGCGAAAAGCCTTGCAAAAACTTGTGTTCTTTAATAGAATAAGAAGGACTTTGATAACTGACCGGCAGGCTGGAGACATTTGCGGAAGGTTATCGTTTTAAGTTCTGCCAGGGTTTAGATCCGAGGCAGGCTGTTTGTGCCCGGCGCGGGGGATGCGCTAAGGCGCATTTCACAGATACCCCTTGTCAGTTAAAAGGAGATTTAGAAAATGATTAGTGCAAATAATGTGACACTCCGTGTCGGAAAAAAAGCTTTATTTGAAGACGTAAACATTAAATTCACAGAAGGAAACTGTTATGGTCTGATCGGTGCCAACGGTGCCGGAAAGTCCACATTTTTAAAGATCTTATCCGGTCAGCTCGAGCCGACAAACGGTGAAGTTGCGATCACTCCGGGTCAGCGTCTTTCCTTCTTACAGCAGGATCACTTTAAATACGACGAGTACACAGTTCTCGACACTGTTATCATGGGAAACAAGCGCCTTTATGACATCATGAAGGAAAAAGACGCAATCTACATGAAGGAAGAGTTCACAGACGAAGATGGAATCAAGGCTGCAGAGCTTGAGGGAGAGTTCGCTACCATGAACGGATGGGAAGCGGAGTCCGACGCTGAGAACCTGTTAAACGGTCTTGGTATCGAGACAGACCTCCACTACAAAACAATGAAAGACCTTCTCGGACCACAGAAGGTAAAAGTTCTCCTCGCCCAGGCATTATTCGGAAATCCGGATATCCTGCTCCTCGACGAGCCGACGAACCATCTGGATCTCGACGCGATCGCATGGCTTGAGGAGTTCCTGATCAACTTTGAGAATACTGTTATCGTGGTATCCCATGACCGTTATTTCTTAAATAAAGTCTGCACGCAGATCGCTGATATCGACTACGGCAAGATCCAGCTCTATGCCGGAAACTATGATTTCTGGTTCGAGTCCAGCCAGTTGATGATCAAGCAGATGAAGGAAGCAAACAGAAAGAAAGAGGAGAAGATCAAAGAGTTGCAGGAGTTCATCCAGAGATTCTCCGCCAACGCTTCCAAGTCCAAGCAGGCGACATCCAGAAAACGTGCGTTAGAGAAGATCGAGCTTGACGAGATCCGCCCGTCCAGCAGAAAATACCCGTATATCGACTTCCGTCCGGCCCGTGAGATCGGAAACGAGGTTCTCTCCGTTGAGGGACTTACAAAGACCATCGACGGCGTAAAGGTTCTCGACAATATTTCCTTTACCCTGGGAAGAGAGGACAAGGTTGCCCTTGTAGGACCGAACGAGCTTGCGAAGACCACACTCTTCAAGATCCTCTCCGGTGAGATGGAGCCGGATTCCGGAAGCTACAAATGGGGTCTCACAACGACTCAGGCGTACTTCCCGAAGGATAACAGCGCAGAGTTCAACAATGATGATACGATCGTAGACTGGCTGACCCAGTACTCCCCGGAAAAGGATGTCACATATGTCCGCGGATTCCTCGGAAGAATGCTGTTTGCCGGTGAAGACGGCGTAAAGAAGGTAAAGGTTCTCTCCGGTGGTGAGAAGGTGCGCTGCATGCTCTCCAAGATGATGATCTCCGGCGCGAACGTGCTGATGTTCGATGAGCCGACGGACCATCTGGACATGGAGTCCATTACAGCCCTGAACAACGGAATGAAGAAGTTTCCGGGCGTGATCATCTTCTCCTCCCGTGACCATCATGTCGTAGAGACGACCGCAAACCGTATCATGGAGATCATCAACGGCCAGTTGATCGATAAGATCACGACCTATGACGAGTACCTTGAGAGCGATGAGATGGCGAGAAAGAGATTCACATATACGATCACTGAGAGTGAAGAGAATGATGACTGATTCTGCTGCCTGAATTGAGATAGAAAATGGCAGTGTAAACTGCCTGCAGAAATAAAAAACAGAGCATATATTCAACCATACCCTATGTAAAACATTGGCATGCGAAGATATATGCTCTGTTTTTGCGTATTTACACTTAGTTTTGGCGGAACCGGTTAATTAGCCCCGGCTTTCGCCAGAACCTTCTTCATCGAAGTGAGATACACGATCGCCGAAGCAATCGGTCCAAGGATATCAGATACCGGTTCTGCGTAAAACGCCGCTTCAGCTCCGAACATCGCGGGAAGCAGGAACAGGGATACAAAGTATGCGCCTTTTCGGAAGAAGGAAAGCGGCAGGGCAACCTGTACCTGACCAAGACCGGTGAAACCGTCGACGATCTCATACTGGAATGCCAGCGGGATGATCGCCAGAGTGAAGATCCGGATCGCCCGGAGCGCTTCTGCGGCAACGACCGGGTCTGCTGTAAAGAGACGGACAAACAGGACGCCGATGGTACGCGCAAGGACGAAGAGCAGAGCGGTGTATGCCGCAGCAAGGCTAAAGATGTACTTCTGCGCATTTTTTACGCGGTCGGTCTTTCCGGCTCCGAAATTGTAGGCAAGAACAGCCTGAGTTCCGCTGGTGATACCGCCGAGAGGCATGGTGACTACGAGCATGAAGCTCTGGGCAATGGTTGCGCAGGTGATCAGAAGGTCTCCGCGCTCCGCACCGCCGTATTTTTGCAGGATCGCGTTCATGGTGATGATCATGACGTTATCCATGGCGATGATGATAAATGGGGTAAAGCCGATGGTGAGCACTCTGCGGATCAGCCGCCAGCTGTAACCGCCGAAGGTGATGCGCACCGGCATATTTTTCCCGAACAGTGTCCTCAGGACGAAAGCGCAGCTCGCCATCTGGGAGATGACGGTTGCGACGGCGGCACCGGAGACGCCCATGTGGAGGCCGAAGATGAAGATTGGATCCAGAATGATGTTCAGTACCGCGCCGAGGATGACGGAGTACATTCCGGTCTTTGCAAAGCCCTGACAGATGATAAACTGGTTCATACCTGTGGACATCAGGGCGAATACGGTTCCGGTCAGATATATCGTAAAATATGCGTTTGCGTAGGGCAGTGTGATATCGCTGGCACCGAAATACCGCAGCATCGGAATGCGGATCGGGTAGATGCAGGCCACCATGAGGATAGAACATACTGCCAGCATGAGGAAACAGTTGGCGAGGATCCGCTCAGCGGCCTTTTTATCGCCCTGTCCCATCTTCATGCTCATAAGCGGGGCACCGCCGATTCCCACGAGAAACGCGACGGAGCCGACCATAGTGACTACCGGACCGCAGACACCGGCCCCCGCCAGTGCCATGTCGCCGGAGCCGGGGATATTTCCGATATACATGCGGTCTACGATACTGTAAAGGACGCTGACAAACTGTGCCAGCATACTGGGAATTGCGATCCGGACGACGAGTTTTTTTATGTCGTCACGGCCGAGATCATTTTCTGCAGCCATAATAAAACTCTCCTGTATAAAATCCGCAGTACAGAAAAACTGTACTGCGGAATATTTGTGTACTTGCGTGAAGATGTAGATTGTCGCAAGTGACCGCGCGAATGTGCCAAGGCACATTCTTATTTTGTATTAAGCATTGTGGATAGGGGATCCGGCTTTTGGCGTGTCTATAGCCTTGCCGGTCTGTTCCAGCATATCCAGACGATGGTTGATCTTTTTCTGGTTTTCGATGATCAGATCCATTTTTTTGTGCAGGTCATCGATAATGAGTTCACTCTTTAAATTGACCTTAAAGTCGTTTTCCGCGCGTTGTCTGTCCTTTGCCTCCTGTCGGTTCTGGCTCATCATGATAAGGGGAGCCTGAATGGCAGCAATGCAGGAAAGTACCAGATTTAAAAGGATAAACGGGTAGGCATCAAAGGCCTTCGTTCCAAGGATAACGTTGACAGCCATCCATCCGACCATGACAGCGATAAAGCTGAAGATAAATGCCCAGCTTCCGGCAAATTTCGCTACTGCGTCGGATGCTCTCTGGCCGAAGGACAGCTTTTCTGTCTCATTGGAATTTTCTGTGATGTTTGTCATGATCAGCTGATGGATCAGCTCTTCATCTGTAAATTCCTGATCAGTCCTGTTCAGGAGTTCCCGGATGATTTTTTTTCGTTCGTTTCCGCTTTTCATTTTCATAGTGAATCTCCTTATGTCCGGCATATAAAACGCGTGCAGCGCATCGGTGATGCATGCGGACACTGCTCTGTACTGATAACTGGTAACTGCTAAATTCTCCCAGTTGGCGGTGGGAGGACAAGTACATAGAGTATAGCACGTTTTCCTGGGCGGGTAAATGGCACACAGGAAGATTATAGGCAAAAAAGAAAAGGGGAAAAATGTAAACCAAATAATAAAAACGGGTTGACAAATGCACGGAATCTGCGTATGATAGGAAAAGAATCGATCAGAACAATTCCATTTTGTGATATGCGTACCGGAATGTAGAATTTAAGAACGATAGAATTTAAGATCCGGCGGCAGAAATGATGGATGTTGGGAGGAAAACAAAGATGGAAAAGACAACAGCAAAACACATGTCCACCGCGCAGATGACGGTGACAGCACTTATGACAGCGATTACCTGTATCCTGGCACCGATGGCACTTCCGATTCCGATCAGCCCGGTACCGATCAGCCTGACAAACCTTGTCATTTTCTTTATGGCGTATATTCTCGGAATGAAGCTTTCCGTAGCGAGCTATGTATTATACCTGCTCTTAGGAACAGTAGGACTTCCGGTATTCTCCGGATTTACCGGCGGTGTCGGCAAGCTTCTCGGACCGACCGGCGGCTACCTTATCGGATTTATCTTTCTGGCAGCGATCGCAGGCTTCTTCGTTGAGAAGTTCCCGGCAAAGATCTACATGCATGTAGTTGGAATGATCATCGGAATGGCGATCTGCTATATCTTCGGAACCGCATGGCTTGCGGGACAGCTCGGAATGAGCTTCGTGGCAGCTCTCGGCGTCGGCGTTATCCCGTATCTTCCGGGCGACACAGCGAAGATCATCATTGCGATCATCGCGGGTCCGCAGATCCGCAAGGCGGTTTCCAGATTTATGTAGGCTGGAAAGTAAGTGTTCAATAGGTCTGCGCATTTACTGCGCTGACCGTAAGAAAACTTAGAATAGAAGGCAAAAATCCTATCGGCACAGCCGATTTGGAATGGATTTTTGCGCGTAACTGTGAGGTACTGAACAGTTACGCTGGAAAATATTAATCAGGTATTTCATAAAAAATCATACATCCTAAATAAAGATTCACAGCGAAGATCGTAGAAAATGATTTGCTGTGAATTTTTATTTATGTTGAAAAACGTACGATGCTGGCTTCTTATAGCTGATGCGGTGAATGACCCAAATAAGTGTTTACATGGAATCCCGATGTTGATAAAGCATAGTATGTTGACATTTATTAGTATATGAACAAATTATTTATAAGCAGTACAAATATATATTTTGTACTACGGAACAAAAGCCTAAAACTGTCAAAAAAACATAGAAAAATCTTGACATCTGCCCATAAAACTCGTTATGATATTTTCTGCACTATACTGACTCATTAGTTGCCTGAGTAACCCGTAAAAAAGTCTGCATTTGCAGACCTTTTTTGTGTAATGGGGACTTCTAAGGAATTTCAGGCAGACTGTCGTGAAGGGCTCTGCATCCGGCCTGCACAGGTATAGTGAAGGAGGAAACACCATGAAATCAGTTCATGAAGCATTAGATCAGATCCTGCCGGAGATCATCGCAATGAGCGAAGATATTTACTGTCATCCGGAGCTTGGATTTAAGGAATTCAGGACAAGAAAAAAGGCGATCGAGGCACTCGACAAGGCGGGGATTCCGCATGAGGATGTCGCATACACGGGAATCCGGGCAGTCTTAGATTCCAGAAAGCCGGGGCCGAATATCGGCCTGATCACGGAATTCGACGCGGTTCCGACTTTCGGACATCCGTACGCCAGTGAGGACAGCTGTGCAGCCCATACCTGCGGCCACTACGGTCAGCTTGGCGTTATGATGAGCTTATTTTTAGCCATCAGGGAATCCGGTATGTTAAAGGATCTCTGCGGAAAGGTCACACTTCTCGTGACGCCGGCGGAGGAGTTCTGCGATATGGATTACCGGAAGGGACTTATTAAGGAAGGAAAGATCTCCCACCCGTCAGGCAAGCAGGAGATGATCGCAACAGGCATTTTTGATGATGTGGACATCATGTTATCCTGCCACGCTATGGGGATCGACATGACAAAGTATCATGCGGAGATTGGTTCCAGCTTAAACGGCTTTATCATGAAGCGGGCAATCTTTACAGGAAAGGCATCCCACGCAGGAGCGAACCCGGAAGGCGGCGTAAATGCGCTCAACGCGGTAAACCTTGCCATGACGGGAATCAACTTCCTGAGAGAGACTTTCCGAGCAGATGACGCGATCCGCGTCCATTTCTATGTGCCGGAAGGTGGCCAGTCTGTCAATACGGTTCCGGGAAGAACACAGCTTGAGATGTATGTCCGGGCGAAGACAGTTCCGGCGATCTTTGAGACAAACGCGAAAGTGACCCGCGCGATCCGCGCCGGCGCACTTGCGATCAACTGTGATCTTGAGATTCAGGATACACCGGGTTATTTCCCGCTCCATCAGGACGAGAACCTGACAGAGCTTGTGAAGAAACACATTTTAGATTATATCGACGAGAGCATGGTCGCTCAGGGAACTCATGGCTTCGCTTCCGGAGATATGGGAGACTTATCCCTCATGTGGCCGATCGTTGAGATCGGTGTTGCCGGATTTGAGGGCAGTATCCACGGAAAAGATTTTAAGACGGCGGATCCGGAGCAGGCATACTGTGTCCCGGCTCATTATTTTGCAGATACCGTGGCAGATCTCTTATCCGACGGCGGTGCGTCCGCGTGGAAGATCAAAGAGGCGTTCAAGCCGGTGATGAACAAGAAAAATTATCTGGAAACTCTGGATAGTTTGAATAAATCAACTTTTTACGAAAAGGAGAACAACTAATTATGAAAAAGAAATTCTTATGCAGCACACTTGCAATGGCTATGACAGCTTCCATGCTGTTCGGATGCGCAAGCGAGAGCAAGACCGAGACAACTGCAGCAGCAGGCGAGACAACCGCAGCAGCTGCTGAGACAACTGCAGAGGCAGCAAAGGCTGAGACAAACGGCGAGAAGTTAAAAGTAACACTTCTTGTTACCGGCTCCTTCGGCGATAAGGCATTCAACGACTCCGCACAGGCTGGTATGGAAAAGCTTGAGGCTGAGCTTGGCGACAAGGTTGAAGTAAACATGGTCGAGATGGGCAGCGACAAGACAAAGTTTGAAGGTTCCATGTTAGACGCTTGTGAGTCCGATGCAGACCTTATCATCACAGGTCTCTGGGATATGAAGGAGATCACAGAGAAGGTTGCTCAGGAGTTCCCGGAGAAGAAGTTCATCATCTTTGATACAGATGTTGACTACACGCTTGGTGATTTAAGCAACGTATACTCCATGAGCTACAAGCAGAACGAGGGCGCATTCCTTGCAGGCGTTCTTGCAGCAAGTGCGACAAAGTCCGATATGGAATACGCAAACGAGGAAAACGTCATCGGTTTTGTAGGCGCAAAGGATACAGCAGCCGTTATCAACGACTCTGCAGTAGGCTTCATTGAGGGTGCTCAGTTCGTAGATCCGGATGTGAAGGTACTTGTTTCCTACGTTGGTTCCTATGTTGACTCCGCAACAGCAAAAGAGCTTGCAATCACTCAGTACTCCAACGGCGCTGACGTTGTATTCGTAGCAGCAGGTCCGGCATCCGTAGGTGTTATCGAGGCAGCAGCAGAAAGCAAGAAGTACTGCATCGGCGTTGACTCCGACCAGGCGCTTGCTTACGAGGGCAAGGATGAGGCAAACTTCATCATCTCTTCCGCGATCAAGGGCGTTGGCGACAGCATCTACAATGCAGTAGAGAAGGCAGTTGACGGAACACTTCCGTACGGTGAGTACCAGATCCTTGGAATCGAGGACGGCGTTGTAGGTCTTGCTGACAACGATATTTACCAGTCTGTTGTTTCCGATGATGCGAAGAAGGCTGTCGAGGATGCAAAAGAGAAGCTGCTCGCAGGCGAGGTTACCGTTGATTCCGCTTATGGTATGGATGAGGCAACTCTGAAGGGAATCATCAACGGAGCTCAGTAAACGCCCATAGCTTCTTGTTTTCATGCTAATGAAAACAAGAAGAGGCATGTCGGGGCAGCGAGTCTTTATCTCCTGTATTCATGCGGAGAGATATAGGGTACGTTGGAATCGTCTGGTCCTCCGGAAACTCTGGGGAACGGGCCGTCCATCGCCCCGTATCTACCCGCGAATCGCAGGAGATTTTTACATTTACGCGGGCGCAGTCCAATGTCCGCATTTGCAATATATTTGCGACTCAGGAATTTACGAACAGGAACCACTTTCACAGGCAGACAAAGATGCCTTACTTGGAGGAAACAATGGAGCAGGAGATCATTTTAGAGGCCCGGAACATCACAAAAGTTTATCCGGGCGGCGTTGTGGCAAACCATAATGTCAATCTGCAGATCAAAAAGGGTGAGATCCATGCCCTCGTCGGCGAAAACGGCGCGGGAAAATCTACCTTAATGAAGATGCTGTTTGGCATGCTGGCACCGACGGAGGGCCAGATCTTCGTGGATGGAAAAGAGGTACATTTCTCATCATCCAGCGACGCGATCGCGGCCGGACTCGGCATGGTACACCAGCATTTCATGCAGGTTCCGTCCATGACCGTTGCGGAGAACCTGATTCTCGGCGCAGAGACAGGAACTGCATTTAAGGTAGACCGGAAAGAGGCGGTGCGGATCACTACGGAGCTTTCCGACAAATACAATCTGAAGGTAGAGGCGAAGGAAAAGGTCGAGGACATTTCTCTTGCCATGCGTCAGAAACTTGAGATCTTAAAGGCACTCTACCGGGGTGCCCATATTCTGATCCTGGACGAGCCGACAGCCGTGCTGACACCACAGGAAACAGAAGAATTATTTGAACAGTTAAAACTTTTAAGAGAAAACGGCCACACGATCATCTTTATCTCCCACAAATTAAACGAAGTCAAGGCACTCTGCAACCGTATGACGATCCTCCGGGACGGAAAGACCATGGGAACCTACGAGATCTCGGATCTCGACGAGCATGAGATCTCTCGCCTGATGGTAGGCCGTGATGTCAGCCTGGACATTGAAAAGGAAGAGATGGAGCCGGGAAAGACCGTATTCTCTGTGAAAGATATGGTCTATGTGGACCAGTTCGGAAAGACGAGACTGGATCATGTCTCCTTCTCTATCAGAGAAGGTCAGATATTAGGAATCGCAGGAATCGACGGAAACGGACAGTCGGAGCTTGTCGAGGCCATCGTCGGGACCTTAAAACAGCAGCAGGGAACGATTACAATGAATGGAAAGGACATCTCCAACGCCCCGGTGCTCGCACGCCAGGAAGCGGGAATCTCCCACGTTTCCGAGGACCGTATGAAATTCGGCACGGCTCCGAAGCTTTCCCTGGAGGACAACGCGATCTCCAAGGTCTACTATACCGACAAATTAAAGACCCACGGACTCCTGGACAGCAAAAAGATCAGCGAGTTTACGAACCGGATCTTAAAAGAGTTCCTTGTAAAATTCGATAACTCCAAGCAGTCCATCGCGGAGCTCTCCGGCGGTAATGTCCAGAAAGTCGTTGTGGGACGTGAGTTCGATTATGAACCGGATCTTCTGATTATGAACCAGCCGACCAGAGGTATCGATGTCGGAGCCATCGAGTTTATCCGTAAGAAGATCGTGGACATGAGAAGCAGAAAGAAAGCGATCTTGCTTGTATCCGCGGACTTAAGCGAGATTCTTTCCTTAAGTGATACGATCCTTGTCATGCATGAGGGCCGCATCGTCGGTCATATCTCCGATGTGAAAAATACGTCAGAGAATGAGCTCGGTCTTTATATGCTGGGTGTAAAAGAAGATTCCAAGGAGCAGATCGGAGGTGCTTACTGTGAATAAAAAATTTACGATCGTAAGACTTCTCTGCGCGTTTGCCATTGCCATCGCTTTGTCGGTAGCGGTGATCTTCGCAGTCAGTGAGGAGCCGGTGACCGCGATCTATAACCTGTTTTTAGGACCGCTGCAGTCCAAACGTCACTTTTTTGAAGTGTTTGCCAGCAGCGTACCGTTGATCTTTACGGGACTTGCCCTGGGACTTGTATTCAAGTCCGGCAACTTCTCCATGATTGCGGACGCATGTCTCTACACGGGCGCTGTTGTGACAGCGGCTCTCGCCATCAAGACATCCCTGCCGTTCGCAGTACACCCGATCGTGATCATGATCGCGGCTGCGGCTGTGGGTGGGCTGATCGGAAGTATCCCGGCGCTCTTAAAGGTGTATTTCCACACGAATGAGCTGGTAACTTCCTTAATGTTCAACTACGTGTTCTTTTACCTTGGGATCTACAACGTGACAAAGTTCCTTGCTGACCGTGAGGCGGGAACCTTTGCGTCGAAGAAATATCAGGCAACAGCATCTCTCGGAAAGCTGATCTCCGGAACGAACTTCCATGTGGGATATCTCATCGCCATTGCAGCGGTGATCCTGTTATATATTCTTGTATACAAGACGAAGTTTGGTTATGAGGTCCGCATCTCAGGAAGCAATCCGGAGTTCGCAAAGTATTCCGGAATCCGTACCAGCCGTGTCATCATCATGACCCAGGTCATTGCGGGTGCCGTTGCGGGTCTTGGCGGCGCAGTCGAGCAGATGGGAATGTACCAGCGTTTCAACTGGCAGGATTCCCCGTCCTATGCGTGGGATGGTGTTATCATCGCGATCCTGTCCGGCAATAATCCGAAGATGGTACCGTTCGCGGCATTTTTCCTTGCGTATATCCGTGTCGGCGCAGACTTAATGTCGAGACGTTCCGACGTCCAGAACGAGCTGGTTTCCATTATCCAGGCAGTTCTGATCCTGTTTGTGACGGCCGAGCGGTTCATGGCAGGCTGGAAACAGCGCGAGGAAGCGAAAAAAGCACTGAAAGGGGAGGCGTAACAGATGGGAATCTTACAGGAAATTTTAAAAACATTGAGTCTCCCGGAGTTCTATTTCGCAATGTTTCGAAGCGCGACACCGGTGCTTTTAACGACACTGGGGGCTATGATCTCCTCGAGGTCCGGAACCAGCAACATCGCCCTTGAGGGAACGATGCTGATCTCCGCCTTTGTTGGCGTTGTCGTCAGTGCATTTTCCCAGAGCGCATGGGTTGGATTTTTGGGCGCGGTGCTTGCAGGCTTTATCGTCAGCAACATCCTCGCCTACTTTATCCTGAAATTAAACTCCAACGCGGTCATCTCAGGTATCGCGTTAAACACCTTCGCCTCCGGCGGAACGATCTTTGTCCTGTACCTGATCACAGGCGAAAAGGGTGCGTCCACATCCCTGCCGTCCTTAAAGCTCCCGAGTGTGACGATCCCGGTAGTCAAGGATATTCCGGTGATCGGTGCGGTGCTCTCCGGACATCATGTCCTGACCTACGCGGCGCTGATCCTGGTGGCAGTTGTGTGGTACATGTTTAAGTATACAAGACTCGGCATGCATATCCGTGCCGTCGGTGAGTCCCCGGATGCGGCGGAATCCGTCGGAATTCCGGTAAAAAAGATCAAGTACATCGCCCTCTGCTTAAGCGGAATGATGACAGGCATGGCAGGCGCGTTCCTGTCCATGGGATATGTGGGACTCTTCTCCTCCGGTATGACAGCGGGGCGTGGTTACATCGCTCTGGCAACTCAGGCCATCGCGGCGGGAAATGCCGTGATCGGCATGCTGGCATCTCTGTTATTCGGATTCTGCCAGAGTCTTGCGAACTATCTCCAGAACTCTTCGATCCCGCTGCAGTTTATCCAGATGATGCCGTATCTGATCATCATCATTGCATACACCGTTTACTGCGCCATGGTGGAACGCAATAAGAAAAAGAAGCAGATGAAGGCGGCGGCTGGAAAATAGGAACGAAAGGAGAAATTACCCAATGAGCGAAAAGAAACTGATCGAGCTCCATCTGCATCTGGACGGCTCTCTGCGTCCGGAGACCGTATGGGAGTTATCGAAGGAGCAGGGGATCGCCATTCCGGCTTCCTCTCCCGAGGACGTAAAGTTTAAAATGGAGGTCCCCGAGGACTGCAAGACCCTGGAGGAGTACCTGGAGCGGTTTGCGCTTCCTCTTCTGGTGCTCCAGAGGGCTGACGCCATTGAACGTGTGACCTTTGAGCTGGTGGAGGATCTGGCAAAAGAGGGCGTGACCTATGCAGAGATCCGTTTTGCCCCGCAGCTTTCCGTAAACGGCGGCCTCACCCAGGACCAGGTGGTGGAGGCAGCCATCCGCGGCGCAGAGCGCGGGATGAAGGAATACCCCCAGATCCGTGTGGGGCTGATCCTATGCTGTATGAGAGGGGATACGAACCAGGAGCTCAACATGCAGACTGTGGAGACGGCGAAAAAATACCTGGGCAGCGTGGTCTGCGCCGTGGATATCGCCGGGGCTGAGGGCCTGT
>ERZ839947.1887-NODE-1887-length-17292-cov-2.824331_pt1 | contig 17292 bp, 13 predicted proteins | sample MGYA00519908_ERZ839947 | MGnify/ENA primary metagenome ERZ839947 (study PRJEB31850, sample SAMEA3708857) | human gut metagenome | biome: human gut; feature: human-associated habitat; material: faeces | place: China | collected 2014 ... | reverse complement strand
CAGTAAAATCGACATATCTTATTAATAAAAATACTTGAAAAACAAATCAACTTAACATATAATAAATGTAACATAATAGATGTAACATAGAGGATGAACAAGGACGGTGCATGGAAAATTTAAAACAAATTCTATATGAAAAACAATTAGAGTTAGAAGAAATAGAAAAGACTAATAAAAAAACATTAGAAAGACTTCCTGAGGGATACGTTAATATAAGTAAAAATAAAAATTCAATTCAGTATTATTGGCGAAAAGATGATGGTACGGAAACATACATAAATAAAAAGAATCGTAGTATTATTAAAAAACTTGCTCAAAAAGAATATGAGAAAAAGTTCAAATTATAGTTAAGAAAAATAAAAAGTGTCTTAGAGATATGTTGGATAAATATGAATTTGATGAAACATTAAAAGCTTACGACAAGATATCAGATAAAAAGAAAATGTTTGTTGAACCATATACAATGCCCAACGAAATGTACGCAAAAAAGTGGCAGGAAGAACAAAACAAATTAAAAGAACAAAATATGAGTAAAGTAAGTGAAAAATTCATATTCACAGATAAAGATAATGAGATACTTACTGAAAAGGGAGAGGCGGTTCGTTCGAAATCAGAAAAAATAATTGCGGACAAATTATATATGAAGGGGATACCATACGTTTACGAGCAACCGTTATATTTGAAAGGCTATGGATATGTAGTACCTGATTTCAAAATCTTGAATATTAGAACCAGAAAAGAATATTATTTGGAACATTTCGGAATGATGGACGAAAGCGAGTATTCAAGGAAAGCATTAAGAAAAATCGAAACATTTCAGAAAAATAACATATTTCCTGGTGATAATTTGCTAATGACATTTGAAACAAGTGACAGTCCGCTTAATACAAGAATTTTGGAAGAACTGGTAAAAAAATATTTGGTATAAGGTAAAAAAGATAAATGATTAACATTTGCATAAGGCGTGAAAATATAATCACCAATATTTGCTGTGATAGGGAATAGATTAAACTTAAAAATTAGATTAAATCACAAACTTAGAAACTAGATTAAAACAATAGGAAATAGATTAAACATAAGAATAGGATTGAGTGAGACATTACAATTCAATCCTATTCTTCATATAATCAAATGTTATAATGTAGACAAACTACACAAGATTCATTAAAAACTCAATCCTACTAATTCCATAAATAAGAAATATTAAGTAAACAAACCATACTCTACTCCACAATTGTATTCAGCCAAATGTCTTTTTTTACCATTACGAAACCAATAAATGACTTAATGCCTTCCAACATGTTTACAAGTAGGAACATGCTTACAATATTCATGGAGGTGAATTTTGCAAGGCACATTGAAACCGGAACATTTACAAGGCAAACAAAACAACTATCAAAAAGGAATGTAATGATAGTTTTGCCACCGCTTCGCAAAATAAAATATTCAGAGTTAGTGAATGATATAAAAGGTGTTGCCAGAGCTACCACCCAAATGAAACGTGTTGCCAGTTGGCGAATCTCCCCTGTTGTATTATAAAAATGTGGGAATATCGGTCCAAGTATAAATAAAATTACGGCAGTGCCTAATGAAATTAAAAACGAAAAAGTTGCCATACGTGTGGCTGTGACCTTTGCGTCTTTTAGTTTGCCAGCACCCAACAGTTGACCGACAACAATGGCGATGGTTGTACCAAGTGTTACAAAAATTGAATTTGAAATATTACCTAAAGTATTACAAATATTCAATCCACCGATTGTAGCAAGTCCCCTTGTAGAAAAAGCCTGTGTCTGCAAAGTAAGTCCGCCAGCCCACAAAAATTCGTTAAGCATAAGTGGCGTTCCGGTAATAAGAATTTTCTTCGCAAGTGACATAGGAAGTCTCAAAGTTCTGTAGCAATTTTTAATAAAAGGATATTCTTTTACATGTGTGTGGGTGTAAACAACCAAATAGCCACATTCCACAAAACGTGAAATAACAGTGGCGATAGCTGCACCGGTAACGCCCATGGCAGGCACACCGAATTTCCCAAAAATAAAAATATAATTCAGTACAATATCAAAAACTACAGCCAGAACTCCGGCTTTCATTGGCACAATAGTCTGCCCGGATTCTTTTAAAGTTGTGCTATAGCAGTTAGAAACTACAAAAGGTGCAATGCCGATAACCATCACGTATAGGTAGTTTCGTGCGTAATTGAAAGTATCAACAATGTTGCCCGAGTCGCTACCTTCGTGGAGAAACATGTTAATCAAAGGTTCGTGTAAAAATAGCATAACCCCAAGAGATGCAATGATAATTGTTATGCCAATAAGAATCTTCATTCTAAAAACATTTCTCACCCCGTCATTGTTTTTCTGACCAAAATACTGTGCGGAAAAAAGACCGGCACCTGACATACCACCAAAAACCAGCAAATTAAAAACAAAAAATAACTGATTTATAATGGCAACTCCGGACATTTGGTCAGTACCCAACTGCCCAACCATAATATTATCAGCCATACTAACAAGATTTGTCAGTAAATTTTGAATAATAATTGGAACGGCAATTGCAAGAATCATTTTGTAAAAAGCCTTGTCGCCGAAAAATTTATTTTTAAAAGAAATTGTCCCTTCGTTCATAAAAACCTTCTTTCTTTTTGTAAATGTCTATTTAATAATTTAGTTCCCAAACCTATCTAACATACAAATCTGTTTAACCACTTAGTCTTAAAATATCTAACTAATATGCAAATCTGTTTAACCACTTAGTACTAAAAATATTTATATGTGCTGAAATACTATTATGCAATGAAAAGAATAATAGTTCAACATCTTTTATGCAGATTATGAAATTTTGTAAAATATCATTTCCTTTAAACAAATTGCAAAATATGCATATTGTAAAGCAAGAAGAGTGGAAGGAAGCCGGACTGATGTTGTATACAAAAAATAGTTGAAACTATTTTCTGAAAAAAAGAAAAACTCAAAAAACTCTCCATAAAAGTCTTTGTAAGTGTTATAATTAATCCATAACAGGAACGGATTAGAAGTCTTATAATAAGACAAAACAAACTAACGAAAAATAAACTTACAAAGGGGGCGATTTTATGATTCTCACATTTTTAGGCGCAGATCATGAGGTAACAGGAAGTTGTCACTATTTACAGGTAGGTGACAAGAAAGCAGTTGTAGATTGTGGTATGGAGCAGGGCAAGGATATTTATGTAAACCAGGAATTGCCGGTTCCCGCAGGGGATATTGATTACATTTTCCTGACACATGCTCACATTGACCACTCAGGTTTAATTCCATTGATGGTTAAGAAAGGTTTTAAGGGGCAGATTTTTGCAACCAAAGCAACCTGTGAACTTTGCAACATTATGTTGCGAGACAGTGCGCATATTCAGGAGTTTGAAGCACAGTGGAAGAACAGGAAGGCAAAAAGAGCAGGACGTGAGGAGTATGTTCCTATTTATAATATGGAAGATGCAGCGGCCGCTTGCGAGCTGATGATACCTGTAGATTACAATCAGGTTGTAAAAGTATGTGATGAATTTCAAATAAAATTTGTAGATGCAGGTCATTTATTAGGTTCATCAAGTATAGAAATGAAAGTTACGGAGAATGGTGTAAGTAAAAAAATTATTTTCTCTGGGGATATTGGAAACATTAACAAGCCTATAATCAAGGATCCTGAAACTTTAAAAGGTGCGGACTATGTTTTGATTGAGTCAACATACGGTGACAGATTACATGAAGAGCGACCAGACTACATTAAAACATTAACGAAAGTTTTAGAGGAAACTTTTGAAAAAGGTGGTAATGTTGTTATTCCGTCATTTGCAGTTGGACGAACTCAGGAAATGTTATATTTCTTAAGGATAATAAAAAAAGAAAATTTGATAAAAAAATATCCTGATTTTGAGGTTTATGTTGATAGCCCGTTGGCTGTGCAGGCAACGAATATTTTTAATAACAATGTAGTTGACTGCTTTGATGAGGAAACGAAGAAACTGATTAATGATGGAATTAACCCTCTTCAGTTTGAGGGCTTGAAAGTTTCTGTAACAAGCAATGATTCCATTGCAATTAATGAGGATACCAAGCCAAAAGTTATTCTATCAGCATCGGGTATGTGCGAGGCAGGTAGAATAAGACATCATTTGAAACACAATCTGTGGAAAGAAAACTCAACAATTCTTTTCGTTGGTTATCAGGCAATTGGCACGTTAGGAAGAAATCTTCTTGAAGGTGCAACTTCAGTAAAACTTTTTGGTGAAGAAATTGCAGTAAAAGCAAGAATTGAAAGCCTTAAAGGAATTAGCGGTCATGGTGACCAAAAAGAATTGATAAGATGGCTTGAAGCAATGGAAATTAAGCCTGAAAAAGTTTTCGTAGTTCATGGGGAAGACAATGTGTGCGATTATTTTGCTAATCTTTTGGAAAAAGAACATGGCTTTAATACATATGCTCCTTATAGCGGTACGGAATTTGACCTTTTGACAGGTGAAATTATCAAAGAGGGGGTGCCTATTCCAATTAAGAAAAAATCAGCAAAGGAAAGAAGAGCATCTTCTGTTTACGAAAATTTACTTGCAGCAGGCCAGCGTTTGCTTGCAGTTATTAAGCGAAGCGAAGGAGGCACGAACAAAGATTTAGCTAAATTTACAAATCAGATTCAAAATTTGTGCGACAAGTGGGATCGATAAAATAATCTGCAGGTAAAGTAATGGCAAAAATAATTTGCAAATGAATAATAACAATAATAACCAACGGAGATAAAAATGGGAATAAAAGTAGCAATATGCGATGATGACAAAGAAGTGTGTACTAGCGTAAATCATATTGTGGAAAAACTATTACACCAAACAGAAATAAAAGCAGAGATTTATACATTCTATTCAGGAAAAGAATTATGTGAAAAAATGTTAAATGTTAAATACGATTTGATATTTTTAGACATAGAAATACCGGAAATGAATGGAGTGGAAATAGGTAAGTATATTAGGAAAAAACTTGAAAATAATGTGGCTCAAATAGTGTATATATCTTCTAAAAAATCTTATGCAATGGAGCTTTTTGAAAACAGGCCTTTTGATTTTTTAATTAAGCCATTGACAGAAGAAGCAATTAAGAAGGTTCTAAACAATTATTTAAATGTATATGGAGACAGAGGATTGTTTTTTACATATCAAAAAAGCAAGTCAACATATAATATTGAATTAAGTAAAATAATGTATTTTGAAAGAAATAAGCGAAAGATAACTGTAAAAACAACAGAAGAAGACGATGAGTTTTACGGTTCACTAGAGGATATATACACGGAACTTAAAGATAATAAATTTTTCTTTATACATAAATCATTTTTAGTAAACTATTCTTTTATTAAAATTTTTAATAATGACAAGGTGATTATGGCTGATGGAAGAGAATTGCCAATTAGTCAGGCAAAAAGAAAAAAAATAAGAGAGAAATACTTAAAGATGGAGGGATAAAATGGAAAACTTAATTTATACTATATCATATGTTTTGTCAACAATATTTCAGTTATATGTTATATCAAAATTTATGATAATGTTTTTGGACAGGGGAAAAACAAACAAGTGGATAACCTGCTGCACCTATATATTACAATTTGCAGTTGGGGCAATCCAATACAAAGTCGCACCTAATATTATTGTAAATATTGGGGTAGGCTTAATTACAATATTTATAATATCATTATGCTACGGAGGGACAATTTTAAATAAAGTCATTTCAGTAATGCTAATATACTTATGTCTTTTTGGCGCGGAACTAATAGGTACCGGAATGCTTGAAATTACAGGAACAAGAATATCCATGGATGGACAAAATGGTGATGCGTTATCTTGTATTGTTGTTGCAATAATACTGTGGATAATTTATGAGATTATAAGAATGTTTAAGGTTTCTGATACACAATTCAAAATGCCTAAAATATTTAGTGGTATAATTATCCTGTTAAGTGTGGCAGCTATTACATTGGAAATGGTTATATTCTTATATGGAAACGTGCCGGAACTAGTGAAAATTGTTTCAGTTATGTGTATGCTTGTAATATTGTTTTTGATAATTTTTATGTATGATATTTTAAATGATTACTATAATGAAAAGATTCGTTTAGAGCTGCTTGAAAAAGAAAAAAACTACTATTTAAATCAGGCAGAATTAGCTACTGAACATGTAAATGAAATAAGAAAATTCAAACATGATATTAAAAATCATTTGCTGGCACTAGATGCCATAATACAAAATGATAGAAAGGGAGCAAAAGAATATATTACAGAGTTAGAGGACAGAGTTTCCAGCGAAGAATTATATAGTGAAAGTGGTAATGTAGCAGTCGATAGTGTTATTAATTATAAATTGTCCCAGGCAACAAACAAAAATATTAAAGTATCAAGTAAGATTGTAATTCCAGAGCAATTTAGCATAGACACAAAAGATATAATAACAATTATTGGAAATCTTTTAGACAATGCAATTGAGGCAGCAGATAAAACTGACGGTAGAAAATATGTAAATATACATATGGAATTAAAAATGGGAAATCTTTTTATTGAAGTTAGCAATAGCTATAACGGCAAGATAAAACAAGAAGATGGAAAGTTTATAACGGACAAGACCGACAAAAAAAATCACGGAATTGGAATTACAAATATCAAGGATACACTAAAAAAATACGAAAGTAATATAGACTTTTCTTATACTGAAAAAGATTTTTGTGTAAAAGTTATTATGTGCAAAAAGTAAAAAAACTCTTAAAATTCAGTTTTTTAAAATTGGATTTTAAGAGTTTTTTTATATAATAAGATATTTTTCCGTAATTTCTTATTATACAAAAACGTTCAACTAGGGACACCACACTGGGTGCTAATAATGTCACAAGCCACATTATTTTTTTGCTAAAACTGTAAATTTTTACAATTTGAGCTTGTTTTTTTACAATTTGGTTGAAAAAAAATTCTCAGGTGTTATTATATGGGCAGCTATCCGGATAATGAAAAATTAGTATAAGGAGAAGAAAAATATGAGAAAAAATTAATTGCACTACTTATGTGTACAACATTAGTATTTGGTGGAGCAGTATCTACATATGCAAATACTACAACGTACAATGTAACTTGTTCACGAGATTCTAGTAAAGCAAAATATGATGACAACATATCATTAAAAACAAAAAAAGATGGTGGCAACGCTTATGAATCATGCTTTTATGTGTCACCAAAATATTTTAGTGATTCTGTTGCAAAGATGCAGTTACATTCAGTAAGAGATGAATACAGAGACAGAATAATATCAGATAGACTGGTTATTAGTAAAAAGAGTGTAGGCAAAAAAAAGTATGCTTCCTATGATTACAGAGTAGCATCAGGGAAATTTTATCGTTTAGTTGCTGGTTATTATACTGGTAAAGCTGCTTCCATTCATTCAGATGGAAGATATACACCATAAAAAGGAGAAAAAAGATGTTTAAAATAAAAAAGAAAATCACATTGTTAGCAACAACTTGTTGTCTTGCGACGATGGTAGTTGGATGCAATAACTCAGGGATTACAAATAACGAAACATCTACTAATTCTTCAAAACAGTATTATGTATCCGGAGATAATATATCTCTGGATACTACTGTTGAAAAAGTGCCAAATAAAGTTAAATTAATTAAAGCAAAAAGAAAAGAAATAAACACTATTAAATTAAAGAAACTTCTATTTGGGAAGAATAGTAGTAATGTAAAAAAAATAGATGAAGAATATTATGAAGACAATCATAAGAATGCTTTATATTTACAACGATATGGAGGTTTTTTCTATACTTCAAAAAATTATGACTATTATGATAGCTCCATCCATACTGATATAAGAGATGAAAATTATAATATGAATAAATTCTCTACAACCAAGGAATTAGAGTTTATGACAAGGGAAGAAGTTATAAAATAGTTGAAAAGTAAATTGGAAAAAATCGACATTAATTTGGGCGATATCGAATACAATTGTTATTCTATGGAACATAATCAGCTAAAGAAATATGAGGAACATTACGATAAGGATGATAATATTGATAAATCTAGTTACAAGAGTAAGTGGGACAAGGAAGATGACTGTTATTATATAAGTATCAGGCAGAAAGTTAATGGGATTGTTGAATATCACAAATTTGGAGGAGAATTACGAAATTATGAAGATTCTAAAGCGTCTATTGTGGCTATAGTATCTAAGAGAGGCTTTGAATATATTGAAATGACTTCAGCTTTCGACTTTGACAATGTTGATAAGACGGTATCTATTAAAGATCCTCAGGATATTCTTGATAATGTTTCAAAACAATATTCTAATATAGTTGGAGAGGAAAAGTATAACATTCTAAGTTTTAAACTATGTTATTTTACCAATATTGAGAATAAAGATGAAGTTATACCAATATATGAATGTTATATGCTTGAAAAAAGCAAGATAGGAATAAGCAGGTTACAATTATTATTTAATGCGAATACAGGTAAGGAGTTGTCATCATGATAAAGTGCTTGAAAACAGATTTATACAGAGCGTTAGTTAATATAAAATTTGTAATTGTAGTTATATGTATATCTATAGTGGGATATTTACAAACAGATGTAACAGGTGTATTGGATATGTTGGCATTGAAAAATGGTGGCTCAATTTTTGATTCTTTGTATATAGCTTTGGTTTTTAGCCAATTTGGTATATTAGTTTTTATATTTCTTGCAGCAGTTTTTTCAGATTGCCTATGTGACGATTTGAATTATAAGAATTATTTATACAGTGTTATTCGTAGTGGTAAGAATGAATACATAGTATCAAAAATAATTACCGTAATAATATCTACTGTTCTGGCTTTTTTCTTAGGAATGTGTTTGTATGCCATTACATCAAGTTTGTTCTTTGGATTTGAATGGAACAAAAGTAATAATCAGAATGTTGTTTTAGAAGATTTATCAACATCCAATCTATTTAAAGGATTAGTGGAAGGAAAAAAATATGTGACAATATTTGTAATAATGATTTTATTTCAGTCACTATTATATTGTATTACATCGTTGTTTTCTATGTTGGTGTCATTGTACATTAAGAATAAATTGTTGGTTCTATGCGTTCCGGGAATTTTAATAACAGTAGGAAATTACATTGTTTCAGAAATAATTCCAAATTATTCAGGTTATATTTTCGTATACATGTTAAATCATTTGCAACAGAGTAATTGGATAGATCTCGTATTGCAAAGAATAGTACCAACATTTGGTATTATAACAGTTTTGGCAATATTAATAGTAATAAAGTTTAGGAGGGATATAGTTGATTAGAAAAGTTAATTATATTAAACATATATTTTATTCATTGGAGGATAAAATCTTTTCTTCCCGTACATTATCTACATTAGTATTACTGCTTATATGTAATTTTATTTTTGCCATACCATTACTGAATTTGGCAAAGGATGTGGGATATGATGTGAATGTTACTGTATTACCAATGTATTTGTATGACTTTGAATATGACTGTACATTTATAGCTATAATTTTATATTTCTTTTCAGGTGTACCTTTTTTGAAATATTCAGAAATGTACTGCATTATTAGGGAAGGAAAAACTAATTGGGTTATTAAACAGATTGTACATATAGTTGCCATGGCATGTGTTTTTATGATTATGGCAGTAATTACAAGTATAGTGCCTTTTCTAATAAGAGGTGATGTAAATAACCAATGGGGTAAAATAGCCTACACATTATCACTTACAGATAAAAATGTGGAGTATAATTGCGTAAAATTTCCAAGTAGTATGTTGGCTAAATACAGTCCATGGGAATGTTTAATTGTATGCGTATTATTTGTAACTATAATTGTAATTTTTATGGGAATGTTAGTATTTGCATTTAGCTTGGTTTTTAACAGAGTAATAGCTATTTGCTTAGGAGCAGGTTTTGAAATTCTTATGATATTAACGTTCAATTTGAGATTGACTACGGGATTTCTTATATATGCATCTCCATGTTCATGGCTGGATATTTCTTCATTAGGAAGAAAGCCTTCTGCAACGGAGTATTCTTTAGGAATTCCATCAATGTGGCAATGTGTCATAGAACTAATAATAGCAATGGTGATTTTTAGCATAGTAAGCGTTATTAGAATAAATAGAATGAGTTTGAATTATACAAATGAGGATTAAAAGTTATAGGAATTTCGGAAATATGAATTATTTGTATAATTCAAACAAAATAATTTAAGAAATAAGATGGAGGTAGAAATGTCACAAGTTACTATAAAGGTAGATAATGCTGTAAAGAAATTTGACAAATATACAGTTCTTGACCATGTGAACATCACATGTAACAAAGGTGAAATATGTGGAATTGTTGGTAGAAACGGCTCGGGAAAAACAGTTCTGTTTAAAAGTATTTGTGGGTTTGTCAAATTAAATGAAGGAACCATTACAGTAAATGGTAAAGTAATGGGAAAGGATATGAAAGTTCTGAAAAAGGCAGGTATTATAATAGAAGAACCGGGTTTTTTGCGAAATAAAAGTGGTATGAAGAATTTAGAATACTTATATATGATTAATAATAAAAGGGATAAGAAATATTTAAGAAGCGTTATGGAAAATGTGGGTTTAGATCCTTATAGCAGAAAAAAAGTAGGTAAGTATTCTTTAGGAATGCGACAGCGTTTAGCCATTGCACAGGCAACAATGGAGGATCAGGATATCATAATTCTTGATGAACCAATGAACGGACTTGATAACCATGGGGTTCAGGAAGTAAGAGAATATCTGTTACAGCTAAAGAAACAGGGGAAGACCATTTTAATTGCCAGTCATAATAGAGAAGACATAGATGTACTATGCGATAAGGTTTATGAAATGGATAATGGAAGAGTTATAAGTGAAAAATAAAAAACTATAGAAAATAAAAAATTCTAAAAGCAAAAGAAAAGTTCAGAAATGAAAGGAATAAAAATTCTAAAAGCAAATTGAAAGTTGAAAAAGTATGTTAAAAAATAAATAGGAAGAAGAATATATATAAAATCCTTTATAAGTACATAAAGGATTTTATATTTTTTTTTATTACCACAAATTATTATAATATATGCGAAAAAAATAAGAAAAAAGGAGAATATTGTGGTAAAACCACACCAGGAGGTTGTTATGGGTAAGGCTAAATTAAATAAGAAATTGACATCACTAATATTGATTTTAGCATTAGTTGCAACTATTATTCCAACTAGTGTCTATGGAAATCTATTGGTGAGCAAAAACACAAAGACATTAAAGACTGCCAAAGCTGTAAGAATGGCAGCAGTAGACAGCGCTGCAGGAGGAAGTGAGGCAGCAGATGAAGCTTATATTAGTAAGCTTGCAATTATTAGTAAGAATGGAACAGTTTGGGGTGAAGGAATTGAAACAGGAACTCCAAAATTCGACGAGAATGATGAAAGAGGAAATGATTCATCAAAAAGTAATGACAGAGTAAGATCTTACGATTCTATAACCTATAATGTGGCAACAGAAATTCAATCAAGAAACAACAAGACATTTGCGGAAGGCAGAGTAGGTTACAAGGTAACTGTTGATGACGATGATGAAATACAACTAGGAATTTCATCAATGGGTTGGGTCGAAGATTTAGAGACTAAAAAAGAAAATGGTAAAAAAATATATACTTTTTATAGAAACCTTCCAACTACTAATGGGGCTGCTATTCCGGGAGGATGTACAGTACCTATTGTATTAGAAGTAGGTGGAAAAGGCGAAGGAGATATTGTTCAGCCAACTATAGAGTCATGGGTTGAAGGATATAAGGAAACAGTACAGATTGTACCAGATGAAGTAAAGGTAACATCAGTGCCAAAGTATAATATCCAATTAGTAAAGGGAACATGTAGTCAGAGAGGAACATTTGATTTTTCAACAGCTACATATAACAAGGATAAAAATAAAGTAGAAGGATATGAAGCAGTATATGGTATTGTTTTACAGTTGAGAAATGATGATTATGATAAGGGAATTAAAGGAGTGGAACTTCCAAAGGGTGATATAACATTCGATGTGGATTTCAACTCTACATTTTTTCCAACAGGTGGAACATTACAAAATATAACAGAGACATATACACCATTATTATTTTCAACAGATGAAAACAAAAATGATGCTTTGTCTGTAAAGAACATACCGGCAAGTAATGATGCCGGAGACACAGGATGTTATAACAGTGGAATTTGGAGTGCAGTTCAAAATGGTAGTAAAATATCTTTTACAGTAAAAGACTATAAGATTGATATGTCACAATTTCCAAAACATGATTTGGCCAATTCAAATCAATATAATATGAGTGACGGTAAAGTTGCCATTGGATGTTTTGCATCATGCAGAATGAAGGTCATTCAGCCAACAACAACAGTTGATGGCTCGGTTAAAATTGAGGATGAATATAATAGTAAAACAGGTGAAGTTCAAATAAATGCTACAGTAGACAATATGAAAGCTGTTGGCGTAAGTGATACGGAAACTACTAAACAGACAGTTACAACAGATGATAATCAGTCATTTGAACGTTCCTTAGTAACAGATGGAAAAAGAAGCCAGATTATTTATTTTAGTTCTAATGTAGAAGGTCATATACATTATGGCACAGATGAAGAAAGAGACAAAAATATTAATGATGGTTCAGATGCGTTAACTGTTGGCAGTAAATTTGCGTATACAATTGCCTATGCTGAAAAGGAAGTTAGTCAGAGCAATATAAATGGACATTCAATCGCAGTTAATCAGTTAGTTAAATTTGATGACAGTGCTATTGAGTTTAATATGGATAGGCAGGCTAATGCAATGTCAGGAAGAAGTGGCTCATTTGTTTATAACGCTGTTTTTGCGGCGAAGCCTGACAAAACAGGTTGGAATCATAAAGGATTAAAACCGGATGAAGAAGGCTATGATGACGAAATGCTCGATACAAAAGAGGAAGATTTGGTTTATTTTACTTCTTTGGAGGAGCTGGAAAATCAGGGATATACATGTGTGGGAATGCTATATGAATGGCGTGGATGTAATACCGGTACAAAAGATACATCTATTGAAACACAGGGATTTATCCAAATAAAGAAAAATTTTGACATAACAAAATATGCCTATGGAATTACAGCTACAACTAATGCTTGGCTTATAAGCGATTATGCAGATACTGTAAGTTTTGAAGAAGGAAAAGAAGAGGAAACTTTAAAAAAATGGTATCAGTATGCAGTTTCATCTACAAATCGTTATACGCAGGGAACAGGAGCACCAACACAAGAACATACAGTTGATCTTGATCCCGGAAGAGGATACGTTAAGGCAAAATATGATGAAACAGGATATATTGGTGGTGAAAAAAATAGTTGGCCACTTGGGGACAGTGTTTACGTTGTTCCATATTATGCTAAGATTTCAAAACAGGTTGAACAGACAAACAAAACAGAAAGAAAATCAATTTATACATTAGATAATGGCGAACGATATGTTGACTTTGTTTTGGCAAGTCAGTTAGAATTTGCACAGGATGTAACTGTACCTGATGATTTTACAACAAATGTTTACATTACTGACATATTGCCTAAAGGCTTAACGTATGTTGAAGGAAGCTCGAAATATGGAGGAACATATAAAGAAAATACACCTAGTGCAGGAACAGTGACAGGTGGAGATAATATTGAACCTGAATCAATTACTAAAAACATAGACGGTACAACTACATTAAAGTGGAAAATACCTAATCAGAAAGTGACAAATGGTGATCTTCCTTCACTTCACTATAGTTGTAAAATAGGTGATGAAGAAAATCCGGAAAATGATGTGACAAATAATGCAACATTAACAAATGTTGCTAAGATTTCTACAGATGAAGATAAGAGAAAACAGGCAGCAGAACTTGGCAATTTATCAACAGCCGGAATTTCAATTGTAAAATTATCATCATTTAATATTACAAAAACAGGCACAAAAAATCTTGAAAGATTTGGAACTGCAAATTACAAAATGGTCATTAATAATTCAGGAAATACTGCAACGGATAATGTTTATGCTGTAGACTCAATGCCTGTAGATGGTGTTAATGGAACCGTTATGAAGGGTAGTTACAAAATTCTTTCAATGAAGATTAATATAAACAAAATTAAAGATATAAATGATGTAAAAGTGTATTATACAAATGATAAGACATTTGCAGGAAAGTATGCAAGCCAGATTACATTAGAGCAGGTTAAGCAGTGGTCTGTAGCAACAATTGATAAGACAACAGGTGAAATAACAGGAGAAGGGTTAACAAATGGATGGCCTGCAGCGTGGGCATTTGTAGATGATTCTCTCAAAGCTATGAGCTCTTCTATAATTGATATGACTTATAGTTTGGATGATGCAGCGGCAAATGATGTTTTATTTAACAGTTATTCTCAGGAAACATTAGTCAGTACAGCTATGAGTAAGGTTTATGATCGTTCTTTAGAAGGTAAGGTATTTATTGATAAGAACAAAGATGGAATTTTCAACAATGATGACATCGAAGTAAAGAACACAAAGGTTATTCTTTATAAAAAAGATGGTACAAAGGTTGCAGAACAGTTAACCGATGAAAATGGAAATTACAAATTTGAAAAATTAGAAGCTGGAGAATATTATGTTGATTTCGAATCAACAGAGGATGTTGATTTGTCAAAGTATAAGGTAACAAATCAGTTTGCACAGGGTGATGATAAGAAGGGACATGATGATTCTAAGGCAGAAGGTGAAAGTAATACTGAAACCGGCAAACTTAATAAAGCTAAAATAACAGAAATAACATTACCAACAATTGATGAAATGGTTGAACAAAATATTACTCATGCAGAAGTTAAGTATCAGAATTTAGGTTTATTAGATACAAGCACTGAGACAACACCACAGGTGACAACGCCTAAGGATACAACACCGGCGTCAACAACAAAAGAAACAACACCACAGACAACAACGCCTAAAGACACAACACCGGCGTCAACAACAAAAGAAACAACACCACAGGCAACAACGCCTAAGGATACAACACCGGCGTCAACAACAAAAGAAACGACACCACAGGCAACAACGCCTAAGGATACAACACCAGTGACAACACCACAGGCAATATCTGAAACGTCTAGTGAAAAAACAGGTGTTACAACAACTGCTGGAGAAACAAATAAAAAAACAACAAAGAAAAATAAAGGTAAAAAGACAACCAAGAAGTCACAGAGAGCCACATCAAAGAGTGGAAGTGAAAATGGTAGTTTAAATAAGAACAACAATGCTAAAGGCAAAAACAACAAAAATAATAACAATAATAGTGGAAATGAAAGTTCTTCAAATAGTGGTTCATTAAATACTGCTCAAACAGGAGAAGCATCAAACATTCTTTGGTTTATTGGAATTTTTGCATTAGCATTAGGTGCATACATTTTTTATGCATCAAGAAGAAAAGCTAACAAATAATTAAATACTCCTTTATAAATTTTGAGAGATGCTCTGACTAATACTTATCATGTATTAGCCAGGGCGTTTTTGTGTAATAAGAAATTCCTCTGCAAATTATTATTATAAAAAACCTTCCACTAGGGAGGCATCCTGATGCGAAAAGAAAGTAAAATGCTTATCCAACAATTTTATAATTGAAAATATGCATATTGAAAAAAAATCAGATAAATGTAAAATTAAAAGAGCAAAAGCAATTATACAGGTAAAGGAAACAATAATGCAAAAAGTTAAAGATAAAATAATCCCCATAATATTAATAGCAATAATGGCTGTTAGTGGCTATAAAATAGTAACGTACTTTTATCAGGCTCATGAACAGAAGAAAATTTTTACGTCAATTGAGAAAAAAATAGACAATAATCAGAAGGGGTTGGTAAAGGCTAAGGGAAATAATATTCAAAAGAAATATGCAAAGTTATACGAGGAAAACAGCGACTTTGTAGGATGGATAAAAATTAAAGGTACAAAAATCAATTATCCTGTTATGAAGACTACAAAACCCTATGATTTCTATTTAATGCACAATTTCAAAAAAGAGGACTCAATATATGGAACACCATTTGTAGGAGAAAAGTGTTCTGTTGATCCTATGGATTTTAATACTATAATTTATGGTCATCATATGAAAAACGGAACAATGTTCTCTGATTTGATAAAATACAAAAATGTGGATTTTTACAAGGAACACAAGTATGTGCAATTTGATACAATAAAAGACAGCGGGAAATATTTGGTGGTATACGCATTTGTTTCGGAAGTAAATGTAAAAAAATCCTTTGAGTATTACAACGTGGCATATTGGTCAGGTAAAAAGAAAATAAATAAATATATTAATGAAATTTCTAAACGAAGTCTTTATAACACTAATGAAAAAATAACTTATAAGGATAAAATAATTTCATTGTCAACTTGCGAAAATACAAACGAAAATAGCAGAATGGTAATTGTGTGTAAAAAAATAAAATAGTATGTTTACATAAATTGTGTGCAAAAAATGAAATAGTAAATTGTAATAGTTTTGCAAATGCTATATAATTGACTGTTGGAAATGAAAAAATGAAAACACTGGAAGTAAAAGATTCTCATAAATATTAAGAAGCAAAAACGTGAATTTTAAACAAGAATAAAAACGCAAGAAATTTGCTTGTACTAAAAAATAAGGATAAAAAATGCAGGAAGTAAAAAAGTGTCATTGGGTTAACGAAAAAAATAAAAAGTATGTGGAGTATCATGACAAGGAATGGGGCGTACCTATTCATGACGACCAAAAACTTTTTGAAATGCTAATATTAGAAGGGTTTCAGGCAGGCTTGTCATGGGAATGTGTGCTAAACAAAAGAGAAGCATTCATAGAAGCTTTTGATAATTTTGATCTGGATAAGATTTGCCATTATGATGATGAAAAGTTGGAAGAATTAAAAAACAACCCAGGCATAATACGAAATAGGTTGAAAATTGCAGCAGCCGTAAAAAACGCAAAAGCATTTAAAAATATTATAAATGAGTTTGGCAGTTTCAATAATTATATTTGGGGCTTTACAAACAATAAAATAGTATATGAATATGACAAAACTACATCACAATTGTCAGATACTATTTCAAAGGATCTAATAAAAAGAGGGATGAGTTTTGTTGGAAGCACTATTATTTATTCTTATTTACAGGCAATAGGCATAATAAATTCCCATGAACCAGGTTGCTTTTTGTTTCATGGAAATTAAAATGAAATCAATACTATAAATGCAAATTAA